>FWWL01000169.1_pt1 | contig 189332 bp, 173 predicted proteins | sample 2228331 | NCBI WGS metagenome assembly FWWL01 (sample SAMEA103939775, study PRJEB20133) | metagenome | reverse complement strand
ACGCTCTCACCGAGTTCGGGGAGGAGGACATCCTTCGCGTCGCCACCGGCGGCGGGTGCGGCCGGCTGCTCGGCAGCGGGAGCCGCTGCGGCAGGCGCCTCAGCTGCGGGTGCGGGCTCAGCGGCGGGGGCCTCTGCCGCGGGCGTGGGTTGCTCAGCGGCGGCCGCGGCAGGCGCTTCGCCCGAACCGGATCCATCGCCGATCGTCGCGAGGACCGCGCCGACCTCAACGGTCTCATCTTCCTGGAAGAAGATCTCTTCGATCACACCGCTCACCGGGGAGGGGATTTCGGTATCCACCTTGTCGGTGGAGATCTCGAGCAGGCCCTCATCGGCCTCGATCGAGTCTCCGACCTTCTTGAGCCAGCGGGTGACCGTTCCCTCGGTAACGCTCTCGCCGAGCGCGGGGAGGACCACGGATGTGCTCATGACTGTGTCTCCTTCAGAAAGTCGATGTCGTGTCTAGCTTAGTGAACAGCGCGCCCACGGGATGTCAGAGCGCGTGCAAGGGCTTGCCCGCGAGAGCGAGGAACGCCTCGCCCAGGGCTTCGCTCTGCGTCGGATGCGCGTGGATCAGGGGCGCGAGGTCTTCCGGATGTGCCTCCCACGCGACAGCCAACTGGCCTTCCGTGATGAGTTCGCCGACGCGTTCGCCGACGAGGTGCACGCCGAGGACCGGGCCTTCGGTCGCGCGGACGATCTTGACGATGCCGGCCGTACCGATGATCTCGCTCTTCGCGTTTCCGGCCAGGTTGTACTCGTAGGTCTGCACGCGGTCACCGTGTTCGGCCCGGGCCTGCGCCTCGGTCAGTCCGACGGATGCGACCTCGGGCCGGCTGTACGTGACCCGGGGAATCGTGTGTTCGGGCACAGCGACCGGCGCGAGACCGGCGATCTGCTCGGCGACGTAGATACCCTGCTGGAATCCCCGGTGTGCCAATTGCAGACCGGGCACGATGTCACCGACCGCCCACACATGGGGGACGCTCGTGCGGAGCTGCTCATCGACCGTCACGAAGCCACGATCGAGCGTCACACCCGCATCCTCGAAACCGAGTTCGGCCGTCGCAGGTCCGCGCCCGACAGCGACGAGCACGTAGTCCGCCGTCAGAGTCGAGCCGTCCTCCAGTGTGAGCGTGACGTCGTCGTCTGTCTGGCTCACCGAGGCGAATCGGGTGCCGAGCCGGGTCGCGATCCCGCGCTTGCGGTAGGCCCGCTCGAGCGCCTTACTGAGCGTCACGTCCTCGTTCGGCACGAGGTGATCCAGGGCCTCGACGATCGTGACCTCGGCCCCGAAGGAGCGCCAGACGCTGGCGAACTCGACGCCGATGACACCGCCGCCGAGGATGATGACCCGACCGGGCACCTCGTCGAGTGCGAGTGCCTCTTCGCTGCGAAGGACGCGTCCGCCGGCTTCGAGGCCGGGGAGGAGGCGACTGTACGAACCCGTGGCCAGGACGATGTCGGTCCCTCGGTACACATCGTCGCCGACCGTCACGGCGGGTCCGGACACCAGTCGCCCGTGGCCCGTGACGACCGTGATGCCCCGCGCGGCGACGAGTCCTTCCAGGCCCTTGTACTTCTTCGCCACGATGTTCTCGCGGTACGCGGTGACCCCCGCGACGTCGATGCCCTCCCACGTCGCCCTCACCCCCACGGCGGCGGACTCGCGCACGTGATCGGCGACTTCTGCCGAGTGCAGCAGCGCCTTGGTGGGGACGCATCCGCGATGCAGGCAGGTCCCGCCGATCTTGTCCTTCTCGATGATGATGACGGAGCGGCCGAGCTCCGCGGCGCGGAGGGCCGCCGCGTAGCCGCCGGATCCGCCGCCCAGGATGACCAGGTCTGCCGTGTGCTCGGTCATCGTCCGGCCTCCTCGAGGGCATCGATGTGGGTGAGGAAATCGATGAGGCTGCGCACCGTCGCTGCGGTCGGTCCCTTGTCGGTTGCCCCGAACGCGGTCTTGGTCGAGCCGGAGCCCGCGATGTCCAGGTGGACCCAGGGGATGCGCGGCGCATCGGGATCATCCGAGACGCGCCCGATGAACCGCTGCAGGAAAAGCCCTGCGAACAGTGCCCCGCCGGAGGGGTCGCCGATTTTCGCGTTCTGCAGGTCGGCGATGGGGGAGTCCAACTCGTCCTCCATGTGCGCCGGGAGGGGCATGTGCCATGCGGGCTCCGCCGAGCGGGTGGCCGCGGCGAGGTACGCCGCGACGGCGGCATCCTGACCCATCACGCCGGTGTGACGGTTGCCGAGGGCCACCGTGATCGCGCCGGTCAACGTCGCGATGTCGACGATGACGTCCGGGTGTTCGCGGCTCGCCGCGACGAGGCCGTCGGCCAGGACGAGGCGACCTTCGGCGTCGGTGTTCAGAACTTCGACCGTCGTGCCGTCGAGGATCCGCAGGACGTCTCCGGGGCGGATGGCGCGCCCGGACGGCATGTTGTCGGCGACGCACAGCCATCCGGAGACATGGATGGGGAGGGCCAGTGCAGCGGCGGCACGCACGACGGCGAGCACCGTGGCGGCGCCGGCCATGTCGTACTTCATGCCGACCATGCCGGTCGGCGGCTTCAACGACAGTCCGCCGGTGTCGAACGTGATGCCTTTGCCGACGAGGGCGACGTGGCGCTCGGCACCCTCCGGCGCGTAGTCCAGCCGGATCATGCGCGGCGGACGGTCGGACCCCCGTCCAACGCCCAAGATGCCGCCGAATCCTTCCGCGGCCAGACGCTCCTCGTCGTAGATCTCGACGTCGACGGGGAGGTCGATGACGGACTCCACGGCGCGCTCGGCGAAGTCCTGGGGGCCCAGCCATTCGGCGGGGACGTGGACGAGGTCCTTCACCAGAGCGGCGGCGGCCGCGGTGGCCTGCACGGTGGATTGCTCCGCGCCCGAGACGTCGCCGGTGGCGTACACCGTGACGCGCGTCGCGCGCTCCGGGCCAGGGGTGCTCTTATACCCGGCGAAGTGATATCCACCGAGCAAAGCGCCTTCCGCCGCGGCCTGCCAGAGGTCGGCCGGCGCCAGTGGGGCGGCGACCGCCAGGTGTGCGAAACCGGTCGTCGTGCGCACGGCGACTCCGACCGCATCGCGAAGTGTGGCGGCATCCACGTCGTCACCGGTCCCCACGATGAACAGTGGCAGGGTCGTCGACTGCGGCACGTGGACGCGCAGGATCGAGCCCGCGGCGCCGGTGAAGCCCAGCGCGCCGAGGGTCTCGATCAGGCCGGGCCACGCCGCGACAAAGCCCTCGTCGTCCGACAGGGCAGACAGTGGGGGGAGGGCCACCACGATCGCGTCGACGTCGAGCGACGAGTCGGGAAAGGAGGCGGTGGACAGCGTCAGCTCCGGAAACGGCATGTCTCCCATCCTAGGTTTGCCCGCGCTGCCGAGGCGGGATCGCCCCTGTTCGACGTGTTCGCTGTCAGCGGGATGCCCGCGGCGCCGAGGTCCGGAGGTGCTCGTACAGTGGAACCATGCCACTGTCCGGACCCCTGTACGAGCGCGTCGCGTCGGCACCGCCCGTGCCCTCGGGCCTTCCTCTCGTGATCGCGTTGACCGGCTTCACGGATGCCGGCGGCGCCATCGGGCGCATGATCGAGCTGTTCCGGGACGATCTGGAACCGACCCCGATCGTGTCCTTCTCCGCCGACGTCCTGCTCGACTACCGTGCGCGGCGCCCCACGATCACGTTCGACGAGGACCACTTGGTCGACTATCGTCCCCCGCGCCTCGAGTTGTCGTTGGCCCACGATGCGGTCGGCCAACCGTTCGTTCTGCTGTCCGGCTTCGAGCCGGACTTCGCGTGGGATGCCTTCACGGAAACCGTCGTCGGACTCGCCGAAGGGCTCGAAGTCGCGCACGTGACCTGGGTCCATGCGATCCCGATGCCGGTGCCGCACACCCGACCCCTCGGCACCACGGTCAGTGGAACGCGCACCGACCTGACGCAGGCGCATTCGGTGTGGAAGCCGCACACCCAGGTTCCCGCGACCGTGGGCCACCTGCTTGAGCACCGCTTCGCCGTTGCCGGCGCCGCGGTGTCGGGCTTCGTTCTGCTCGTGCCGCATTACCTCGCCGAGACCGAGTATCCCGCTGCGGCCCTCGCGGGGCTCGACAGTCTGTCGGTCGCGACGGGTCTGGTCTTCGATGCCGATGCTGTGCGCGAAGAGAACCGTGACTACCTCGCGAAGGTCGAGGACCAGGTGTCGGGGAGCGACGAACTCACCTCGATGCTGCACGCTCTCGAGGAACGCTACGACTCCTATATGGCGGGATCGAACCTCGGTCAGCCCATCATCCACGCCGGCGACCTTCCGAGTGCGGATGAATTGGCGGCGGAACTCGAGCGATTCCTGGCTGACCGGCGCAGCGACGACGACAAGCGCGGGCGTCGCTGACGGAATGCCGGATGTCGTCCCCGTGTTGTGTCTGGGGGCGGGGGTTGGGCGCTCAGCGACCCGCGTCACCCCCGCGATGATGTATGCGACAATAGACACTTGACCCGTTGTCACCAGTGGTGATGTTCCGCGTGCGGAACGTCCCGAGGACTTGACAAGGGTCTTACTAGTGTCCGAAAGCCCGGCGGTCCCCGTCGGTGAAAGGCGAGACGTGACCTCGAGCACGAAGACCCCCCGCACCCCCACGGCCGACGACACCGATGCAGCAGAGGCTCCGGTGAAGGTCGCCGCAAAGGCAAAGGCCCCGGCGAAGACGGCCGCGGCCAAGGCCGCCGCCACGAAGACCACCACCGCGAAGACTGCGGCAACCAAGGCGCCGGCGAAGACCACTGCCGCCAAGGCCGCGCCGGCCAAGAGTCGCGCAAAGGCCAAGGCCGCCGATCAGGACCTCGATGACGAGGCCGACGGCGAGATCGTGGTGGCAGAGGACGACCTCGACGAGACCGAGACGGGTGCCGCGACCACGGTCGACCCGAAGAAGGCGGCCGCCGCAGACGACGACGAAGACGACGAGGACGAAGAAGAGTCGACCAAGCCGGCCTTCAGCGAGCCGTTGCCGACCGGCGCGATCGTCATCTCGTCCAGCGATGAAGACGACGCCCCCGTCTACTCGACCATGATCACAGGCGCCACGGCCGACCCGGTCAAGGACTACCTCAAGCAGATCGGTAAAGTCCCGCTGCTGAACGCGGCGGAAGAGGTCGAACTCGCGATGCGCATCGAGGCGGGCCTGTTCGCCGAAGAGAAGCTGTCGCACATGTCGACTGCGGAGAAGTCCAAGCAGCTCGGGCTCGATCTGCAGTGGGTCGCCCGCGACGGTCAGCGCGCGAAGAGCCACCTGCTCGGAGCCAACCTGCGTCTCGTGGTCTCGCTCGCCAAGCGCTACACCGGCCGCGGCATGCAGTTCCTCGACCTCATCCAGGAGGGGAACCTGGGCCTCATCCGTGCCGTCGAGAAGTTCGACTACACCAAGGGCTTCAAGTTCTCCACCTACGCGACGTGGTGGATCCGCCAGGCGATCACGCGCGCCATGGCCGACCAGGCGCGCACGATCCGCATCCCCGTGCACATGGTCGAGGTCATCAACAAGCTTGCTCGCGTCCAGCGGCAGATGCTGCAAGACCTCGGTCGCGAACCCACGCCCGAAGAGCTCAGCCGCGAACTCGACATGACCCCCGAGAAAGTCGTCGAAGTTCAGAAGTACGGTCGTGAGCCCATTTCCTTGCACACGCCGCTCGGTGAGGACGGCGACAGCGAGTTCGGTGACCTGATCGAAGACACCGAAGCGGTCGTCCCGGCCGACGCGGTGGGCTTCACGATGTTGCAGCGTCAGCTCGAGTCGCTCCTGGACTCCCTGTCCGAGCGTGAAGCCGGTGTGATCCGCATGCGCTTCGGTCTCGGCGACGGTCAGCCCAAGACGCTCGATCAGATCGGCGACACGTTCGGCGTCACGCGCGAGCGCATCCGCCAGATCGAGTCGAAGACGATGGCCAAGCTCCGGCATCCGTCCCGTTCGCAGTCGCTGCGGGACTACCTCGAATGAGCGCGGACGTTCCCAACGACGGCAAGGCGCTCACGGTCACGGTCGAAGGGACGGCGTTCGCGCGCATTCCGATCCGTACCCGCGTCGTCATGCCGGGCGATGACCTCGATGCGTTCATCACGGAGTACGCCGCAGACGTCGTTCGCGCCGGCGACCTCCTGTTCGTGACCGAGAAGATCGTCGCCATCACGCAGGGACGCTCGTTCACTCTCGACGAAATCACACCGCGTCCGCTCGCCCGGTTCCTCTCGAAGTACGTGACCCGTACCTCGTATGGGATCGGACTCGGCATGCCCGAGACCATGGAGATGGCGCTCCGCGAGTGCGGAACCCCGCGCATCCTCTTCGCCGCCGGCGTCAGCGCCGTCACGAAACTCTTCGGCCGACGCGGTGACTTCTACCGCATCGCGGGCGACAAGGCCCGTGCGATCGACGGCCCCACCCCTGGGACGATCCCGCCGTACAACAAGGCCGTCGTCTTGGGACCCACTGACCCCGATGCCGTCGCCGCACACCTGAAGGCGCTCCTCGGCGACATCGCGGATGTTGCGGTCGTCGACATCAACGACATCGGCGGCAACATCCTCGGCTCGACGCTGGACAAGGCGGCGGAGCAGCGTCTCGTCCGCATCCTCGGTGACAACCCGCTGGGGCAGGGACACCAGTCCACGCCGCTCGGCATCATCCGTCCCGCCTGAGGCACACGCCTTCGACACCGATGCGCGGCGTGACAACGCGCAGCGCGTTCCGTATTCAGTCTCCCCGGAGAGCAATCGCGCCGATCCCCGAGGGCTCGGCGATGTCCGCGCCGGCCAGACTGAATACGGACCCGTAGATCGCGCCGTCAGATTCCCATGGCGGCGCGGTAGCGGGGCAGGTGGCCGCGGCGGATGCCGGTGGCCGATGGCTTGTTCTCGAACACGCCGGCGCCCCAGTTCCCTTCGACGAGGACCGGGCCGGAGGCGGTCGCGACGATGTCCCATCCGACGTAGCGGACCTGCGGGACGACCAGGGCGACCTCGGTGATGAGAGCGCGGACCTCCTCCATCATCGGCAGGCGGAAGTCGGCGATGCGCGCGCCGGTGTCGGGGTGGGTCTCGTAAAGCTCGCCATGGATGTCGTAGCCCATGCCCATCGCGCGGCCGTCCTCGTGGAGAGCCGTGTAGAAACCGCCGAATGCGCCCTGATCGCTCACGTTGCCGCGACCGAACTTCTGCGCCATGTTGATGATCTCCACGGTGCCGTCGTCTTTCACGAACGTTGTGACGCGAGTGGTGTTGGCGGTTCCCGGAGCGATCGCCTCGAGTGCCTCATGCTGCGTGATGCGCTCCTCGACGAGAAGTTCGCCCTTCGCGACCAGCTCAGCGTGGAACGCAGGCCAGTCGGTGACCGTCGAGGTGTCGTAGCGGCTGACACCGAAGCCGGACTTGCTCACCGGCATCTTCCCGATCACGACAGGATGACGCTGCGCGAACTCGCGGAGTTCATCCGCACCCGCCTCCTCCAAGTCCAGCCACTCGCGACCGAGGAATCGGTCGAAGAGTCGATTGAACTCGATCTTGTGGTGGAAGTGGTGGACGAACGCAGGGTCGTCGAAGGTCTTCGACAGCTCGAGCGCGAGAGGGCTCGTCACCCAGGTCGCACGCTCCGCTCTGTTCAGAATCGCGAAGTCGAACTCGATGTAGTCGTTGAATCCGACGCGCTTCACACCGGCGGACCAGAGCATGTCGACCAGCACGACCGGGTACCTCTTCCCGTGGATGCGGGCGGTCTTTCGGGCGCGATCCGTCACGGATCTCACGTCGAAGCCGCGCGCACGCTCCCACAGGAAGCGCAGTCGGTCGATGGGCGCGAGGGCGCTCGAAGGCATGGGGCGTCCTCCCGGACTGGTGGAGACTGTGTCCCCCCAGTCTACGAGGGAGCGCTCAGCGAGCGTCGATCAGCCGAGCAGTCTCGTCGTGCCAGTTGGTCGCGATCGTGCGCAACTTCTCTTCATACTTCCGGCCGTGGTGGGCGCAGAACAGCAACTCGCTGCCGTTGACTTCGGCGGAGATATAAGCCTGAGCGCCGCAGGAATCGCAACGGTCTCCTGTGGTCAAACGGTACTCGAGGACGGCGGTGGTCTCAGCGGTGTCAGTCATGCTCATTTCGGGGCCTCCTCGATCGGTGGGATGATGCATCCCCGTCGGTGCGGATGTCTCACATACAACCACGCGAATCCATGATTCATGCCGAGATCCGGTCACATTTCGCTGTACGCGTACGAGGCTGGCCCCGAGATGCGGCCAGACCTCGCGTGCTGAGTGTGTCCTGCGGCCCGTGTCGTCGGGGCTGGATACGCTTGAGGATTGTGACCGCCGAGTATTCCGCCCACCACCTTCAGGTGCTCGAAGGGCTCGAGGCCGTCCGCAAGCGCCCGGGTATGTACATCGGGTCCACCGACTCACGCGGGCTCATGCATTGCGTGTGGGAGATCATCGACAACTCCGTCGATGAGGCCCTCGGCGGATTCGGCACGCGCATCGACATCCGTCTGCACCCCGACGGGAGCGTCGAGGTGTGCGACCGTGCCCGTGGCATCCCCGTGGACGTCGAGCCACGCACCGGCCTCACCGGGGTCGAGGTCGTGTTCACGAAGCTCCATGCCGGCGGCAAGTTCGGCGGTGGCTCGTACGCCGCCTCCGGCGGTCTGCACGGCGTGGGTGCCTCCGTCGTCAACGCCCTCTCCGAACGACTCGATGTGGAAGTCGACCGCAACGGCAAGACGTACGCGATGTCGTTCCACCGCGGTGAGCCGGGTCAATTCGCGGGGCCGTCCCCGGATTCACCCTTCACCCCGTTCGAGCGGTCGTCTGAGCTGCGCGTCGTCGGCAAGGTCGCCAAGGGCGTCACCGGCACCCGCATCCGCTATTGGGCGGACCGGCAGATCTTCACGAAGGATGCCGCCTTCCATCTCGATGAGCTCGAGCAGCGCGCACGCCAGACCGCGTTCCTGGTCCCGGGTCTCGAAATCGTCATCGACGACGAACGGCCGCAGGCTGTCTCGGGGACCGAGCCCAGCTCGACGAGCTATCGGTTCGACGGGGGCATCTCGGAATTCGCCGACTTCCTTGCCCCCGACACACCTATCACGGATACCTGGCGGCTGAGCGGCGAGGGCACTTTCACCGAGACGGTGCCCGTGCTGCAGGCCACGGGTGCGATGGTGCCGACCGAGGTCGAGCGCACGTGTCAGGTCGACCTCGCGCTGCGATGGGGGACCGGGTACGAGACGGTGGGACGGTCGTTCGTCAACATCATCGCGACGCCCAAGGGTGGCACCCACCAGGCCGGTTTCGAACAGGGCTTGATGAAAGTCGTCCGCGATCAGATCCAGCAGAATGCCCGGCGGCTGAAAGTCGGAACGGGCGAGAAGATCGAGAAGGACGACATCCTCGCCGGGCTCACTTCAGTGCTCACCGTGCGCCTGCCCGAGCCCCAGTTCGAAGGCCAGACGAAGGAGATTCTGGGTACCCCAGCCGTTCGCAACATCGTGACGAGTGTCGTGACGCGCGAGCTCGCTGCGCGGTTCGCCTCGACGAAACGCGACGACAAGGCCCAGACGTCGTTGCTCCTGGACAAAGTCGTCTCCGAGATGAAAGCGCGCATCTCCGCGCGCACGCACAAAGAGACACAACGACGCAAGAACGCGCTGGAGAGCTCTTCGCTCCCTGTGAAGCTCGCTGACTGTCGCACGAACGACATCGCGCAGTCGGAGCTGTTCATCGTCGAGGGTGATTCGGCCCTCGGCACAGCGAAGAACGCGCGCAACAGCGAGTACCAGGCACTCCTGCCGATTCGGGGAAAGATCCTCAACGTGCAGAAGGCGTCGATCAGCGACATGCTGTCCAACGCCGAGTGCGCCGCGATCATCCAGGTGATCGGCGCCGGGTCTGGGCGGTCCTTCGACCTCGACGCGGCGCGTTACGGCAAGGTGATCCTGATGAGCGACGCCGACGTCGACGGGGCACACATCCGCACCCTGCTTCTCACCCTATTCTTCCGATACATGCGTCCGCTCATCGAGGACGGGCGGGTCTATGCGGCCGTGCCACCACTGCACCGTGTCATCGTGCCGAATCCGGGCGCGAAGCCCAACGACATGATCTACACGTACTCGGAGAAGGAACTCCACACTCTCCTGGCAGGCCTCCAGAAGTCCGGAAAGCGCTGGCAGGAACCGGTGCAGCGGTATAAGGGGCTCGGCGAGATGGATGCCGATCAACTCGCCACGACGACGATGGATCGCGCCGGCCGCACCCTCCGCCGCGTGCGCGTGCAAGACGCCGAAGCGGCGTCGCGAGTCTTCGAGCTGCTGATGGGGAGCGATGTCGCGCCCCGTCGCGACTTCATCATCGGATCGAGTGATCGGCTGTCGCGCGAAGCGATCGACGCCTGATCGGCGTGAGAATGCCCGTCGACTCCGGGCACACGGAGGGCCCGGGATCGATCTGGGGGGTCGATCCCGGGCAGTGCCGTGCGTCTGGGCACCAGTTTCCGGCCGACGAAGGCGCATAGCGACTCTTCATCCCCGAATGACCGGGCTCACAGGTGCCGTTCGCAAGTGAAAAACCGCTGGGGGAGCGGTACTTCGGCTGAACCCAGATTACGGATGGCTCTCGGCGAGGGCCGTCGACCTTCGCCTAGTACGCCTACGACTTTCGTCTAGCTTCTGCCGCGCGGATTCTCACGCGGCAAGGGGGAGCGATGCGCTCACGACCCATCCCTGGCGACGTCGTGCGGCGTCGAACGTTCCGCCGAAGACCCGGAAACGCTCGCGCAGGCGCATGATCCCATAGCCCGAGGAGGGGAGACCGGCGGTGCTGGCGGCGGGGGAGTCGTCGGAGAACTCCAGGTGAACCCAGCCGTGCTGCACGGTGAGGGCGATGCGCACGTGCCGCGCACCCGTCGCGTGCTTGAGGACATTGGTGGAGCTTTCCCGGATCACGCGGATGAGGGCGAGCAGCGAGGCATTGGGGAGTCGGACCTCATCCGGCATCTCGACGCTGACCGCGATGCCGGCCATCTCGAGTTCCTTGACGACCGCTCCGATCGTCGCGTCGAGGGTGTCCGGTGAGGGTAGGCGTTCGGGAGTCAGGTTCTCTTCGCCGCGCACCATGCCGAGAACTCGACGGATATCCGTGAGCGCTTGAACGGCTGCTTCCCGGATCGCTGTCTGGGAAAGGTGGCGAGTGTCGGCGTCCTGCGTCCGTTCCAGTACCGCGGCGTGCAGGGCGACGATCGTGATCTCGTGGGCGACGATGTCGTGCAGTTCGTCCGCGATCAGGTCACGCTCGCGGCGCAATTGGTCGGCGAGTTCGCGTTCGTTCTCTTCGACCTGTTGGGACAGCCGGAGCCAACGGCTGTACTGCTGACGGATGGACAACCCGATGAAGAAGCTCACGACCCCGAGGATCAGGATGATGAACACGCCGGCCGGTTCGATCACACGTGTCGGACGAACGGCTTCGGCGATCGCCCATGCGGTGACGGTCAAGGCGTACAGCGCCGTGAGAGCGGGACTGCACGTCGCCGAGACCAGCCCGACGACCAGAGCCATGCCGATCAGGTACTCCGTGGAGACACCGAACACGGCAGCGATGACCATGACGCCGATGAGAGCCGCCGCGGCAAGGGGGGGACGCCAAGCGAAGAGCGCGATCGTGATGATCAGCGCGGTTCCCACGATCGCGCCGATGAGGGTCGCCGGCAATGTACTCGTCGCCCGCACGAGCGAGTCGACGATCAGAACGACGGCGATGAGGACCAGCAACACCCGACGCGCTCCTGCGCGGAGGGGTTGAAAGGTCCAAAATGGAGCGCGTAGGCGTGTCCATAATGTCGATCGGTGAGCGGTCACCCTCCGATTATCCCGTGTTGCGGGATCAGCGGAAAATGCCGATCATCTTGCCAAAAATGTAGAAGATACCCATGAGATTCACCTCCTGCAACGTCTCGAATCGATTCTTCAAACAGACGTCCTCGGGTGCGACCGACTAATAGCTAGATCGCTTACGACTTTCGTCGTAGTTCCGCGTCTCGGCGATGGTTCAGGGGTTCGTATGATGGCCACGTGACTGATGTGATTCGGGTGATCGTCGTGGACGATGAGTCCCTGGTGCGTGCTGCCCTGCGAGTGTTCCTCGAATCCGCCGACGGCTTCGAGGTCGCGGGTGAAGCGGCCAACGGTGCGGATGCGGTTGCGCTCGTGCGTGCCGTGCACCCGGACGTCGTGCTGATGGACGTGCAGATGCCGATAATGGACGGTATCGAAGCGACGCGCCGTCTGACGCGCGAGTTTCCCGGGATCAAGATCGTCGCGCTGACGACGTTCTCCACCGAACGCGTCGTTGTTCCGATGCTGAGCGCCGGCGCCTCGGGATTCCTCGTGAAGGACACGTCGCCGGAGCGGATTCTGGATGCCGCCCGCTTGGCGTTCGACGGCGGGTACGTGCTGTCACCGCGCGTCGCGGAAAACCTGGTGAACTCGATCCAGGCGAACGAACCGCCCGCGCCTCGTCAGCTCCGCCGGGACGAAGCCCTCACCGACCGTGAGCTCGAGGTCGTCGCACTCCTCGCCAAGGGCATGTCGAATGCCGAGATCGCTCAGGAACTGTTCGTGTCCGAAGCGACGGTGAAGTCACACCTCGGCCGCATCACGACCAAATGGGGAGTGCGCGACCGCATCCAGGTTCTCATCCGCGCGGCGCAGCTGCGGCTGGTCATGCTCACCTGAGCGAAGCGCGCGCCCTCAGGAGATCGCGGTACCGATCGCGCCGATCACGGCGTCGAACGGCGTTCCGGATGCGTCGCGCTTCGCGCCGGCATCCGGAAGCTGGCGCACGGCTCCGTCGGCGCCCACCGCGCGGGGCTCGCTCCCGACCCACGCGAGCGTCAGGGTGTCTTCGCCCTTCAGGAAGCGGTGGGCTCGTACGCCGCCGGTCGCGCGCCCCTTCGCGGGGAACTCATCGAACGTCGACACCTTCCCGCTGCCGGCGTCTGTGCCCGCCAGAGCGCCGGTGGCGCCCGCCACCGTCACGACGACGGCATCCGTGGGATCGGTGACGACACGGAACGAGACGACGCGCTCACCGGGTGTGAGGCGGATACCGGCCATTCCGCCGGCGGACTTGCCCTGGGGCCTGACCGCATCGGCACTGAAACGCAGGAGTTGCGCGTCGCTGGACACGAAGACCAACTCGGCATCGTCTCCGGCCGGCGCCGCGCCGACGACACGGTCTCCGGGCTTGAGAGCGATGATCTCGACCTCCGGCTTACCCGGGGCCAGCTCCGTGGTCGAAACTCGCTTGACGACGCCCTGGAGGGTTCCCAGGGCCACCGGCTCCGTCGCGTCGAGCGCCACGATCGTCACGACGTGCTCGGGGCCACTCAGCCCCAGGTACTGATCGGCTTTCGTTCCGGCTGCCACCTGGACGGAGTTTGCGGGCACGGAGGGGAGATCGACGGGGGAGAAGCGCACAAGACGCCCCGCGCTCGTCACCGCGCCGAGGGATCCCCTCGTGGTCGAATCGACCGCGGCGAGGATCGCATCGTGCTTGGACCGCCGTGTCGGCGGCACGAGGCCCCCGCCCAGGATGTCGACCGCCAGCTCGGCGCGCACCATCCGCCCCGTGGCGGACAGGAAGACACGGCAGGGCGCGTCGGCGATCTGGAGATCCGCGGGTGCCGCCGAGCGGGAGCGCGGCGCGACGGGGCCGCCGTTGAGGAGCAGCGTGCGGCGCGGCGTCCCGTACGCCTCCGCGGCGGCATCCAGTTCGCGCGCCACCTGCGACCGCAGCAGCGCATCGCTGCCGAGGAGCTCCTCCAACTGCGCGATTTCGGCGAGGAGGGTGGCCCGCTCACTTTCGAGCTCGATGCGCGAGAACTTCGTGAGGCGCCGCAGGCGGAGTTCGAGAATGTACTCGGCTTGGAGCTGGGTCAATTCGAAGACATCGATCAGCCGCGTCCGCGCTTGCTCCCCGTCATCCGAGCCGCGGATGACCTGGATGACCTCATCGATGTCGAGGATCGCGATCAGCAGACCCTCCACGAGGTGGAGCCGCTCTTGGCGCCGCGCCAGCCGATACCGACTGCGGCGCGTCACGACCTGCAGGCGATGATCGAGATAGACCCGGAGCATCTCTTTGAGGCCGAGCGTCTGGGGCTGACCGTCGACGAGGGCGACGTTGTTGATGCCGAAGGAGTCCTCGAGCGGCGTCAAGCGGTACAGCTGCTCGAGCACGGCGTTCGGATCGAAACCGGTCTTGATGCCGATCACGAGCCGGAGGCCGTGGTTGCGGTCCGTGAGATCGACGACGTCGGCGATGCCGGTCAGCTTCTTCGCGTTGACGGCATCCTTGATCTTCTCGATCACTCGCTCCGGCCCGACCATGTACGGCAGCTCGGTGACCACGAGGCCGGTTCGGCGGGGTCCCAGCGACTCGATCGAGACCTTCCCCCGCGTCCGGAACGTGCCGCGACCGGACGCGTAGGCGTCCTTGATCCCGTCGAGCCCGACGATGACTCCGCCGCCCGGAAGGTCCGGCCCCGGGACGAACTCCATGAGCTCGGGCAACGTCGCGTCCGGGTGTTCGAGCAGGTGGATGGCCGCCGCGACGACCTCGATGAGGTTGTGCGGCGCCATGTTCGTGGCCATACCCACCGCGATGCCGGTCGCGCCATTGACGAGGAGATTGGGGAACGCGGCCGGGAGGACGTCCGGCTGCTGGAACTGACCGTCGTAGTTCGGGACGAAGTTGACGACGTCCTCGTCGAGATTCTCGGTCAACGCCATCGCCGCCGGCGCGAGTCGCGCCTCGGTGTAGCGGGCCGCCGCAGGTCCGTCGTCGAGAGAGCCGAAGTTGCCGTGGCCGTCGACGAGCGGGACGCGCAGAGCGAAGTCCTGGGCGAGGCGCACGAGGGTGTCGTAGATGGCGGTGTCGCCGTGCGGATGGAGCTTTCCCATCACCTCACCGACGACGCGGGCGCTCTTGACGTGCCCCCGATCGGGTCGGAGTCCCATATCGGCCATCTGGTACAGGATCCGACGCTGGACCGGTTTGAGACCATCGCGCGCGTCGGGGAGTGCGCGCGAGTAGATGACCGAATACGCGTACTCGAGGAACGACTCCTCCATCTCGGCCGAGACGTCGACATCTTCGATGCGGCCGTGGTCTGCAGGGATCGATTCGGTGCGCGACGCTGCCATGGATCTTCGGGTTCCTCCGGTGACGGGAAGGGGGCCGTCCGCCATATGCGAGACTGGCCCCGATGTCACTCAGCCTACCCGCGGACCCGCTGTCAGCCCGGAGCCTCACCGGTGTCCTGCCGCAGTTGCTGGGCTCGATGACCGGTACGCCGGGCTGGTTTCCCGAGGCGCGGTCGGCGATCGTGGTGATGGTCGACGGTCTCGGTCGGGCCAACCTGTCCGCGCGAGCCGGGCACGCCCGGTTCCTCACCACGCGGATGGCGAAGAAGGATGCCGCCCGCACTGTTTTCCCGTCGACCACGGCGTCGGCGCTCACCAGCCTCCTCACCGGTGAGAGCCCCGGTATCCATGGGATCGTCGGCTACAGCGTGCGGGTGCCGGGCGCCGGGCGCGCCGTCAACCAGCTGCAGGGGTGGGAGACCGATGGGCTCGACCCGGAGAGCTGGCAACGCAGCGAGCCGCTGTTGGCACGCGAAGCGGCCGCCGGTCGCCCCTGCTTCGTCGTGTCGAAGCCCTCGTACGCCGCGACCGGCTTCACCCGGGCGATTCAGCGGGGTGCCACCTTCGTCGGCGTCACGGCGCCGGCAGAGCGCCTTTCGGAAGCCGCGCGCATCGCCGCGCGACACCCGGGCGCGCTGATCTACGTCTATCTGTCCGAGATGGATGCCACCGGCCACACCTACGGGTGGGAGAGTGACCGCTGGCTGTCGAAGTTGGAGACGTTGGATGGGGACGTCCAGAGGTTCGACGAGGCGCTGCAGAACGGAGTGGGGGCTGTTCTCACGGCCGACCACGGCATGATCGATGTCCCGGCCCACCGTCAGGTGCTCCTGGGCGCTGACGATCCGTTGCTCACCGATGTCGCCGTGATCGCGGGGGAACCGCGCATGCTGCATCTGTACGCCGCCGAGGGAGGCGCCGACGGCGTCCTGGAGCGGTGGCGCGTGGCCGAGGGAGAACGCGCGTGGGTCATGTCACGCGATGAGGCCATCAGCGCGGGGTTGTTCGGCCCGGATGTGGCGCTAGACGTCGCACCTCGAATCGGCGACGTCCTCGTCGCGGCACGGTCCGGGGTCGCGTACTACGACGACCGTGTGGCGGACAAGAGGCCGCAACGGATGATCGGGCAACACGGCTCGCTCACCGATCAGGAGCGCATCGTGCCGTTGATCCGCTTGGGTGCCTTCGCGCGCTGAGACCGCTCAGGAATCGCCCGGCGTGGGGTTCAGGAACCGTCTTCGGTGCGCGCACCGAAGACGATCTCATCCCAAGAGGGCATCGACGTGCGACCCTTGCGGCGGGAGTTGTCGCTGATGACCGTGTCGTCGATGTCGGACACGTCATCGTTCTCACGTCGCGCGTCGTCGTACCCGGGCTCCAATGCGTCGAACAAGGCGACCGGGCTCTGCGTCGGACGTGCGTCCGGCTCGTCCCCGGGCATCGACTCGCGCTGACCGCGACGTCGGCGCAGCGCCTCGAGGAGGTCGGCGGTCTCGGCGGAGGTCACGGCGCCGTCGGGCGCTCGCTTGATGGCGGCTTCTTGAACGGCCGCGGTGACGGGCACGCGCACCTCGGGCGAGGCGATGTCGGCGTCGGGCTCGACGCGCCTCGGGCCGAATGCTCCGCTGTCGAAGCGCGATGCATCCTTCAACGGCGACGAGTCGAGAGCGCGCAGACGCGGAATCAATCCTTCGGGGAGAGAGCCCTGTCGGGACAGTTGGGTCGCATCGGCGTTCAGGGGAGCAAGCGCGCTGCGACGCGGATCGAAACTCCAGCGGGCATCATGGCCGACCTCGTTCGACGTGAACTCCAGCTTGACGATCCAACCGGTCTCTTCGCGCCAGCTGGTCCACCGCTCACCGACGGCGCCTGCCTCAGCGAGCTTCGCGCGCACGGCGGCGCCGAACGTGGGCTGCGCGTCGGGGTCGAGTTCGCCACCGATCAGCACGGGAACAGCCAGGGCCTGGCCGACGATGTGCTCACGCTCCGCCAAGACGGGACGTTCGTACCGTTGGACGTCATCCAGGCGCGCACCGAGAAGCTCGGCAACCTCTTCGGCCGACAGGCCGGAGCGGATGTGGGCTTGGATCTCGCGGGGATTCGCGCGGACGGCGCGCGGCTCTGCATCGCGCTGCAGGCGGCGCAAGTGCGCGCGCAACGTCTCGTCCGCGGGCAACGCGAACCGTTCACCCGACTCGGTCGCGAGAACGAGGACGCCCTCTTCGGTCCCGATGAGTTTGAGCTGCTCCATGCGAAACACACCTCCAGTTCCGTGCGTGTGGGCCCATGGTGTCACAGGGCTCAGCCGCATCCGGGAATATCGTGGGCGCGCCGCGAGTTCCTGCTTTCGCACCCGCCGGATGACGGCGGTCGCCTCCTGGCATTTGCGAAAAGCTGGGAGGTCGTGCAAACTATCGCCGCCCGACTGGGTCGAGAACTCTCATCGACTCTGGACCCAGTGGACCGGCAACAGGCACCTTCTGGAAGTTGAGACGTTCGAGCATGGCTACCGATTACGACGCCCCCCGCAAGACCGACGACGACAGCGAGTCGATCGAGGCCCTCAAGGAGCGCGTGCCGGACAAGCTCTCCGGCACAGTCGGCGATGAAGACGCCGACAACCCCTCGGGCTTCGAGCTGCCCGGTGCAGACCTGTCCGATCTGGAGCTGGATGTCGTCGTGCTCCCGCCCCAGGAAGACGAGTTCACCTGCAGCGAATGCTTCCTCGTGAAGCACCGCACCCAGATCGACCACGATTCGGCTCACGGCGCCGTCTGTCTCGAGTGCGCGGCCTGACACGCCGCTGAACGCGCGTCAGGCGCGCTGAGCGCGTCGGATCGCCGCGACGACCCGGTCCGGTGTGCGAGTGGAGAACACCCATTCGGACGCCGGATCACGGTCATCGCGGATCTCCGCCCGAACGATCCCGTCGACACCGGGCCGCAGAAGATGCCAGGCATCGCGGTGGAGTCCCGGCCCGCGCGCCTCTTTGGCCTCCTCGCCGGTCAGCGCAACCAGATCACCGAGGAGTGCCACGGGGATGTGCGCGCGGCCGACCCGGAGTTCACCGTCCCGGACCGCGACCACGGGGGACGACGCGACGAGCGTGACGATCAACACCGTGGCCACGCCGAGGCCCGCCAGAAGCGCCACGGTGGCATCGAGTGGCACGAACACGAGGCCGACCATCGGAGCGGCGACGGCGGCGCTGAGCAGTGCCCACAGAGATGGGCTGAGTCGCTCGCGGTAATCGCCGGACAGGGCGCGCGAACGGGCGGCGGTGGCAGTCGAGTTGTGCATTACCCTCGTGGAGTGATCGATTCCGTGGACGTACCCATTATCGCTTCGCACATCCCCGCTTACGCCCACCCCGGTGATGCGGGCGCCGATCTTGTGGCTGCGGAGGCTGTGCGTCTCGAGCCCGGGCAGCGCGCTCTCGTCGGTACGGGCGTGCGGCTGGCGCTTCCCGACGGCTATGTCGCCTTCGTCGTTCCGCGCAGCGGCCTGGCCGCCAAGCACGGCATCACGATCGTCAACGCGCCGGGGACGGTCGATTCCGGCTATCGAGGCGAAATCAAGGTCTCCCTGCTGAATACCGACAGCTCCGAGGCCTACGATGTCGCGGTGGGTAACCGAATCGCGCAGGTGATCATCATGCCCGTTCCGCGCACCCGCTTCGTCCCGGTGGACGAGCTGCCCGACAGTACGCGCGGCGACGCCGGGTTCGGATCCACGGGCTATCAGACAGGAGCGACGTCATGAGCGACGAGCTGCAGAACATCGCTGCGCGGGAAGACCGCGCCACGACCGGACCGTTCGACGAGTCCGAAGCCAACCCCGTTCGGCCCTACATCGACTTGGGCGGGATCAAGGTTCTGCCGCGGGAAGGTCTGAATCTTCGACTCGAGGTCGAAGAACAGACCAAGCGCATCGTCGCGGTCGGCTTGGACTTCGCCGATTCGACCCTCCAGGTGCAGCCGTTCGCGGCTCCGCGCACGACCGGGCTGTGGCAGGAGACGCGACAGCAGATCCGCGAGCAGATCCGCCAGCAGGGCGGTCGTGTCGAAGAGCGCGAAGGGCCGTTGGGTCCCGAGCTTCTCGCGGAGGTGCCGGTGGCCGGCGTCGACGGCGCAGCGGGGAAGCGTCTCGCACGTTTCATCGGCGTCGACGGACCCCGCTGGTTCCTGCGCGGAGTCGTCGGCGGTGCCGCGACGAGTGATGTGGATGCCGCAGCCGCCGTCGAGGACCTCTTCCGCTCGATCGTCGTCGTGCGAGGCGGGTCGCCTATGCCTCCGCGCGACCTCATCCCGTTGAAGATGCCTGCGGCACCCGGAACGGCATGACCTCTCCCGGCCTCACTCCGCCCGAACCGAACGACGCCACCCAGCCGACGGCCTCCGAGCTGATCGGCCAAGCGTTGGGATCGGCTGCGCGCAAGGCCGGCCTCGACCCGGCGAAGGAAGCATCGACCGGGCACGTCGTGTGGCACGCGATGGGGGGTTGGCGTGGCGTCGCCGAGTCCGTCCTGCCGAGCCTCGCCTTCCTGCTGCTCTACACGACAACGTCGGAGCTTCCCCTCGCCCTCGCGGTCTCCGTCGGCATCGCCGCCGTCTTCACTGTCGTCCGCCTGGTGCAACGCTCTCCGGTGAGCGCGGCGCTCGGCGGCCTCATCGCGACCGGCCTCGCGGCAGCCCTCGCCCTGTTCACGGGACGTGGCGAGGACAACTTCGTTCCGGGACTCATCACCAACGCCGTCTACGGGACGGGTCTCCTCGTCTCGGCACTCATCGGCTGGTCGCTGATCGGGCTCGCCGTCGGCTTCCTGATGAATGAGGGCACCGCATGGCGGGCGGATCCACGTAAGCGCCGCGTGTTCTTCTGGCTGGCGATCGCGTGGTCAGCGCTGTTCTTCGTCCGCCTGGCGGTGCAATTGCCGCTCTACTTCGCGGGGGATGTCGCCACACTCGGCACGCTCAAGCTCGTGATGGGACTGCCGCTGTTCGCGCCGCTGCTCGCGGTGACGTGGCTCACCTCGCGCGCGCTCTACAAGCCGGCGGCAGAGTGATAGATTTATCTTGATATCAAGATAAATCTTCCTCGTTCATCGCGGTTAGGCACGCCTCACTAGCCCATCCCGACGAGGGCGGGGAAGATGGGAGAGCAGGGCCACGCGCTTCTGCATCCGCGGACGAAGGAGAACAGACGTGTCCACTGTTGACAGCTTCGGAGCCAAGAGCACCCTCACCGTCGGGGGAACCGACTACGAGATCTATCGAGTCGACACGGTCGCCGGCTACGAGAAGCTTCCGTTCAGCCTCAAGGTTCTGCTCGAGAACCTCCTGCGCACAGAAGACGGCGCCAACGTCACGAAGGCGCAGATCGAGGCGCTCGGTAGCTGGGATGCCGACGCAGAGCCCGACACCGAGATCCAGTTCACGCCCGCGCGCGTCGTGATGCAGGACTTCACCGGCGTTCCCTGCATCGTCGACCTCGCCACGATGCGCGAGGCCGTGACCGCCCTCGGCGGTGACCCGAACAAGATCAACCCCCTCTCGCCCGCCGAGATGGTGATCGACCACTCCGTCATCGCCGACCTGTTCGGCTCCGAGAACGCGCTCGAGCGCAACGTCGAGATCGAGTACGAGCGCAACGGCGAGCGCTACCAGTTCCTCCGCTGGGGTCAGACGGCATTCGACGACTTCAAGGTCGTCCCGCCCGGAACCGGCATCGTCCACCAGGTCAACATCGAGCACCTGGCGAAGGTTATCTACGACCGCACCGGCCGCGACGGCGTGCTGCGCGCCTACCCCGACACGTGCGTCGGCACCGACTCCCACACCACCATGGTCAACGGCCTCGGCGTGCTCGGCTGGGGCGTCGGCGGGATCGAGGCCGAAGCTGCGATGCTCGGTCAGCCCGTTTCGATGTTGATTCCCCGCGTCGTCGGCTTCAAGCTGACCGGCGAGATTCCCGCGGGTGTCACGGCGACCGACGTCGTCCTCACGATCACCGATCTGCTCCGCAAGCACGGCGTGGTGGGGAAGTTCGTCGAGTTCTACGGCGCCGGAGTCAGCTCCGTCCCGCTGGCAAACCGTGCCACGATCGGCAACATGAGCCCCGAATTCGGCTCGACGGCGGCGATGTTCCCGATCGACGACGTGACGATCGACTACCTGCGTCTGACTGGCCGCGACGAGCAGGCGATCGCGCTCGTCGAGGCCTATGCCAAGGAGCAGAAGCTCTGGCACGACCCGTCGCTCGAGCCGACGTTCAGCGAGTACATGGAGCTCGACCTCTCCACGGTCGTCCCCTCCATCGCGGGCCCCAAGCGCCCGCAGGACCGCATCCTGCTGTCGGAGTCGAAGTCGCAGTTCGAGAAGGACATCCTCAACTACGCGAGCGCGACGGTGTCGAACGACATCGTCGACCTCGAGTCGAAGCACTCGTTCCCGGCTTCCGACCCCGGCTCGGCGCCGGGCGAAGAAGAGCCCGAGACGCGTGAGGTCCACATCTCCAGCGGGTCGCCGGCCTCGGCATCCAATCCGGTGAATGTGACGACTCCCGACGGCACCACCTACATCCTCGACAACGGCGCGGTCACGCTCGCGGCGATCACGTCATGCACGAACACGTCGAACCCATCGGTCATGCTGGCTGCGGGCCTGCTCGCGAAGAAGGCCGTCGACAAGGGGCTCAAGCAGAAGCCGTGGGTCAAGACCACGCTCGGCCCGGGGTCGAAGGTCGTCACCGACTACTACGAGAAGTCCGGCCTGGACAAGTCTCTCGAGGACCTCGGCTTCTTCACCGTCGGCTATGGCTGCACGATTTGCATCGGCAACTCCGGCCCCCTGATCGAAGAGGTCTCGGCGGCGATCAACGAGAACGACCTCGCCGTGACCGCGGTGCTCTCCGGAAACCGCAACTTCGAGGGTCGCATCAGCCCCGACGTGAAGATGAACTACCTGGCGTCGCCCCCGCTCGTCGTCGCCTACGCCCTCGCCGGGTCGATGCACTTCGACTTCGAGACCGACGCGCTGGGCAAGGACCACGACGGCAACGATGTGTTCCTCAAGGACATCTGGCCGACGCCCGATGAGGTGCAGGAGGTCATCGACTCGTCGATCTCCCGTGAGCAGTTCATCAAGCAGTACGCCACGGTCTTCGACGGTGACGAGCGCTGGACGAGCCTGCCGACGCCGACCGGCCCCATCTTCGAATGGGATGCCGACTCGACCTATGTGCGCAAGGCACCGTACTTCGAGGGCATGTCGATGGATCTGACTCCGGTCAGCGACATCTCCGGCGCCCGCGTCATGGCGACCCTGGGCGACTCGGTCACCACCGACCACATCTCGCCGGCCGGAAACATCAAGATCGGCACGCCGGCCGCGAAGTACCTCGAAGAGCACGGCGTTCGTCAGAAGGACTTCAACTCGTACGGCTCGCGTCGTGGCAACCACGAGATCATGATCCGCGGAACGTTCGCGAACATCCGCCTGAAGAACGAGCTGGTCGCAGCGGTCAACGACGGACAGGTCGTCGAGGGCGGCTACACCCGTGACTTCACCAAGCCCGAAGGCCCGCAGTCGTACATCTACGACGCCTGCGAGAACTACCAGGCAGCCGGCACTCCGCTCGTCGTCTTCGGCGGCAAGGAGTACGGTTCGGGATCGTCGCGTGACTGGGCGGCGAAGGGAACGTCCCTCCTCGGGGTGAAGGCTGTCATCACGGAGAGCTTCGAGCGCATCCACCGTTCCAACCTGATCGGAATGGGCGTCGTTCCGCTCCAGTTCCCGGATGGCCAGTCGTGGAAGTCGCTGGGCCTGGACGGCACCGAGATCGTCTCGATCGAAGGCCTCGAGCAGCTCAACGAGGGTGTCACCCCGAAGACCGTGAAGGTCACCGCGACGCCGAGCGAGTTCTCCGCCGAGGGCAAGCAGACCGTCGTCTTCGACGCGAAGGTCCGCATCGACACGCCGGGTGAAGCCGACTACTACCGCAACGGCGGCATCCTGCAGTACGTGCTGCGTTCACTCGTATAAATTCCGACGCGAAAGCGCCCCGTCCGGCATCTGCCCGGCGGGGCGCTTCGTCGTGCGCGCTGGGCGTAGCGTCGGGCTATGATGCGCAGCCGGCGCGAGCCCCGCCGTGGGGCCGCGACCGACGAGGGGACCCTCCATGCGCACAACACCGAGGCCTGGTGGCTGGCGGGCGGCCCTCGGCTGGCCTTCCGGCCGTCCAGCCAAGTAGCGTCGCAGGCATGAACCGCACCCAGAAGGTCACCGCGGGAGCCGTCGTCGCCGTCCTCGCGGGCCTCGTCGCGCTTGCCGTCCCTGCCTTCGCGGGTGGCTTCGCTGGCGCCGCCGACGCCGAGCCGGTCGCCACCGCCGGGGCCGTCCAACCGTCGTCCGCGCTCGTCACGGGCGACGACAAAGCGGTGTGGGATGCGATGCCGTACGGCCACTCCGACCACGCCGAGCTTGAGAAGGCGTGGACGCGGGCAATCGCCGCCTGGCCGCTCCCGGTGCCCGAGTCATACCCGTTCCCCGCCGCCATCCCGCTCCACGCGCTCAACGAGTACGACTACTACAGCGGCCGCCTCGCCGCCCAGTACGCGAACTTCTGGTGGATGTGTGGCGCGAGCCAGGCCGTGGTGGACGCCCGCACCGCTGGCGACGCCGCCGCCGAGCAGTACTGGGTGGACGCCCTCGACTGGTGGGGCAAGAGCGAGACCCGCGCGATCACGTTTGGCGACAGCGGCGGGGGAGTCTCCGGCCGCGCGGCCGAGACTGCCGCGTCCTCCGACTGCACCAGCATCGTCTGAGGCGCATAACGCCCCGGCCCCGGCTCCCGCAAGGGGGTGCGGATGCCGGGGCGTTTCGCATGCGTGCCGCATACAATCGGAGAATGAGTGTGCTCGCATCGATCACCGGTCCCCGCGACCTCGACGCCCTCTCCGCCGAGCAGTTGATCGAGCTCGCCCAGGAGGTCCGGGACTTCCTCGTCGAGAATGTGTCGCGCACGGGCGGGCATCTCGGCCCGAACCTGGGCGTCGTCGAACTGACGATCGCGTTGCACCGCGTCTTCGACTCCCCGAATGATCCGATCGTGTTCGACACCGGTCACCAGTCGTACGTGCACAAGCTGCTCACGGGACGTCAGGACTTCACCGATCTTCGCTCACGAGGCGGCCTCGCCGGTTACCCGCAGCGTTCCGAAAGCGGACACGACGTCGTCGAGTCCTCGCACGCCTCGAGCTCGTTGAGCTGGGCCGACGGCATCTCCCGCGCGTTCACCCGCACGGGGCGCACGGATCGCCATGTTGTGGCGGTCGTCGGAGACGGCGCCCTCACCGGGGGAATGACGTGGGAAGCACTCAACAACATCTCCGACGACAATGAGCGCAATCTCGTCATCGTCGTCAATGACAACGGCCGCTCCTACGCGCCGACGATCGGCGGTATGGCGCGCTACCTCAACCGTGTGCGGACGACCGACGGCTATGAGAATCTTCGACGCGGATCGGCCACCTTCTTCCGCCGACTCGGCCCTGCGGGGCGTGCCGTCTACCGCGGTCTGCGCGGCGGCACGCACGGATTCCTCTCCCGCTTCACGAACAACGAAGCTCTGTACTCCAATCTCGACATCAAGTACCTCGGCCCGATCGATGGCCATGACCTCAACGCGTTGCTGGAGACCCTCGCCCTGGCGAAGGCCCATGATGCGCCGGTCATCGTGCACGTCATCACCGAAAAGGGGCGCGGCTACGAGCCGGCGCGCAATGACGAGGCCGACCAGTTCCACGCGGTCGGCAAGATCGATCCGCTCACGGGTGAGCCGCTCGGATCGTCCTCCTCGATCGCGTGGACGGATGTCTTCGCTGACGCGCTCGTGGATGCCGGGGAGCGCCGCGACGATGTGATCGCGATCACGGCCGCGATGCTCCGCCCGACGGGCCTGCAGCGCTTCGCGCAGCATTTCCCGGACCGCGTCTACGACGTCGGGATCGCCGAGCAGCACGCGGCCGCATCCGCCGCCGGAATGGCTTTCGGCGGCTTGCACCCGGTCGTCGCGATCTATGCGACCTTCATGAACCGCGCGTTCGATCAGGTGATGATGGATGTAGCCCTGCACAAGGCGGGCGTCACGTTCGTCCTCGACCGGGCGGGGGTGACGGGTCCCGACGGGCCCAGCCACCATGGGATCTGGGATCTGGCGATGCTGCAGCTCGTCCCCGGCATCCGCATCGCCGTCCCGCGTGACGCGGCGCGACTGCGTGAAGAATTCGACGAAGCGATCGAGGTCGCAGACGGGCCCACGGTCGTGCGCTTCCCGAAGGGCACGGTGGGCGCGGAGCTGCCGGCGATCGAGCGCCGCGCCGACGGGACTGACGTCCTCTACCGCGACGGCGCCGAGGATGTGCTCCTGGTGGGGATCGGGCCGATGGCGCACCTGGCGATGGATGTCGCGGCTCGGCTGCGCGCGCAGGGTATCGGGTCGACGGTCGTCGATCCTCGGTGGGCAATTCCGGTGCAGCCGTCGATCGTGGAGCTGGCCGCATCCCATCGTCTGGTGATCACGATCGAAGACGGCATCCGAGTCGGTGGGGTCGGCACGCGAGTGCGGCAAGTGCTGCGCGAAGCGGGTGTCGATACGGCGGTCGACGAGCTCGGCTTGCCGGATGAGTTCATCGACCACGCCACACGTGAGCAGATCCTCGCGGATGCCGGACTGTCGGCCGCGAAGATCGCGCAGGATGTCGTCTCTCAGGTCCTGGGCACCCGCATCCCGGTTGCGCGCCCCTCCGCGGACACCGGCGCCATCTGGACGGTGAACGAGCCGCAGGATCGCTGAGCGGATTCTGCGTGACAGCATGGAGTGATGAGCTCTGCCAATCTGACCCGCGAACAGACCGCGGCCCGCGCCGCCGGCATCCGCCTCGACACCGTCGACGTCGACCTCGATCTGCGCGACGCGCCGAAGACGGATGCGGCGACTTTCGGGGCAGCATCCACGCTCGTCTTCGCGGCAACCGTTGCCGAGACGTGGGTTGATTTCATCGGCGCGTCCGTCGACGAAGTGATTCTCAATGGCGTGTCGCAGGCGGTCGAGTGGGACGGAGCGCGCATCCGTGTCTCCGGCTTGGTCGAGCAGAACACCGTCGTCGTCCGCGGCCAGGGTCGGTACAGCACGTCGGGTGAGGGGCTGCACCGTTTCCGGGATCCGGTGGATGACCAGGTCTATCTGTACACCCAGTACGAACCCGCGGACTGTCGGCGCGTCTATCCGTGCCTGGAGCAGCCGGACCTGAAGGCGCGATGGCGGTTCACGGTCACCGCACCGGTCGGCTGGGAGGTCCTGTCGAACGGCGCCGAGTCGGCGCGCACGCCGATCGACGGGGGAGTGCGCGTCGCCTTCGCCGAGACGCTGCCACTGTCGAGCTATATCACCGCGGTCGCCGCAGGCCCCTATCACCGCGTCGACGGGACATGGGCGAGTGACGGACAGTCGGTCGCGCTCGGCGTCCTGTGCCGCGCGTCGCTCGCACCCCACCTCGACGCCGACGAGATCCTGGACGTGACCCGGCGCGGCCTCGACTATTACGGCACCGCGTTCGCCTACGCGTATCCGTGGGGGAAGTATGACCAGATCTTCGTCCCCGAGTACAACCTCGGCGCCATGGAGAATCCGGGTCTCGTGACCTTCACCGAGAGCTACGTCTTCCGCGGCAAAGCGACCGCCGCGCAGCGTGAGGCCCGCGCGAACACGATCCTGCACGAGATGGCGCACATGTGGTTCGGCGATCTCGTCACGATGCGGTGGTGGGACGATCTCTGGCTCAAGGAGTCGTTCGCCGACTTCATGGGTGCGCACGCGAACGTCGCGACCGGCGCGTTCCCAGAGGCGTGGGTCAGCTTCGCGAGCCGACGCAAAAGCTGGGCGTACGAGCAGGATCAGCTGCCCACGACGCATCCGATCGTCGCGGACATCACCGACCTCGAAGCGGCGAAGCTGAACTTCGACGGCATCACGTATGCGAAGGGCGCGTCGGTGCTGAAGCAGCTCGTCGCCTTCGTCGGCGAGGAGGCGTTCTTCCGCGGCGCGCAGGGGTACTTCGCCGCGCACGCGTATGGCAACACGACGCTCGCCGACCTCCTCGCCGCACTGGAGGGGGCCTCGGGCCGCGACCTGACCGCATGGAGCGATGCCTGGTTGCAGACGACGGGTATGTCGGAGATCCGGGTCGAACGGGGGGACGCGCTGACGCTCGTCCAGACCGACCCGCGTCCGCACCGACTCACGGTCGGTCTCTACGCGTTCGAGGGCGACCGGCTGGTCCGCCGTGCACGGGTCGAGCTGGATATCGACTCCGCGCGCACGCCGCTGTCGGCGCCCGTGCTGCCGGATGCGGATCTGATCGTCCCGAACGACGATGACCGCACCTACGCCAAAGTGCGTCTTGACGAGCGCTCAACGGATGCCGTCACCCGCGCCCTGTCGTCGATCGATGATGCCGTCACCCGTGCCGTCATCTGGGCGGCCCTCTGGAATGCCGTTCGTGATGGCGAACTACCGGTGGCGCGCTATGTCGACATCGTCTGCCGACACGCACCCGACGAACCGAACGTCGCGCTTCTCGCCGACGCGATCGCCCACACCGGCTTCGCGATCTCCCGCTACGCGCGCGAGGAGGACCGAGCGGCTCTGGCCGCCGCGTGGCTCGAGGCCACCTGGAACGCGCTACAGGCGGCCGCGCCCGGCAGTGATGCGCAGCTCGCATGGGCGCGCGGCGTCGGTGCGGTGGCGGCCGTCGCGGGCGATCGTGCTGCGGAGATCGGTGCGATCTTGCGGGGCGACACGGCGCCGCCCCTCGGCCTCGCCCTCGACCCCGATCTGCGCTGGAGCTGGCTGATCTCGCTGGCGGCAACAGGACATGCCGGCTCCGCCGAGGCCGATGAGGAACTGCTGCGCGACCCCAGCGCGAGCGGCCGGTCGCGCCACCGTACGGTCCTCGCGGCGCGCCCGGATGCCGGCATCCGCGCCGAGGCGTGGCACGCGGCGTGGACAGATGAGTCGCTCTCGAACGATCACCTCGATGCGACGATCGCCGGTGTGCGCGCGGGCGGTCGCCGCGACCTCATCGCCGCTCATGATGCCGACTACTTCGCGCGGATCCGACCGGTGTGGGCCGCGCGAAGCATCGAAATCGCGCGACGGCTCGTCGTCGGGCTGTTCCCGGCCTCCGATTCGCTCGCGGATGTGGACGCCTGGCTCGCGGCGAACGCCGACGCGCCCGCGTCGCTGCGTCGCTTGGTCATCGAGCAGCGCGACGGGCTCGCCCGCGCGCTCCATGTGCGGTCGGAGCAGCCGACCGGGTGATGGCCCGCGTGTCAGCTTTGCGCGCGGACGTTCGCGTCTTCGGCGACCGCGTCGGGATCGTGTGTGCGCGCGCGCCCGAGCCCGAGCGCGCGGCGCGCTGTGCTGCGCCACCCCAGCGCGATGGCAGCGGCGGATGCCACGGCGTTCACGAGTGTGGCCAGCAGCAAGGGGCCGTCGAACGGGTCCGTGCCGCTCAAGAGGACCTGGACCGCGGCCGTCGTCGCGGCTCCTACGACGGCGCCGAACGCTGCGAAGGCCGCGAGGTGCACGCCCATCCGCCGCTTACGGCGTAGCGCTCGGCCGAGCCACCACGCCGGCGCGAGGAAGACGACGAGCGCGGCGACCGATGCCGGCAGGATGAAGTAGGCCGAGATCATTCCCATCGGGAAGTAGATTGCGGTCCACGCGCCGATGAGGAGCGCGATTGCCCACAGCCACGCGCGCAAGGCCCCGCGCAGGAACTCCGAGCGGGTGAACGCCATCGGTTCCTCGACCGTCCGTGGCGAAGGCGCGGGCGAAGTCATGCTTCCACGCTAGCGCGGGGTCACGCGGTGCGTGCGAGGTGTGCAGACAGGACGGCGGCGGCGCGTGCAGCGGTGAGATCGTCAGCGGCGGGTGCGGCCGACAGGGCGGTCGAGAGGAGGTAGCCGTCGGTGAGGGCATCGCCCGTGATCACGACCGACAACAGCTCGATGCCGCAGGCGCGACGGACGTGGTGCGCACACGCATCCAGCACGGCGGCGGACAGCTCGGCGTTCATCGGCAACTCCAGGCGTCCGTCACTGCGGACGAGATCGCGCAACGCCGCACCGACGATGTTCCCGGTGCGCTCGGTGACATGGACGACTTCCAGCTCGAACACGCGCAGATCCGCGCCCGTGACGACCGGACGCCAATCGAAGGATGCGTGCACCAGGTGCTGGTGCCCAGCGCTCCCGGTGAGCTGTCGCGCCGGGAGGTCGGTCGACCGCACGCGCGTGTCGACGCGGCGGTACCACGCGAGGATCGGGAAGACCGCATGAGATCCGGGCCGGAGCACGAGGACTTCGCCGGCCTCGTGGCCGGCGCGCGACCGCTTCCGGATGATCGGGCGTCCGTTGCGCGTGCGGATGGCGGCTTCGCCCTCGTCGATCGTCACGATCAGCAGCTTGAACAGGGCCGGCACGACGAGCAGCACCGTCAGCACCGCCCCACCGGTCTTGATCAGCGAGTTCATGCTGCCGGTACCGAACACGGAGGTGATGGTTTCGATCACAGAGCCAGGATGCCGCGCCCGCCGCCCCCATCCGTACACATCCGGCCCGGGGCACCGATCCTTCCCCGAGTCGTCATCGAGTGTTCGCCCCCGGGGAGCGGATTCGTCTCCCGCACGCAGAATCGGATGCCGGCGAGCCGCGGCATCCGATTCTGGTGTCCCGATCCGTTTCTGCGAACCGTTCTTCGGGCTAGTGGATGCCGCGGATCGGCGGCGTGTGGAACGTTGCGCCGAACGTGCGCTCGGAGGCGCCCTCCCGGTCGAGGTAGGGCGAGGCGCCACCGTCGATGAACGGCCAACCGGCGCCGAGGATCAGGCAGAGGTCGATGTCTTCGACCTCCGGGACGACCCCCTCGTCGAGCATGAGCTTGATCTCGTGTGCGAGACCGTCCTGCACGCGACGCAGAATCGTCTCGGCGGATGCCGGGGACGAGCCGACCCCGGCCAGAGCCTTCTGCGCAGCCTTCGTGAAGCCGGTGACCCGTCCGCCCTTGTCCTTCTCGACGACCTCGGGCAGTTCCGCGAGGACGTGGAAGTTCTCGTTCGCGTAGAAACGATCCGGGAACGCGCGCACCATGGTGTCCTGCACGTGCGCGGCGACCTTCCAGCCCACCAGGTCGATCAGCTGGAACGGCCCCATCGGCAGCCCGAGCGGGCCGAAAGCCTTCTCGACGTCGGCGACCGGCGTGCCCTCGTACAAGGCACGGGCAGCCTCGCCCATGACCTTGGCCAGGAGACGGTTGACCACGAATCCGGGAGCGTCGGCGGTGAGCACCGCGTTCTTCCCGAGCCCGCGAGCGACCACGAACGCAGTCGACAGCGCGGCATCCGTCGTCTGCGGTGTCTTCACGATCTCGATCAACGGCATGACCGCCACCGGGTTGAAGAAGTGGAAGCCCACGAGTCGCTCCGGATTAGCGAGTTTCGCGCCGATCTCCTCGACCGACAGCGATGAGGTGTTCGTCGCGAGCACGGCGTCGTCGGCGACGATCTTCTCGATCTCGCCGAACACGGCCTGCTTGACGCCGACCTCCTCGAAAACGGCCTCGATGACGAAGTCGCAGTCCGCGAACAGGCTCTTGTCGGTCGTGCCGGTCACGAGCGCGCGCAGGCGGTTGGCGGCGTCGCCGTCGAGGCGCCCCTTGGCCTCGAGCGTGCCGATCTCGTCGTGGATCGATGCAACGCCCTTGTCGACGCGCGCCTGATCGAGATCGGTGATGACGACCGGAACCTGCAGCTTCCGCACGAACAGCAGGGCGAACTGGCTGGCCATGAGCCCCGCCCCGATGATCCCGACTTTCGTGACCTTCTTCGCCAGCGCCTTGTCGGGCGCACCCACGGGGCGCTTCGCGCGCCTCTGCACGAGGTCGAACGCGTACATGGATGCCGCGAACTGGTCACCCGTGACGAGATCCGCAAGCGCGTCGTCTTCGCGGGCGAAGCCTTCCGCTTTGGTGCCGCTCTTGGCCTTCTCGAGCAGGTCGAGGGCGACATAAGGCGAGCGGGGGACAGTTCCGATCTTGGATTCGAGCATGCCGCGCGCCATCTTGATCGCGACGGGCCACTTGACGGCGCGCTCGATCTTTCCGGGTTCGTTCTTCCGATCGACCTTGACCGTGCCGGTGAGGACGCGATCGGCCCACGCGAGGGAGCTCTCGAGATAGGTCGCGGCCGGGAAGATGGCGTCGAAGATGCCGTAGTCGAACGCCTGCTGAGGCTTCAGCATCCGGTTCTGCTTGAGCGGATTGCTGATGACGACCTCGAGGGCATTCTCGATGCCGATGAGGTTCGGCAGCAGGTACGCGCCGCCCCAGCCGGGGATGATGCCGAGGAAGACCTCGGGGAGCGCGATCGCCGCTGCGGACGCATCCACCGTGCGATAGGTCGAGTTCAGTGCGATCTCGAGCCCGCCGCCGAGTGCGAGTCCGTTCACGAACGCGAACGAGGGGACGCCGAGCTCACCGAGTGTGCCGAGGACCTTGTGTCCGAGTTGGGCGATGAGCTTGGCGTTATCCCGCGACCCGACCTTGGAGATGTCGGAAAGGTCTGCACCGGCGGCCATGATGTACTGCTTGCCGGTGATCGCGACTGCCTGGATCTCGCCGCCGGCGGCGCGCGCCTGGAGCGTCGCGAGGGTCGCGCCGAGCTCGGTGAGGGTCGCCGGTCCCAGCGTGTTCGGACGCGTGTGATCCCGACCGTTGTCGAGAGTGATCAGGGCGAGAACCTTGCCGCTGGGCAAGGTGATGTCACGCACGGGCGAGTGCGTGATCACCTCGTCGTCGGTGAGCGCCTGGATGGGCGTGAAGTCGATGTCGTCGTAGGTCGTCATCGCGGTCACCGCTTCTTTCCGTTGTAGTGCGGGTTTTCCCAGATGACCGAGCCGCCCTGGCCGAGGCCGACGCACATCGCGGTGAGTCCGTAGCGGACGTCGGGCCGCTCGGCGAACTGAGCCGCGAGCTGGATCATGAGGCGGACACCACTGGCGGCGAGCGGGTGGCCGAGTGCGATCGCCCCACCCCACTGGTTGACGCGCGGGTCGTCATCGGCGATGCCGAAGTGATCGAGCAGGGAGATGACCTGCACCGCGAATGCTTCGTTGAGCTCGAACAGACCGATGTCGGAGATCGTGAGGCCGGCCTTGCGGAGAGCCTTCTCCGTCGACGGGATCGGGCCGATGCCCATGATCTCGGGCTGGACGCCGGCGAACGCGAACGAGACCATCCGCATCTTCGGCTTCAGGCCCAGCTCCTTCACGACACCACCGCTGGCCAGCAGCGACATCGTCGCGCCGTCGGTCAGAGGAGACGAGGTGCCGGCCGTGACCCGGCCGTGCGGACGGAAGGGGGTCTTCAGCGCCGCGAGGTCGTCCATCGTGGTCTGGGGGCGACGCCCTTCGTCCTCGGTCGCCAGGCCCCACGCGCCGTCGGCGCTCTTGATCGCGACCGATACGAGGTCGGGTTGGAACTTGCCGGCGTCGTACGCAGCTTGAGCCTTGTGCTGGCTGAGCATTCCGAAGCGGTCGCTGCGCTCCTTGGTCAGGTGGGGATAGCGGTCGAAGATGCGCTCGGCCGTCACGCCCATGTTGAGCGCGCCCGGGTCGACCATCTTCTCCGAGACGAAGCGCGGGTTGGGATCGGTGTTGCCGCCGATCGGGTAGTGGCCCATGTGCTCGACACCACCGGCGAGGGCGACGTCGTACATGCCGGAGCCGATCGCACCGCCCATCATGGCGACGCTCGTCATCGCGCCGGCGCACATGCGGTCGATCGCGAAGCCGGGCACCGTCTGCGGGAGCCCTGCAAGGATCGCGACGGATCGGCCGAGGGTCAGTCCCTGCTCACCGGTCTGGCTCGTCGCGGCAATCGCGACGTCGTCGACGCGGTCGGCGGGAAGACCGCCGTTGCGCTCCATGAGACCGATGGTCGCCTTCACGGCGAGGTCATCGGCGCGGGTGTTCCAGTACATGCCCTTTTCGCCGGCGCGCCCGAAGGGGGTACGCACTCCATCGACGAACCAGACGTCCGACATCTCGGCCACACTGCCTCCAAAGTTTGGGATTGAGTCCAGCTTATCGTGAGACTGAGTACCGCGTCGCCCGTTGGGTGGACTCTACGACGTGGCCGCCACGTCGTCGGTCGGAGCCTGCACGGATTCGACAAATGCCGCCGCGATCTCGGGGGCCGTGCGGGTGATCTGCCACGGACGGGCACCGTGCGCGGCCAGCGCATCGGCGATGGATGCCGCATCCACCGTCTCCGGCGGCGCCCACGCGACGCGGCGAAGCGTGTCGGGCGTCAGGAGGTTCTCGATCGGCATCTGGAGATCTTCGGCGATCGCCTCGATGCGCGGGCGCGCCGCCTTCAAGCGGGCGTCGGCGGCGGGGTTGCGGTCGATCCAGGCGCGCGGGGGCGGCATCCCGTCGCCGGGAACGCGCTCTGCCGGCAAGACCGGATCGGCGCGGCCGGCCTCGATCGCGGCCCACCACCGGTCGAGTTGGGTACGGCTGGCGCGGCCGTTGAATTCCTTCAGCCGGGCGAGGTCCGCCTTCGTGGCGGGATCGGCCGCGATCGCCGCGACGAGCGCGCGGTCGGGCACGAGCCGCCCGGGGGAGACGTCTTGTTCGCGCGCGAACTCTTCTCGTGCGGTCCACAGGGCGCGCGCTACCGCCAGGGCGCGCCGGCCGCGTACGGTGTGCAGACCGCTCAGGCGTCGCCACGGGTCCTCGCGTGCGGGCTTGAGTGGACGGGTCCGTACGGCCTCGAACTCCTCATCGGCGATCTCGAGCTTGTCCTGCTCGTCGAGTTCCTCGAGGAGAACTTCGTAGACATCGACCAAGTGGATGACATCGAGCGCCGCGTACTCGAGCCACGACTGGGGGAGGGGGCGCGTCGACCAGTCGGCGGCGGAGTGGGCCTTGGCGAGTGTGATGCCCAGTGTGTCTTCGACGACAGCGCCGAGGCCGACGCGTTCGTGGCCCAGCAGACGGGCCGCCAACTCGGTGTCGAAGATCGACGGCGGGTCCAGATGTGCTTCCCGCAGGGACGGCAGGTCCTGGCTCGCGGCATGCAGAATCCACTCGGTGCCGCCGATCGCGTCTTGCAACGGCTGCATGTCGCCGATCGCCGGCGGATCGAACAAGAAGGTTCCGGAGCCGCGACGGAAGACCTGGATCAGATAGGCCCGTTGCGAGTAGCGGAAGCCGGACGCGCGTTCGACGTCGACGGCGGCGGGACCCGTTCCGGTGGACAGCAGCGCGGCGGCTTCGGCCAGCCCCGCCTGATCGGAGATGACGGTGTATTCAGCCACGTGTGTTCCTGTGTGCGCCGACGTTTTTGTTCGCGGCGAAGAGAGCGATGTCCTCGGACCCCGGCGGGAGTCCGGCCAGCATGCAGACGAGTTCGGCCCACGCGTCCACGTGTGCCGTCAGATCACCTGACGGGGACCATGACGCGCGGAGTTCGATCTGTGCGCCGTCGCCTTCGGCGGAAAGCGTGCCGAACCCTTTCGACAGCGTCTTTGTCGCGGTTCCGGATGCCGAGTCGAACGCGGCGCCGCGGGTGCGGAGCGCATCGACGAGCCAGGACCACGCGACGTCGGCCAGCAGCGGGTCGGTGCCGATCTCGGGCTCCAACGGCGCCTGCGCGAAGCAGACGACCCGCCACGGACCGCCCCACGCATCCGGTTCGTCGGCGTCGTGGAGCAGGATGAACCGTCCCGTTCCGTACTCGGAATCCACGGCGTGTGCGCCCTGGCGAACATCTCCCGCGAGCGCGATGGCGTCGGGCGCCAGCGATGCCGGAGCGGGAATCTCGCGCACCGTGAAGTCCGACCGGAACGTCATGGCACGCAGAGCGTCGGCAACAGCCGGGAAGGCCGGGAAACCAACCGAGGGACGGGAATCATCCACGTCGACAGACTAGAGTGGGCCGACGATGATGGCATCCAGGCGCGCCGGGTCCGGCAGCGCAACGCTCCGGAGATTCGCGCTCCTCCGCACCCTCGTGGTTGGGCTCGCGTCGGCGTTGGCCGGGGTCCTCGCGATGCTCTCGTTCGTCTCGATCAGGATGGCGCGACGGGTCGTGACACCCGCCGGCCGCCGGCCGGACACGCGCATCGTCGATGTCGATGTCGCGGCGCAGACGATCACCCTGGGCCGCACACCCGACACGATGCTGCCCGGTCGGTACGGACTGTTCACCACCGGGACGGCGGACTACCTGAAGATCGGGTCGGTCCTGGCCGAGACCGACACGACGGTCAAACGGAAGCTGTTGACCCAGGTCGGCCTCCAGGCCGAGCTGGGAGCCGAAGCCGCCTTCAGCGGGTGGTACTACCAGCGCCCTGAAGAACTGCACCTCCCGTTCCGCGACGTGCAGGTTCCCTCGGCTCTCGGCCCGTGCCCCGCATGGGAGTTCCCGGCCGAGGGAGATGCAGACACCTGGGTGATCCAGATTCACGGGCGCGGAACAACGCGGGCCGAGTGCCTCCGCGCGGTTCCGCTCTTCCATGCCCGCGGGATCACCTCCCTCCTGGTGTCGTACCGCAACGACGGCGAGGCTCCGAGGTCGCGCACCGGGACCTATGCCCTCGGGGCGACGGAGTGGCGCGATATCGATGCTGCGATCGCCTGGGCGCGGCGCCGCGGCGCGACGCGCATCATCCTGATGGGCTGGTCGATGGGCGGCGCGATCGCTCTGCAGGCGGCGCTCGGTTCCGCTCACCGCGAGATGATCGCCGGTGTCGTGCTCGATTCCCCGGTCGTCGATTGGCGCATCGTCCTCGCGTACCAGGCGCGTCTCCTCGGTCTTCCGAGCCCCGTCGCCGACCTGACGATCGGCGCCCTTCGCGCCGACTGGGCGAGCGTCGCGACCGGTGGGGGCCCGGCGATCCCGTTCGACAGGCTCGACGTGGTGGCTCGCGCCGGCGAGCTGCGGCATCCCCTTCTCATCCTGCACAGCGACGACGACGGGTTCGTGCCGTCGGATGCATCGCACCACCTCGCCGATGCCCGCCCCGATCTCGTCGAGCTGCAGGTGTTCGACACCGCACGGCACACGAAGCTCTGGAATTACGACCAGGACCGCTGGACACTCGCGATCGAAGACTGGTTGGACCGGCACGATCTGTTCGGCGCGGCCACGCGGTCTAGGGTTGACGAGTGACCAGCACCGCATCCGGAATCGTGCACCTCAGCGACCGGAACCCCCAGGTGACCGGGGCGGAAATGGTGGCGGCTCTCGTCCCGCCCCCGCAGTTCGATGGCGCGACGTTCGAGACCTACCGCGTCGACCCGCAGTATCCCTCCCAGCAGGAGGCGAAGGATCTGCTCGTCACATTCGCGCGCGGCGGCGCACCCGCCGAGCGTGGCGGATTGTTCCGGCGCGCGAAGAAGGCTCCCGAACTGAAGCCCGGCGTCTACCTCGACGGTGGCTTCGGCGTCGGCAAGACGCACTTGCTCGCGTCGATCTACCACGCCATGCCCGCACGCCGGAAGTATTTCGGCTCGTTCATCGAGTACACCGCGCTCGTCGGGGCACTCGGCTATCAGAAGACCGTCGAGCTGTTCCGCGGGGCCGACCTGTTGTGCATCGATGAGTTCGAGCTGGACGATCCCGGCGACACGATGGTCATGACGCGGCTTCTGGGGGAGCTCGTTCCCACCGGCACCCGGCTGGCCGCCACGTCCAACACTCCACCGAACGCGCTCGGTGAGGGGCGCTTCGCCGCCCAGGACTTCCTCCGCGAGATCCACGCGATGTCGGCGAGCTTCCAGACGATCCGGATCGACGGCACCGACTACCGCCAGCGTGCGCTCGACGGGCACGCCGTCCGACTGGATGACGCCGCCTACGCCGCGGCGATCGCGGAGGCGTCGGGGCGGGGCGTGACGTCCGACGACGCGTTCGCCGACCTCATCCGGCACCTCGCCGGGGTGCATCCGTCGCGCTATCTGCGGGTGATCGACGGGGTCACCACGATCGGACTGCGGGATGTCACGACGCTTGAGGACCAATCGGCCGCGTTGCGTTTCGTCGCCTTCGTCGACCGCGCGTACGACGCACAGATCCCGCTGCGCGCGACCGGCACTTCGGTCGACCAGGTGTTCTCCGAAGAAATGCTCGCCGGCGGGTACCGGAAGAAGTACCTGCGGGCCCTCTCTCGGCTGATGGCGCTGACGCACAGCTGAGATCCGTGGTCGATCCTCGGGATCGTGAAACGTGATGTTTACGCACAGGGCGCTCGCGTAACCATTCGGAAACACGACACGCATGCCCCAGGAAACGGCACGTGGACAGACTGGGCCCTGCCCGGAGAGCCGCATTCCCGAATGCTTGCGGACTGCGGGGTCTTGAGTAACACGACACACGAATGAGGAACACTCATGGATTCAGGCAATTTCGCTTGGTCGATCACCGCAACGGCCCTGGTGCTGTTCATGACGCCCGGTGTGGCTTTCTTCTACGGAGGACTCGTCAAGGCCAAGAGCGTCGTCAGCATGATGATGCTCAGCTTCGGGGCCATGGGCCTCGTCGCGGTCCTGTGGGTCCTCTACGGATTCAACATGTCCGGCATCTCCGAAACCGAAAGCTGGGGCTTCCAGTTCTCGGGAAACCCGTTCACCGAGAACTTCGCACTGGCCGGCTATGACAGCGCCACCCTCGTCGGCGCCACGTTCGGTGCGACGTTCGCGATCATCACCGTCGCCCTGATCTCGGGTGCGATCGCAGACCGCGCCAAGTTCGGCGCGTGGCTGCTGTTCGCCGGCATCTGGTCGACGCTGGTCTACTTCCCGGTCGCCGCGTGGGTCTGGGGCGCAGGTGGTTGGATCTACAACCTGGGCGCCGCGTTCGGCTTCGACTACAGCACGATCGACTACGCCGGTGGTACTGCCGTTCACATCAACGCGGGTGCGGCAGCTCTCGCCCTCGCCCTGGTGCTCGGCAAGCGTGTCGGATTCCAGAAGGGCATCCAGAAGCCGCACAACGTGCCGCTCGTCATGCTCGGTGCGGCGATCCTCTGGTTCGGCTGGTTCGGCTTCAACACCGGCGCAGAGGGTACCTTCGGGCTCCTCGGCGAAGAGAACACGGGCGCCGGCCTCATCGTGGTCAACACGCTGGGAGCCACGGCTGCGGCCATCCTCGGTTGGATCCTCGTCGAGAAGCTGAAGGACGGTAAGGCCACGTCGGTCGGAGCCGCATCCGGTGCCGTCGCGGGCCTCGTCGCGATCACTCCGGCCTGCGCCAACCTCGACCCGATCTGGGCTCTCGTCCTCGGCCTCGTCGCCGGTGCCGTCTGCGCCCTGGCGATCGAGCTCAAGTGGAAGCTCGGCTACGACGACTCGCTCGACGTGGTCGGCATCCACATGGTCGGTGGCTTCATCGGTTGCTGGTACCTCGGTTTCTTCGCCATCGACACCGGCCTGTTCACCGGCGGTAACGGCGGACAGCTGCTCCTCCAGGTCATCGCTTCCATCGCGGTCGCCGTCTACTCCTTCGTCATTGCCTGGGTCCTGGGCACGGTCATCGAGAAGACGATCGGCTTCCGCGTGAAGAACGAAGACGAAATCGCCGGCATCGACACCGTCGTTCACGGCGAAGAGGGCTACGCGCTGGTCGACTGATCTGCACTACACAGCACGCTCGTGGGGCGTCGGACTTCGGTCCGGCGCCCTTCGGCGTTTTGCTACGGTTTCGACATGACCGCCGCGCGCAAAACCAGCCCCCTGGCCGCCTTCCTGAAGGCTGTCGTGTCGGCCTTCAGTGGCTCTCCGGCGCGTGATGTGCCGACCGTCGCCGTCGGGGCGGATGCCGGCGCCTCGCCGGGCCAGCGAGGCGACACGGCGACGCGGGAAGTGACGCCGCCGGCAGCGGGGAGCTTCCGCGTCACGTACGCACCCGACCGCGACGGCGATCCGGACGCGGGTGAGATCGTCTGGACCTGGGTCCCGTACGAAGAGAACGACGGCCGCGGCAAGGACCGACCGGTCCTGGTGATCGGGAGGCAGAACGCCGAGCGCGTCTACGCCGTGCGACTCACCAGCAAGTCCCACGACGGTGACCGTGACTTCCTCTCGATCGGTTCGGGTGAGTGGGATTCGCAGGGACGCGAGTCCTGGGTCGACATCGAGCAGGTCTACAGCATCCACACCCGAGGAATGAGGCGGGAAGCCGCCGTGCTCGACCTCACGCGATTCGCCCGCGTGGCTCAGGCGCTGCAGGCACGCTATGGCTGGAGCGCGGGTGCGTAAGGAACGGCGCTTCGCTGGTCACTGGCTCGTTGTCGCTGCTCTGGCCGCGGTCATCCCCGCGTGGCTCACCGTCATGACCGTCGGGGAATGTCAGGACTCCGTCGACCCCGCCCTAAGTGCCTGCACGAGCGGACCGCCGCTCGGCGACGCGGGCACGGTCGTCGTCTGGGGGCTCTGGGCGGTCTTCGCCGTCTGGTGCATCGGTCGCGCGTTCCGTCCCTTGCGGTGAGGCGACTGAGCCTTCACTCGGGCGCGGCGGCAGCGGATGCCGGCGCGAAAATGATGATCGCCGCACCGAGGAGCGCGACCGACGAGCCGACGTAGTCCCACACGGTGGGCTTGAAACCGTCGATCACGATGCCCCACGCGAGAGACCCCGCGACGAAGACACCTCCGTAGGCCGCGAGGACGCGGCCGAAGTTCGCATCCGGCTGAAGCGCGGCGACGAACCCGTAGGCGCCGAGAGCAACGACGCCGAGGAGCGCGAAGATCCAGCCCTTGTTCTCGCGGACGGCTTGCCAGATCAGCCACGCCCCACCGATCTCGGCGACGGCGGCGAGAACGAACAGGAGGATGATGCGCGCAGTCGTCATGAGACCAAGTCTTGCAGGGTCATGGACATGAACCCCGGAAAAGACCGGGTTCTTTACGGTGGGCGATGCGGGACTTGAACCCACGACCTCTTCCGTGTGAAGGAAGCGCGCTACCAACTGCGCCAATCGCCCAAAGTCCGTGAGGACCGAGTCATGATGTTACCGGATGCGCGGTGCTCGGACGAATCCGAAGCGGCGGACACGCGCGGGCGGCATCGGTTTTGCACTTCGCGAATCGTGGACTAAAGTCGATCAAGTGCCCGGGGCAACCAGGGACATGCGGATGTAGCGCAGTGGTAGCGCATAACCTTGCCAAGGTTAGGGTCGCGAGTTCGAATCTCGTCATCCGCTCGAGTGCTGGATCCCTCTTCGGAGGGATCTTGGCATGTGGGATCAAACCACACGTGGTGGCGTGGCCGAGCGGCTAGGCACCGGCCTGCAAAGCCGTTTACACGGGTTCGAATCCCGTCGCCACCTCCACTCAAACTGAATAGCCTGCGAAGGCGCGATTGGCGCAGCGGTAGCGCGCTTCCCTGACACGGAAGAGGTCACTGGTTCGATCCCAGTATCGCGCACAAGATAAAACCCCCGGTTTACCGGGGGTTTTTTCGTACCGCGACCCCACCCGTCCGGAGGATCGCAGGATGACGCTGCCGACGAGCTGATGCGCGGGCGCGAGCGGGGCTAGGCTCGGCGCATGGCCCACCTCGTGCTCTCGGTCGTCGGTGACGACCGCGCCGGACTCGTCAGCGCCCTCGCCCACGAAGTCGCCGCACACGGCGGCAACTGGGAGCAGAGCGAACTCGCGGAGTTGGCTGGCGCGTTCGCAGGAATCGTCCTGGTCTCGGTGCCGGACGAGCGGGTCGCCGAACTGAGCGACGCCCTCACGGGTCTCGCCGGCCTGCTCCGGGTGACAGCGCACGCCGGCACATCGCTGGAGTCCGAACGGACCGGGCGGCCGCTGTCGTTCACCGTCCTCGGCAACGACCGACCCGGAATCGTCCGCGATGTCACGGCCGCGATCACCGCACACGCCCTCAGCATCGACAGTTTCCGCAGTCGCACGGTCGAGGCGCCGATGGCCGGCGGCACGCTGTTCGAAGCGACTGTGACCGTCAGCATCCCGCGTGAGGCGGATGCGGTGGCGATCATCTCCGCGCTGGAAGAACTCGCCGGAGAGATCCAGGTCGACCTGTCCGTCGCCTGAGGTGCGACCCGATGGATCGCGCCGACGAACTGGTCACCGGCATCCGGGAGGCTCTGCACGATGCAGCCGAGCCCGGTATCGCGCTCGGTCAGCAGGCCTACATGAAGTCGGTGATGCCGTTCGAGGGCGTGCGGGTGCCGACGGTGCGGCGGCTCACCCGCGCGCAGGTCCGGGGTGAGCAGGACCCCGCCGTGCTCCTCGAGACCGCGAAACGACTGTGGGACGAGGCCGGTTTCCGAGAGGAGCGCTACGCAGCCCTCGCGGTCCTCGGCGTGGGTCCCCTGCGCGCAGACCGTGCACTGTTGCCGATGATCGAGCACGTCGTGCGCACCGGGCAGTGGTGGGATTTCACCGATGAGGTCGTCCACCGGGTGGCCGATCTCCTGGCTGCGCACACGCCGGAGATGTCCTTCGTCATCCGCACCTGGAGCGCCGACGACGACCTCTGGATGCGGCGGCTCGCGATCATCGCGCAGCTCGGTCGCCGTGATGCGCTGGACCGGGTGCTGTTGGAAGACGTGATCGTCCCGAACCTGGGGGACCCCGAGTTCTTCATCCGCAAAGCGATCGGGTGGGCACTGCGCGATGCCGCGCGCACAGACCCCGACTGGGTGCGGACGTTCGTCGCGGCGCACCCGCTCAGCCCGCTGAGCGCGCGCGAAGCTCTGCGGCGGCTCTGACAGGGATTCACAAGGCCAGGGGCAGTACAGCGAGCCCGACGACGAGCGGTGACGCGACGAGGCCCCAGAGCACGTACTGGCGCCACCGCACATCCACGCCGAGCGAGTGGAGGCGCTCGTGCCAGAGGAGGGTCGCGAGCGAGGCCCAGGGGGTGATCAGCGGCCCGGCGCCGACACCGATGAGCAGCGCCGCCAGTCGCACGGGAGAGTCGGCGACGGGCTCGAGTGCGAGGTAGGCCGGAAGATTGTTGATCGCGTTGGCCGTCAGCATCCCGATACCGGCCAGTTGCCAGAGCGACAGCAGGTCCTCACCCGTCCCGGTCGCCGCCGCCAGCACGGCCGTGGATCCCAGCGCTTCCAGCGCACCGACCGCGAGGAAAAGCCCTGCCGCGAACACGAGCAACTGCCACGGAATGAGGCGCAGGTGGAGCGCTGCCGGGGAACGCCACGCGAACACCACAGTGAGCACGACCGCCGCGCCGAGCGCCGGCATCCACGGCGGGATGCCGGCGACCAGGAGCGGCAGCATGGCGACCAGAACGATCGCCGCCAGCCTCAGCAGCACGGGGTCTGCGACGACGGGTGGCGCTGCCACGGCGAAACGCCCGCGGAGCGCACGACGGTGCACGATCCACAGCAGCGCGACGGTGACGATCACGGCGACGACCGCCGACGGACCGAGGAGCACGAGGAACGCACCCGCGTCCGCTCCATGGCCCAGTCGGTGCGCCGCGAGCAGGTTCGTGAGATTGGACACGGGGAGAAAGAGCGAGGCCGTGTTGGCCAGCCACACCGTCGCGAACGCGAACGGAAGAGGTGGCAGGCCGTTCGCGCGAGCCGCCGTCACCACGACTGGCGTGAGGAGCACTGCCGTCGTGTCGAGCGACAGGAATGCCGTCACGACGACGGCGAACACCACGATCAGCAGCCACAGCACGATCACGCGACCCCGCGACAGTCGGGCGAGCCGGGCGGCGACGACATCGAAGACCCCGGCCATGGCGGCAAGCTCGGCGACGATCGTCACCGCAACGACGAACAGGAGGATGGGCCACACGCGGTCGGCGATCGCGAGGGCTTCGCTCGCCGGCAGTGCGCCCGACATGACTGCCGCGCCTCCGGCGAGCAGCAGCACCACTCCGACGACGGCGAGGATCACGGCATCCATCATGGCCCCTGCATCTCGGGTCACGCGCCACGGCGATAGACTCGGGGTTTCGAGCCACCTTCTGGAGACCTTCCCGTGACTGTCGCCTCACCTTCCTCGGACGTGTCCTTCCCGGCCGACGGATTCGCCCTCTTTCCCGACCGCTCCGTCATCGCGCTCCGCGTCAACGGCGAGCTGAAAGACCTCGCGGTCACCGTCGAGGCCGCCGACACCGTCGAGCCCGTCACGGCCGACAGCCCGGATGGACTGTCGATCCTGCGGCACTCGACGGCGCACATCCTCGCCCAGGCAGTGCAGCGCATCAAGCCGCAGGCGAACCTCGGCATCGGTCCGCCGATCACCGACGGTTTCTACTACGACTTCGCGGTGGACGAGCCGTTCACGCCGGAGGACCTCAAGGCGATCAAGAAGGAAATGGAGCGGATCGTCCGGGAGAACCAGCGCTTCGTGCGCAGAGTCGTCTCCGAGGACGAGGCGCGGTCCGAGATGGCGGACGAGCCGTTCAAGCTCGAGCTGATCGATCTGGCCGGTGGACCCGGATCGGGCGCGAACGCGGCCGAAGGTGCGTCGGCCGAAATCGGTGCCGGTGACCTCACCATTTACGACAACGTCGACCGCGACGGCGAGACAGTCTGGAAGGACCTCTGCCGCGGTCCGCACGTGCCCGGCACCCGCATCGTCGGCAACGGCTGGGACCTCACCCGTATCGCGGGCGCCTACTGGCGCGGGAGTGAGAAGAACCCCCAGCTCCAGCGGATCTACGGCACTGCGTGGCCCAGCAAAGACGAGTTGCGCGCGTACCAGCAGCGGCTCGAAGAAGCGGCTAAGCGCGATCACCGCAAGCTCGGCAAAGAACTCGACCTTTTCTCTTTTCCCGAGGAGATCGGCTCAGGCCTGTCGGTGTGGCACCCCAAGGGCGGTGTCATCCGCGGCGAGATGGAGCAGCACGCACGCCGCCGCCACGTCGAGGGCGGCTACACGTACGTGTACACACCCCACATCTCCAAGGAAGATCTCTTCCTCACCTCGAACCACCTGGTCACCTATCGCGAGGGCATGTTCCCGCCGATCGTGATGGACGAGGAGCGCGATGCCGAGGGGAACGTCACCAAAAAGGGCCAGGACTACTACCTGAAGCCCATGAACTGCCCGATGCACATCCTCATCTACAAGGAGCGGGCGCGTAGCTATCGCGATCTGCCGATGCGGCTCGCCGAGAACGGCACCGTGTATCGCAACGAGCTTTCCGGCGCTCTCCACGGGCTGACCCGCGTGCGGGGATTCACCCAGGATGACTCGCACCTCTTCGTCACTCCCGACCAGCTCGAGACCGAGACGGCGCGGGTGTTGGAGTTCGTGATCTCGATGCTCCGCGACTTCGGTCTGGAGGACTTCGAACTCGAACTCTCGATGCGTGATGACGAGAAGTCGAAGTGGATCGGATCGGATGAGTTCTGGGACTACTCGACCAATGCCCTGCGCCAGGTCGCGATCGCGAGTGGTCTGAAGGTCACCGAAGTCGCCGGTGAAGCCGCGTTCTACGGACCCAAGATCGACCTGAAGACCCGCGATGCGATCGGCCGCACCTGGCAATTGTCGACCGTGCAGGTCGACGTCAACCTGCCCGAACGATTCGACCTGGAGTACACCGGTCCGGATGGCGAGAAGCACCGTCCGATCATGATCCACCGCGCACTGTTCGGCTCGATCGAGCGATTCTTCGCGATCTTGCTCGAGCACTATGCGGGAGCGTTCCCGGTGTGGCTGGCACCGGTTCAGGTTGTCGCGATTCCCGTCGCGGAGCAGTTCGGCGACTATCTGGATGAGATCGTCGAGCGGCTGCGCGCGACGGGTGTCCGCGCCGAGGTCGACCACTCCGATGACCGCATGCAGAAGAAGATCCGCACGCACACGACGCAGAAGGTGCCGTTGCAGCTCATCGCCGGCGAGCAGGACCGCTCGGCGGGTACCGTGTCGTTCCGTTTCCGCGACGGATCGCAGACCAACGGCATCCCCGTGGATGAGGCGGTCGCGAAGATCGCCGCGGCGATCGCCGATCGGACGCTCGTCAACACGGCGGCGGACCTCGCGTGACGGGCGCCGATCGGTGAGCGAGCGCGGCGAGAACCCCGAATCGGCGCTCATCGACGCCAGCACCTTCGCCGGCGTCCCCGACGGTTTTCAGCGGTTGTGGACGCCGCACCGGATGGCCTACATCACGGCGGGTGCCGATGTGAACCGGGGGAGCGGGTGCCCCTTCTGTGTCGCGCCCGAGCTCTCCGACCCGGACGGGCTCATCGTCCACCGTGGGCGCACGGCTTACGTTCTGCTGAACCTCTTTCCGTACAATTCCGGCCACCTGCTCGTATGCCCGTATCGGCATGTGGCGACCTACGATCAGGCGACACCTGGGGAAGTCGGCGAGATCGCGGAGCTGACGCAGACCGCGATGCGGGTGCTGCGTGAAGTCTCGCGGTGCGACGGTTTCAACATCGGCATGAATCAAGGCGCCGTGGCCGGGGCTGGCGTCGACGAGCACCTCCACCAGCACATCGTGCCGCGCTGGGCCACCGACGCGAACTTCTTCCCGATCATCGCTCGCACCAAGGCGTTGCCCCAGCTCCTCGGCGACGTACGCGAAGCCGTCGCCTCCGCCTGGCCGCGGGGCTGAGGAACCCGCGCCGGGTGTGGACAACCCTCCCGGGCAGACGCAGGTCGTCATTAGGTTGAGGTATTCCGGGAAAGGATGCCGCATGACCCGTCGCACATCGCTCACCCTCGCTGCAACGCTGGTCGCCTTTGCAGCGCTGACCGGGTGCACCGGCGCAGGAACGGCGTCGCCGACGGAGACGGCGGCATCCTCAGCGTCGCCCACGGCGACACCGACCGGCGCGATCGGCGATCCCGATCTGGAGGATGCGTTCGCCGAGCGCGAGCAGTTCTTCCGCGACCAGCAGTTCGCCTCCGGGAGCACGACCCTGAGTGCGGTGACCCCCGCGCAGAAGGATTTCATCGCTGAGCAACGCGCCTACATCGAATCGCAGGGGGCGGTGTGGTCGCCCGAGTACGAAACCGTCTACCTCGCGCTGACCGCCGACGCGTGCGAGACATCGATTCTGAACGGACATGCGCTCGAGACGACCACGTTCACGACCCACCTGCAGACCTCGCCGCTCGTGGCGACCCTGCTCGACGGTGTCCCGGAAGACCAGCGCACGGCGGCGACGGGCAATCTCGCCTCCGTCATGGTTTTCGGCACCAGCTTTTTGTGCCCCGCGGACTCCCCGCAGTGGGAGGCCGCGTACACCGAGGTCTTCGGCTAACGGACCTGCGTGACGGCGAACTGCATCCGCGGGTGCGCGTAGGACTCCTGCGACTCGACGAGGAGGAGCTCCCGCGCGCCGGCGTCGTACGTGTTCTGCAGGAGGTCGAAAACGCTCGAGACGGTGCGGGCGAGGGCGCCGGCCGCGTCGCCGCTGGCCCTGTAGTGCGCCGTGAACAGTGCCGCCGTGACATCGCCGGAACCGTTGGCCTTCATCGGGATATGCGGCGTCTGCACGATCCACGCACCCTCGTCCGTCACGGCCAGCATCTCGATCGTGCCCTCGGGGCGGTCGGGTCGCTCCACCGAAGTCACGAGCACGGTCGCCGGGCCGAGTGCCCGGGCCGCATCCGCCGACGCCAACGTCGATGCGAGATCGGTCGGCTCGGTGCCGGTGAGGAAGCCGAGCTCGAACTGGTTCGGCGTGATGATGTCCGCCGCCGGCACGACCCGCTCGCGCAGGAGGATCGGGATGGCGGGCGCGACGAAGCATCCGCTCTTCGCGTTGCCCATCACGGGGTCGCACGCGTAGACGGCCGCAGGGTTCGCCGACTTGACACGGTGCACGGCGTCGAGGATGACCTCGGCGATCCCTTCGCCGCCTTGGTAACCGGAAAGAACGACGTCGATGTCACCGAACACACCACGATCCTCGATGCCGGTGATGACGTCGCGGACGTCATCGGGCGAGATGAGTGGACCGCGCCACGCCCCGTAGCCGGTGTGGTTCGAGAAGTTCACCGTGTAGACGGGGAGGACCTCGACGCCGATGCGCTGCAGGGGGAAGACAGCGGCGGAGTTGCCGACGTGGCCGTACGCGACGGCGGACTGGATGGACAGGATCTTCACGGATCATCCCGCTTTCTTGGATGCGGCCGCCTGAACGGCGGTGGAGAGGTCTGATGCCAGCCGGGCGGCGTCGGCATCGGAGAGGTCGTGGACGGTCAACCGCAGGTGGAACGCGGCCGCGTCATCGGAGAGCACGAATTCGTCGCCCGGTCGCGCCAGCCACCCGCGGCGCATGAGCTGTTCGGCGACCGCGCGCGCGGGAGCCGCCACGCGCACCCACAGATTGAGGCCGTCTCCGGGGGCGGCGTCGATTCCGTGGTCCACGAGACGTTCCGCGAAGGCGGCGTTGCGCGCGGCGTAATGTGCGGCGGCGGTCTGGATGCCGGTGCGCGTCGCATCGTCGGTCACCAACGCGTGCGTCAAGCGCTGGAGCAGGTGACTGACCCAGATCGTGCCCGGGCTCAGTCGCATCGCCAACCGCTCGGCGGTGTCGGGATCGGATGCGGTGACGGCGAGACACATGTCGGGTCCGAGGAACTTCGATACCGACCGGACGAGCGCGTAACGCCGGTGGGTGGGACCGATCATCGAGTGGAACGGCCGTGAGGAGAGGAGGGAGAAGTGGTCGTCTTCGATCACGAGCACATACGGATGATCGGCGAGCACGGCGCGGAGGGCGGCGGCGCGCGTCGCGCTCAGGCTCGCGCCGGTGGGATTCTGCGCGCGTGGGGTGCAGACGACGGCGCGCACCCCGGCGGCGAGCGCCGCTTCGAGACCGGCGACCGTCATCCCTTCACCGTCGACCGGCACGGGGACGGCGCGATACCCGCCGAGCCGCACGGTATTCATGCTCGAGAGGAAGCAGGGATCCTCCAACGCGACCGCATCATCGCGCGTCAGCGTCTGGGCCAACAGTCGTTCGATCGCGTCGGAGGCGCCGCTGGTGACCGTGAGGCGGAAGGGCACGCCGGCCGCGAGGTCCGCACGCATCCACTCGGTCGCCCATGCTTCGAGGTCGCGGTCGATCACCGGCTCCCCGTAGAGCACGGTCCGGCGGCCGAGTTCCGGCAGTACGGGGTGCAGGGGTGGGATGAGGGTGGCATCCGGATTTCCCGTCCCGATATCGCGCAGAATGCTGTCTGTCGCGTAGCCCTCTTGCGCGACGCGCTCGGGGCCTGCGACGAGTGTTCCGCCGCGACCTCTGCTGACGACGAGCCCGGCCTGCGCGAGCTGTCGGTACGCCGCCATCACGGTGTTGCGGTTGACGGCGAGCCGATCTGCCAGCGCGCGCACCGGGGGCAGCGCCGCGCCGACCTCGATCCCGCCCCGCTCGATGAGCGCACGAAGACTGTCGGCGATCTCGAGGGCGGAGCCGCCCCGGATGCCGTCGTCGATGGGATCGTCCGGACTCATGTCGCTGTCCATCCTATGGGCTTGGTACGTGCTAGTTTTTGGCCTAAGCCAATCACCCGATGCTCGGCGCCGCGCGCCCGAAGGAGCTGTCATGTCCACTCCCGCCACCGGATCATCCCGCGTCAAGCGCGGCCTCGCCGAAATGCTCAAGGGCGGCGTCATCATGGACGTCGTCACTGCCGATCAAGCCAAGATCGCCGAAGACGCCGGAGCCGTCGCCGTCATGGCGCTCGAGCGCGTGCCCGCCGACATCCGCGCACAGGGTGGCGTGTCGCGGATGAGCGACCCCGACATGATCGACTCGATCATCGACGCCGTCTCGATCCCCGTCATGGCCAAAGCCCGTATCGGACACTTCGTCGAAGCTCAGATTCTGCAGGAGCTCGGCGTCGACTACATCGACGAGTCCGAAGTGCTCTCACCGGCCGACTACGTCAACCACATCGACAAGTGGGGGTACACGGTGCCCTTCGTCTGCGGGGCGACGAACCTCGGCGAGGCCCTGCGCCGCATCACGGAGGGCGCCGCAATGATCCGTTCCAAGGGTGAAGCCGGTACCGGCGACATCTCCGAGGCGATGAAGCACATCCGCAAGATCCGCGGTGAGATCGCCGGTCTCGCGGCCCTCTCGAAGGACGAACTCTACGTCGCCGCGAAGGACTTGCGGGCGCCGTACGACCTCGTCGCGGAGATCGCCGAGACCGGCACCCTCCCCGTCGTCCTGTTCGTCGCCGGAGGGGTCGCGACTCCGGCCGATGCCGCGATGATGATGCAACTGGGCGCAGACGGCGTTTTCGTCGGCTCCGGAATCTTCAAGAGCGGCAACCCGGCCGAACGCGCGGCCGCGATCGTCAAGGCCACGACGTTCTTCGACGACCCGAAGGTCGTGGCGGAGGTCTCGCGCGGGCTCGGTGAAGCGATGGTCGGCATCAACGTGAGCGACCTTCCCGCGCCGCATCGCCTCGCCGAGCGCGGATGGTGACGACTCTTCGCGCGCAGCATCCATGTCCCACTTCTGGTCGTCCGGACGTGCCGAATCCGACCGCACGTGGGACATGGGCTGCGCGGAGTGGGACATGCGCTGCCGAAAGTGGGACACGGCGAGGGTGGGATGGGGGAGGGAGGGGATGCCGGTGAAGGTCGGGGTCCTCGCGTTGCAGGGCGACGTGCGGGAGCACGCGCGCGTGCTCACCGCGCTCGGTGCCGAGGTCGTGCGGGTACGCCGGCCCGACGAGCTCGCTGAGGTCCAGGGGCTCGTGCTGCCCGGCGGGGAGTCGAGCGTGGTCGACAAGCTCTCGCGTGCGTTCGGGATGCAGCAACCGATCCGGGCGGCGATCGCGGCCGGCATGCCGATGTACGGCACGTGTGCGGGGCTCATCCTGCTCGCGGATCGTGTCGCCGACGGGATCGTCGGACAAGAGACATTCGGTGGGTTGGATATCACCGTGCGACGCAACGCGTTCGGGAGTCAGGCCGATTCGTTCGAGACCGACCTGGCCGTTCCCGTTCTGGGCGACCCATCGGTGCGCGCCGTGTTCATCCGCGCTCCATTGGTGATCGAGACCGGAGCCGACGTGGAGACGCTCGCGGCCCTGGACGACGGACGGATCGTCGCCGTGCGCCAAGGCCCACTGGTGGGCACCGCGTTCCATCCGGAGGTGTCGGGCGAGACCCGCTTCCACGAGTTGTTCCTGAACGCCGTCCGCAGCGCCTGAGGACGGCATCACCGAGCCCGGACCGCATCGGAATACACTTGTCGTCATGTCCGGACACTCCAAATGGGCCACCACCAAGCACAAGAAGGCGATCATCGACTCGCGCCGTGCGAAGTCGTGGGCCAAGCTCATCAAGAACATCGAAGTCGCCGCGAAGCTCGGCGGAGCTGACATGGCGGGCAACCCGACGTTGTTCGACGCCGTTCTGAAGGCGAAGAAGATGTCGGTCCCCAAGGACAACATCGATCGCGCGGTCAAGCGCGGTGCCGGCATCGGCGGCGAAGCGGTCGAATACACCTCGATCATGTACGAGGGCTATGGCCCCAACGGGGTCGCCCTCATGATCGAGTGTCTGACCGACAACAAGAATCGTGCGGCCGCCGAGGTCCGGACGGCGCTCAGCCGCAACGGCGGCACTCTCGCCGACCCCGGTTCGGTGGCGTACAACTTCACCCGCAAGGGGGTCATCGTCGTCTCCGCTGAGGACACGACCGAAGACGACGTCATGCTCGCCGTGCTGGATGCCGGTGCCGAAGAGGTCGAGCCGCATGGCGAGGGCTTCGGCGTGATCACCGAGGCGACCGACCTCGTCACCGTGCGCACTGCCCTGCAGGAAGCCGGGATCGAGTACGAATCGGCCGACGTCGAGTTCGTCCCGAACCTCAAGGTCGAGATCGACGCCGACACCGCACGCAAGGTCTTCCGCCTGATCGATGCGCTCGAAGACAGCGAGGACGTGCAGAATGTCTTCAGCAATTTCGACCTCAGCGTCGAGGTGCAGGCCGAACTCGAGAACGACACCGACGAGTAAGCAGCGTTTCGCGGGCGGATGCCGCCTCTTCCGCGCGTAGCGTGGGGGAGTGGCATCCGCTCTTCGCGTTCTCGGGATCGACCCCGGCCTGACCCGGTGCGGTGTCGGTGTGGTCGACGTCGCCCGCGACCGCTCTGCCACCCTCGTGCACGTCGGAGTCGTCCGGTCGGATGCCGGGGCGCCGATCGAGCAACGACTGGCCACCATCGCCGCAGGCATCCGGGCTGTTCTCCTTCAACACCAACCGCACGTCGTGGCGGTCGAGCGTGTGTTCGCCCAGAACAATCGGAGCACCGTCATGGGAACGGCGCAGGCCAGTGGAATCGCCCTGCTCCTCGCGGCGGAGCACGGACTGCCGGCCGCGACCCATACGCCCTCGGAAGTCAAAGCTGCTGTCACGGGATACGGTGCCGCTGACAAGCTCCAGGTGCAGACGATGGTTGCCCGGGTGTTGCGGCTCGATGCTCTTCCGCAGCCCGCCGACGCTGCCGACGCGCTCGCTCTCGCCCTCTGTCACGCGTGGCGACGAGGTCCGGCGATCGCCGCGACCGGCGACAGCGGCCTCACCCCAGCCCAACGCGCGTGGGCGGACGCGGAACGCGCCGCGCGCCGGTGAGAAGCCGGCTGCGTGTCGCTCGAACAAAACTGCGAACCACTCTCTAGGCTCGCTTCATGATCTCTTCCCTCCGCGGCCGGGTCCTGCATCTGGACACCGACCTCCTCATCGTCGAGGTCGGCGGCGTCGGCTTTTCTGTCGCCGTGACCCCGGAGGTCGTGCGCGAGTTCCATCTCGGCGAGGAGATCGTTCTGCACACGACGCTCATCGTCCGCGAAGACGCGCTGTCGCTGTTCGGATTCCGGGAGCGGGAGGAGCTCACGGTCTTCACGCAGCTGCTCAGCGTCTCGGGCGTCGGCCCGAAGTCGGCCCTCGGCGTGCTGGCTGCGCTCTCGGTGCCGCAGATCGCCGATGCCGTGAACGCAGAGGACGACGCACCGTTCCGCCGCGTGTCGGGGATCGGACCGAAGACAGCGAAGCTCATCGTCGTCCAGTTGGCGGGCAAGCTCACGACCGTGATCGCTCCCGCGGCCGGTGCCACCGCGTCGCCGTCGACGACTGCTCAGGTCGCTGCGGCGCTCGTCGCGCTCGGCTGGAACGAACGGACGAGTGTGCAGATCGCGGCCGATGTCGTGGCAGCTGCGACGCCGGCAGAACAAGGCTCGGTGCCGGCATTGCTGAGGTCGGCTCTCGCTCAACTCGGTCCCGCTCGAACGGAGCGTACGGGTGTCTGAACCGCTCCCCGAGTCTTTCGACCCCGCCCTCCCGCAAGACGAGGTCGAACTCGCGGTCGAAGGTGCGCTCCGTCCGGCGTCGCTGGCGGAGTTCGTCGGACAGCACAAGGTGCGCGGACAGCTTCAGCTGCTGCTCGACGCGGCGCGCATCCAGCAGCGTCCCGCGGACCACATCCTTCTTTCCGGCCCACCGGGTCTCGGCAAGACGACCCTGGCGATGATCGTCGCCCACGAGAGCGAACGGCCGCTGCGTCTGTCCAGTGGTCCGGCGATCCAACACGCCGGGGACCTCGCCGCCCTGCTCTCGAGCCTGGTCCCGGGCGAAGTGCTCTTCATCGACGAAATCCACCGCATGGCCCGCTCCGCCGAAGAGATGTTGTATCTCGCGATGGAGGACTTCCGCATCGACATCATGGTGGGCAAGGGTGCGGGGGCGACCAGTATTCCCCTGGACCTCGCCCCGTTCACGCTCGTGGGCGCGACGACACGGTCGGGGATGCTGCCCAATCCGCTCCGCGACCGCTTCGGCTTCACCGCACACCTGGAGTACTACGATCCGAGCGAGTTGGAAGAGGTCATCGCTCGCTCCGCTGTGGTCCTCGGCATCGGGTTGCCTCCGGTCGCGCGTGCCGAGATCGCCCGTCGGTCGCGCGGTACCCCCCGCATCGCGAACCGGCTGCTGCGTCGTGTCCGCGACTACGTCATCGTGCACGGAGGGGCGGGACCTGGGCGTGGGGGTCAAGCGACAGAGAGCGACGTGCATGCGGCGCTCGACCTGTACGACGTCGATGCGATCGGGCTCGACCGCCTCGATCGTGCTGTTCTGGATGCCGTCGTCCGACGGTTCCGTGGGGGACCGGTGGGGCTCAACACGCTGGCTGTGACGGTCGGTGAAGAATCCGAGACGATCGAATCGGTCGTGGAGCCGTACCTCGTGCGAATCGGATTCTTGGGGCGCACGCCGCGGGGTCGTATCGCGACGGCGGAGGCCTACGCCCATCTGCGCGTGCCGGAGCCGGGCGGGGCCCTCCGAATCGATGACCTATAATCGCTGAAGGCTTCACGGCCATTCTCGCGCTCACCGTCACCCCCATCGAGCGCACTCCCCGAAAGGTGTCATCCGCATGGATTGGATTCTGCTCGTCGCCATGGCGGCTCTGCTCGGCTTCATGTTCTGGAGCTCGCGCCGGCGCGCAGCACGCCTCAAGACGGAGCAGGAGACCAAGGCCCGACAGATGGTGCCCGGCGTGAAGGTGCTCCTTCAGGGTGGCCTGTACGGCACGCTCGTCGCCTACGACCCTGAGGATCTGTCGAAGTCGGCCGAGGTCGAACTCGCTCCCGGCGCGATCGTCGAGGTGCACAGCCAGGCGATCCTGCGCGTGGTCGAGCCCGAGGTCGAGGAGATCTCCGAGGAAGAGTTCGACGAAGCTGAGGAAGCTCAGGCCGAGTACGAGGCCGATGTCGCCGAAGGAATCATCACCCCGGTTGAAAGCCGTCCCGTCGCCGACGGCGACGACAAGCCCCAGGCCTGACACACGCATCGTCCGCGTTCGCGGATTTCTCTCAGAAAGCTGACCCTTCGTGGCCACACCCACCCCTGTTCGCCATGCCTGGCGTGCACTGACCGGCCTCCTGATCATCACCGCCGTCCTGTTCGGCGTGAATGCTCTGGGCGTGTACGCCTTCGGGAAGAGCTCGTGGACTCCCGAGCTCGCTCTTGATCTGCAGGGCGGGACGCAGATCATCCTGCAGGCGAAGACGCCGGACGGCTCCGCGCCCACACCCGAGCAGATGGATCAGGCAGCGTCGATCATCCGGCAGCGTGTCGACGCATCCGGTGTCGGTGAGACGGACATCACGACGCAGTCCGGCAACCAGATCGTGGTCCAGATCCCGGGCCCGGCCGACGACGAGACGCGCGATCGCATTGCGTCGTCCGCGCAGATGCAACTACGCGCGGTGCTCTACACAGGAGCCGCGAGCAACCAGTTCATCGGCGAGGACGGTAATCCGACGCCGTATCCGACGCCCGACCCGGCGCTCGAGGCGACGCCCACCGCCGCGCCGACGGACGGCAGCGACATCAACTGGATCACTCCGGCGTTGCAGGCCGAGTTCCTCGCCTACGACTGCGCCGACCCGGCCAATGACCCCGCCAATGCTCCGGCTGATCAGCCCTTGATCACGTGTGAGGGGAACGCGGCCAAGTATCTCCTCGGTCCCGTCGAGCTCGACGGCTCATCGATTTCGGATGCCACCTTCGGCCTGAACACGCAGACCAACCAGTGGGCGGTCAACCTCGTCTTCGACGGCAACGGCACCGAGACCTTCGGTGAGATCAGCCAGCGCCTCTTCCTGCTGACGTCGCCGCAGAACCAGTTCGCCTTCGTCCTCGACGGCGAAGTGATCTCGGCCCCGTCGATGAACGGCGTGATCCTCGACGGCAAGCCGCAGATCACCGGAAGCTTCACGCAGGAGACCGCCAAGGTCCTCGCTGACCAGCTGAAGTACGGAGCTCTGCCGCTCAGCTTCGAGGTCCAGAGCACGAACGCGATCTCGGCGACGCTGGGATCGCAGCAGCTGCAGATCGGCCTCATCGCGGGCCTCATCGGCCTGGCACTCGTCGCACTGTATTCCCTGATCGTCTACCGCGCGCTCGGCTTCGTGATCATCGCGTCGCTGCTCGTGATGGGCGTGTTGACCTACATCACGCTCTGCATCCTGGCGTGGCGCATGGGCTTCCGACTGTCGCTCGCCGGTGTCGCCGGCTTGATCGTCACCATCGGCTTCACGGCAGACTCGTTCATCGTCTATTTCGAACGTATCCGCGATGAGCTGCGTGACGGCAAGTCGATCACCGGCGCCGTGGAAGACGGCTGGGGCCGCGCGAAGCGGACGATCTATATCTCGAAGTCGATCAACATCCTCGCCGCCGTCGTGCTCTACATCCTCGCCGATGCCACGGTGAAGGGCTTCGCGTTCACGCTCGGTCTCACCACCGTCATCGACATCCTGATCTTCATCCTGTTCACCCACCCGGTGCTGCAACTGCTCGCCCGGACGAAATTCTTCGGTGGCGGACATCCGCTGTCGGGCCTCGACCCCGAAGCGCTCGGAGCCGTCTACCGGGGGCGCGCGCAGTTCCGCACCCCGGTCGAGGCGACCGCCACGAAGGGCGCCGCGGCCCGCCGTGCTGGTCGATCGCGCGGCGAAGCGGAACGTCGCCAGACCATTGCCGAGCGCAAGCAAGCCGAGAGCGCGGCCAAGAGCCGCTCCACGACGGAGGGGGACGTCTGATGCGCTCCATGAATGACCTCGGCAACGACCTTTACAGCGGGAAGACCTCTTTCCCGTTCGTCGGCCGCCGCCGCCTGTGGTTCATCATCGCCGCCATCCTGGTCATCGGCGCGGCGCTGGTCCCGCTTTTTCGTCCGATCCAGTTCTCGATCGAGTTCACGGGTGGATCCCAGTTCACCGTCAACAATGTCAGCAGCCCCGACCAGGCGGCCGCCACGACGGCGGTGCAGTCGGTGGTGCCCGGCACCACGACGAAGGTCACCACGATCGGCTCGGACGCCGTCCGCGTGCAGACGGATCAGATGACGGAGGCCGAGACCCGCGACGTCACGGCTGCTCTCGCGGAAGAGTTCGGTGTCACGACTGACGAAGTCAGTTCCTCCTTCATCGGTCCGAGCTGGGGACAAGACGTCACCCGCCAATCACTGTGGGGTCTGGCGATCTTCCTCGCCCTGACTTTCGTGATCCTTGCGGTGTACTTCCGCACCTGGAAGATGTCGGTCGCCGCGATCATCGGTCTCGTCGACGTGCTCGTGATCACGGTCGGCGTGTACGCGCTCTTCGGGTTCGAGATCTCGCCTGCTGCCGTGATCGGATTCCTCACGATCCTGTCGTATTCGCTTTACGACACGACGGTCGTGTTCGACAAGGTCCGTGAGAACACCCACGAGGACGGCGAAGGATCTCCACGCACATTCGCCGAATCGGTCAACCTCGCTGTCAACCAGACGTTGATCCGATCGATCAACACGACGGTAGTCGCGGCGATTCCGACCGGCGCAATCCTCTTCATCGGCGCACTGTGGCTCGGTGCGCAAACGCTCACCGACATCTCGCTGTCGATCTTCGTCGGCACGATCGTGGCGGCCTACTCGACGCTGTTCGTCGCCGCGCCGCTGTACTCGCTGCTGCGCGAGAACGAGCCGGCGCTCAAGGCGCGCGACGCCCGCATCATCGCGGCGCGGGAGCTCGCCACGGCCACGGTCTGAACGACCGGGCTTCCGCGCGGGCATAGAATTACAAGGTTCCATGAGGCGGAGGTGATCGGGTGACCGAAACGTCGCCGGCGTCCGCCCAGAACCCGCCGCAGAGCTCGTCCCTGCGTCGCCTGGTGCCCCGGATCTTCTCCCGTGCACCCGCGCGGGACGGCGTCGAACAGCTCATCCGGACCGTCCGCACGCATCATCCCAAGGGCGATGTCTCGGTCATCGAACGGGCCTATCAGGTCGCCGCACGTGCGCACGCCTCGCAGAAGCGGCAAAGCGGTGAGCCCTACATCACTCATCCGCTCGCCGTGGCGCACATTCTGGCCGACCTCGGTCTCGGCCCACGAGCGATCGCCGCGGCGCTGCTGCACGACACGGTGGAGGACACCGACTACAGCCTCGACCAGCTCACAAGCGACTTCGGCGATGAAGTGTCCATGCTGGTGGACGGCGTCACGAAGCTCGACAAGGTCAAGTACGGAGACGCGGCTCAGGCCGAAACTGTCCGCAAGATGATCGTCGCGATGTCCAAGGACATCCGGGTGCTGCTGATCAAGCTCGCGGACCGCCTGCACAATGCCCGCACGTGGGGTTTCGTGCCGCCCGAGAAAGCCGCCAAGAAGGCGACCGAGACCCTCGAGATCTACGCGCCGCTGGCCAATCGCCTCGGCATCCAGGCGATCAAGAGCGAACTCGAGGACCTTTCGTTCGCTGTCCTGCATCCCAAGCTCTACGCCGAGATCGACAGCCTCGTCAAGCAACGCACCCCGCAGCGCGAGCAGTACGTGCAGAACGTGATCACGTCGGTTGAAGAGGATCTTCGCGACCTGCGCATCCGCGGACGCATCATGGGACGCCCGAAGCAGCTGTACTCCGTCTACCAGAAGATGGTGGTCCGGGGTCGTGAGTTCGACGACATCTACGACCTCATCGGCGTCCGTGTGCTGGTCGGAACGGTGCGGGACTGTTACGCCGTGCTCGGCTCGATCCATGCGCGATGGACGCCGCTGCCGGGTCGCTTCAAGGACTACATCGCCACACCGAAGTTCAACCTCTATCAGTCCCTCCACACGACGGTCATCGGTCCGGGCGGGCGGACGGTCGAGATCCAGATCCGCACGAACGAGATGCATCAGCAGGCGGAGTACGGTGTAGCGGCGCACTGGAAGTACAAAGAGCGGATGAACGGCGGCAAGGCCGAGGCTAAATCGCTCGACACCGACATGGCCTGGCTCGCGCACATCTCGGACTGGCAGGCTGAGACAGCCGATCCGGGAGAATTCCTCGATTCGCTGCGCTTCGAGATCGGTGCGAAAGAGGTGTACGTCTTCACACCGAAGGGACGCGTCATCGGCTTGCCCGCGGGCGCGACACCCGTCGATTTCGCGTACGCCGTGCACACCGAAGTCGGCCACCGCACGATGGGTGCGAAGGTGAACGGGCGACTCGTGCCGTTGGAGTCGGCGCTCAGCAGCGGTGACGTCGTCGAGGTCTTCACGTCGAAGAACCCGGATGCCGGTCCGAGCCAGGACTGGCTCGCCTTCGTCTCCAGCACGCGGGCGCGCAGCAAGATCCGCGGCTGGTTCACGAAGGAGCGTCGCGAAGAAGCCGTCGAGCAAGGCAAGGACGCGATCGCGCGGGCCATGCGTCGACAGAATCTCCCGCTCCAGCGGTTGATGAGCCAAGACTCGTTCACCGAGGTCGCCCACCAGCTGAAGTACGAGGACGTGACGGCGCTGTACGCCGCCGTCGGTGAGGGACACGTCTCGACGCAGTCCGTGATCGAGAAAGTCACTGCACAGGTCGGAACGCACGAAGACACGTCGACCGGCGCCATCGAGATCCCGCATGTGGGACGCTCGAAAGCGCCGCGCTCGGGAGATTCCGGCGTGCTCGTCCGGGGCGCGCCGGACATTCTCGTCAAGCTCGCGAAATGCTGCACGCCCGTCCCCGGCGACGAGATCGTCGGATTCGTCACGCGCGGCAGCGGCGTCTCCGTGCACCGCGGCGACTGCACGAACGTGAAGGCGTTGAAGGCGGACGCCGAGCGTTTGATCGAGGTCACCTGGGCTCCGACGACGAAGAGCATCTTCCTCGTGCAAATCCAGGTCGAGGCGTTGGATCGCTCGGGCTTGCTCAGCGATGTGACACGTGTGTTGAGCGAGCACCACGTCAATATCCTGTCGGCGTCGGTATCGACCACCAACGATCGCCTCGCGATCAGCCGCTTCGTGTTCGAGATGGGGGACATCGTCCACCTCGACCGTGTGCTGAACGCGGTCCGCCGGATCGATGCGGTCTATGACGTCTACCGGGTCACTTCTTCCTGAGCGGGCTCGCGTTCCGCCAGGAGCCGGAGGAAGACGAGCGCCGGCCGCTTGAAGTGCAGGGGCGGTGCGTGCTGGAGCCACTGCGCGGTCTCGCCGGCGAGATCCGGGTTCCACAGCGCCATGGCCTCGATGGCCGGTCGCGATCTCACTTCGCCCCGACAGAGATCCCGGACGAGATCGGCGAGAGTGCGCGCAGGAGTCGTCACGGAGACCCCGCCGATCACGGTCACATCGTCGATCGGGACGGCGCGATCACGATAGACGAGACGCGGGTCGCGCACGTGAGTGCGCACGCGCGAGAGCCGCTGCACCGTGTGACGCGACGGGGGAGCAGAGATCGCACCGTGTATCCACGCGGCGGACACGTGTGTCAGGGCCACCGCCGGCGGGATCAGTCGGCCCAGTGACGCCGCACGCAGGGCGCTCGTTTCGACAGCATCCGTCGGCATGAACGCTTCGCCGACGTCGATGAGGTCGCCGTCCAGCCGTGCGGCGGTCAACTCGGCGAGCGACAATCCCTCGTCGGAGAAGTACAGGAACGGCCAGCTCATGCTGGCAGTGTGCCCCACCCCCGTGCCGCGGACCGTCCGGTTCGCCGTGATTGTGGAGAACCCGCCGAGACCGTGACCGGGGGAGAGGGACTCAGCCGCCGAGCGCCTTGAGCCACGCCTTGCGTGCATCGAGGGCTTCGGCCGCCTTCGCGATGGCGGCCTTGTCCTTCTTGGCTTTCGCGGCGTCCAGATCGGCTTCGAGCCCCGCGATGGCATCGCGCAGTTTCTGCGTCATGTCGTTCTGACGCGCCTTCGTCTCGGGGTTGTTGCTCTTCCAGTCGGTCTCTTCGCGCTGCTTGATGCCCTGTTCGATCTTGCGCAGGTCATCGTCGAGGCCACGTTCGACCTCGCGCGGGAAGACGCGACCGATCTCATCCCAGCGGCGCTGGATGCCGGTGAGCAGCTGACGGGCCTTGGCCGTGTCCTTCTGCTTCGGGACGGCAGCCGCTTCGACGAGCAACGCCCGCTTGGCTTCGATCTTCTCCTTGGATGCCTCGACATCGGCCTCTTCGCGACCCGCGCGGGCGGCGTAGAGGGCATCGCCGGCGGCCTTGAAGCGCGCCCAGAGGGCGTCGTCTGCCTTCTTGCCGGCGCGACCCGCATTCTTCCACTGGTCCAGGAGAGCCCGGTAGTCGCCGATGCCGTCCTCACCCTTGCTGATGAGGGCCTCCGCGCGCTCCGCGAGTTTCGCCTTGCTGTCGCGTGCGGACTTGTGCTGCTCGTCGAGGCCCGAGTAGAACTCACGACGAAGCTTGTCGAGCGTCGCGCGCGCGTCACGGAATCGCTTCCAGAGCTGCTGGCCGACGGTCTTGGGCAGACGAGGTCCGTCGGCTTGGTGCTTCTGCCACTGTTCGAACAGCTCAGTGACCTCGACGGAGGTCTGCTTCCACTGAATCGACTTCGGGTCGCGGGCAGCGATCGCCTCGATGCGCTCGACGAGAACCGTGCGCTCTGCGATCGCGGCATCGACGGCGACGCGCTGCGCCTTGCTCTGCTCGGCGGACGCCTTGTTCAGCGCGGACTCCAAGCGTGCCAGGCGGGCCTCGAGTGCGGCGAAATCGCCGACCGCGGAGGCTCCGGAGACCCGTTCGCGAATGGTCTGCAACGTGCCCCGCAGTTCGGATGCCGATGCGCCGTCGCGACGATTGCGCGCCTCGAGCAGTGTCACCTCACCGGCGAGATCAAGGAACTTGCGCACGAAGTAGGCCAGCGCCTCTTCGGGCGTGCCGTCCGGGTACTGACCGACTTCGCGCCAGCCATCGCCGTCGCGCACCGAGACGGTACCGTCGATCTCCACGCGACCGAAGGATGCCGCCGACAGGGCGTCGGCTGCGGACGCGGCCGACACGGTGGGTGTGGCAGGTGCAATGGGTCGGATCGCCGACTTCGGCTTGCCCGGTACGGCGCGGGGCTTCGGCGACGCTGCGGGTGCCGGCGCGGCCGGGGCTTCCTCAAGCAGGCTATCGACAGCCGAGTCGGGCGCGGCGATGGCATCCGGTTCTGCGGGGGTCTCGGCGTCGGCCGCGGCCGGCACCGCATCGGTTTCCGGCTCAGCGGCGTCCTCGGCGACGGCTTCGGCATCCGGCGCGGCGGACTCGGAGATCTCCTCGACGACGAGATCGGCGCTCTCGTCGGGCAGAGCCTCGACAACCGGCTCGGTCTCAGCGGATTCGGGAGTGGGGACGTTAGTCACGGGTAGCACCTCGGCGCGGCGCACGCCGCATGGGGGTTTGGTCGGGTCACAGCCTAGTACGGCGGCCGATTTCAGGGGGTGGGAGTGGCAGTGGGTGTCGTGAGGGGTGTTGCGGTGGGGCTCGGTGATGTGGTCGGTTCCGGCACAGGTGTGCCGGGGCCCACCGTGTAGTACGCGATCTGGCCGCCGATGACGGCGAGGATGATCGCTCCGCCCGCGACTCCGGCGATGAGGTTGTCTCGACGTCGGCGGCGCAGGAGTCCGTCATGGAACTCCTGACGCGCCTGATAGAGCCGCGTCCGCTCCTTCGCGACACGCGATTGGTTCTTTCCTGCACCCGTCGCCACGGGACCTCCCTCGTTCCCGGAGATCCGGGGCTGCACAACGCCTGACCGAAGCCTACGTGGCGGTGAGCACGCGCGACAAAACGCCTCGCTGTCGGTGGTCGCGACTAGCCTGGACGGGTGGCATCGACATCCGCTCTCTTTCAGGGCCAGACCCCCCTGGCGGTGCGGATGAGACCGGTCTCTCTCAGCGAAGTCGCGGGTCAAGCCCATTTGTTGCGATCCGGGTCGCCGTTGGTTGCCCTCGCGGATCCCGCGGGCGCCGCCCGCACGGCGGTTTCGGTCATTCTCTGGGGTCCGCCCGGTACCGGGAAGACGACCCTCGCGCAGGCGATCGCCCGGACCTCCGGGCGTCGCTTCGTGGAGTTGTCGGCGGTGACGGCGGGCGTCAAGGATGTCCGCGAAGTCATGCAGGACGCCATGACGCAGCGTGATCTCTACGGTGCGTCGACGATCCTGTTCCTCGACGAGATCCATCGGTTCACGAAGGCCCAGCAAGACGCGCTGCTTCCCGGAGTCGAGAACGGGTGGGTGATCCTGATCGCGGCCACGACCGAGAACCCGTCTTTCTCGATCATCTCGCCGTTGCTGTCCCGCTCTCTTCTTCTGACTCTCCAGCCCTTGACCGATGACGACTTGGGCATTCTGATCGACCGCGCCGTCACCGATGCGCGGGGGCTCGACGGACGCGTCGTCTTGTCGGCCGAGGCCCGCGCGGCTCTTGTCCAACTCGCCTCGGGTGACGCCCGTCGTGCGCTGACGTCGCTCGAGGCCGCGGCATCCATGGTTCTGCCCTCATCGCGCGAAGGGGAGGACGAGGACGGGCCCGCCCCGACGATCACGGCCGAGCACGTCGCGCAGGCGGTCGACCGTGCGCTCCTGCGGTACGACCGGCAAGGCGACGAGCACTATGACGTCATCAGCGCGTTCATCAAATCGATCCGCGGGTCCGATGTCGACGCCGCCATGCACTATCTCGCCCGCATGATCGAGGCGGGCGAAGATCCGCGCTTCATCGCCCGGCGCCTCGTGATCTCCGCCTCCGAAGACATCGGACTCGCCGACCCGCAGGCGCTGCAGATCGCTGTGGCTGCGGCTGACGCGGTCGCGTTCATCGGTATGCCCGAGGGGCGCATTCCCCTGGCCGAGGCGACGGCGTACCTCGCGACGACGGCGAAGTCCAACGCGGCGTATTCCGCGATCAACGCCGCGATCGCCGACGTCCGCGCCGGTGGCTTCGGGCGGGTGCCCCCGCATCTGCGCGATGCGCACTACCCCGGCGCGAAACGGTTGGGACACGGCAAGGGCTACATCTATCCCCACGACCTGGATGTCGGTGTCGCGACCCAGCAGTATCTGCCTGACGAGCTCCGGGGCCGCCGGTACTACGAACCGACCGGACGCGGAGTCGAGCGGGACATCTCGGCGAGGGTGGAAAAGATCCGCAAGATCTTGGGGGAGTGACGGTGGGGTCGCGCTGATATCCCCCTGAGGGATATAGTCTGATTGTGCATCCTGTCATCCTCGGACTCCTGCTGTCGGGGCCCCTGTCGCTCTACGACGTGCAGAAGCGTTTCAGCGCGGGCTTGTCGCACTTCTACAGCGCGAGTTCGGGAAGCATCGAAAGGGCTCTCCGGCGCATCGTCGAGGCGGGTGACGCGAGCATCCACGCGGAACCCGGTAGTGCGCGGGGGCGGAAGCTCTACCGGATCACCGACGCGGGCCGGATCGCGTGGCGCGAATGGATGCATGCGCCGACGCCGAGCGGGTCGGACGCCGAGACCACAGCTCTCGCGAAGGTCTTCCTGCTCGGTCGACTCGAGAATTCCGACGAGCAGCGCGACGTGCTCACCAGGATTCGCGCCGAAGTGGAAGCGTCGCACGAGACCTTGCTGAGCGTCGCGCGCACCGTCGACATCCAGGCCGCGGATCTGGATGCGGCGGCGCGGCGGCTGTTCGAGCCGCAACGAGCGACACTCGACTACGGGCTGCGCGCACACGACACCTTGCGTGCCTGGCTGGTCGAACTCGAGGAGGCGTACTCATGACCGCGGACACGTCCGTGCCCCGCAGGCGCCGGCTCTGGTACCTCGTGGCCGCGCTCGGTGCAAGCGCCGTCGCGATCCTGTTCGCCACGGTCGGTGACGGCGTGGACGTTCCGGATGCCACCGGGTTGCGCCGCGTCGTCCTCGACACGGGTCATCAACTGGTGTGGGTGCTCCTGGGCGGCGCTTTCGCTGTCGCCGCCGCTCGCGGTCGATGGTCGGGGGTCTCTCAGGCGCTGGCGCTCGGCGGTGGCGTCGTCTACGTGGTCTTTCTCGTCGCGGTGTTCTTATGGAGCTGACCGCCCTGGCGGTTGCGCTGACGATCCTCGCGGCGCTCGCGTTCCTCCAGGTCGCCGTGGCGTGCGGTGCCCCGTTCGGAAAGCTCGTCTGGGGTGGGGCGCATCGGGTCTTGCCGGCGCGGCTGCGTGCGGCCAGCGCCGCATCAGTACTCCTGTACGCCGGTTTCGCGTGGGTGCTCATCGACCGTGCGGGCTCTGCGCCCGGTGGTCTCGCGAGGATTGTCTCGTGGGTGCTTTTCGGCTACTTCTGCCTGGGCATCGTGATGAATCTCGCCTCGCGTTCGCGCGCGGAACGCTGGACGATGGCGAGTGCGTGTGTCGTGCTGGCGATAGCAACCCTGGCGCTCGCGCTGAGCTGACCCCGGTTTCGCGCCCGTGCCGGTGAGAGGATCGCAGGATGAGTGAGGCCACCGATCCCTTCGATGTGTTCTGGGCCGACGCGGATGAACTGCCCGCGGCGATCCGCGGGGGAGACAGCGGGCGCTGACTGCGCTCTGATACGCTAGAACGGCTCGAAACCAAGTTTTCGGGCATCCCCCTCTTCTGACACAGACCTCTCGGCGTGCCCCGGCGTGCAGTTTCGAGTAGGGCGAGGAGCGGGAGATACGTCCGCAGGCCGTGACAGTCACGGCCGCGTGAAGGAAGGAATACTTCGTGGCTACGAAGTCCCAGGACCGCCGCAAGGTGCGTCTGTCGCGAGCCCTCGGCATCGCGCTGACACCCAAGGCAGCCAAGTACCTCGAGAAGCGCCCGTACGCTCCCGGTGAGCACGGCCGCTCGAAGCGCAAGCAGGATAGCGACTTCGCCGTCCGTCTGCGTGAGAAGCAGCGTCTTCGCGAGCAGTACGGCATCCGCGAGAAGCAGATGCGCAACACCTTCAACGAGGCACGTCGCAAGGACGGCCTGACCGGTGAGAACCTGGTCGAGCTGCTCGAAATGCGTCTGGACGCCCTCGTGCTGCGTGCTGGCTTCGCCCGCACGACCGCGCAGGCCCGCCAGCTCGTCGTGCACCGTCACATCCTCGTCGACGGCCAGCTCGTCGACCGCCCGTCGTTCCGCGTGAAGCCGGGTCAGCTCATCCACGTCAAGGCCAAGAGTGAAGGCACCGAGCCGTTCCAGGTCGCAGCCGCCGGCGGTCACGCCGAGGTCCTGCCCCCGGTTCCCTCGTACATCTCGGTCGAGCTCGACAAGCTGCAGGCACGCCTCGAGCGTCGCCCGAAGCGCGCCGAGGTCCCCGTGACCTGCGACGTGCAGCTCGTCGTGGAGTACTACGCAGCGCGCTGACGCTTTGTCATCGCACTGCCCGAAGGGCGCCGGTTCATCCCGGCGCCCTTCGGCGTTTCCGCATAGCATGGACACCATGCAGAAATTCGCGTGGTTCGTGCTGGGCATCGCCGGTGGCTTCGTCGCCGCCCATCTGGTCAATAAAGACCCTCGCGGCCACGAAGTACTCGCCGACGTCGACTCTCGCATCAGCGAGTTCACGGATCGCATCGGCGACGCGTATCGCGCACAGGAGGCCAAGATCGACGGCCTTGTCGCCGACGTGAAGGATGTCGCCGCCGGAGCGCTCGACGCCGCCAAGAGCGCCACCGCGGACGCGAAGGATGCTGTCGACGACGGCGTCGAGTCGGCCGCCGATGCCGTTCGCGACGCTGCAGCCAAACTCACCGACTGATCACGCTCACCTGGACCGCCCCACAGGGGGGACCGGTGCCGTACGACGCCCGAGGACCACATGAAGACCGCCGAAATCGCCCAGCGCTACCTCACCTACTTCGAGAAGAACGGGCATACGATCGTGCCGTCCGCCTCGCTCGTCACCGATGACCCCGCGCTGTTGTTCACGGTGGCCGGGATGGTTCCCTTCATCCCGTATCTGAGTGGTGACGTGCCCGCGCCGTATCGTCGCGCGGCCGACAACCAGAAGTGCATCCGCACGCTCGATATCGAAGAGGTCGGAAAGACCCCCCGCCACGGCACGTTCTTCCAGATGCTCGGGAACTGGTCCTTCGGTGACTACTTCAAGGAAGGCGCGATCGGATTCGCGTGGGAGTTCCTCACCGGCGCCGAAGACGCGGGTGGTCTCGGGTTCGACCCGAAGGATCTCTGGGTCACGGTCTACGAAGAAGACGATGAGGCGCACGACCTCTGGTTGCAGCTGACGGATCTTCCCGAAGAGCGCATCCAGCGACTCGGCAAAGACACGAACTACTGGTCGACCGGGTTGCCCGGACCCGCGGGCCCCTGCTCCGAGATCTTCTTCGACCGCGGTCCCGCGTACGGCATCGACGGGGGACCTGCGACCGACGACGACCGCTACGTCGAGATCTGGAACCTCGTGTTCATGCAGTACCAGATCACGAACGTCCGCTCGAAGTACGACTTCGACGTCGTCGGCGAGCTTCCCGCGAAGAACATCGACACCGGCATGGGCCTGGAGCGCATTGCGTTCATCAAGCAGGGCGTCGACAACATGTACGAGACCGATCAGGTGCGTCCCGTGCTGGATGCTGCCGTCGCTCTCTCCGGCAAGACCTATGGTGCCGTCCATGACGACGACGTGCGCTTCCGCGTGATCGCCGACCACATCCGCTCCTCCCTGATGTTGCTTTCCGACGGAGTGACCCCCTCCAACGAGGGACGTGGCTACATCCTCCGGCGCCTCATGCGCCGCGCGATCCGGGCGATGCGTCTGCTGGGCGTGGACGGCCCGACGTTCGGCGTGCTGTTCGCGGCATCGCGCGACGCGATGAAGGAGGCCTACCCGATCGTTGAGGCGGACTACCCGCGGTTCGAGCAATACGCGCTCGCGGAAGAAGCGACGTTCCTGCGGACACTCGCGGCCGGTTCGGAACTTCTCGACGAGTCACTGACCGAGACGAAGACGTCCGGCGGCGGTCAACTATCGGGATCCCAGGCCTTCCTCCTGCACGACACCTACGGGTTCCCGATCGATCTGACGCTCGAGATCGCCGAGGAGGCCGGACTTTCGGTCGACCGGGCCGCCTTCGACGCGCTCATGCACGAGCAGCGGACGCGCGCCAAGACGGACGCACGCTCCCGCAAGCGCCAGTTGGCCGACACGAGTGTCTATCGCGCGTTCCGGGCTCCCGGCGAGACCGTCTTCACGGGATTCACCGAACTCGAGACCGCATCGACGATCCTCGGGCTGCTGGTAGACGGACAGCCCGTGCAGCGCGCTGTCCAGGGCCAGATCGCCGAAGTGATCCTCGCGGAGACGGCGCTCTACGCCGAATCCGGCGGCCAGGTCGCCGACCGCGGCGTCATCGTCGGCCCCGGGTTCGAACTCGACGTGCTCGATGTCCAGAAGCCCGTGGCCGGCCTCATCAGCCACACCGTCGAGGTGGTCTCGGGTGAAGTCGGCGTCGATCAGCCGGCGACGAGTGTCGTGGATGCCGTCAACCGACGCGCGGCGCAGCAGGCGCACTCCGCGACGCACCTCATCCACGCGGCCCTGCGCGACACGCTCGGCACGTCCGCCACGCAGGCCGGATCGCTCAACCGCGCCGGCTACCTGCGCTTCGATTTCTCGTGGGGTCAGTCCCTTTCGGACGCCACGAAGACCGAGATCGAGGAGATCGCCAACAACGCGGTGCGTGACAACCTGCAGGTCACCACGCGCGTCGTCTCGCTCGACGAGGCGAAGAACCTCGGCGCGATGGCGCTGTTCGGCGAGAAGTACGGCGAGACGGTGCGGATGGTCGACATCGGTGGCCCCTGGTCGCGTGAACTCTGCGGCGGCACGCATGTCTCCTCGAGCGCGGAGATCAGCCTCATCAGCCTGGTGGGGGAGTCGTCCGTCGGCGCGTCGAACCGTCGTGTGGAGGCGCTCGTCGGGCTCGACGCGTTCCGGGAACTCGCGGCCGAGCGGGCTCTCGTCTCACAGCTCACCAGCTCACTGAAGACTCCCAAAGACCAGTTGGCGACGCGGATCGCGGAGCTCACCGCGAGCCTCAAGGCCGCGGAGAAGAAGATTGCGCAGTTCGAGGCGAAGGCGCTCGGCGATCGGCTCCCGGAACTCGTCGAGGGCGCGCAGCAGGTCGGAACGTTCCGCGTGATCGCTCAATCGATCGGCACTGCCGCTTCCGCGGATGATGTCCGGACGGTGGCGCTCCAGGCACGTGACCGTCTCGGCGCGCACGCCGGTGTCGTCGCTCTCGGCGCGATCGTCGGGGAGCGTCCGATCGTGATCGTCGCGACGAACGAGAGCGCTCGCGCAGCCGGTGCGAAGGCCGGCGCGCTGGCAAAGACGGCAGCATCCGTCCTCGGTGGTGGCGGCGGCGGTCGCGATGACGTTGCACAGGGCGGTGGCGCGGACACCGCGGCACTGCCGGACGCCTTCGCGGCGATCATCCGAAGCCTCGAGGCGTCGGCCGCGTGAGCGAATTCCGCCGCGGCGCGCGTCTGGGCATCGACGTCGGCAAGGCGCGCGTCGGTGTCGCTCGGTGTGACCCGGACGGCATGCTGGCCGTGCCGGTCGAGACGGTTCCACGCACCGACGCTGCGGCGGCGCGCATCGCAGAACTCGCGAGCGAGTACGACGTGCTCGAAATTCTGGTCGGCCTGCCGATCGGGCTGTCCGGTCACGAGACAGCGTCGACCGCCGATGCCCGCGACTTCGGTCGAGCCGTACAGGAAGCCACGGGCCGCGCCGTGCGGATGGTCGACGAGCGACTCAGCACGGTCTCCGCGCACGCGGCTCTACGATCTTCCGGGCGCTCCCAGCGTTCGTCTCGTAGCATTGTCGACCAGGTCGCCGCGGTCGTCCTGCTTCAGCAGGCGATCGACGTCGAGAAGAGCACCGGTATCCCGACCGGAGAACTGCTCCCCGATACGCAGGAGTCCGCCTGATGCCCGAATCCCCGCCGAACGACGATCAGTTCGCGGATCTGTTCAGCAAGTTGCCCGACCCGAATCAGCGGGCAGCGGGCGGCTCGTCCCCGACGACGCCGCCGCCGAGTCGGCGAGAAGCGCGCGCCGCTGCACAGCGGGGGGAGAGCGTCGACGCTGCTGGTTCGGTCGATGCCCCGGCGACGGCGTCTCCCGTGGCCGAACGCGTACCGGAGAGCGAGCCGCTGGAAGCGCTGTTCGCCGACGATGTGAGCGAGCGTGAACGCGTCGCCCGCCAGCGTCGCGACAAGCGCAAGAGCCGGATCGCCGGGTGGGTGGTGTTCGGCGTCATTCTCGCGATCCTCGGTGGTCTCACCGCCGGCGGCTTCTACGTCTGGAACACCTACGAAGACAAGATCCGTGCGTTCATGGGGTGGGAGGAACCGAAGGACTACGAGGCCGGCATGGCCACGGGCGAGGTGTCGGTCACGATCGTCAGCGGTGACACTGGTGCGTCGATCTCGCAGACGCTCTTCGACTCGGGTGTGACGAAGACGGCCGATGCCTTCTACGACCACCTCATCGCGACGGCGCAGAATCCCACCTTCCAACCCGGTGTCTACTCGATGCAGCAGCAGATGACCTCGGCTGCCGCACTCGAGGCCCTGCTGGACCCCGCGAACAAGCAGGAGTACACGGCACAACTGCGGGAAGGGCTGACCGTCGAACAGAGCTTGCCGCTTCTCGCAGACGGCATCGGCCTTCCTCTGGCCGACCTGGAAGCCGCGGTCGTCGACCCGGCCGCGTACGGCGTCGCAGCGGCCTCGCTCGAGGGCTGGCTGTTCCCCGCGACGTATACCTTCGACCCCGGAGTGACGGCCCCGCAGGTCATCCAGACGCTCGTCGACCGCACCGTGTCCTCGTTGGATGCCGCCGGCGTGCCGGAGGCCGACCGGCAGCAGATCCTGACGACCGCCTCGATCATCCAGCGTGAGGCTCGCCTGGACGACGATTTCTACAAGGTCTCCCGCGTCATCGCGAACCGGCTGGCCGATGGCATGAAGCTGCAGATGGATTCCACTGCCCAGTTCGGATTCAACGAGCTCCACGATGGCACCGCGAGCTCGTCGGCGGAGGCGCTCGCGGACCAGAACCCGTGGAACACCTACGTCGTGGACGGACTTCCCGCCGGTCCCATCTCCAATCCGGGCGACACCGCGATCGACGCGGCGATGCATCCCGCCGAGGGCGACTGGCTGTACTTCGTCACCTGGAACATGGACACCGGGGAGACGATCTTCTCGGCGACATACGCCGAGCACGAGCAGGGGATCGCGCAGTGGGATCAGTGGTGCGCAGACAACGACAATCGTGGGTGCTGACGGCGTGACGCGGTTCGAGGTCTGGGGTGACCCGATCGATCACAGTTTGTCGCCCGTCCTGCACCGGGCCGCGTATGCGCAGCTGGGGTGGGACTGGGACTACGACCGCCGTCAGGTCGACGCTGACGAGTTCGCCGGGGCGCTGAGCGCCGCGCAGCTGCGCGGAGTATCGGTGACGTTCCCGCTCAAGACCGCAGCGTGGGCGGCGGCCGTCACGCGTGATCGGCGGGCAGAACTCACCGGCGCCGTGAACACTCTTCTCCTCGACCCGGCCGCGACCGGAATCGACGGTCCCGCCGGGTTCAACACGGATGTCGGTGGGATCGTGGCGGATCTGCGCGCGCACGGGATCACGCATCCGGAGACGGCGCGACTGATCGGCGCCGGTGCGACCGCGACCTCGGCAGTCGTGGCCCTCGCCGAGCTCGGCACGACGCACATCGACGTCGTCGCGCGTCGTCCGGATGCCGCCGAACCCCTCCGCGCACTGGGAACGCGGCTGGGGATGACGGTCACCGTCCTGTCGATGGATGCGGGCGCCTTTCCCTCGCATCCGCTCACGATTTCCACGCTTCCCGGGGGCGCCATGCTCGCCGATCCGATCTCGGATGCCGTCGCGGCGGGAGGCGGAGTACTGTACGACGTCGTCTACGGCCACTGGCCGACCGCCCTCGCGGCAGCATGGGAGCGGGCAGGACACACGGCGATCAGCGGTCTCGGCATGTTGCTGCACCAAGCCGTGTTGCAGATCCGAATCTTCGCGACCGGTGACCCGGACGAACCGCTGCCGGACGAACCGTCGGTCGTGGCCGTCATGCGCCGCGCGCTCATGGGAGACTAGACGGATGCTCCGCGTGCTCACGGCCGGCGAATCGCACGGCCCAGAACTCGTCGCCCTCATGGAGGGACTGCCTGCCGGCGTCCCGATCTCCCGTGCGGCGATCCAGGCCGACCTCGCCCGCCGAAAGCTCGGCTACGGCCGCGGCTCACGGATGAAGTTCGAGGAAGACGAACTCACGATCTCCTCCGGCGTCCGCCACGGCTTCAGCATGGGCAGTCCGATCGCGTTGCGGATCGGCAACACCGAATGGCCCAAGTGGAGTGAGGTCATGAGTGCCGAGCCCGTCGAGCTCACCGACCGCTCGCGAGGTCGCAGCGCTGCGCTGACCCGCCCGCGACCCGGGCACGCCGACCTCGTCGGCATGCAGAAGTACGGCTTCGATGAGGCGCGCCCCATCCTCGAGCGCGCGAGTGCGCGTGAGACCGCGGCCCGGGTCGCCCTCGGTGCGGTGTCGCGAGCCTTCCTCGGTGAACTCGGCATCCGACTCGTGAGCCACACGCTCTCGATCGGCCCCGTTCAGGTGCCCACCGGGAGCGCGTTGCCTCTCCCGGATGACGTCGACGCGCTCGATGCCGATCCGCTGCGGTGCTTCGACGCGGCGACCTCGGCGGCCATGGTCGAGGAGGTCGACGCAGCCCGGCGCGACGGCGACACTCTCGGCGGCATCGTCGAGGTGCTGGCGTACGGCCTGCCCCCCGGACTCGGATCACACGTGCAGTGGGATCGCCGCCTGGACAGCAAACTCGCGCAGGCCATCATGAGCATCCAGGCGATCAAGGGTGTCGAAATCGGCGATGGTTTCGAGACGACCCGCCGCCGCGGATCTGCTGCGCACGACGAACTCTTCGGTGCCACCGGCGGGATCACACGATCGTCCGACAAAGCCGGCGGGACCGAGGGTGGCATGTCCACCGGGACTGTCCTCCGGGTACGCGCAGGTATGAAGCCGATCGCGACCGTCCCCCACGCCCTGCGGACGATCGATGTCACGACCGGTGAGGCGGCGACCGCACATCACCAGCGCTCCGACGTGTGCGCCGTGCCGGCTGCCGGCGTCGTCGCCGAGGCGATGGTCGCGATCGTGTTGGCCGAGGCGGTGCTGGAGAAGTTCGGCGGCGACTCGGTGGCCGAAACGCTCCGGAATCTGCAGTCGTACCTCGCCGCGATCCCGGAAGGGCTCCAGAGCGCCTCCGACAGCGACGACACGCTCGGATGACCGGCCCCGCGATCGTCCTCATCGGCCCGATGGGTGCCGGGAAGACGAGCGTCGGTCGACGTGTCGCCCGGGCGCTCGAGGTCCCCTTCGCCGACACGGACAAGATCGTGGTGCGCGATCACGGGGCGATCGCCGCCCTGTTCGCGAGCCACGGCGAAGAGCACTTCCGCGCCGTCGAGCGCGCCGCGGTGCAGGAAGCCCTCGGCGCGGGCGGCGTCGTCGCGCTCGGCGGCGGTGCCGTCCTGGATGCCGCCACGCGTGCCGACCTGGCGGAGCACCGCGTCGTGCTCCTGACGGTGCAGCCGCACGTCCTCGCGTCGCGCATCGGCGGGGACGCGCGCCCTCTCCTGAACGGGGAGGACCCCGTCAGTCAGTGGAATCGCATTTTCGGCGAGCGCCGACCGATCTACGAGAGCGTCGCCGACATCACATTCGACACCTCGAGCGGACCGCTCGCGGACATCGTCACGAGCATCGTCGACTGGGTCCGCCACGACACCGTCGATGTGACCGGGCGCACCGAGGAGGACGCATGACCGACACCACCACGATCCACGTGGCCGGCGACAGCGAGTACGACATCCGGATCGGTCGCGGCATCCTGGGCGACGTCGCGCAGGCACTCGCCTCGGATGTGCGGAAGGTGCTGATCGTCCACCCGCCGACACTGACGGAAGCCGCCGGGCGGTTGCGCGAGACCCTCCAGGCCTCGGGTGAGCGGCAGGTATTGCTCGCCGAGATCCCCGACGCGGAACAAGGCAAGCGCGTCGAGGTTGCCGCGTTCTGCTGGCAGGTTCTGGGGCAGGCCGACTTCACACGTACCGACGCGGTCGTCGGATTCGGCGGGGGAGCGGTCACCGACCTCGCCGGGTTCGTCGCGGCGACCTGGTTGCGCGGCGTCCAGCTCGTGCAGGTGCCGACCACGGTCCTCGGGATGGTCGATGCGGCTGTCGGCGGCAAGACGGGGATCAACACGGCCGAGGGAAAGAATCTCGTCGGCGCCTTCTGGCCCCCGCGCGCCGTGATCTGCGACCTCGATCTCCTGGACACGCTGAGCGACAACGAGCGTGTCGCGGGCTTCGCCGAGGTGGTCAAGGCCGGCTTCATCTGGTACCCCGAGATCCTGGATCTCATCGAGGCCGACCCGGTGGCGGCCGTCGATCCGCGGAGCGACGCGTTCCGTCGGTGCATCGAGTTGGCGATCGAGATGAAAGCCCGCGTCGTGGGCGAGGACCTGCGCGAAGCGGGATTGCGCGAAGTCCTCAACTACGGCCATACGCTCGGCCACGCGATCGAGCACGCCGAGCGCTACCGATGGCGCCACGGTGCAGCCGTCTCGGTCGGCATGCTGTTCGCGGCGGAGCTGTCGCGATTGGCCGGACGTCTGCCCGATGCCGCCGCCCAGCGTCACCGCGACATCCTCGAGCTCTTGGGGTTGCCGACCACGTATCGCGCCGGTGCTTTCCCGCAGCTGCTCGCCACGATGCAACGCGACAAGAAGACGCGTGGTGCCATGCTGCGCTTCATCGTGCTCGACGACATCGGCAAGCCGACCGTCCTGCAGGCGCCCGACGAGTCGTTGCTCTTCGCCGCTTATCAAGAGGTCGCCGGGTGACGGCTCACGTCCGTGTGCGGCGCGTCCGGCTCCACGAGTGGCGCGAGGTCCGAGACCTCCGGATCGACGCGGTGAGCGACCCGAACGCGGCGATCGCCTTCCTCACGTCGCGCGCGGAGGAACTCGCCCGTGACGACGCATTCTGGCGTGAGCGCACGGCCGGGGCCGCGCTCAGTGATGAGGCCGCGCAGTTCGTCGCCGAGGTGGACGAGGAGTGGGTTGCGTCGGCCACCGTGCTCCTGCGCGACGCGGGCGCACGCGATCACCTCGACCGGATCGTCGCCAACCGACGTATCGACGTCGTCGGCGTCTTCGTCGCTCCCCGCCATCGGGGCACCGGCATCCTGGCGAAACTGTTCGATGCGGCAGTCGGATGGGCGACGGCGCACGAGGCGAACGAACTGTTCCTCGACGTCCACGCGGACAATGCCCGCGCACAAGCCGCCTACCGGAAGAACGGTTTCCTCCCCACCGGCGTCACGTTCACAAGTGCGATCGGAGCGGAGATCGAGATGCGCCGCCCGATAGGGTTCTGACGTGTCCACACCGCGTCGCTTGCTCCTCGTCAACGGGCCGAACCTCAACCTTCTCGGCACGCGAGAGCCCGAAATCTATGGCACCGAGACCCTCGCTGATGTCGAACGGATCGTCGTGGATGCCGCTTCCGCTCTCGGCTTCGAGGTGCGTGCGGTCCAGTCCAACCACGAGGGTGTGCTGATCGATGCCATCCATGCCGCCCGCGAGGACTGTGCCGGCATCGTGATCAATCCGAGCGGGCTCACCCACACATCCGTCATCCTCCGCGATGCGCTCACGGGCGTCTCGCTGCCCGTCGCCGAGGTCCACATCTCCGATGTCTACGCCCGCGAGGAGTTCCGGCACGTCTCCTACGTCCGCGATGTCGCCGCGGTGCACGTGATCGGTGAAGGAGTCGCCGGCTATGCGCGTGCCACACGCCTGCTGATCGACGTCATCACGGGCCGCGCTGACGGCTGAACCGGCAGTGGGATGCCGGTGCCGCCGCCGGAGATCCCTTAGAATCGACTGTCGGCCCGCCCGTGACCTCCGCAGGCGTCGCGCCCCCGCACACTTCAGAACGGAAACTCGCTCATGGCATCCACCGCAGACATCAAGAACGGCGTCGTCCTCTCGATCGACGGACAGTTGTGGAACGTGATCGAGTTCCAGCACGTCAAGCCGGGCAAGGGCGGTGCGTTCGTGCGCACCAAGCTCAAGAACGTCGTGAGCGGCAAGGTCGTCGACCGCACGTACAACGCCGGCGCCAAGATCGAGATCGAGAACGTCGACCGCCGCGACTTCACCTACCTGTACAACGACGGCGACACGTACGTCTTCATGGACGTCGACAACTACGACCAGCTCTCGGTCGGCTCCGCGACCGTCGGTGACGCGAAGAACTTCATGCTGGAAAACCTGCAGGTCCAGATCGCGCTGAACAACGACAACCCGCTCTACGTCGAGCTGCCGGCGTCCGTCGTGCTCGAGATCACCTACACCGAGCCCGGTCTGCAGGGTGACCGTTCCTCGGCGGGCACGAAGCCCGCCACGGTCGAGACAGGCTACGAGATCCAGGTGCCGCTGTTCGTCGAGCAGGGCACGAAGGTCAAGGTCGACACCCGCACGGGTGACTACCTCGGTCGCGTCAACTGAGTTGAGCGCCCGCAGCAAGGCGCGCAAGCGCGCCCTCGACATCCTCTATCAGTCCGATGTCCGCGGAGATGACCTCGCGATGACCCTCGCGGTCGAGGCGAAACGCGCGGCGAGTGAACCTGCGCGTGAAGCCTCATGGCTCTACGCCCGTGAGATCGTGGACGGCGTCATCGACAACCGCGACGACATCGACGAGCAGATCATCACGCACGCGCGCGATTGGAAGATCGATCGGATGCCGGCCGTCGACCGTGCGATTCTCCGCCTCGCCGTCTGGGAGCTTCTCCACAACGACGAGGTGCCCGCGGCGGTCGCGATCGATGAAGCGGTGGAGCTCGCGAAGGAGTTCTCCACCGACGACTCCGGGTCCTTCATCCACGGCGTCCTGGCCCGCATCACGCGCGCGAACTGACCGCTCTGCCGCCGGACCCCGCGAGGAGGGGATACGTGCCCGCGCCGCCCGTCTCCGACGCCGAGATCCGTCGCGCGGCCGGGGCCGGAGCATACGATCGCGGCCTTGACTACGCCCGTCGCGGTGCCGTACGCAGGATCACCTGGGACGACACCGACACGACACTGCGCGGACTCGTGGCCGGGAGTGGATCGTCTCTCTACCGTTGCACGATCCGTCTCGACGTGACCAGTTCGGTGACCCGCGTGATGACGGCGCACTGCTCGTGTCCGGTCGGAGACCGTTGCAAGCACACCGTCGCCACTCTGCTGCGCAGCAACGCCGGGGCAGGTGCCGGCGTCCACACGGATGCCGGCTCACTCCCGGGGACGGCCCCCGCTTCCCGGCGGGGCCCCGACTGGCGGACCCTGATCGCTCGCGAGGCGCCCATCGGTGTCGTGCGCCCGTTGGCGCTCGGCGTCGAGGTGCGGCTGCGCGAATCCCGCGAGTCGGCGCACTGGGGGACGCGTCGGGTGCAGACCGCCGTGCCGCGCGCGCTCGTCGACGCGCTCGCGCGCGGCCGCACCGCGGACATCTCGGTGAGCCTGCGTCCCTTGGCCCGCAGCACCGGCACCGGTGCCTGGGTGCGAGCCGACGTCTCCTGGGAGATTCTGCGCCGCACCGCTCACCAGGCGTCGGCGCACACGTATCCCCGGGAACAGGCGCGCTGGTTCTCAGAGCTCTACGGGATCGTGCACGACGCACGTCTGCTCGGTGGTGTCCGCGATGATTCGGCATGGTTGATGCTCGACACGGTCGAGTCGGCGCTCTTCTGGCCGCACCTGCGCGCTGCGGACGATCTCGGGATTCCGGTGGTGTCCGCCGCGAAGAGCCAGAGCGTGGCGATCGCGGATGCGGCCGAGGTCACCGTTGCCCTGGACCGGGCGGCCGCGGGTGGGCTGACGGTGACGCCGCGCGTCGCGATCGGTGAGGAGACACTCGATCCGGCGATCGTGCGTCCCCTCGGTCACATCGGCGTGTACGTGCTTCAGGCCGGCAGCTCCGGCATCCACCTCACGGTGGCTCCTGCGCTCCTCGGTGACGCCCAACACGCGCTCCTGACGGCTCGCGGGCGGGTGGAGGTTCCCGCGGCGGACGCCGCGGAATTCCTCAGCGAGGCGTACCCGCGCATCGCGCGGGATTCGGACGTCGTCGCGGGGCCGGGCGTCAGCCTGCCGGCGCCGGAAGAAACGAGCGCCGTCGCATCGGTGAGTTTCGGTCCGTCCGCCACCGTGCGCTACGGGCTGGAGTGGCACCGGCCGGGACTCGGTCGCGCTGCGTTCGACACGAGCGATGGGTCGGCGGCCGAATCGGGCTTGCGCGTCGCGATCGAACGCGCCTGGACCGATCGCGGACTCGTCTTCGGCTCCGGTGCGACGCTCGCTGACGTCGATGCCGCCGAGTTCACCGAGCATGTCTTGCCGGTTCTGGAAGCGATCGACGGCGTGCGGGTCGAGGTGCGCGGTCGCCGGCGTGTCTTCCGCGAGCTCACGGGTGACCCGCGCATCACCGTCACGACGGTCGAGAGCGACGATGCCGACTGGTTCGATCTCGGCGTGCTCGTGGAGATCGATGGACACCGCATCCCGTTCCGTCCGCTGTTTTCCGCGCTGGCGACGCGGCGCAAGAAGCTCCTCCTTTCCGACGGCCACTACTTCTCGCTGGCGCACCCGGCGCTCGATCGCCTGCGCGATCTGATCGACGAAGCCGCCGAACTCCCCGAATGGGAGTCGGGGCCGCGGATCAGCCGCTATCAGCTGCCGCTCTGGGACGACTTCGAAGACCTCGCCGATGAAGCTCTGCCCGCGGTGGGCTGGCGCGCCGCCGTCGATGCTTTTCGGAACGCGGACACTCGGCCGGTCGAGCCACCCGCCGGCCTCGACGCGCAGTTGCGTCCCTACCAACTGGAGGGCTTCCAGCGCTTGGCGCTCTGGTGGCGCCACCGTCTGGGCGGAGTCCTCGCCGACGACATGGGGCTCGGCAAGACGCTGCAGGTGCTCGCGCTCATGCTGCACGCGCGCGAGACCGGCGAGCGCCGGCCGTTCCTGGTCGTGGCCCCGACGTCCGTCCTGGCGACGTGGCGGGCGGAAGCCGCCCGGTTCGCCCCGGGATTGCGCGTGCACCTCGCCGAGTCGACGATGGCCAAGAGCGGGGTGGCGCCGGATGCCGCGGACGCGGACATCGTCGTCACGTCGTACACGCTCCTTCGCCTTGACGAGGATGCGTACGCGTCCGCCCGCTGGGCCGGGGTGATTCTCGACGAAGCGCAGTTCGTGAAGAACCCGCGCACGCGTCTCTACCGCGCCGTGGAGCGATTGCAGTCCGACATGGTGCTCGTGGTGACCGGGACGCCGCTGGAGAACTCGCTCGGCGAACTCTGGGCACTGCTGGCGCTCGCGTGCCCGGGTCTGTTCCCCTCCGCGCGCCGGTTCCGCGAGGAGTACGTGCGCCCGATCGAACAGGGCAAGGTGCCCGAGAACCAGGAGGGCGCGCCCTACCGCGAAGAGCGGCTGCGGCGGCTGCGTGCGCGGCTCCGCCCGTTCCTGTTGCGACGCACCAAGGATCTCGTCGCACCCGAACTGCCCGCGCGCCAAGAGCAGGAGCTGCACGTCGAGTTGAGTCCCGCCCACCGTGCGGTCTACGATCTCGCGCTGCAGCGCGAACGGCGAAAGGTGTTGGGGCTGCTCGCCGACCTCGATCGTCACCGGTTCACCGTTTTCCGTTCGCTGACGTTGCTGCGCCGGCTGGCGCTCGCGCCGGCACTCGTCGACGCGGGGGATGCGGGAATCCGCTCCAGCAAACTCGACGCGCTCAGGGAGCTCCTCGACGAGCTCCTCGCCGAGGGGCACCGGGCACTCGTGTTCAGCCAGTTCACGTCGTACCTCGATCTTGTCCGGGCGGACTTGGATGCCCACGGCATCCGGTACGAGTACCTCGACGGATCGACGCGTCGCCGCGCCGCCGTCGTCGATGCTTTCCGGGCGGGCGATGCACCGGTGTTCCTCATCAGTCTCAAGGCCGGTGGATTCGGGCTCACCCTCACAGAAGCCGACTACGTGTTTCTCCTCGACCCGTGGTGGAATCCGGCCGCCGAAGCGCAGGCCGTCGACCGGGCGCACCGAATCGGCCAGACCCGGCCGGTCAACGTCTATCGCCTGATTGCGAGCGGCACGATCGAGGAGAAGGTGCTGGCGCTGCAGCAACGCAAAGCGCGCCTGTTCCAGTCGGTCATGGGCGACGATGATCTGCTGGCGCGATCGCTGACGGAAGAGGACATCCGGGGTCTCTTCGACGCGTGATGGCCGGTCTTTCCACGGCCCGTCGAGCCGATGCCGCGGGCACGCCCGCGTAGACTCGACGTCGCTCGACCAGGAGGTTTTCCCCATGCGCATCACAGGACTCGGCCACGCCGGAATGTTCATCGAGACGACCGGCGGCAGCATCCTCTGCGACCCCGTCGTCGGCCCGAGCTTCTTCGGATCGTGGTTCCCGTTCCCCGACAATCGAGGGCTCGACTGGGAACGCTTCGGCGCCGCGGACTTCCTCTACATCTCGCACCGGCATCGCGATCACTTCGACCCGGCGCTGCTGCAGCGCTACGTGCGCCGCGACATTCCGGTGCTGTTGCCGGATTATCCGACGGACGACCTCGAGAGCGACCTCCGCGCCCTCGGCTACGAGAACATCGTCTATACGCAGGCCGGTGTGCCGCTGCAGTACGGCGATCTGAAGATCATGATCACGCCGCTCCGAGCCCCGAGCGACGGACCGATCGGAGACTCGTCGCTGTCGGTCGACGACGGCACCGCCAGCATCCTGAACCAGAACGATTCGCACCCTCTCGATCTCGACGCGCTCCTGAGCTTCGGGACCCCGGATGCCTACTTCACCCAGACGTCGGGCGCGATCTGGTGGCCGATGGCCTACGACTTGCCGCAGGACGCGAAGCAGAATTTTGCGCAGCTCAAGCGCGACGCGCAGAACAAGCGGGCGATGTACTACATCGAGAAGGTCGATGCGCCCCACGTCTTCCCGATGGCGGGCCCACCGATGTTCCTGCGCGAAGATCTCTTCCGCTACAACGGCTGGGGCGAGGAGAACGACTCGATCTTCACCGATCAGGCGCAGTTCCTCGCGCACATGGCTGAGCTTCGTCCCGCCCAGCAGGGTCACCTGTTCGTGCCGGGCACCCAGGTCGATCTCGCCGGCAGCACGGCCGAGATCAGCCAGACGCTGTACACGGATGCAGAGATCGAGCGCGTCTTCCACGACAAGTGGAACTATCTCGCGCAGCAGCGCGACGCCCGCCAGGGCGAGATCGCGGCAGAGGTCGCGTCACGCGCGCCGATCCTGCCGCCGGAAGAGATGCTCGCGGCGCTCAAGGAGTGGTGGGAGCCGCTCCTGCGCCGCGCTCGCACGATCCGCATGGGTGTGGGAGGCAATGTCCGCTTCCGCATCGGTGAGCTTGACATGGTCGTCGACTTCCCCAAGGCCAAGGTCCGCGAATATGCGGGGGAGGAGTGCATCTACTGGTACACGATTCCGGCGGACCTCGTCTCGACCAACATCGTCGACCACGAGATCGATTGGTCCAACTCGATCTTCCTCTCGATGCAGTTCGAGGTGGGGCGTTCGGGCAAGTTCAACGAGTTCCTGACGACGTTCCTCAAGTGCCTCTCCCGTGACCGCATCGAGTATGTCGAGAACTGGTATGCCGAGCAGTCCGACCAGACCGAGGATGCCGAGATCGGCGAGTGGACCGTGCAGCGACGGTGCCCGCACCTGCGCGCCGACCTCACCAAGACGGCGAAGATCGAAGACGGTGTGCTCACCTGCTCCCTGCACGACTGGAAGTGGGACCTGGAGACGGGCAAGTGCCTGTCGACGCAGGGGCATCCGATCCGCGCATCGCGCATCATCGAGACGGCGTCTGCCCCGACGTCCTGATCTCTCGCCATCCCCGGTGATCTCGATACACCGCGGCGCAGCTTTATCCCCGGTGATCGAGTGCCGCGGCGTAGCTCTATCCCCGGTGATCGAGTGCCGCGCGCAGCCCTATTCCCGGTGATCGAGTGCCGCGGCGCAGCCGCGGTGTACCGAGATCACCCCGCGCCGATTCACGTGCGCTGCAGCCGCCGCTTCAGCCGCACAGGTGAGGTGGTGACGACTCGCCATCGATGATCGGTTCCGAGCCAGGGCGGCGCTTTCACTTCGGGGACCCCGGCATTCATGCGGATCTGCCACCCGATCCGGTCGAGGAACCGGTGGTGGAACCAGCACAGGAGAACCCCGTTGTCGGTGTGGGTTTTGCCGCCCTGCGCATATTCGGTGACGTGGTGGATCTCACACCATGCCGCAGGCGTCCCGCATCCGGGAATGACGCATCCACCGTCGCGGAGGGCGATCGCCCGGCGCTGGTGACGGTTGAAGACCCGCTCCTCCGTCCCGATCTCGACGATCTTCCCGTCTTTCCGGGTTGTGATCCGCTGGATGCGTCCGGCGCACGCGATGTGCCGGGCGACGGTGATCGAGATCGGCTCCGCGCATCCTTGCGCGTGCGCGTACCCGGTGTCCGATTCGAGGTCTTCCGCTGTCACCGACACCACGAGCGTCGGCGCGTACCCGCCGAGGGTCGGCAACAGCCCGCTGGATGCCGCGACCCCGAGCGCGGCGGCGAATGCGTCGTGCTGCTTCTGGGCGCGCGTGCGATCGTCGGCCCCGGCGAGGGGGAGTAGTTCACCGTTCGCGTCTGCCGCGGCCGGGTCGTCGAAGCTCACTTTCGGCGACAGCTGCGCATCGAAGATCGTCTGCAACTGCGCGGCGACTTCGGGGAGCAGCATCCCCCGGATCGGGACGCCCGTCGGCGTCGCGACGCCGAGCACCAGAGCCCGCTTCCGGATCGCGGCCCGCTCGCGGGGCTCTGCGCCGTCTTGATCGAGCGCGATCGACCAAGTCTGCGCGTGGATCTTCAGCAGTGCGGCGCAGGCGGGCGGAGCCCCATCGGGACCTTCGCCGCGCGCTTCGGCGACCACGACGTCGGCCGCCTGCCGGCGCGCGTCGTGCGTGACCCGCGGTGCGGTCTGCTGCAGGGGATCGGTGATCGACAGAATGCCGTCGACACCGATAACCCCGTCGGTCATCGCGTCGCGCACGGATGGGAACGGCGCTTCGAGGAGTTCACCGGTGAGGTCGGAAATCGCCGGCCGCGTCGCCTTCGCCGCACGCTGCAGGCGAGCCGCGGTCTGCGCGCTCACGCGAGTGATCTGCTCGATGAGATCGGTGACGTCGCGGCACCCCAGGTGCGACGTGATCCGCTCATCGCGGTCGCCTGCCTCAGACCGCCGCATGACCTCGCCCGTCGCGTCGATCAGCATTGCCTCGACGAGCCGGTAGACCGTCGCGATCGCCCCGAGTTGCGCCGCGAGCTCATGCTCCGTGGCCCGCTGCAAGGACCGCGCCGACGCACACTCCGCCACCAGCGCCGCGACCTGCGACTGCAGGTCTGAGAGGGGCTGTGCGAGGAGGTCCATACCCATAATCATCCTCGGGGGGTCCGACATTCTGAGACTGAAAAGACCAGATCCAGCCACCAAAACACCACTCAGCGATGAGAGTCCTCTCATCGACTTCTCGCACCCGGCAATAGAGTGAGCACGCCATGAAACTCGACCCACTGCACCTCGTCGACGTGTGCATCTATGTCGTCGTGCTGAACCTGGCGTTCCAGTTCGTGCCCGACATGATCGCGGAGACCTTCGCGATGTCTCTGCTGACGGCGGTGCTCCTCAAACTCGTGGTCGAGGCGGTGCTGAAGGTGAAGAAGTCCGTGCTCGCGCGGCGGGCCGCGGCATCCACCGGCTTCCAGCGGGTCACCTCCGTCGCCATGCTCGTGCTGATCCTGCCCGGCAGCAAGTTCGTCATCCTGTGGCTCGAGGACCTGGTGTTCGGCGACGCCGTCAGCCTCGGCGGCTTCTGGTCGGTCACGATTCTGGTCTTCGCCCTGACGTTCGCCCGCAAGGGAGTTCGTCTGATCCTGGCGCCCACCGTCCGGTAGGCTGGACGACGGAACCACAGCAACCTTTAACACCGTCCCGTGAGGCGGAGAAGGGAGCGGCGGATGAGCATCAGCGACAACACGCGCACCGTGCTTCAGCAAGCCGACATCACGCGGGCTTTGACTCGGATCTCACACGAGATCCTCGAGTCCAACAAGGGCCCCGACGGTCTGATCGTCCTCGGCATCCCGACCCGCGGCGTCACCCTCGCCGAGCGCATCGGCGCGCAACTGGCCGAAATCTCCGGGCATGCCGTCCCGGTCGGTGCTCTCGACGTCACGATGTACCGTGACGACCTGCACCGCAACCCGACGCGCACACCCCACCCGACCCAGATCCCCGCGGGCGGCATAGACGGGAAGACGGTCATCCTCACGGACGACGTGCTGTTTTCGGGCCGCTCGATACGCGCCGCGCTCGATGCCCTGAGCGACATCGGGCGTCCGGCGGCGGTGCGGCTCGCGATTCTGGTCGATCGCGGGCACCGCGAACTGCCCATCCGCCCCGACTTCGTGGGCAAGAACCTCCCCAGCGCCCGACAGGAACGCGTGCACGTGCGCCTGATCGAGGTCGACGGTGTCGACGAGGTGACGATCGCCTCATGAGACATCTCCTGGACACGCGAACCCTCACCCGCGCGGACGCCTTGCGCCTCCTGGATGTGGCCGAGGACATGCGCGACACACAGTCGCGGGAGGTCCGCAAACTCCCGACGCTGCGGGGCAAGACGGTCGTGAACCTCTTCTTCGAGGACTCGACCCGCACCCGCATCTCGTTCGAAGCGGCGGCGAAGCGCCTCTCGGCCGACGTCATCAACTTCTCTGCGAAGGGCTCATCGGTCTCGAAAGGCGAGTCGCTGCAGGACACCGCTCAGACCCTGCAGGCCATGGGAGCGGATGCCGTCGTCATCCGCCACGGTGCCTCCGGCGCGCCGCAGACCCTCGCCACGAGCGGGTGGATCTCCGCCGGCGTCGTCAACGCCGGCGACGGCACGCACGAGCATCCGACGCAGGCGCTGCTGGACGCCTTCACGATCCGGAAGCGGTTCTTCGCAGGCGACAGCCGTGGGCGCGACCTCGCGGGCCTGAGAGTCACGATCGTCGGTGACGTGCTGCATTCACGCGTCGCCCGCTCGAACGTCTGGCTGCTGACGACCCTCGGCGCCGAGGTGACGCTGGTCGCGCCGCCGACGCTCGTGCCGCAAGACGTCTCAGCGTGGCCCGTGCGCATCGTCTACGACCTCGACGAGGCGATCGACGGCGCCCCCGACGCGATCATGATGCTCCGCATCCAACTCGAACGCATGAACGCGGCATATTTCCCCACTGAACGGGAGTATTCGCGCCGCTGGGGGTTGGATGCCGCACGCCTTCAGCGACTGCCGGAAGGTAGCATTGTCATGCACCCGGGGCCGATGAACCGGGGCCTGGAGATTTCCGCCGACGCCGCCGATTCACCGCGTTCGACCGTGCTGGAACAGGTTGCCAACGGAGTGTCGGTGCGCATGGCGGCGCTCTACCTGCTGCTGGCGGGGGAGCGCGAGACGACGCACGCAGAAGAGGATGCCCGATGACCACCACCACTGTGATCCGCGGGGCAGAACTGCACTCCGGTGAGAGCGTCGACCTGGTCGTCGAGGACGGCCGGATCGCCGAGATCGGGTCGGGTCTCAGCCGAGCCGGCGCCGACGTCGTCGATGCCGCGGGGCTCATCGCCCTGCCCGGCCTCGTCGACCTGCACACCCATCTGCGGGAGCCCGGCTACGAAGCGTCCGAGACGATCCTCAGCGGCTCCCGCGCGGCGGCGGCGGGTGGATACACGACCGTGTTCGCGATGCCGAACACCTCACCGGTGGCAGACACGGCGGGTGTCGTCGAGCAGGAGCTCGCGCTCGGCGAAGCGGCGGGCTACGTCCATGTGCAGCCGATCGGCGCCGTCACCGTCGGCCAGAAGGGCGAGCGGCTCGCCGAACTCGGCGCCATGGCGTCGTCACGCGCGCAGGTGCGGGTCTTCAGCGACGACGGATTCTGCGTCTTCGATCCGCTCATCATGCGGCGCGCGCTCGAGTATGTGAAGGCGTTCGACGGCGTCATCGCCCAGCACGCTCAGGACCCCCGCTTGACCGAGGGTGCTCAAATGAACGAGGGCACCGTGTCGGCCGAGCTGGGACTGGTCGGCTGGCCCGCCGTCGCCGAAGAGTCGATCATCGCTCGCGACGTCCTGTTGGCCGAGCACGTCGGATCGCGCCTGCACGTCTGCCATCTGTCGACGGCAGGATCGGTCGACATCATCCGCTGGGCCAAGAAGCGCGGCGTGAACGTGACGGCTGAAGTCACCCCGCATCACCTGCTGCTGACCGAGGAGCTCGTCCGCGGATACGACGCGCGGTACAAGGTCAACCCGCCGCTGCGGCGCGACGAGGACGTGCGTGCGGTTCGCGAGGGTCTCGCCGACGGCACGATCGACATCGTCGCCACCGACCACGCCCCGCACCCGGCCGAGAGCAAGTCGTGCGAGTGGCAGGCTGCCGCGAACGGGATGGTGGGGCTGGAGTCGGCCCTGCGCGTCGTGCAGCAAGCCATGGTCGACACCGGCCTGCTGTCGTGGGACGACGTGGCGCGCGTCATGTCGAGCGCCCCCGCACGCATCGGTCGCGTGCAGACCGGGTCTCTCGTCACGGGATCCACCGCCTCCCTCACGCTCTACGACCCCTCTCCGGTGCGCACGTTCTCCCGAGAAGACCTCCACGGGCGCAGCATCAACTCGCCCTACCTCGGCCGCGAGCTTCCCGGTGAGGTGCGCTGGACGTTCTTCCGGGGCGCGCCCACGGTTGCCGATGGCGTTCTGCGCCCCGGAGCCTCCGCATGACCCGCGAGATGGTCATCGCGCTCATGATCGCTCTCGCGGTCGTGCTGATCGCGCTCGGCGTCTGGGCCTGGCTACGTCGGACGCGCCGCGATGGCGGCCTTGTCGCTCCGATCGCCGAAGCCCCGGCGGATGCCGTGGTCGTGGACCGGTTCGAGGGCTTCTACGTCGCCACGACCGCGCACGATGCTCCGCTCGAGCGCCTCGCGATCCGCGGCCTCGGCTTCCGGTCGCGCGCCGCGGTCACCGTGATGAATGCCGGTGTGGCCCTGGACCTCACCGGCCAGCCCCGGATGTTCGTGCCGGTCGCGGACATCGTGTCGGTTGACCGGGCCACCGTGGCGATCGACCGGGTCGTCGAGCCGGGCGGTCTCGTCCGTCTCTCCTGGCTCATCGGCGACGTGACCGTCGACACCTTCCTGCGAGCGCAGGATGCCGGTTCGCGTGCACTCGCAGATGCGATCGCCGGCATCCTTCCTCGCCCCCTCGAACCTTCCACTCCGACGATCCCGACGGGAACCGACGCATGACCCCCTCCGCCTTCTCCCTGACTCTCGACCCCGCCGTCCTCGTGCTCGAAGACGGCAGTCGCCACACCGGACGCGCGTACGGCGCGCGCGGCACGACCCTCGGTGAGGTCGTTTTCGCGACCGGCATGACCGGCTACCAGGAGACCCTGACCGATCCGTCGTATGCCGGGCAGATCGTTCTGCAAACCGCGCCGCACATCGGCAACACCGGCATGAACGCGGAAGACCCCGAGTCCCGCCGTATCTGGGTCGCCGGTTACATCGTCCGTGACCCCTCGCGAGTGGTGTCCAACTGGCGCGCCGACGAATCGCTCGACGACGCGCTCGTGCGCGACGGCATCGTCGGCATCTCCGGTGTCGACACGCGGGCCATCACGCGCGTCCTCCGCTCGGCCGGGTCGATGCGCGGGGGAGTGTTCTCCGGCGATGCCGCTGACCTCACTCCCGAAGAGCAGCTCCGGATCGTGCGGGAGGCGCCGGCAATGGCCGGCCAGAATCTCTCCGCGCAGGTCTCGGTCGCCGTGGTCGAAGTGACGCCCGCAACGGGGGAGAGGATCGGCAACCTCGCGGTCCTCGACCTGGGGGTCAAGCGAGCCACGATCGACAACCTCGCCGCGCGCGGCTTCGACGTGCATGTCCTGCCGCAGGACGTGTCGATCGAGGACATCCGTGCGATCGAGCCCGTCGGAGTGTTCTACTCCAACGGCCCCGGCGACCCGGCTGCTTCCGGCGACCACGTCACGCTCCTGCGTGACGTCCTTGACGACAAGCTGCCGTTCTTCGGCATCTGCTTCGGCAACCAGCTGCTCGGCCGCGCGCTGGGTTTCGACACGTACAAGTTGCCGTTCGGGCATCGTGGCATCAATCAGCCGGTGCTGGACAAGCAGACCGGCCGCGTGGAGATCACCGCGCACAACCACGGCTTCGCCGTCGACGCGCCGCTCGAGGGCGAGACCGACAGCCCGAACGGCTACGGCCGCGTCGAGGTCAGCCACATCGGTCTCAATGACAACGTCGTCGAGGGCCTGCGCGCCCTCGACATCCCGGCGTTCAGCGTGCAATACCACCCCGAGGCCGCCGCCGGTCCGCACGATGCCAACTATCTCTTCGACCGCTTCGCCGACCTCGTGCGCACCACCCTGGAGAACAAGAACTAATGCCCAAGCGCACCGACATCAACTCTGTCCTCGTCATCGGCTCCGGCCCGATCGTGATCGGTCAGGCGTGCGAGTTCGACTACTCCGGCACCCAGGCGTGCCGGGTGCTTCGCGAAGAGGGCGTACGCGTCATCCTCGTCAACTCCAACCCGGCGACGATCATGACCGACCCCGACTTCGCCGACGCGACCTACATCGAGCCGATCACGTGGCAGGTCATCGAGACGATCATCGCCAAGGAGAAGCCCGACGCCATCCTCCCGACGCTCGGCGGCCAGACGGCGCTGAATGCCGCGATCGACCTGCACAATCACGGCATCCTCGAGAAGTACGACGTCGAACTCATCGGTGCGAACTTCGAGGCCATCAACAAGGGTGAGGATCGGCAGATCTTCAAGCAGCTCGTCCTCGACTCGGGCGCGGACGTGGCTGACAGCCGCATCTGCCACACGATGGACGAAGTGCTCGCCGGAGCAGCCGAACTCGGCTATCCGCTCGTCGTGCGTCCGTCCTTCACCATGGGGGGCCTCGGCTCGGGCTTCGCGTACGACGAGAACGATCTCCGCCGTATCGCGGGCGCGGGGCTTCGTGACTCTCCCACGACCGAGGTTCTCCTGGAGGAGTCGATCCTCGGTTGGAAGGAGTACGAACTCGAGCTCATGCGCGACACGGCCGACAACACGGTCGTCGTCTGCTCGATCGAGAACGTCGATCCCGTCGGCGTTCACACGGGCGACTCGATCACGGTGGCGCCGGCGCTGACCCTCACCGACCGCGAGTACCAGAAGCTCCGTGACATCGGCATCGACATCATCCGGGCCGTCGGTGTCGACACCGGCGGCTGCAACATCCAGTTCGCTGTCGACCCCGCCACCGGGCGCATCATCGTCATCGAGATGAACCCGCGGGTCTCGCGCTCTTCGGCTCTGGCGTCCAAGGCCACGGGATTCCCGATCGCGAAGCTGGCCGCGAAGCTCGCGATCGGCTACCGGCTCGACGAAGTCCCCAATGACATCACGGGGGCGACGCCGGCAAGCTTCGAGCCGACGCTCGACTATGTCGTGGTCAAGGTGCCGCGCTTCAACTTCGAGAAGTTCCCGAACGCCGACACGACCCTCACGACCACCATGAAGTCGGTCGGCGAGGCGATGGCGATCGGCCGCAACTACGCGACGGCCCTGCAGAAGGCGCTGCGGTCGCTGGAGAAGCGTGGTTCGAGCTTCCATTGGGGACCGGAGGAACGGTCCGCCGACGAGTTGCTCGAGATCTCGAAGAAACCCACCGACGGCCGCATCGTGGTGCTGCAGCAGGCGATGCGCCGGGGCGCGACGACCGAGCAAGCGTTCGAGGCAACGAAGATCGACCCCTGGTTCCTCGACCAGATCGCCCTCATCAACGAGGTCGCCGAATTCCTCCAGGCAGCACCCGAGCTCAACGCGGCGACCCTTCGCATCGCCAAGGAGCACGGCTTCAGCGACGCGCAGCTCGCGCAGCTCCGTGGTGTCTCCGAAGCCGAGATCCGGGGTCTGCGCTGGACGCTCGGCGTACGCCCGGTCTACAAGACGGTCGACACGTGCGCGGGAGAATTCCCGGCGCTCACTCCGTACCACTACTCCAGCTATGACCAGGAGACCGAGGTGACTCCCTCCGAGCGCACCAAGGTGGTCATCATCGGCTCGGGTCCCAACCGCATCGGCCAGGGCGTCGAGTTCGACTACTCCTGCGTGCACGCCTCGTTCGCGCTATCGGATGCCGGGTTCGAAACCATCATGGTCAACTGCAACCCGGAGACGGTCTCGACCGACTACGACACGAGCGATCGCCTGTATTTCGAGCCGCTGACTCTCGAGGACGTGCTCGAGGTCCTCCATGCCGAAGCACAGTCCGGCACGATCCTCGGCGTCGTCTGCCAGCTGGGCGGGCAAACACCCCTGGGGCTCGCCAAGGGCATCGAGGATGCCGGATACACGATTCTCGGTACGTCGCCCGCCGCGATCGACATCGCCGAGGAGCGGGAGCTCTTCTCGCAGCTCCTGGACCGAGCCGGTCTGATCGCGCCCCGTCACGGCACCGCGGTCAACGAGGCGGAAGCCGTCGCGATCGCCGAGGAGATCGGCTATCCCGTGCTCGTTCGTCCGAGCTTCGTGCTCGGCGGCCGCGGCATGGAGATCGTCTACGACACCGAGAGCCTGCGCGACTACTTCGTGCGCACCGCGGGTGAGGTCGTCATCGAAGAGGGCAAGCCGCTCTTGGTCGACCGCTTCCTCGACGACGCGATCGAGCTCGATGTCGACGCACTCTACGACGGCCATGAGCTCTACATCGGCGGTGTCATGGAACACCTCGAAGAAGCAGGCATCCACTCGGGTGACTCGTCGTGCACCCTTCCGCCCATTTCTCTCGGTCGTACCGAAATCGACCGGGTGCGTACCGCAACCCTGGCGATCGCCGAGGGCGTCGGTGTGCGAGGGCTGCTCAACGTGCAGTTCGCCGTCTCGGCGGGTGTTCTCTACGTCATCGAGGCGAACCCGCGGGCGTCGCGCACGGTGCCGTTCGTCTCCAAGGCGCTCGGCATTCCGCTCGCGAAGGCGGCCGCACGCGTCATGGCCGGAGCGACGATCGCGGAGCTGAAGACCGAAGGGCTGCTCCCCGCGCAGGACGGCTCGCGCGTGCCACTCGATTCGCCGGTCGCCGTGAAGGAAGCCGTGCTGCCGTTCAAGCGGTTCCGCACGGCCGACGGCCACACGGTCGACTCCGTCCTCGGCCCCGAGATGCGTTCGACGGGTGAGGTCATGGGCATCGACCGGGACTTCCCGACCGCGTTCGCGAAGAGCCAGGCGGCCGCCTACGGCGGCATGCCGACCTCGGGCACCGTTTTCCTCTCGGTCGCCGACGACGACAAGCGCGCCGTCATCCTGCCGGCCCACCGCCTGCAGGAACTCGGCTTCCGCCTGACGGCGACGGAGGGCACCGCCGAGATCCTGGCGCGCAACGGTATTCGCGTCGAGATCGTGAACAAGTACTCCGAGACGCACGAGACCGGTGAGGTCAACATCGTCGACCTCATCAACGCGGGCGAGATCGACATCGTCGTGAACACCCCGTCGGGCGGTATCGCCCGTGCCGACGGCTACGAGATCCGTGCGGCTGCTGTCGCCGCCGACAAGGCGCTCTTCACCACGATGGCCGTCCTCGGCGCCGCCGTCAGTGCCCTTCCGGTGCTGCGTGAAGGGTTCGCAGTGAAGAGCCTGCAGGAGTACGCGATCGACCGGGAGGCTCGTCGGTGACGACATTCGGTTCGCGACTGCGCGCCGCACTGGCCGCACGGGGACCCCTCTGCGTGGGCATCGACCCGCACGAAGCTCTGCTGCGGGCATGGGGACTGCCGGTCGATGCGTCCGGGGTCCGTGAGTTCGGTCTCAGGGTCGTCGATGCGGCCGCCGGTCGGGTCGCGGTCGTGAAGCCGCAGGTGTCTTTCTTCGAGCGGTTCGGTGCGGCCGGATTCGCTGCCCTGGAGGAGGTCCTGGCGACCGCGCGTGCAGCACAGCTTCTCGTGATCGCCGACGCGAAGCGCGGCGATATCGGCACGACGATGGATGCGTACGCGGCCGCGTGGCTTACGGCTGGCTCGCCGCTGGAAGCAGACGCGCTCACGGTGAACCCGTACCTCGGTGTCGGCGCCCTGGCAGGGACGTTCGAGCTGGCGCTCGCTCAGGGCAAGGGCGTGTTCGTTCTGGCTGCCACAAGCAATCCCGAAGGGACAACCGTGCAGTCGGCGCGGACGGATCACGGCACCGTTGCGGGGTCGATCGCCGCGGCCGTCGCGTCGTATGACGCCGCCGGATTCGAGGGCGGCTGGTCCTCGCTCGGCCTCGTGGTCGGTGCCACCGTCGATCTCGCGGCGCGGGGACTCGACGTCCCGTTCGATCGCACACTTCCTCTCCTCGCGCCCGGGTTCGGCGCGCAGGGCGCCGAGCCGGCGGACCTTCCGCGCATCTTCGGACCTCTCTCGCCCGCGGTGATCGCGAGCGAGAGCCGCAGCATCCTCTCCGCCGGCCCCGAAGCTCTGGCCGAGCGGATCGATGTGCGCTCAGCCCTGTACCGTGGAGATTTCCATGGCTGATTCCCGCACTCCTCCCGAAGTCGATCGCGCGGCCGCATCGCGCCGAGCCGTCGCCGCACGGCGCGAGCGCGCCGCGCTCAAGCGTGATGTGACCACTCGCGTCATCACGCCGCAAGAACTTCTGCGTCGCGCCCAAGCCGCACCCGATTCACCCCCCGGCGCCATGCGCGTCACCGAGTTCCTGACGGCGATCCCGGCAATCGGTGCGGGCAAGCGCGACCGGATCCTCGCCTCGCTCGGGATCTCCCCGGTCAAGCGACTGGGTGGACTGGGGGCGCGTCAGCGCGTCGCGCTCGTCGCATTCCTGGATGACCGGTGGCCCGAGCCGCAGCCGCGAGAGGGGCGTAGCCGCCTCATCGTGTTGGCGGGGCCCACCGCCGTCGGCAAAGGCACGGTTGCCACGCACATCAAGGAGCACCATCCCGAGCTCCTCTTGTCGGTATCGGCGACGACGCGGAGCCCGCGGCCCGGCGAAGTCGACGGCGAGCACTACTTCTTCGTGGACGATGCCGAGTTCGACCGTCTGATCGCCGCGGGGGAGCTGCTCGAGCACGCGACCGTGCACAACCGCTTCCGCTACGGCACACCGAAGGCGCCGATCGAGCGGGCTCTTGCAGACGGGCGCACCGTGTTGTTGGAGATCGACCTGCAGGGCGCGCGGCAAGTGCGCGCGGCGGCCCCCGACGCGACGTTGGTCTTCCTGCTGCCGCCGAGCTGGGATGAACTGGTTCACCGGCTCATCGGTCGCGGCACGGAGGATGCGGAAGAGCGCGAACGACGGTTGAAGACCGCGAAGGTCGAACTGGCATCTCAAGGTGAGTTCGATTTCCACGTCGTCAACGACGACGTCGCCCGGGCCGCGGCCGAGGTGGTCTCGCTGACGCGTTAATCGCCCCGCCGCCGGACGTCTGCGAGCCGGGGGCGCGATCCGAGGTAGAATGATCGGATGCCGCGGATTCACCACCGCGCGACAGTTTTCCCCGCCGCCCGATCCCAGGAGGTTCCCCGTGGCTGCACGTGACCAGGGCATCATCGACCCGCCCATCGACTCGCTCCTCGAGAAGGTCGATTCCAAGTACCAGCTCGTGATCTACGCATCCAAGCGTGCCCGTCAGATCAACGACTACTACTCCGACCTGCACGAGGGAAACCTCTTCGACAACGTCGGACCGCTCGTCGACTCGCACGTCGAGGACAAGCCGCTGACGATCGCGATGCACGAGATCCACGAGGACAAGCTCCGCCTCCGTCCCGCCGAGTGAGTTCATGACGCCGTATGGCGTCGCCATGCCCGCGTTCTCCGCTGTGTCGGAGCCCGCGGGCATGATGGTGTGTACCCCCGAGAACCTGGAGCATCGATGAGCGCCCTGCGTCTGTTCACATCCGAGTCCGTGACGGAAGGTCACCCGGACAAGATCTGCGACCAGATCTCGGACTCCATCCTCGACGCACTCATCGAGGTCGATCCCGGAAGTCGCGTCGCCGTCGAGACCCTGGTGACGACCGGCCTCGTCCACGTCGCCGGTGAAGTGCGCAGCGAGGGCTACGTCGACATTCCGGGGATCGTGCGCCGCGTCGTCAATCACATCGGATACACCTCGAGTGAGACCGGCTTCGACGGCGATTCGTGCGGCGTGACGGTGTCGATCGGCGAGCAGTCCAGCGACATCGCCGCCGGCGTCGACAATGCGCTCGAGCACCGCGAGGGCGGGTCGATCGACCCGATCGACGCACTCGGCGCGGGCGATCAGGGCATCATGTTCGGCTATGCGACGAACGAGACACCGCAACTCATGCCGATGGCGATCTGGACGGCGCACCGCCTCGCGGAGCGTCTGACCGACGCTCGGCGCTCAGGTGCGCTCGGCTTCCTGCGCCCAGACGGCAAGACACAGGTCACGCTCGGCTATGACGGCGCCGTGCCGCGCTCGGTCGAGACGGTCGTGCTGTCGACACAACACAACCTCGACATCTCGATTCCGGCGCTGCGCGCCGCCGTGCAAGCCGAAGTGATCGATCCTGTCCTCGCGCAGACAGGTCTCGACCTCTCCCACGTGCAGTACGTCATCAACCCTGCCGGACCCTTCGTGACGGGTGGCCCGAAGGGCGATGCCGGACTCACCGGGCGCAAGATCATCATCGACACCTACGGCGGCGCCGCGCGCCACGGTGGTGGCGCGTTCAGCGGGAAGGACCCGTCCAAGGTTGATCGTTCCGCCGCCTATGCCATGCGGTGGGTTGCGAAGAACGCCGTCGCGGCGGGGCTCGCCGATCGGCTTGAGGTCCAGGTCGCGTATGCGATCGGTCGCGCGGCCCCCGTCGGCCTCTACGTCGAGACGTTCGGCTCCGGCCACGTTGCCGACGACGTCATCACGCGGGCAATCCGCGATGTTTTCGACCTGCGCCCGCAGGCCATCATCGATGACCTCGATCTGTTGCGTCCGATCTACGCGCAGACCGCTGCGTACGGCCACTTCGGCCGCGAGCTGCCCGAGTTCACGTGGGAGCAGACGACTCGCGTCGAGGAGCTGCGCGCGGCCGCTGGCCTCTGAGCGGCCGTGACCACCGTCGCGCGGGTTCTGATCGACTCACCGCTGCCCCAACTGGACCGGCTGTTCGACTACGCCATCCCTGCGGAGCTCGCTGCCGACGCGGTCCCGGGCGTTCGGGTGAAAGTGCCGTTGCGCACGGCCGGGCGCGTCGTCGAGGGGTATCTCGTCGAGCTCGGTGATGCGGAACCGTCCGTGCGCCCGCTGTCCGAGCTCGACAGCATCATCTCGCCCGTGCGTGTGCTGCCCCCCGCGCTCTACGCACTGGCTCGCCGCGCGGCCGACCGAGCCGCGGGAGGCGCCGGCGACATCCTGCGGCTCGTGATCCCCAAGCGCATGGTCCGAACCGAGAAGACCTGGCTCGCCGCGGCTCCCCTCGAGGCGCCGGTGGTCGGCGCGGATGCGGCCGAGTGGGCCACCGGCATCCTCGCGCTCTACCCGGGGCTTCTGGAGGCCGCGACGTCCGGCGCACGGGTGGCCCTCGATGCGCCGCCACGACCGAGCCGCGATCGCGTGCTGGGGGCGTGGGCGGAGCTCCTCGCCGCCCTCGCACTGCAGACGCTCGCCGCCGGCCGCAGCGCCCTGCTCGTCGTCCCCGATCAGCGCGATCAGGATCACGTGCTCGCTGCGCTGGCCGACCGCGCTCCCGCCGAATCGGTCATCCGCGATGATGCCCGCAGGTCTGGCCCGGAGCGGTACGCGAGTTACCTCCGCCTCCTGTCCCCGCATCCGGCGATCGTGGTCGGCAACCGATCGACCGTGTACGCCCCGGCCCACGATGTCGGATGCGTCGTCGTCTGGGATGACGGCGACCCGCTCCTCGCCGAGCCGCTGAGCCCCGGCGTCCACGCGCGCGATGCTGCGCTCGTGCGTCAGGAGCTCGAGGGCAGTGCGCTCGTCTTCGCTGGCCACACGCGCACGACGGATGTCGAGCGGCTCGTCCAGCTCGGATGGGTGCGTGATCTTCCGGCGGAGCGGCGGGAGAGTCCGACCGTCATCTTGTCGGCCACGCGCGAGGGCGAATCTCGCGGCGCCCGCGTTCCTTCTGCAGCTTTCGCGGCTGCCCGTGAGGCGCTCGTTCATGGCCCGGTGCTCGTCCAGGTGGCCCGCCCCGGCTATTCGCCGGTGCTGGTGTGCGCCGATTGCCGCACCCCGGCCCGCTGCGCGCACTGCACCGGGCCACTTCGCGCCAAGCGCCCGGGCGCGACGCCGGACTGCGGATGGTGCGGCCGATCGGCGCCGACGTGGACATGCGCGAACTGCACGTCGACGAAGCTGCGCATGGCCTCCTCAGGGAGCGAGCGAACGGCCGATGAGCTGGGCCGGGCATTCCCCGGCATCCGTATCGTCGTCGCCGACGGGGCCCACCCGATCACGGAAGTGGATGATCGCCCCGCGCTCGTGATCGCCACACGGGGCGCCGAACCGCAGGCCGCGGGTGGCTACCGCGCCATCATCTTGCTCGATGGTGACCGGATGCTGATGGCCGAGCAGCTGCGCATCGGCGAATCGTGCCTGCGCTGGTGGTCCGATGCTGCGGCGCTGGCGGCGCCCGGCGCGCCGGTTCACCTCGTCGGAGTGTCCGGGCCGGTCGCGCGTGCGCTCGCCACCTGGACCCAACCCGCGTACGCCCGCGCCGAACTTGCCGACCGCGGTCCGCTCGCGATGCCCCCGACGGTGCGGGTGGCCGCCGTCGAGGGTTCGTCGACGACGGTGACCGCGACGCTCGAGAGCCTCCGCGAGGCCGTGTTCGGTCTCGGTCCCACGGCTCTGCTCGGTCCCGTGCCGCTGGAGAGTGGGGGAGTGCGCGCGCTCGTCCGCTTCGATTATGCGCATGGGGCGGCCGTCGCCGAGCACCTTCGCGCGGCAGTCGTCGCCGACGCTCTGCGCGCCCGACGCGCCGCGAAGGATCGCGGCCCGCGAACTACACTCAAGGTGCGGCTCGACGTGCCCGAGCTCGATCTGTGAGGAGCCTCATGCGCATCGTCTTCGCGGGGACACCCCTGCCCGCCGTCCCTTCCCTCCGCGCTGTCGCGGCATCCGGACACGACCTGGTGGGCGTCGTGACCCGCACGGATGCGTCCCTCGGCCGGAAGCGCGTGCTGACCCCATCACCCGTCGCGTCCCTCGCCGCCGAACTCGGGGTCACGACGATCAAGGCCGATCGACTCGACGATGAGGCGACCCGCGCGGTCACGGACCTGGCTCCTGATCTCGGCGTCATCGTCGCCTACGGCGGTCTCGTGCGCGAGCCGCTGCTGTCGACCCCGACGTACGGCTGGATCAACCTCCACTTCTCGCTGCTTCCACGGTGGCGGGGGGCGGCCCCCGTTCAGCACGCGTTGATCGCGGGCGATCAGGTCACCGGAGCAAGTGTGTTCCAGCTCGTCGCCGCGTTGGATGCCGGGGATGTCTTCGGGGAAGTCAGCTATCGCGTTCCGCGCGGCGCGACCGCGGGCGTCGTCCTCGATGCGCTCGCTGACCTCGGTGCCGCGCTTCTCGTCGATGTGGTCGATGCGATCGCGGCGGGCACCGCGACGGCGCAGCCCCAGTCCGGGCAGCCGACGCTCGCGCCGAAGCTCTCCCTCGCCGACGGCGCGTTGGATTTCACTGCTGCCGCCGACACCGTGATCGATCGGTTCCGTGGAACGACACCCGAGCCCGGAGCGCACACCTCGGTGGGCGGACAGCGGCTCAAGATCCTCGCCGCGCACCGCGGTCCCGACATGGCACTCGCTGCCGGTGCGCTCGCCCTCGTCGAACGCGATGTCGTCGTCGGTACCCCCTCAGGCACCGTCCTCCTGCAGACTGTTCAGCCCGCCGGGAAGGGAGCGATGGCCGCCGCCGACTGGTGGCGTGGCTTGAGGCTCGACGATCCCCGCGTCGACACCGCGACGGAGGTCCCCGCATGAGCTCGTCGTCACCGCGGTGGGTCGCGTACGACACACTTCGCGCCGTCAGCGAATCCGATGCGTACGCGAACCTGCTGTTGCCGCGTGAACTCCGACGGGCCGGTATGTCCGGGCCGGATGCCGCGTGGGCCACCGAGCTGACGTACGGCACACTTCGCCATCAAGGTACCTATGACGCGATCATCGCGGATGCCGCGGGCCGGCCGCCGGCCGAGATCGATCCGCCGGTGCTCGATGCGCTTCGCCTCGGCGTGCATCAGCTGCTGGCGATGCGCACGCCGACCCACGCCGCGGTGAACGAGACGGTCCGTCAGGTGCGTCACGTCGCCGGCGCTTCGGCATCAGGATTCGCGAACGCCGTCTTGCGACGGGTGTCCGAGCGCACGGCGGAGGAATGGGACGAGCGCCTCGAACGCGGCGCGCGCTCCGACGACGAACGGCTGGGGCTCCGCCACGCGCATCCGGTGTGGGTCATCCGCGCGTTCCGTCGGGCCCTGGCCGCCGAGGGGCGCACGGATGAACTCGACGCACTTCTCGCCGCCGACAACGACGCGCCTGCGGTGACGATGGCGGCGCTTCCGGGACTCGCCGCCCGGCCCGAGGACGCCGCCGCCACCCCGTATTCACCGATCGGCTTCCGCCTCGGTGGGGGAGACCCCGGTCCCGTGATCGCCGCCGCAGACGGACGCGTCCGCGTGCAGGACGAGGGCTCGCAGCTCGCCGCTCTCGCGCTGACGCGTGCCACTGCGGTGCGCCCGGGCGAGCGCTGGCTCGATCTCTGCGCTGCGCCCGGAGGCAAGACCGCGGTGCTCGCCGCCGAAGCTCTCGCTGCGGGTGCCGTCGTCGAAGCGAACGAACTGTCATCGACGCGCGCGAAGCTCGTGCGCGATTCCGTCGCGGGAGTTCCTCTGGAGGTCCCGGTGTCGGAGGAAGACGGCCGCACACGCGCCGCGCGCGGCCGGTACGACCGCATCCTCGTCGATGCCCCCTGCACCGGACTCGGCGCGCTCCGCCGCCGTCCCGAAGCGCGCTGGCGGAAGAGCCCCGTCGATGTCCCCGATCTCACCGAGCTGCAGGGTGGCCTCCTCACCGCGGCGATCGACGCGCTCGTGCCCGGCGGGATCGTGGCGTACGTCACGTGCTCGCCGCACCTGGCCGAGACGGCGGGGGTCATCGCCGAAGCGCGGCGGTGTTTCGGCGACGGGATCGAAGAACTCGATGCGCGCGCGGTACTGGCATCCGTTTCGGACACCGAGATCGACCTTCCCGCGCAGCTCGACGGCTCGGGGCGCGCCCAGCTCTGGCCCCACCGCCACGGCACCGACGCGATGTCGATCTCGCTCTTGCGGCGGCGCTGAGAGCGAGCTTCTCGCGCTGTTGCGGGGTCAGTTGGTATCGCATCCGCCTGAGATTGCGACCACAGCTGCCCCTTCTGCGCGCCACCGGGCTCCGCAAGATCTCCGCAACTAGGGTGGATGCCGTGTCCGACACCGTTCGTATCAACCCCAGCATCCTGGCCGCCGATTTCGTGAACATGCAAGCCGATCTCGCGCGCATCACCACGGCCGACTTCGTCCACGTCGACGTCATGGACAACCACTTCGTGCCGAACCTGACCTTCGGGCCCCAGATGGTCGAACGGATCCAGGCGACGAGCCCCGTGCCTTTGGACGTGCACCTGATGATCAGCGATCCCGAGCAGTGGGCGCCGCAGTATGCGGAGATCGGTGCCGCGTCGGTGACTTTCCATCTGGAAGCGGCGACCGATCCGATCTCGCTCGCGCGACGATTGCGCGAGATCGGCGCGCGCGCCGGTGTTGCCGTGAAGCCGGCGACCCCGATCGATGGCCTGCTCGATGTGCTCGACGAGTTCGATCAGATCCTGGTGATGACCGTCGAGCCGGGATTCGGCGGCCAGAGTTTCCTGGCGGACCAGATGCCCAAGCTCGCCCACCTGCGCGCCGAGGCCCGGCGGCGAGGCTCGCAGGTGTGGTTGCAGGTCGACGGGGGAATCGGGGAGTCGACGATCGCTCAGGCCGCCGAAGCGGGAGCCGACACGTTCGTCGCCGGTTCAGCCGTGTTCGGAGCAGATGACCCGGGCCGCGCGATCGCAGCGCTTCGCAGTGAGGCGACGCGCCACCACCGGCATTGAGAACGGTTCAGCCATCGATGTGGATGCGGCCACCCACCGTGTCCATCTCCTCGCGGAGCACGGCGAGCGCAGCGGGGTGCAACCGCGTCAGCGCGCTGAGGTCGACGACGAGCTGCTCGTTCCCTGACCCCAGCTCGATGCTGCTCAAGGCAGCGAGCACGCGCTCCGCACCGCTGAAGGAGAGTTCGCCATCGAGCACGACCCGGACCGCGTCGTCGGCGCCGCGGGTGATCGCGAGTCCCGGGGCGGAAATCCCTTCGTGCTGCTCGAACATGTGCATGCCGAAAACATCGGAGAGGCGCTCCAGGAGGAGCTGACCGCGCGTGCTGTTCCCGTGTGCATCCAGCCGGGGGCTGAACACGCCCACGCCGAACTGCGAAGGCGCCAGTGCCAGGAGACCGCCGGCCACACCGCTCTTGGCCGGGAGGCCGACGCGCAACAGCCACGATCCGGACGCGTCGTACATTCCGCAACTCGTCATGACGGAGATGACGTCCCGCGCCGTGCGCTCTGAGACGACCTGCTCCCCGGTCAGCGGGTTTCGGCCGCCGAAGGCGAGAGTCCCGGCCATCACGGCCACGTCGGAGACGGTCACCAACACCGAGCATTGGCGGAAGTACGCCTCCACGGTGTCGCTGACCTCGCCGAGAATCACTCCGTGCGAGCGCATCAAGTGCCCGAGAGCCCGATTGCGGTCGCCGGTGGCGGATTCGGATGCATAGACGCTCTCGTCGACCGTGAGCCGGCGCCCCGCGAAGCGGGAGAGGCCTTCGAGGATGCGGCCGCTCCGGGCATCGAGCCCGGGACCGGGGATGAGACCGGTCGTGGCGATCGCGCCGGCGTTGATCAGTGGATTGGCGGGACGCCCGGTGCCGTGCTCCAGGCTGATCGCATTGAACGGCTCACCGCTCGGTTCAACGCCGACGAAGCGGAGGACCTCGTCTCGCCCGAGCGCCTCGAGCGCGAGGGCGAACACGAACGGCTTCGACATCGACTGGATCGTGAACGCGCTGTCCGCGTCGCCCACTGCCGTCAATCGGCCGCGCGGGCCGATGACCGCCAACGCCAACCGATCGGGCTCCGCGGCGGCGAGTTCGGGGATGTAACCGGCGAGGTCGCCGGCGTCCCGATCTCGTACGTCATCGAGTACACCGGCGAGCATGGCGTGGATCGGGTCCATTGCTCGACCCTAGCGGCGGCGGGGCGGGTGCCATTGCCGGTAACCTGTGATGGTGAAGACCTTCGATGCCCTCTTTGCGGAGCTCACCGCGATCGCCGCGCAGCGTCCCGAAGGTTCCGGCACGGTTGCCCAACTCGATCGCGGCGTCCACGCGATCGGCAAGAAGATCGTCGAGGAAGCCGCCGAGGTCTGGATGGCGGCCGAGTATCAATCCGACGACGAGACTGCCGAGGAGATCTCGCAGCTCCTGTACCACTTGCAGGTGTTGATGATCTCGAAGGGCTTGACCCTCGAGGACGTCGGCCGACATCTCTGAGCGCGTCCCACGCCCGCCGCTCACGACCCCGAAAGCCCGCAAACATGCTGCGAATCGCTGTGCCGAACAAGGGCTCGCTCGCCGAGACCGCCGCCGAAATGCTCGCCGAGGCCGGATACACCGGCCGACGCGACCCGAAAGACCTGCACGTCATCGACCCCGTCAACGAGGTCGAGTTCTTCTACCTGCGTCCGAAGGACATCGCGACCTACGTCGGGTCCGGCGCGCTGGATGTCGGCATCACCGGCCGTGACCTGCTGCTGGATGCTCGAATGCCGGGCGCGCGCGAGATCGAGGCGCTCGGCTTCGGCGCGTCGACCTTCCGCTTCGCCGGCCCTCCCGGGACCTTCACCGAGGTCGGTGACCTCGAGGGCCTGCGCGTCGCCACCGCGTATCCGGGGCTCGTCGACGGCTTCCTGGACGAACAGGGCGTGGCCGTCGATCTCGTCCCGCTGGACGGCGCCGTCGAGTCCGCGGTCCAGCTCGGGGTCGCCGACGCGGTCGCCGACGTGGTCTCCACCGGGACGACGTTGAAGCAGGCCGGTCTGGAGATCTTCGGACCCGTGCTGCTGCAGTCCGAAGCCGTCCTCATCGGCGCGCCGGAGGAGGCTCCCGGAACAGAGACGCTCCTGCGGCGCCTGCGCGGCGTGCTCGTCGCGAAACGATTCGTCCTCATCGACTATGACCTCCCGGCCGATCTCGTCGACGCTGCCGTCGCCCTCGCGCCGGGTATCGAGTCCCCGACGATCTCGCCGCTACGCGATCCCGCGTGGGTCGCCGTGCGCGTCATGAGCCCGCGCTCGAGCGTCAACCAGGTGATGGACGCTCTCTACGCGATCGGAGCGCGGGCGATCCTGGTCACCCCCATCCACAACGCGAGACTCTGATGAGCCTCGCCTGCCGGGTCATCCCTTGCCTTGATGTGGCTGCCGGCCGGGTCGTCAAAGGCGTCAACTTCGAGAACCTGCGCGATATGGGCGATCCCGTCGAGCTTGCCGCGCTGTACTACGCGCAAGGGGCCGATGAGCTCACCTTCCTCGATGTGACGGCGACGGTCGATGACCGCTCGACGACCTACGACGTCGTTAGGCGGACCGCCGAAGAAGTCTTCATTCCGCTGACGGTCGGTGGGGGAGTGCGCTCCGCCGAGGACGTTGCGCGTCTGCTCGGGGTCGGCGCCGACAAAGTGGGCGTCAATTCCGCCGCGATCGCCCGACCCGCTCTCATCGGTGAGATCGCCGACCGCTTCGGCGCGCAGGTGCTCGTGCTGAGCCTCGACGTCAAGCGATCCGATGCGACGCGTTCGGGATTCGTCGTGACGACCCACGGCGGACGCACCGCCACGACGCTCGACGCCGTCGACTGGGCGAGCGAGGCGATCGAGCGTGGTGCGGGCGAACTCCTGGTCAACTCGATCGACGCCGACGGCACGCGTGACGGTTTCGATCTCGAACTGGTCGCGCTCATGCGCGAGGTCGCGAGCGTTCCGGTGATCGCCTCGGGCGGTGCCGGTAAGGTCGCCGACTTCGCCCCTGCCGTCCGCGCGGGTGCCGATGCGGTGCTCGCGGCATCCGTCTTCCACTCCGGTCTGCTGTCGATCGGTGATGTGAAGAACCAGCTCGCCGACGAAGGGATCGAGGTGCGCCGATGAGCGACCTGAGAATCGATCGGGTCCGCTTCACGGCGGACGGACTCGTCCCGGCAATCATCCAGCAGCACGACACCCGTGAGGTGCTCATGCTGGGGTGGATGGATGCCGAGGCTCTCCGCCGCACGCTCACCGAGGGACGCGTGACGTTCTGGTCGCGCTCTCGTCAGGAGTACTGGCGCAAGGGCGATACCTCGGGCCATGCGCAGTTCGTCAAGGGCGCCCGCCTCGACTGTGATGGCGACACGCTCCTCATCGAGGTCGATCAAGTCGGCGCGGCCTGCCACACGGGTGATCGCACGTGTTTCGACGCCGATGCGCTGCGCCCCGTGATCGGCGAACGATGACGCGGCGCGGGCGCCTGCTTGCGGTGCTGGCGATCGTCTTCGGCGGCGCGCTGGCGATCATCTCGTCCACGCAGACGTGGATGGACGTTGCCCTCAGTGCGGGTGCGACCGATCCGGTTCCGGTCCCGGGAGCTGCGGCGGTCACGCTGCTGGCACCACTCAGCCTTGCCGCGCTTGCCCTCGGGCTGGCCTTGACCGTCGTCGGGCGAGTGCTGCGCTACGCGTTCGGAGCGATCGCGGTGTTCATCGCTGTCGCCCTGTGTGTGCAGGCGCTCCGCGTCGGCTTCACCCTGCCCATCGATGCGATCGCAGGAACAGTCACGACGACCACCGGTCTCACCGGAAACGGCGCCGTCGCCAGCCTCGTCGTGTCGATCACTCCGACGGTCTGGCCGTACCTGACCGGGATTGCGGGCGCGATCATCGGCCTCGGCGGCGTCCTGACACTCGCGACCGGTCATGCGTGGGCCTCCGGAGGTCGTCGCTATCAGACGGCTGACGGGGCCGCACCGGCGTCGCGTCCGCACGACGCGATCGACTCGTGGGACGACCTCTCGCGCGGCGACGATCCCACCTCCCGCTAGACTCTCTCAGAGAACACGCGCCACCGAAGGAGAACAATGAGCGACTCGATCGACGACCCCGGCCACGGACATTCGCCGGCCGCCTGGACCGCCGTCGTGATCATGCTCGTTGCGGTCACGCTCGGCACACTGTTCTTCTTCCTCGACATGCCCGCGCTCGTCTGGGCGTCCGCCGGGCTCCTGGCGGTCGGTGGCATCGTCGGCTGGGCGATGGCTCGCGCGGGCTACGGTGCCCACGGCGACAAGTACACGCCGAAGCAGCACTGACGTGCTCGACGGCCTCACGGCCGGCGCGGTAGCGGATGCGGAGGCTCGCGCACAGGCGCGTCCTCTCGCCCTCGTGGAGAAGACCGCCCTGGCACAGCCCCCGGCCCGCGATGCACTCGCGGCCCTCGCCCCTGCCGCGCAGGTGAAGATCATCGCGGAGGTCAAACGCGCGAGCCCGTCTCGCGGTGATCTCGCGGAGATTCCCGATCCGGCGCTGCAGGCATCCTTGTACGAGCAAGGTGGCGCTTCGGCGATCTCGGTGCTCACGGAAGGCCGGAAGTTCAAGGGATCGCTCGCCGACCTCGAGGCCGTCAAGGCGCGGGTGTCGCTGCCGGTGCTGCGCAAGGACTTCATCGCGACGCCGTACCAGGTGCTCGAGGCCCGGGCATCCGGCGCGGATCTTGTCCTGCTGATCGTCGCGGCGCTCGAGCAGCCCCTTCTCGCCGAACTGCACGAGTTGGTTCGCGAGCTCGGGATGACTCCGCTCGTCGAGACGCACTCGCGAGAAGAGCTCGATCGTGCCGGTGATCTCGGCGCGCGACTCATCGGCGTGAATGCTCGCAACCTCTCGACCTTCGAGCTCGACCGTGACCTGTTCGGGTCCCTGGCCGAACATTTCCCGTCGGATGCCGTCAAGATCGCGGAGTCGGCCGTCCTCACTCCGGCGGATGTGCAGCACTACCGTGCCGGCGGCGCCGATGTCGTCCTGGTCGGCGAAGCCCTTGTCGCGAACGACCCCGTCACGACCCTGACGGCATTCTTGGAGGCCGGCTCATGAGCCTGCGTGACCAGCACGGACCGTTCTTCGGTGAGTTCGGCGGACGTTTCATGCCCGAATCGCTGATCGCGGCGATCGATGAGCTGACGGCGGTCTACGAGGCCGCGAAGATCGACCCAACCTTCCAGGCCGAGCTGAGCGCGCTCCTGAACTCCTATGCGGGCCGTCCGTCGGCTCTCACCGAAGTAGCGCGATTCGCCGAGCACGCCGGGGGAGCGCGGATCTTCCTCAAGCGGGAGGATCTCAACCACACCGGTTCGCACAAGATCAACAACGTGCTCGGTCAGGCGCTGTTGACCAAACGCCTCGGCAAGACGCGCGTGATCGCCGAGACGGGCGCCGGGCAGCACGGCGTCGCGACCGCAACGGCGGCGGCCCTGTTCGGCCTCGACTGCACGGTGTACATGGGTGAGGTCGACACCGAACGCCAGGCTTTGAATGTGGCGCGGATGCGGCTGCTCGGCGCCGACGTCGTCGCGGTCACCACCGGATCTCGGACGCTGAAGGATGCGATCAACGAGGCGTACCGGGATTGGGTCGCCTCGGTCGAGACCACGAACTACATCTTCGGCACCGCTGCCGGTCCGCACCCGTTCCCCGCGATGGTCCGCGACTTCCAGAAGATCATCAGCGAGGAAGCCCGCGAGCAGCTCCTGAAGGAAACCGGTCGCCTTCCCGACGCCGTTGTCGCGTGCGTGGGCGGCGGATCGAACGCGATCGGCATGTTCGACGCGTTCCTCGACGATGAGACCGTGCGCCTGTACGGCGTGGAAGCGGCCGGCGACGGCGTCGACACGCTCAAGCACGCGGCATCCATCGAACGTGGACGACCCGGTGTGCTCCACGGCGCCAAGACCTATGTTCTGCAGGACGAAGACGGTCAAACCGTCGAGTCGCACTCGATCTCGGCGGGGCTCGATTACCCCGGTGTAGGGCCGGAGCACGCCTGGCTGGCCGACATCGGGCGCGCGACCTACATTCCGGCGACGGATACGGAGGCGATGGACGCGCTGCGGCTCCTCAGCCGCACCGAAGGCATCATTCCGGCGATCGAGTCGGCGCACGCCCTCGCCGGCGCGCTGCGTCTGGGTCGCGAGCTCGGTCCCGATGCGATCATCGCTGTGAACCTCTCCGGCCGCGGTGACAAGGACATGGACACGGCCGCGAAATGGTTCGGTCTGTATGACGAGGGTGCAGATCCGGTCGAAGCCGGGCCGTCGGCCGACGCAGCCTCGGGTGAAGGGATCGAGCTGTGAGCCGGGTCGCGGCCGCGATCGACGCCGCACACGCCGAGGGTCGTGGCGCCTTCATCGGCTACCTCCCGCTGGGCTATCCCGACCTGCAGACGAGCATCGATGCTGCCGTCTCTCTGGCGGAAAGCGGCGCCGACATCCTCGAGCTCGGCCCCCCGTATTCCGACCCGGTGATGGACGGAACGGTCATCCAAGAAGCGACCGTCGCGGCTCTCGCGGGGGGATTCCGCATGCGCGACACGTTCACCGCCGTCCGTGAGATCAGCGCGCGCGTGGATGTCCCCGTGCTCGTGATGACGTACTGGAATCCCGTCATGCAGTACGGCGTCGACCGTTACGCGGACGACCTGGTCGCTGCCGGGGGAGCAGGTCTGATCACCCCCGACATCACGCCCGATGCGGCCGCCGACTGGATCGCCGCGTCGGAGCGCACGGGCCTCGACCGCGTCTTCCTCGCCGCGCCCACCTCGACCGACGAACGCCTCGAGATGATCGCGCGTGCGTCGACGGGCTTCGTCTACACCGTGTCCACGATGGGCATCACAGGGGAGCGCGCCGAGTTGGATGCCGCCGCGCGCGCGCTCGTCGGGCGACTGCGTGCACACGGAGTCGAGAACGCGTGTGTGGGTATCGGCATCTCGACGCCCGAACAGGTCGCCGGCGTTGTGGACTATGCCGACGGTGCGATTGTGGGCACGGCCCTCGTGCGCGCACTCCGCGACGGTGGCGTCGAGGGCCTGGCGGCCGAAGCGCGCGCCCTGGCCGCCGGTACCGCCCGCTCCTGACGCGCGGTCGCTCCCCGTCGCCGCCGGCGACGAACTCCGCAGAATGTCACCAACTCCGCAGGGATAACCGGCATCCGGTGCGGACATCTCGACATTCTGCGGACATCGTGCGGTGAACGCGGCGTCGACGGCCGTCGGTCCACCTGAGGGCGAGCGGGATGCCGCCGACACCCGGCGCGACGGGGCACGTTCGCGGAGCGAAGTAGACTTCGTTCGTGCTTTCCTCCTTCGCCGTCGTGACCTCCATCCCGAGCCCGGGCATCAGCTCGTTTCCACTCGGGCCGCTGACCATTCACTTCTACGCCCTGTGCATTCTCGCCGGCATCGTCGTCGCGGCGTTCATGACCAACCGGCGCCTGACGAAGCGCGGTGCCGAGCCGTGGGTGGTCATCGACATCTGCCTGCTGGCTGTGCCGCTCGCGATCATCGGTGCGCGCATCTTCCACGTGCTGACCCACCCCGATTTCTACTTCGGCGAGGGCAAGAACCTTTGGGCGGTCTTCTTCATCTGGGAGGGCGGGATCGCGATCTTCGGCGCTCTCATCGGTGGCGCGGTCGGTGCCTGGCTCGGTTGCAAGTGGACGGGCATCCGGTTCTGGAGTTTCGCCGATGCCCTGGCACCCGGACTCCTGCTGGCCCAGGCCATGGGCCGCTTCGGAAACTGGTTCAACCAGGAACTGTTCGGACTGCCCACCGACCTCCCCTGGGGCCTGGAGATCGATTACCCGAACGCTGCGTGGCCGGCGGGCCTGCCGGAGGGGACGTTGTTCCACCCGACGTTCCTCTACGAAGTGATCTGGAACACGCTCGGCGTCCTGTTCCTCCTCTGGGTGGGCAAGCAGTTCCGCCTGCAGTGGGGGCGTCTGTTCGCGCTGTACCTCGTCTGGTACAGCGCGGGACGCATCGTCTGGGAGTCGATTCGCATCGATCCCAGCGAGATCTTCTTCGGAGTCCGCACGAACGTGTGGGCGGCGATCTTCGGGGTCGTCGTCGGTCTCGTGATCTTCTTCGTGCAGAAGCGGCGTCACCCGGGCCTCGAGCCCTCGCCGTACCAGCGCGGACGCGAATGGTCCGCCGACGGGGCTGTACACTCACAGAACACCGATGACTTCGTGGACGTGAGCGCACCCCCCACGTCCGACGTCAACGCAGGCACCGCCACAAGCGCCAGCGCCGTTAAGTAACGCATCCGGGCCGACGTCGTCCCAACTTGAAACAAGAGTGAGGACGGTTGCCATGCAAGCGAGCCCCCGCCACAGTGTCGGCACCGCCGGAGGAGTGTTCCCCGCCGCGCAGGGCATGTACAACCCGGCGTTCGAAAAGGATGCCTGCGGGCTGGCGATGGTCGCCACGCTCCGGGGCCACGCGGGCCACGACATCGTCCAGCTGGCGCTGGAAGCCTTGCGCAACCTCGAGCACCGCGGTGCGATCGGGTCGGATGCGGGTACCGGTGACGGTGCGGGCATCCTCACGCAGATGCCCGATGCATTCCTCCGCGAGGTCGTGGACTTCGACCTGCCACCCGCAGGCGAGTATGCCGCCGGCATGGCTTTCCTCCCTCTCGATGAGACTGCCCGCGGCGAGATCAAGGCCGGCGTCGAGGGCATCGCCCTCTCCGAAGGGCTGACGGTGCTCGGCTGGCGTGACGTGCCGACCGAACAGGAGCACCTCGGCAAGCTCGCCCACGACGCGCGCCCCGCGTTCGAGCAGCTGTTCGTCTCCCGTCCTGCGGTGGGCGACGCACCCGCGCTCAGCGGGATCGACCTTGACCGTCGTGTGTACCGACTGCGCAAGCGTGCGCGCCGCGAGCACGACGCGTACTTCGTCTCCCTGTCGGCCCGGACGCTGGGTTACAAGGGCATGGTCACGACGCTGCAGCTCGAGCCGTTCTATCCCGATCTGCAGGATGAGCGCTTCCAGAGCGAGTTGGCGGTCGTTCACTCGCGCTATTCGACCAACACGTTCCCGTCGTGGCCGCTCGCCCAACCGCTGCGGATGCTGGCGCACAACGGCGAGATCAACACCGTGAACGGCAACCGCAACTGGATGCGTGCCCGCCAATCGCAACTCGAATCCGAGCTGATCGGCGACATCCGCCCCCTGCTGCCGATCTGCACGGGCGGCGCGAGTGACTCGGCGTCGTTCGACGAGGTCTTGGAGCTGCTCACCCTCACGGGCCGCAGCCTTCCCCACGCCATCATGATGATGGTGCCGGAGGCGTACGAGAAGCAGGCGGACATCACGCCCGAACTTCGTGCGTTCTACGACTACCACTCCATGCAGATGGAACCGTGGGACGGTCCCGCCGCCCTCATCTTCACCGACGGCACCCTCGTCGGCGCCACTCTGGACCGCAACGGCCTCCGCCCCGGACGATGGACGGAGACCACGGACGGTCTCGTCGTCATCGGCAGCGAGACGGGTGTGCTCGATTTCGAGTCGTCGCGCATCAAGCGGCGCGGACGCCTGCGCCCGGGCCGGATGTTCCTCGTGGACACTGCGCAGCAGCGCATCATCGAAGACCACGAGATCAAGGCGCAGCTCGCCACTCAGGAGCCGTGGCAGGAGTGGCTGGACAGCGGTCGCGTCCGCCTCAAGGACCTTCCCGAGCGCGAGCACATCGTGCATCCGATCGCGTCGATCACGCGCCGCCAGCGCACGTTCGGCTACACGGAAGAGGAAGTGCGCATCCTCCTCACGCCGATGGGGCAGAACGGTGCGGAGCCGCTCGGCGCAATGGGATCCGATGCCCCGATCGCCGTGCTCAGCGAGCGCCCGCGCCTGCTGTTCGACTACTTCACGCAGCAGTTCGCGCAGGTGACGAACCCGCCGCTGGACTCGATCCGCGAAGAGGTCGTCACCTCCCTCGCCCTCGGTCTCGGGCCCGAGCGCAACCTCCTGTCCTGGGGCGCCGAGCACACCCGGACGATCACGCTCGATTTCCCGGTGATCGACAACGACGAATTGGCCAAGCTTCAGAACATCGACAAGGCCCTGCCTGAGCGTCGGTCGGTCACGATCCGCGGGCTGTACCACTTCGACCAGGGTCCCAGTGCGCTCGAAGCGCGCCTCGAGGAGATGTACGCAGAGGTCGACGAGGCGATCGCGCAGGGCGCCGAGTTCCTGATCCTCAGCGACCGCGACTCGAACAAGGACCTTGCCCCGGTGCCATCGCTGCTCATGGTCTCGGCGATCCACCACCACCTGATCCGCCGCGAGAACCGGATGAAGGTCGGACTCGTGGTCGAGGCGGGCGACGTCCGCGAAGTCCACCATGTCGCGACGTTGATCGGGTACGGCGCGTCGGCGGTCAACCCGTATCTCGCGATGGAGACGGTGGAATACCTCGTCCGCGCCGGATTCATCACGGGGATCTCGCCGGCGAAGGCCGTCAAGAACCTCATCTATGCGCTCGGCAAGGGCGTACTGAAGATCATGTCGAAGATGGGGATCTCGACCGTCTCGTCGTACGCCGGCGCGCAGGCCTTCGAAGCCGTGGGGCTCTCGAAAGAGTTCATCGCCCAGTACTTCACCGGCACCGAGACCAAGCTCGGCGGCATCGGCATCGCCGAGATCGCGATCGAGAATCAGGCTCGGCACGCGTACGCCTACCCCGAAGACGGCGCAGCCCGCGCTCACGAACGGTTGTGGACCGGCGGCGAGTACCAGTGGCGCCGTGACGGTGCTCCGCACCTGTTCACGCCCGACACGGTGTTCCGCCTGCAGCACTCGACGCGCGAGCGTCGCTACGACGTCTTCCGTGAGTACACGAAGCTCGTCGACGACCAGGCCGCGGAGCTGAAGACCCTCCGTGGCATGTTCGGTCTCAAAACGGCCGGACGCCAGCCGGTGCCGATCGACGAGGTCGAGCCCGTATCTTCGATCGTGAAGCGGTTCTCGACCGGCGCGATGAGCTACGGCTCGATCTCGAAGGAAGCACACGAGACGCTCGCGATCGCGATGAACCGCATCGGCGGCAAATCGAACACCGGTGAGGGCGGAGAAGACGTCGACCGGCTCCTCGATCCCGAGCGCCGCAGCGCGATCAAGCAGGTCGCATCCGGTCGGTTCGGCGTCACGAGCATGTATTTGACGCACGCCGATGACATCCAGATCAAGCTCGCGCAGGGCGCCAAGCCCGGCGAGGGAGGCCAGTTGCCGCCCGCGAAGGTGTATCCGTGGATCGCGCGCACTCGTGGTGGTACCCCCGGCGTCGGGCTGATCTCGCCGCCGCCGCACCACGACATCTACTCGATCGAAGACCTCAAGCAACTCATCTTCGATCTGAAGCGTGCCAACCCGGCCGCTCGCGTCCACGTGAAGCTCGTGAGCCAGTCCGGCATCGGTGCCGTCGCCGCCGGGACGGCGAAGGCCCTCGCGGATGTGATCTTGGTGTCCGGTCATGACGGCGGCACGGGTGCGAGTCCGCTCAATTCCCTCAAGCACGCGGGTACTCCGTGGGAGCTCGGTCTTGCCGAGACGCAGCAGACGCTCATGCTCAACGACATGCGCGATCGCGTCGTCGTGCAGGCCGACGGTCAGCTCAAGACCGGACGCGATGTCATCATCGCCGCGCTCCTGGGCGCGGAGGAGTTCGGGTTCGCGACGACGGCACTTGTCGTCGAGGGATGCATCATGATGCGCGTCTGCCATTTGGACACCTGCCCCGTGGGTGTGGCGACGCAGAACCCGGTGCTGCGCGCGCGGTTCTCGGGAAAGCCCGAGTTCGTCGTGAACTTCATGGAGTTCATCGCGCAGGAAGTTCGCGAATACCTTGCCGAGCTCGGGTTCCGCAGCCTCGAGGAGGCGGTCGGCCACAACGAACTGCTCGACGTGAACGGCGCGATCGAGCACTGGAAGGCCAGCGGCCTGGACCTCACGCCGATCCTGGAGGGTCCCGCCTTCGCACCCGACGTGCCGCGACGCAACACCCGCCACCAGGACCACGAACTCGAGCAGCACTTCGATTTACCGCTGATCGAGCAGGCTCAGGACGTCATCGCCCACGGCGGGCACTTCGAGGTCTCGTTGCCGATCCGCAACACGGAGCGTGCCGTCGGCACGATGCTCGGCAACCGGGTGACGCTGGCGCACGGCCAGAACGGCCTGCCGACCGGCTCGATCGAAGTGAACCTCACGGGCTCCGCCGGTCAATCGTTCGGTGCCTTCCTGCCCGCCGGGATCACCCTGCGTCTTGAGGGGGACTCGAACGACTACGTCGGCAAGGGTCTCTCCGGGGGCCGGATCGTCGTCCGTCCGCCTCGGGAGGCGAGCTTCGACGCCGCGCAGAACGTCATCGCCGGAAACGTCATCGGATACGGCGCGACGCAGGGAAGCATGTTCCTCCGCGGTGTCGTAGGGGAGCGGTTCCTCGTCCGCAACTCCGGTGCGACGGCGGTCGTGGAGGGTGTGGGCGACCACGCACTCGAGTACATGACGGGCGGATTGGCCATCATCCTCGGGACGACCGGGCGCAACCTCGGCGCCGGGATGTCGGGCGGAACGGCCTACGTCTACAAGCTCGATCACAGTCTCGTCAACCGCGAAGCGCTCGCCACGGGCGAGCTCGAGCTGCTCGAGCTCGGATCGGGTGACGTGGAAATCCTTCGCGACCTGCTCGAGCAGCACGTCGCCGAGACCGAGTCGGCGCTGGCTGCCGGCATCCTGGACGATTTCGAGGCCGAGGCCGCGAACTTCGTCCGTGTCCTGCCGCGCGACTACGCCGCGGTCCTACAGACCCGTCAGGACGCGGTCGCTGAGGGGCTCGACCCCGATGGCGACGTCGTCTGGACCCGCATCATGGAGGTGACCGGTGGCTGATCCCAAAGGCTTCCTGAAAGTCACCGAGCGCGAGCTCCCCGCGCGTCGGCCCGTTCCCGTCCGCATCATGGACTGGAAAGAGGTGTACGAACCGGGGGACACCGCGGTCCTGCGCCGCCAGGCAGGGCGCTGCATGGATTGCGGCATCCCGTTCTGCCACAAAGGGTGCCCGCTGGGCAACCTCATCCCCGAGTGGAACGATCTCATGTGGCGTGGCGAGGGTCGCGCGGCGATCGAGCGTCTCCACTCCACGAACAATTTCCCCGAATTCACCGGACGCCTGTGCCCGGCACCGTGTGAGAGTTCGTGCGTGCTGGGTATCAACCAGCCCGCCGTCACGATCAAGCAGATTGAAGTCTCGACGATCGACGAGGCGTTCGCGCACGGGTGGGTCGAGCCCGAGCCCCCCGGGCGCCTCACCGGCAAGACGATTGCCGTCGTCGGATCCGGCCCCGCCGGACTCGCCGCCGCGCAGCAGCTCACGCGCGCCGGACACACGGTCGCCGTGTATGAGCGTGACGACCGGATCGGCGGACTGCTGCGCTACGGGATCCCCGACTTCAAGATGGAGAAGCGCCACATCGAGACGCGGTTGCGTCAGATGCAGGACGAGGGCACGCGCTTCCGCGCCGGTGTCGAGATCGGTGTCGACATCACGTGGGACGATCTGCGGGCCCGGTACGACGCGGTCGTGATCGCGACCGGATCGACGCTGCCGCGTGACCTTGCGATCCCTGGTCGCGACCTCGCCGGTGTGCACTTCGCGATGGAATACCTCATCGAATCCAACAAGGCCGTCGCCGGAGATCAGGTGCCGCACCAGATCCACGCCGAAGGCAAGCACGTCGTCGTGATCGGTGGCGGTGACACTGGCGCCGACTGCATCGGCACCGCGCACCGCCAGGGCGCGCTGAGCGTCACGAACCTCGCGATCGGCCAGCAACCACCCAACGAGCGTCCCGGTCACCAACCGTGGCCGATGGACCCGAACGTGTTCGAGATCTCGTCTGCGCACGAAGAGGGCGGAAAGCGCACCTACCTGGCTTCGACGGTCGAGTTCCTCGCCAACGATGCCGGCGAAGTACGCGCCGTCCGTGTGGCCGAGACCGAATTCGTCGACGGGCGCCGCGTCCCCAAGAGCGGCACCGAGCATGAGATCCCGGCCGACCTCGTCCTGATCGCGATGGGTTTCACCGGCCCGGAGCGCAGCACCCTCGACGAGCAACTCGGTACCGTGTTCAGTGGCCGCGGCAATGTCGATCGCGGAGACGACTACCAGTCGACCGCCCCCGGCGTTTTCGTTGCCGGTGACGCCGGCCGTGGCCAGTCCTTGATCGTCTGGGCGATTGCGGAGGGCCGTGCGGCTGCCGCCGCCGTGGACGAATATCTCATGGGGCGTACGACCCTGCCGTCGCCCGTCGCTCCGCGCGACGTGGCCATCGGCCTTCTCCCCGCGTAGGCTGAAAACCATCCCCGATAAACCGAAAAACGACCGACCGGAGTCAGTGAAGTGAGACGCGCGAAGATCGTCGCCACCCTCGGTCCCGCCACATCCACGTACGAGATGGTTCGCGCCATCATCGACGCGGGTGTAGACGTGACACGATTCAACCTCAGCCACGGCGACTATGCCGAGCACGATGCCCGATGGGCGAACGTGCGCAAGGCCGCAGACGATGCGGGGCGCGCTGTCGCCATCCTCGTCGACCTGCAGGGCCCCAAGATCCGACTCGGCAAGTTCGCCGCCGGACCCCACCATCTCGCCGTCGGCGATGTGTTCAAGATCACGACGGACGACATCCTCGGCACCCAGGAGATCGTCTCGACGACCTTCAAGGGCCTGCCCGGCGATGTCGCGCCCGGCGACCAGCTGCTGATCGACGACGGCAAGGTCCGCGTCGAGGTCACGGCTGTGGACGGCCCCGTCGTGACGACGAAGGTCCTCGTGGCCGGTGCCGTCTCGAACAACAAGGGCATCAACCTGCCCGGTGTCGCCGTGAGCGTCCCCGCACTCTCCGACAAGGACGAAGCCGACCTCCGCTGGGGTCTGCAGCACGGGTGCGACCTCGTCGCCCTGTCGTTCGTGCGTAACGCCGCGGACGTCACCCGAGTGCACGAGATCATGGCGGAGGAGGGCCGCAAGGTCCCGGTGATCGCCAAGATCGAGAAGCCGCAGGCCGTCGACAACCTCGAAGAGATCATCGACGCCTTCGACGGCATCATGGTCGCTCGTGGCGACCTTGGTGTCGAGCTTCCGCTGGAGGCCGTGCCGATCGTGCAGAAGCGTGCGGTCGAGCTCTGCCGCCGGATGGCGAAGCCCGTCATCGTCGCGACGCAGATGCTCGAGACGATGATCGAGAACCCTGTCCCGACTCGCGCCGAGACCAGCGACGTCGCCAACGCGGTGCTCGACGGAGCGGACGCGGTCATGCTCTCCGGCGAGACCAGCGTCGGCAAGTACCCGGTCGGGGTCGTCGAGACCATGGCCCGGATCGTCGCGTCGACAGAGGAGCACGGCCTCGACCGCATCCCGCCCGTGACGGCGCGTCCTCGGACGCAGGGGGGCATCATCACGCTCGCCGCGAATGAAGTGGCCGAGTTCGTCGAGGCGAAGTACATCTGCATCTTCACCGAGTCCGGCGACACGGCGCGGCGCATGTCGCGTCTGCGCCCCGGGATCCCCATGATGGCGTTTGCCGCCGACCCGGCGATCCGTCGCCGTATGGCGCTCACGTGGGGTGTGCAGTCGACGCTCGTCGAGCACGTCGCCCACACCGACCTGATGTTCCTGCAGGTGGACGACTTCTTCCTCGGCAACGGCCTCGCCGCCGAGGGGGACAAGGTCGTCGTGATTTCCGGTTCCCCTCCAGGAATCGAAGGAACCACCAACGACATCCGTATCCACCGGATCGGGGACGCCGTGCACGGCAAGGCGCCGATCTACAAGGCCGAGGCCTGACACGCGGATAGGTGAAGGGCGGATGCCGGGGGAGCCCCGGGCATCCGCCCTTCTTGTTCGTGCCGGTGGTGGGAGTCGAACCCACACGACCTTTCGGTCAACCGAGTTTGAGTCGGTCGCGTCTGCCATTCCGCCACACCGGCCTGTGCCTCATCGACGATACCGTAGGATTCAAAGGTGACTGAGCAGGAACTGACCCCGCCGCCTTCGGCAAACGCCCCGCGACGCGTCGTCGTCGCCGAGGACGAATCGCTGATCCGCCTGGACATCGTCGAAATCCTCCGCGACAACGGCTTCGATGTCGTCGGTGAGGCCGGTGATGGCGAGACCGCTGTGCAGCTGGCAACCGAGCTTCGTCCCGATCTCGTGATCATGGATGTGAAGATGCCCATTCTCGATGGCATCAGCGCCGCCGAGAAGCTCTCGAAGAACCATGTGGCGCCGGTCGTCCTCCTGACGGCGTTCAGCCAGAAGGAGCTCGTCGAGCGGGCGAGTGAAGCGGGAGCCCTGGCGTACGTCGTCAAGCCGTTCACGCCGAACGACCTGCTGCCCGCGATCGAGATCGCCCTGGCTCGCTACGAGCAGATCATCACGCTCGAGGCCGAGGTCGCCGACATGGTCGAGCGCTTCGAGACCCGCAAGCTCGTCGACCGCGCCAAGGGCCTCCTGAACGAGAAGATGGGTCTCAGCGAGCCTGAGGCCTTCCGCTGGATCCAGAAGGCGTCGATGGACCGTCGCCTGACGATGCAGGACGTCGCGAAGGCGATCATCGAGCAGCTCTCCCCGAAGAAGGGCTGAGTCGGCTCCTCGCCCGCCTGTGAAGACTCACGGGTGAGGTGAGGATGCCGCGCGAGCTAGGCGCGCGGGAGATCCTTGATCATGTTCGTGATGCGGATCGTCGAGCAGCGCCGGCCCTGATCGTCGGAGACGACGATCTCATGCACCGTGATGCTCCGCCCGAGATGGACCGGGGTGCAGACACCGGTCACGACGCCACTGGTCGCCGAGCGCGTGTGCGTCGCGTTGATGTCGACACCGACGGCGAGGCGTCCGGGCCCGGCGTGGAGGTTCGCCGCCATCGAGCCGAGCGATTCGCCGAGCACGACGTATGCCCCGCCGTGCATGAGCCCGACGGGCTGTGTATTGCCTTCGACGGGCATGGTCGCGACGGCGCGATCGACGGAGAACTCACTGAGCTCGAGGCCCATCTTCTCCGCCAGGGCGCCCATCCCGCGCTGCATGGCCCACGCGAAGCCGTCGGTATCGGTGGGTGTGTACTCAGCGGTCATCGTTCACCTTCGGGCGCGTCTGTGCGGGGATTTCCGGTGTCGGCACCCGCGTCTAGAGTTGCTTAGGTGACGGACTCCGGAAAGCCTACCCTCCTCGTCGTCGACGGCCACTCGCTGGCGTATCGGGCGTTTTTCGCGCTCCCGGTCGACAACTTCACCACGAAGGACGGTCAGCACACCAACGGGATCTACGGGTTCCTGTCGATGTTCGTGAACCTCGTCAAAGCGGAAAGGCCGACGCATCTCGCGGTCGCATTCGACACGTCGCGCCATTCCTTCCGCACCGACGTGTACCCGGAGTACAAGGCAACCCGCTCTGAGTCGCCCTCCGAGTTCAAGGGCCAGATCCCGCTCCTGCAGGAGTGCCTGGCGGCGATGAACGTCACGGTCCTCACGAAGGCAGGTGTCGAAGCTGACGACATCCTCGCGACTCTCGCCACGCAGGGTGCGGAGCAGGGCTTCGACGTGTTGGTCTGCTCGGGGGACCGTGACACGATCCAGCTCGTCACCGACGACGTCACACTTCTCTACCCGAGCGTGCAGGGCGTTTCGCAGCTCAAGCGCTACACCCCCGACGCCGTCGTCGAGAAGTACGGGCTTCCCCCGGCGAACTATCCGGACATCGCCGCACTGGTGGGTGAGACGAGCGACAACCTGCCCGGAGTCCCGAAGGTGGGGGAGAAGACCGCCGTCAAGTGGCTCACGCAGTGGGGCACGCTCGACGCGCTGATCGAGAATGCCGAGAAGATCCCCGGCGTCGTCGGCGGAAATCTCCGCGAGCACCTCGATGACGTTCGACGCAACCGGTCGCTGAACGCGCTGCTGCGTGATGTCGAGCTGCCAGCCGGACCGGCCGATCTCACCCTGCAGTCCGTCGACGCGCAGGCCGTGCGCGACATCTTCGCCCGGCTCGAGTTCAAGACGCTCCTCCCGCGCGTGTTCGAGGCGATCGGCGCCGACGCCGAGGAGGTTGCCGCATCGGCTCCACCCGCGGTCGTCGCGCCGCCCCCCGCCGAGCTCGATGGTCCCGGTCTCGCGACGTGGGTCGCCGGCCACACCGGGGAGATCGCGCTGACCGTCACGGTCGCCGGCGGTCTGCCCGCCCGCATCGGCGTGGCCACGGCCGACGCCGCAGCCGAAGCGACCTGGTCGGATGTCGTGGCCAGTTCCCTGGCCGAGTGGCTCACCGGCAGTGCTCCGAAGGTCATCGCCGACGCTAAACCGCAGGTCAAGGCGCTTCGACGTGCGGGCCTGCGCCTGGGCGGACTCGCGTTCGATCCAGTTCTCGCCGGGTGGCTCCTGCGGCCGAGCTTCCCCGACAAGGGGCTCGCGGATCTCGTCGACCGCTATCTCGATGAGAAGCTCCCTGAAGCCGATCCGACGCAACTGGTGCCCGAGACCGAGGGAGCGACCGCGGGACAACTCTCGTGGTACAGCCTCCGTGTCGCGGCGGCTGTCCGCGCGGAGCTGCCGGCTCCGCTCGCGACGGTCCTGAGCGACATCGAACTGCCGACACTCGACGCTCTGGCAGACATGGAACTCGCCGGGGTCGCGGTCTCGCACGAGAAGCTGTCGTCATTCTCCGCAGAGCTCGGGGCGCGGTCGGAGACGGTCGCACAACAGGCTTTCGCCGAGATCGGTCGAGAGGTGAACCTCGGTTCGCCCAAGCAACTGCAGGACGTGCTCTTCGAACAGCTCGAGCTCCCCAAGACGCGCAAGACGAAGACCGGCTACTCGACGGATGCGGCCGTCCTGGCCGATCTGCAGGAGTCGCATCCGCATCCGTTCCTGGATCTGCTGTTGCAGCACCGTGAGGCGACCAAGTTGCGGCAGATCATCGAGTCGCTCGACGCCGCCATCGGCGTAGACGCGCGGGTGCACACCACCTACGTGCAGACCGGCAGTCAGACCGGGCGGCTGTCGAGTACTGACCCGAACCTGCAGAACATTCCGATCCGCAACGAGGAGTCCCGCCGGATTCGCGCGGCGTTCGAAGTCGGATCCGAGTTCGAGACGCTGCTCACGGCGGACTACTCGCAGATCGAGATGCGCATCATGGCGCACCTCTCCGGCGATGCGGGGCTCGTGGAGGCCTTCAATTCGGGGGAGGACCTCCACCGCTTCGTGGGTGCCCGAGTCTTCGGTGTCGAACCGGCCGATGTGACCCCGGCGATGCGGACGAAGGTCAAGGCGATGTCGTACGGCCTGGTCTACGGGCTCAGCGCGTTCGGCCTGTCCAAGCAGCTGCGCATTGAGCAGTCCGAGGCGAAGCTGCTCATGACGGAGTACTTCGCGCGATTCGGCGCGGTCCGCGACTACCTCCGCTCGTCGGTCGAGCAAGCGCGCATCGACGGCTACACCGAGACGATCTTCGGTCGCCGGCGCCCGTTCCCCGATCTCGCGAGCCCGAATCGAGTCCTGCGAGAGAACGCCGAGCGCGCCGCACTGAACGCCCCGATCCAGGGGAGCGCAGCGGACATCATGAAGATCGCTCTGTTCCGCATCCACGACGAGTTGCGCACCGGCGGACTGTCCTCTCGCGTGCTCCTGCAGATCCACGATGAGCTCGTCGTCGAGGTCGCGTCGGGGGAGTGGGACGATGTCGAACGCATCGTCCGCGACCGCATGGGCGATGCCGCTGACCTGACCGTGCCGCTCGACGTGCAGATCGGCCGCGGCGCGAACTGGGACATCGCGGGCCACTGACCACCGGCGCCCGCCCGACGGCCCGGTGCCGGTGCTCGGCGGCGATCGCGACCGCGCGCGCGTCATCCGGCTGATATTGCTCCTATCGCGCCCGGGTACCGCGATCCGAGCCGGACGAACAATCGCCCGCCGATTTCGTCCGGCTGATACCACCGACAACGGCGATGCAAACCGCGATCCGAGCCGGACGAACCACCGCCCGCGGTTCATCCGCCCGATATCACCGCTATCTTTCCCGGAATCCGCAGTTCGAGCCGGACGAACAATCGCCACCACTCAACCGGCGGGAGGCGCGATCCACACCCCTGCGGACGGATACCGTGCGTCGTAGGCTCGTACGCATGACTGATGCACCGCGCACTTCCACGCCGATCGATGCGATCGCCGACGCCTGGGTCGACACCGTCGCCGAGCTCTCTCCGGGGCTGGCCACCTACATCGGGCGCTTCGAGCACAACGACCGTCTCGACGATCTGTCGCCGGCGGGGACCGAGTCGCGTCTCGCCGCGACGCGCGCGACCTTGAGCGCTCTCCAGGCAGCTGAACCCGTCGATGAGGTCGACCGGGTCACGAAGGCGGATCTGTCGTCCGATCTCGAGCTGAACATCGCCCTGCACGAGGCCGGCGCGCACCTGCGGGACGTCAACGTCATCGCGTCACCCGCGCAGGACCTTCGCAGCGTCTTCGACCTCATGCCCACCGACACGGTCGAGGATTGGTCCGTTGTCGCGACGCGCCTGAAGGCCGTCCCCGACGCACTGCACGGCTACATCGAGACTCTGCGTGAAGGCATCGCGTCGGGCGTCGTCCCGGCGCGCCGTCAAGTGAGCGAAGTGATGGCCCAGATCGCGCGCTACACCGCCGACGCCGGATTCTTCGCGACGTTCGCCGCCGAGGCAGCTCCGGTCGAAGGTCATCTGCCGGCATCCCTCGCCCGCGACCTGTCCGACAATGCGAACGCCGCACGCGTCGCCTACGATCAGCTCGCCGCTTTCTTCGGCTCGGAGCTCGCCCCGGCCGCGACCGGGAAGGACGCCGTCGGCCGTGACCTGTACGCGCTGCACTCGCGCCGGTTCCTCGGTGCCACGATCGACCTCGATGAGACCTATGAGTGGGGGATCGAGGAGCTCGCGCGCATGGTCGCCGAGCAGGAATCGATCGCCGACGAGATCAAGCCCGGTGCCAGTGTCGAAGAAGCTGTCGCCTTCCTCGAGGCCGATGAGAGCCGCAAGCTCCGGGGCACGCGGGCCCTCCAGGAATGGATGCAGGCCACGAGCGACCGTGCGGTCGCTGAGCTCGGGAAGACCCACTTCGACATCCCTGAGCCGATCCGCACGCTCGAGTGCATGATCGCGCCGACGAACGAGGGCGGCATCTATTACACCGGGCCGACTGACGACTTCTCCCGTCCCGGTCGGATGTGGTGGTCGGTGCCGGAGGGCGTCGATTCATTCGACACGTGGCGGGAGCTGACCACCGTGTATCACGAGGGTGTTCCGGGTCACCACCTGCAGATCGCGCAGGCCGTCTACAACCGCGCAGAACTCAACTCGTGGCGCCGTCTGCTGGCGGGTTCGAGCGGTCACGCCGAAGGGTGGGCGCTGTACGCCGAGCGGCTCATGGAGCAGCTCGGCTATCTCGACGACCCCGCCGACCGCCTCGGCATGCTCGACGGTCAGCGCATGCGGGCGGCCCGCGTCGTGCTCGACATCGGCGTGCACCTCGAGAAGCCGCGGCTGGACGGCACCGGCACGTGGGACGCCGATTACGCCCTCGCCTTCATGCGCCGGAACGTGAACATGTCTGACGAGTTCATCCAGTTCGAGGTCAACCGCTATCTCGGCTGGCCGGGGCAGGCGCCGTCCTACAAAGTCGGCCAGCGCATCTGGGAGCAGATCCGTGACGATGCGGCCGAGCGCGCCGGCGCCGACTTCGACATCAAGGCATTCCACAAGAAGGCGCTGGCGGTGGGTGGGGTCGGTCTCGATACCTTGCGCATGGCTCTCGCGGAGTCTTGAGCGCGCGGGAATATCACCACCGGTCGTCCGTTATATTCATATGGATAGAAAGGATGGCCGGTGACTTCTTCGCTGCAGCTGGGACTCGACACTTTCGGTGACATCACGATCGATGAGGACGGTCAGCGCGTGAGCGACGCGCAGGCTATTCGCGACACGGTCGACCAAGCCGTCCTCGCCGACCAGGTCGGGTTGCACTTCTTCGGCGTGGGAGAGCACCACCGGCACGAGTTCGCGATCTCGAGCCCCGAGATCGTTCTGGCGGCAGCGGCTGCGCGGACCGACAGCATTCGTCTCGGCACAGCGGTGACGGTGCTCTCCAGCGATGATCCCGTCCGCCTGTACGAGCGATTCGCGACGATGGATGCTGTCTCACGCGGCCGCGCAGAGGTCATTCTCGGGCGCGGCTCGTTCACCGAATCCTTTCCGCTGTTCGGGTACGACCTCAGCGACTACGAGGTGCTCTTCGAAGAGAAGCTCGACCTCTTCTCGCAGCTGTTGACGGAAAAGCCGGTCACGTGGCAGGGCACGACCCGTGCGGGACTGCGCGACGCGGATGTCTTCCCGAAAACGGAGAACGGGATCACCGCCTGGGTCGGTGTCGGTGGATCGCCGGAGTCCGTCGTGCGTACCGCCCGCTACGGATACGGCTTGTTGCTGGCGATCATCGGGGGATCCCCGGCGCGGTTCCGCCCCTATGTGGACCTCTTCCACCGTTCGCTCGACCAGTTCGGTCGTGACGCACTGCCGGTCGGCGTCCACTCGCCGGGCCACATCGCCGACACCGACGAGCAGGCGTGGGAAGAGCTGTACCCCGCGATGGAAGCGAATCGCAATGCCATCGGCGCGGAACGTGGGTGGCCGCCCTACAGTCGGATGCAGTTCCAGCACGATGTGGGTCCGGACGGGGCCGTCTACGCCGGGTCGCCCGAGACCGTCGCGCGGAAGATCGCCGCAACCGTCTCCGTTCTGGATGCCGACCGATTCGACCTCAAGTACTCCAACGGCACCCTGTCGCATACCAAGATGATGCGATCGATCGAGCTGTACGGCACCCGCGTCGCGCCGCTCGTGACCGACATGCTGGCGGGACGGTAGCCGATCGCGACACGGACCGCGCCGTATCCGTAGCATTCACTCATGACGGATACCGCTGAAGCCACGGTCGCGAGGCGTTTGGACGCCCTGCCGTTCACCCGCGCGCACCTCAAGGTGCTCACGGGATCAGGTCTGGGCTGGGCGTTGGATGCAATGGACGTGGGCCTGGTGTCGTTCATCCTCGCGGCGCTGGTCGTCGAGTGGTCCCTGACGGGCGAACAGGCTTCCTGGATCGCCTCGGCCGGGTTCGTCGGGATGGCGATCGGCGCAAGCCTCGGCGGGCTTCTGGCCGATCGGTTCGGCCGACGCTCGGTGTTCGCGATCACGCTGCTCGTCTACGGGATCGCGACCGGTGCCAGCGCGCTCGCGGGCGGGATCGTCGCGCTGCTGATCCTTCGCGTCGTCGTGGGCCTCGGCCTCGGTGCGGAGCTTCCCGTCGCGAGCACCTATGTCAGCGAGTTCGCTCCCGCACGCATGCGTGGGCGGCTGATCGTGATTCTCGAAGCGTTCTGGGCCGTCGGCTGGACGGCGGCTGCTCTCATCGGCTTCTTCGTCATCCCGAGCATCGATCAAGGCTGGCGGTGGGCGTTCGCGCTCGGGGCGATCCCCGCCGTCTACGCACTCGTGGTGCGATGGGGGCTCCCCGAATCGGCCCGATGGCTGGAGCGGCAGGGGCGGCGCGCGGAAGCCGAAGCCGTCGTCACGCGCTTCGAGCAGTCCGCAGCGGTGGGTGCAGATCGGCGGCGCCGGACGGATCCTCCCGTGACGTCGTTGGCGGCGATGACCGGTGGATCACGGCTGCGCGTGCTGTGGTCGGCGGAGTTCCGCGTACGGACGGCCGCACTCTGGATCGTGTGGTTCTGTGTCAACTTCGCCTACTACGGAGCGTTCATCTGGATCCCGACGATCCTCTTCTCGCAGGGATACGACCTCGTCAAGTCCTTCGGCTTCACGCTGATCATCACGCTCGCCCAGCTCCCGGGTTATGCCGTCGCTGCCTGGTTGATCGAGGTGTGGGGGAGGCGCGTGACCCTGTCGGTGTTCCTCGCAGGTTCCGCGGTTGCCGCCGTGCTGTTCGGCACGGCGAGCACCGAGGGCGCGATCATCGCCGCCGGAATGGCGCTGTCGTTCTTCAATCTCGGCGCGTGGGGCGCGTTGTACGCCGTGACGCCGGAGATGTACCCGACCTCGCTGCGCGCGACGGGGTCCGGATGGGCGGCGGGTGTCGGCCGGATCGCCTCGATCGTCGCGCCGCTCACGGTCCCGGTGCTGCTGGGCATGGGCGGGGCGCCGTTGTTGTTCGTCGTATTCGCGGCATTCTTCGTCCTCGCGGCCGCGGCCGCGTGGGGGCTGAAGGATGTGCGTGGCGAAGCCCTCGACGATCGCTGATCCCGCCGGTGCGCCATAGGCTGAACTGATGGATGCTGTACGTTTCGTCGCGATCGGCGACTCCTTCACCGAGGGCGTCGGTGACGAGCGTGCCGACGGGACCGTGCGCGGATGGGCCGATCTCGTCGCGCAGGGATGGGCCGCATCCCGAGGCGCAGAAATCGCGTATGCGAATCTGGCGATCCGCGGCAAGCTCGTCTGGCCGATCGTCGAACAGCAGCTGGAGCCCGCGCTCGCGTTGAAACCCACGCACCTGTCGTTCAACGGTGGCGGCAACGACATGCTCCGCCCCCGCACCTCGATCGGGTACATCGCCGACGCGTTCTCGCACGTGTTGCGCCGGTGCGACGAGGAAGGTGTGCGACTGATCCTGCTGTCGGGTGCCAACCCCTCCGCTCAGCTCCCGATGAGCAGGATGATCCAACGCCGCGGTGATCTGATGTCTGTGGCGGTCGTGGAACGCCTGGAAGATCGCTCGGATGTCATCCAGGCTCTCAACTGGCCGGACGTCGCTCTCAGCGATCCCTCGTTCTGGTCGGAGGACCGGCTGCACATGAACAGCCGTGGTCATCACCGCGTGGCCGCGCGCGTGCTCGGGGCCTTGGGGGAGCGCGTACCCGACGGCTGGTGGTCTCTGCCCGACCTTCCGGCGGAGGCCCGCATGGCGCGCGGCGAGTACTTTCGCGAGCACCTCGGCCCCTGGTTCCACCGGCGGTTGACGGGTACATCGTCCGGAGACGGCCGCGAGGCAAAGTTCGGTGGACATTGGGTAGCGGTCTCACCGTCCTGAGTGTGAGCGGATTCTTCGCATCCCACACTGTCTGGACCGCTGTCAAGGGTCTGGCACGGAGTGCGCGCCTTCGACACGATGAGGGTTGTTTCCTCTACCCGAAGGAGTACCCATGAGTATCGGAGCGGGCATCGCCCTCCTCGTCATCGGCGCCATCCTGGTCTACGCCGTCGACGTCGACGTCTCGTACGTCGATCTGGACCTGATCGGCTACATCCTGATGGGCGCCGGCGCGCTCATCTTCCTGCTGGGGCTCATCTTCATGTTCCGGCGCCGTTCCACCGCGCAGACCACTCGCACGGTCGACCCGGTCGGCGGAGAGCGCGTCACGCAGACCGAGTCCCGGACGAGCGGCGACCCGACGATCTGAGCACCCGCGCTGAGGCGGTGGCGCGTCTGCCGTCTCAGCGCGAGCGGCGCGGCGCGCGCGGCGGATCCATCCCGAGCAGAACGCGCGTGCGCCGACGCTCGATCACGATGAATGTCCAGCCGAGTATCCACAGGGGATACTGCGTGAGGAACGCGAGCCGGAACGCATCGAGGCGATACGTCTCCGGCGTGCCGGCACCCTGAAGATCGAGCGCAAGCCCGATCGCGAAGATGGCGATCAGGGCAGCGAGAAAGCCACCGACATTCGTGATGCCGGTCGCGGTGCTCAACCGGTGCGCCGGATTGTGAGTCCGGGCGTGGTCGAACGCGATCATGGATGCCGGGCCGCCCATCGCGAGGCCGAACGCGAGGACGTAGAGCAGCCACAGCGGGGCGGGGCCCGACCAGGCGATGACAATTGTCCAGACGATCATCTGCGTGGCGACCGCCGGAAGGACGAGCGCGCGCGAACGCAGATGGGGGATGCGGCGGGAGATCTCGCCCATCACCGGGCCGAGCAGCATGCCCACCGCCACGTAGACGGACGTGACTCCCGTTGCCTGGGCGCGGGTCAGTCCCTCGCCGGCCATGAGGAACGGCACACCCCACAAGAGGATGAACGCCGTCCCCGCGAACGGAGTCGTGAAGTGCGACCAGAACGCGAGGCGAGTGCCCGGATGGGCCCATGCGGCACGAATGCCGACGCCCGTGTCGATCGACGAACGGACGACGCGGATCGCCCCGGTGTCGGTGTTGACCGACACATCGGCGACACGGTCCGGGGGGTGGTTGCGGATCAACAGTCCGACAAGGATCGCGAACACGACGCACAGCCCCGCGATGCTCCCGAACGTGATCGTCCACGTCGTGGCATGCAGAAGCGCGGCCAACGGCGCGAGCGCTACCAACTGTCCGCCCTGCCCGACGAGTCCGGTGAGCTGGCTCATGAGCGGTCCGCGTTGAGCGGGGAACCAGGTCGCGACGAGGCGCAGGACGCCCGGGAAGATGGCGGCATCACCCGCTCCCAGCAACGCCCGAGCGAGGATCGCGACGCCGACACTGGGAGACAGTGCCATTGTGAGCTGGCCGATGGCCATGAGCAGCATGCCGATCGTCATGATGGGGCGCGCTCCGTAGCGGTCCAGGAGCAGTCCGACCGGGATCTGCATGCCGCCGTAGACGGCCAACTGCACGACGGCGAACATCGACAACGTCGCGGCATCGGCCTGGAATCTGTCTGCCGCATCCACCCCGACGGCCGACAGCGAACTGCGGTTGACAACGGCGAGCATATAGGCCGCGACGCCGACGCCCCAGATCAGCCACGCCCGAGCATCCGGTCCCGCGGAGCGGTCGCGAGTGGGGGAGGGCACCTGTCCACGCTACTCCCGGTACTGCGTGCGGTCGCCACCGCTTAGAGTTCCTGCGTGGTTGATTTCGAGTTGGCTCGTCTCCCCGCGGGATCCGTGACGCTCCACGACGCCCGTCGGAAGATCCGCCGAACGGTAGATCTCGAACCGTTCGAGATCGGCGTGTACGCCGTCACACAAGAACAGGTTGCCGAGTTGCTGGGCGAGCCGGCACCGCATCCGCGTCGGCCTGCCGTCGACATGAGCTGGCTCCGGGCCGTGCGTCTGTGCAACGCGGCTTCCGAGTGGGAGGGCCTCGACGCTGTCTACACCTTCGACGGCGAAGACGTCACCTGGCACGTCGATGCGGACGGATACCGGCTGCCGACCGAGGCGGAGTGGGAGTACGCGTGCCGGGCGGGCTCGACGGGGGCCCACTACGGACCCTTGCCCGACGTTGCGTGGACAGCGGGGGACGGGCTCAGCCATCCGCAGAATGTCGGTGGCAAGTTACCGAACCTCCACGGACTCTTCGACACGCTCGGAAACGCGTGGGAGTGGTGCTGGGATCTGCTGGACCCGGCACGGTATCGGGACTATCGCGTGTTCCGCGGCGGCGGATTCGCCGACGATGCCTGGAGCGCCCGCGCATCCACGCGACGCGGGGGAGCACCCCGCATGCATCATGACGATGTCGGGGTGCGCTTCGCCCGGGGTGGGTTCGAGGGAAACGGCGCAGCGCAGGGTTGGTCGGCTGCGGCCGATCGGGAGCGGGCCGAGGTCGACGGCCCGTTGCCGCCCGGCTGGACGCCGCTGCGATGAGATGCGAAGGCGGGAGGATGTCGGGTCTGTGTTGCACGCGCGAGACGGATCTCCAGGCTCGTGGTTGACTCGACGGGTGACGGATGACATGACGCACGCGCTGCAGCTCGAGGTCGACCTTGCCGCGCCGGTGGGCCGCGTTTGGACGGCGCTGACCACCACCTACGGCCTCCGCGCGTGGTGGTGGGCGGAGTGGGAGGACGTGCGTGTCGCGGTCGATGCCCGCGTCGGCGGCACCTACCGGATCGAGGCCGACTCGGAAGGCATCGTGGTCGCGGGCGAGTACACGGACGTGGATCGCGGGTCGGGCCGGCTGGCGTTCACGTGGGTGTGGTCTGACAGCGATGGGACGTCGGTCGGCGAATCCTGCACGCTCGTTCTGACGGAAATCGTGAGCGGGTGCCGTGTCTCACTGGATCACACCGGCCCCTGGAGCGATCCGGCGCCAGCGGAGCGTTACCGGGTGGAGTGGACAACCATCCTGGAGCAGCTCCGCGGTGCTGTCGAGGTTGCCCGGCCAGAGGGAGTCGGGCGACTCTTCGGATGAGCGTCGCTCCGATGAGTTGACATAATGTGCATTATCGGCAATCGGCGCGAAGCTCAGAGGAGACCAATCAGCACACCGCCAACCGAGCCTGCAATGACGACCAGCCAGGGTGGAAGCCGGAATGCCGTGAGGAACACGAAACACACAGCGGCGAGGCAGAATGCCGCGACGCCGGTGACCGCCGTTGTGAACACCGGCGAATACAGAGCCGCTGCCAGAATGCCGACGACGGCAGCATTGGCACCCCGCATCGCGGCCTGAGCCGCTGCGCGCCGACAGAGTGTGTTCCAGAACGGCAGCACGCCGATCAGCAGAAGGAACCCTGGCAGAAAGATGCCGACCAGCGCGATCATCGCGCCCCACAGACCGCCGGGTCCGATGTCCGCGATCGCGCCGAGATATCCGGCGATGCTGAACAACGGCCCGGGCATCGCCTGGGCGACCCCGTATCCCGACAAGAACTCCGCCTCCGACACCCATCCCGGGTCGACGAGACCTGCCTGCAGGAGAGGCAAGACCACATGTCCACCGCCGAAGACGAGCGCGCCCGCACGGGCGAAGATGTCGAAGAGCGCGAGTGGGCCGTTGCCGGTCACCAGCACGATCAGTGGTCCCCCGAGGAGCAGCACCACGAGGACCGTCAGGCTCACATACCCTGCCGTGCGTGACACGGGAAAGCGAATCATCTCGGACTGCGGTCCGGTCGGCGCCCGGCAGAGAACCAGTCCGCCGATGACACCGATCGTGATCGCCAGGATCTGACCCCCGGAACCTGCAACCATCGCCGCGCACACGAGTGCGAGCGCGGCGATGCCCGCTCGGCGCGCGTCGGGGGTGAGAGTGCGGGCCATTCCCCAGACGGCCTGGGCGACGATCGCGACGGCGACGATCTTGAGGCCCGAAACCACGCCCTCGCCGATCGGTCCCGACACGAGTGTCGCCCCGTACGCGAAGGCGATCATCAGAACGGCCGAGGGCAGGGTGAACGCCACGAACGCGGCGATAGCGCCCCATCCCCCCGCACGCACGAGGCCGATGCCGAACCCGACCTGGCTCGAGGCCGGTCCCGGCAGGAACTGTGACAGCGTGACAAGATCGGCGTACTCCCGATCGTCCATCCACGCGCGGCGCTCCACGAACTCCGTGCGGAAGTAGCCCAAGTGCGCCACCGGTCCCCCGAACGACGTCAGCCCGAGTTTCAGGAAAACGCGGAACACCTCGCCCACGCCGGGGCGAGGGGCGACCTCTGCTTCGTTGTTCATGCTCGGTCCTGTGTCAGGGGCGGATCGCGGTCACCCTATCGATACAGGGTGAACGGGGATCCGAACCGCGTCGTGCGACGGCATAGTCTCGAATCATGTTCGACACGCTGACCGGGTTCGTCGTCGTCGGCGTGGCGATCACTCTCGGCTGGATCCTCGGGCGCATCGATCTCTTGGGCCCTCATGCCCGCCACGTCCTGAGCCGGATGACCTTCTTCGTGCTGTCGCCGTTTCTTCTCTTCGTCGTCTTGGCTCAGGCCGACGTGCGCACCCTCTTTTCGGCTCTGTTACCGGTCTCGGCGATCGCGGCCGTGGTCATCTTCGTCATCTACGCGGTGATCGCCCGTCTCGTGTGGCGCCGCAACATCGGCGAGACCCTGGTGGGAACACTGTCGGCGGGTCAGGTCAACTCGAACAACATCGGCATCCCGCTGTCGCTCTATCTGCTCGGAAGTGCGGCTTTTCCGGCGCCGGTGATCTTGTTGCAGCTCCTCGTCTTCACGCCGATCACGATGGCGATCTTCGAGGCGACGGGGAGCGGTCACCGGCGTGCCTTCCCGATCATCCGCCGCACGCTCACAAATCCCATCGTCGTCGGATCCGTGCTCGGTGTTCTGGTCTCGGTATCCGGAGTTCCGTTGCCTCCGATCGTCCTCGATCCGGCGCAACTCATCGCCGATGCGTGCGTGCCCATTCTGCTCATCAGCTATGGCATCTCGCTGCACGGTCAACGGGTGTTCGGCCCCTCGGGACGACGCCGCGACATCCTTCTCGCTTCGGGTCTCAAACTTCTCGTCATGCCGGTGACCGCGTGGGCCGTCGCAGATTTCGTCTTCCACCTCAGCGCCCAGGATGTGCTCGTTGTCACTGTCTTGGCGGCGCTCCCCACCGCGCAGAACGTTTTCAACTACGCGCAGCGATTCGATGTCGGCGAGACGATCGCCCGCGACACCGTATTCCTCACAACGGTCGGATGCATTCCGATTCTGCTGTTCATCACGGTTCTTCTCGGGTAACCCACTCCCCCGGTCGATGACGCGTCAATGCCGCGAGCGCACGCTGCATGGCGCTAATGTGAGGTGTCATCCTTCACAGGACTCTCCCAGAAAGGGATCCCATGGCATCTGGACCCACCCTCGAAAAAGCCGCGACCAACGGAATCCGCACGGCGCTCGGCCTCGGTGGCCTGCTGTCGGTCATCCTCGGCATTCTGATCCTTGTCTGGCCGGGCAAGACAGCGATGGTCGTCGCGGCGATCATCGCGATCTACGCGATCGTCACCGGCCTGATCTACGTCGGCCTCGGCCTTTTCTCCGTAGGCAAGGGCGGCTGGGCACGCATCGGACACATCGCGCTCGGCATCCTCTTCATCATCGCGGGCATCATCGCCTTCACGAACCTCGGCGCGACCACCGTCTGGCTGGCTGCCTTCCTGGGCATCCTGGTCGGCATCATCTGGATCATCGAGGGCATCGTCTCGCTCTCGACCCTCGGCAACGCACCGTCGAAGGGGTGGACGATCTTCTTCGCGATCGTCTCGCTCCTTGCCGGTGTCACTTTGCTCTTCTCGCCCCTCTGGGGAGCGGTCGTGCTGTGGTGGCTGCTGGGCATCTCGGCGATCGTACTCGGCATCATCCAGATCTTCCGGGCGTTCTCGTTCGGCAAGAACTAGTCCGCACCACGCAAAACGCCCCGGGGATCGATCCTCGGGGCGTTTTGTGTGCGGTCACTCGCCGCCGAAGGAGCCCACGTCGCCGACGAGCCGCGTGTTGTCGGCCGAGATGGGCTCGACGACGGCCAAAGCAATCTGAGCGGCGAACTCCGACACGTTGTAGAGTTTGCCGGCCGATTCGCGCCGCGACGCGATCGCACCGGGATTGGCGCGTTCGAGAAGCGTCGCGGTGATCGTCCCTTCGATCATGTCGCCGGAGACGACCACGAACTCGATCCCCCGCTCGGCCAGCTCAGGAATGCGCGCACGGAGGGCGTCTTCCCCGGCGCGCTTCGACAGGGCGACGGCCTCGTACTCGGGCATCGTCGGGGTCGTCCGGATGAAGTGCGCCTGGTGGCTCGTGACGAAGACGACGCGGGAGCCATCGTGCAGGAACGGGAGGGCCGCCGAGAGCACGCTGAGCTGGGCGTCACGATTGAGTGCGAGCGCGTAGTCGTCCCCCATGCCCGCTTCCATGCCGCCCGAGGCATTCAGGACGAGGATGTCGAGCGTGCCGAACGTCTCGCCGATGGCTGCCATCATCGCCGCGACCGATCCTTCGTCGGTGAGGTCGGCCCCGACGACGAGCGTCTCAACGCCCAGCGCGTCGAGCTCGGTGGCCAGCTTCTGCGCGCGCGGTGCCTTGTTGCGGTAGTTGATGACGACGTTCGCCCCGCCCTCGGCGAGGTAGCGAGCGGTGTCCGCTCCGATTCCGCGCGACGAACCCGTGACGAGGGCAGTGCGGCCGCTGAGGGTGCCGGCGGGGATGGGCTGGGACATGGGCGCTCCTGCGATGACGTTGACGGATGCCGGCGTTCTCGCCAGATCCCTTCGACACTATCAATCGGTCGCCGGGCCGCGCCGGGCGACGGCCACGGCTTCTGAGAGCCGGAGTGTTAGGGTTCGAACAACACCGAAGATGGGAGCGGAGATGCTGCCCGACCTTTCGCAGTACTTGTGGATCGCCTGGCTGGTCTTGGCCGTGCTCTTCGTGATCATCGAGCTTCTGACGCTCGAGTTCACCTTCCTCATGCTCGCTGCCGGCACCGCGATCGGCGGCCTCGGGGTGAACCTGCTGGGTGGCCCGTGGTGGTTGCAGGTCCTGGCCGCAGCCGTCGTGTCGGCACTCCTGCTGTTCACGATTCGGCCGTTGCTCCTGCGTGTCCTGCACCGATCGAGCGTGCTCCATCCGACAAATGTCGATGCCATCTACGGCATGGGCGCACGCGTGGTCGCGCCGTTCGTCAACGGGCGAGGCTCGGTGCGTCTGGACAACGGTGAACAGTGGACCGCCCAGCTCGCCGACACCGACGGAGAACTTGCGGTGGGCGCGCGCGCTTTCGTCACTGCCGTGCGGGGCGCGACCGTCGAGGTCACGCCGGAAGCCGCCACAACGGAAAGGAGCGTTGACGAATGATCGATATCGGACCCTTCGCCGGCCAGATCTTCATCATCGTGCTGCTCGCGGTGATCGCGATCTTCGTGGTCGTCGTCATTTTCAGGTCGGTGCGGATCATTCCGCAGGCCTACACCGGAGTCGTCGAGCGCCTGGGTCGTTATCAGCGCACCCTCTCCCCCGGGTTGAACCTCCTGGTGCCGTTCATCGACCGCCTTCGTCCGCTGGTGGACATGCGCGAGACGGTCGTCTCCTTCCCGCCACAGCCCGTCATCACGGAGGACAACCTCGTCGTCTCGATCGACACGGTCGTCTATTTCCAGGTGACCGATGCGCGCGCAGCAACCTACGAGATCGCCAACTACCTGGGCGCTGTGGAGCAGCTGACCACCACCACCCTTCGCAACGTCGTCGGTGGGCTCAACCTCGAAGAGGCCCTCACGAGCCGTGACGAGATCAACGGTCAGCTGCGTGTCGTGCTGGATGAAGCGACCGGCAAGTGGGGCATCCGTGTGTCGCGTGTCGAGTTGAAGGCGATCGATCCGCCGCACTCCATTCAGGACTCCATGGAAAAGCAGATGCGCGCCGAGCGCGACCGTCGCGCGGTGATCCTCACGGCCGAAGGATCCAAGCAGTCGCAGATCCTCGAAGCGGAGGGGCGTCGTCAGGCCGATATCCTCCGGGCCGAGGGCGAGAAACAGGCCGCGGTGTTGCGCGCTCAGGGCGAATCGGAGGCCATCAAGATGGTCTTCGACGCGATCCACGTGGGACAGCCCGACGAGAAGCTGCTGGCGTATCAATACCTGCAGACACTGCCGAAGATCGCCGAGAGCTCTTCGAGCAAGCTGTGGATCATTCCGAGCGAACTGACCGAGGCGTTGCACGGCATCGGGAATGCCTTCGGCGGTCGTGCGACAGAACCGTCCCCGCGCCCGCGCGGTGATGACAGCGGCAGCGTGAGCGAGGCGGCAGCGGAGGCTTCTGCCGCAGCGGAGGCTGCTGCGTCCGAGGCGGAGAAGATCACATCTGCCGCGCAGACGCTTCCCGGCGGGCCCCTCCCCGCGCCGTGACGCATCCCTGGTTCACCGCATCCGCTTCCCCGCGGGTGCTCGCTCATCGTGGCTTCGTGCCGCCGGATGCCGAGGGCATCGTCGAGAACTCCGTCGCTGCGGTAGCTGCCGCGCATGCGGCCGGCGCGCGCTACGTCGAGTCCGACTGCCACGTCACGTCGGACGGGGTGGTCGTGCTCTTTCACGACGATGACCTGCGTCGCGTCGCGAACGACCCGCGCCCGATCGCCGCGGTCACACACGACGAGTTGCATCGGCTCATGGTGCATCGCGGAGGTCTCCTGACTGCCGCCGACGCGATGGACGCGTTTCCGACACTGCGGTTCAACCTCGACGTCAAGGCCGGCGCTGCGGCGGGGTCGCTAGGTCGGATCGTCGCGCCCCACGCCGACCGCGTCCTGCTGACGAGCTTTTCGGACGAGCGGCGACGGGCGGCGCTGGCCGCCGCTCGTGCGCGCGGTGGAGAGCCGGCGACCTCCGCCGGGAAAACGAGCGTTCTGCGTGGACTCGCGGCGGTCGCGACCGGGTCGGCGGCCCTCATCCGCCGTGCGTTGACCGGCATCGACGCGCTCCAGGTTCCGGAGCGCCAGGGCCGGGCACGGATCGTGACGCGACGCATGCTGGATGCCGTGCACGCCGCCGGCGTGGAGGTGCATGTGTGGACGGTCAACGATCCCGCGGACATGACGAGACTGCTCGATCTGGGTGTCGATGGACTCGTGACAGACCGCGCAGATCTGGCGCTGCGAACGGTCGCCGGACGGGCCTGAGTCGCCTGCGTGCGCACGCTCTTCGCGGGCTGAGGATCCCCTGTGAAAGGAGGGTCAGGGCGGCCCGTTCGGATGATGCGCACAGGTGAGTTCGTTATACCTGACAACGACGAGAGGACCACACAATGGCAGATCGCAGCTTGCGCGGCATCCGACTCGGCGCTTCCAGCCTACAGAGCGAGGAAGGCGTCGTGTTTCATGAGCGCGCCAATCACACCTACGTTTGCACGCAGTGTAAGCGTGAGACCGTTATGACCTTCGCGGCGGACGCCGAGCTTCCCGAAGCGTGGGAATGCCGCACCTGTGGTGCCGAAGCCGTGCGCCGCATCGGTGACTCCGTGGCCGAGATCGACCACTCCGGAGACAAGGTCGCCCGCACCCACTGGGACATGCTGCTGGAGCGCCGCAGCATCCCCGAGTTGGAAGAACTCCTCGAAGAGCGCCTCGCGCTCCTGCGTGAGCGCCGTGGCGCAGACACGTCTCGTCTGAGCGCCTGAGCTCAGACCGCTGAGTCGACGCCGGCTCCCTGCCCTCCGTGGCGGGGCGCCGGCGCCTTCGTCGTGCCGCCGCGGCGTCGGACGAGGACACCGATGACGGCGAGCACGATCACACTCCCCCACCCGAGAACGCTCTGGATCGCCTCGCCGGCGACGACCGCGGGAGTGAGTCCGGTCCGCAACGGTACATCGGTCACCATGGCGCCGGGCTCGTCCGCGGGCAGCGCGTCGAGCGTCGCGCCGTCGGGCCCGATCACCTGACTCGTCCCGACGGTCGAGAGGTTCACGACAGCGCGACCGGTTTCGATCGCCCGCATCCGCGCGAACGCGAGTTGTTGCAGATTCTCGTCCGTCCCGCGGAAGTCAGCGTTGTTGGTCTGGAACATGAAGACCTCGGCTCCGGCCTGAGCGCCCTCGCGGATGACATCGTCATAGATGACGTCGAAGCAGATCGCGAGCCCCACGCCCACGCCGTCGACATCGACGAACGGCGCCGTCGTGCCGGGCGAGAACTCGCGCTGGATCAGACCGATCAGATCGGGAGCCAGCAGCATGAAGAAGGCACGGTTCGGCACGTACTCGCCGAAGGGCACCGGATGCCGCTTGTCATATGTGCTGACGGGGTTGTCGGCACCGGCATCCCACAGCATCGACGAGTTGAAGTACTGCTCGCCGCGTGCGGTGACGGCGCCGATCAGCAACGGCGCGTCCAACCGCTCGGAGAGATCATCGAGCGTGCGCGCGACCGATGAGTTCGTCGTGGGGTCCGCATCGACGCCGCCCTCGGGCCACAGCAGGACGTCGATGTCGTCATCTTCGATCGGTTCCGTGGCGGCGAGCTGTGCCCGGAAGACGTCGTAGGCCTCACGCTCATCGAAGTAGCCCGCGGGGCCGTTCCCCTGCACGGCACCGACGCGGAGCATTCCGGCATCCGTCGTCGGGAACTGCGGCACGGAGAGGAGCAGAATCGCGGGCAACGCGTACGGCAGCGCGGTGCGAATGTCGGCGAACGCACCCCGCCGAAAGTACTCGATGAGGGCAGCGCAGACGAAGACGATCAAGAAGGACAAGCCGCTCATCCCGGTCCAGGAGGCGACCTCCGCCAGGGGTGAGCTCGCCTGCGTCACCGCGACGCGGGCCCACGGGAACCCCCCGTACGGGAACGTGCCGAGGAGCTCTTCCCGCGCCACCCAGAGCGCCGCGACGAGCGCTGGCAGGCCGATGAGACGCCCGGCTGCGCCGGGGGCGAGCCGCGGCATCAAGCGGTAGGCAAGAGTGATCGGCACGGCGGCGGCAGCCGTCAGCGCCGCCTGGAGCACCGACAGGGCGATCCAGGGGACGGGACCGAGGTAGCGGGCCGTGAAGGACAGGTTCACGAAGAAGAGAGCGGCGCCGAAAAGGAATCCGACGAGGACGGCGCCCCACGCCCGGCGGCCGATGAGACTCACGAGCGCAAGCGGAACGGCGACGAACACCGTCGGCCACCAGGCCAGGGCTGGGAATGCGAGGGTGAGGATCAGCCCGCCGGCGATCGCGGCGAGGGACGCGGCCCACAGCGGTAGCAGCGGTCGTGGGCGTTCGGGCACACACCTAGCTTAATCGTGCGCCGGAGTCAGACGGACGCGTAGGCCACGATTCCGCGGCGCACCGCGTCGAGGGCTTTTCGGGCGGTCGTCGCGACGGGCGGCTCGGCCACGATCGAGAGCTGATCCAGGAGATCGATCGTCTGCTTCGTCCAGCGGACGAAGTCGCCGGCGGCAAGATCCGCCTCGTCGAGCACACGGTCGAGGGTGCCGCCGCGTGCCCACGAGTGCATGGCCGCTGCGAGGCCGGTGGCGACGGGATTCGAGCCTCGGAGATGATGATCCTGTTCGAGGTCGTCCAGACGCGCCCAGAGCTCCTGTGTCGCGTTCAGAGCCGTGCGGAACGGTCCGCGGGGCAGACCGTGCTCGCCGGGTCCGGCTTCATCGCGTCGCGGCTCGTAGACGAGGCAACACGCGAGTGCCGCCATCCCGGCCGTGTCGAGATCGGTCCAGATGCCCGTGCGGAGCGACTCCGCCACCAGCAGGTCACGCTCGCCGTAGATCCGTTTCATCGTCGCGCCGGCGGGCGTGAGGCTCGTCGCGCCCGACGCATCGACCGTGACGTAGTCGAGCGCCGCGAGGACGTCCACGACACGATCGAAAATGCGCGCGACCGTGCCGGTGCGGGTGTCGATCTGCTGGCGCAACTTGTCGGTCTGCCGCCGGAGTTTCCAGAAACGCTCGGCCCACCGGGCGTGCTTCTCACGGTCGGGGCAGGTCTGACACGGATGCCGCTGCAGGCGGCGCCGGAGCGATTCGATCTGCTCCTGACGGTGTTTGCGGGCAGCCGGAGGCGCGGACCGATCGCTCTTGCGCTCCAGATCAGTCAGTTCCCGCCGCATCCGCGCGTACTCGGAGTAGTCACCCCGATCGCAGGTCATCGCCTTGTCGTAGCCCGCGAGCGATTCTTCGGCATCCTTCACCTGACGCGCGAGACCGACGACCGCACGGTCGGCCTGGAACTGCGCGAACGACGACTCGAGGATCTCGCGCGCGCGAGGGCGACCGAATTGGTCGATCAGATTCACGGCCATGTTGTATGTCGGGCGGAAGCTCGAGTTCAGCGGGTAGGTGCGCCGCGAAGCCAGCGCCGCGACCGCCTGCGGGTCGAGCGCCTCCGTCCATTGGATGACGGCGTGGCCTTCCACATCGATGCCACGCCGACCCGCGCGACCCGTCAGCTGGGTGTACTCCCCCGACGTGATGGCCACGCGCGCTTCGCCGTTGAACTTCTCGAGCTTTTCGAGCACGACGGTACGCGCCGGCATGTTGATACCGAGGGCGAGTGTCTCCGTCGCGAACACGGCTTTGACGAGCTTGCGTTGGAAGAGCTCCTCGACGACCTCTTTGAACGCGGGCAGGAGGCCGGCGTGATGAGAGGCTACGCCCCGCTCGAGATTCTCGCGCCAGTCCCAGTATCCGAGGACGGCGAGATCCTCGTCTTGGAGCGTCCGCAGGCGTTCGTCGATGATCTGGCGGATCTCGTCCCGCTCGTCGCGGTTGGTCAACCGCACGCCCGCGCGGCGAACCTGCTGCACTGCCGCGTCGCAACCGACACGGCTGAAGATGAAGAAGATCGCGGGCAGCAGGTTGGCTCGTGCCAGCAGTTCGACGACGTCGGGGCGGTCGAGTCGCTCGATGCGCTGAACGTTCGCGGAGCGCACGGGTCGCGAGCCGCCCTTGTGCGGACGCCGCGCACCGCCGGCATGACCACCGGAAGAACGGAACTGGTGCGCGCGCTGATTGTTGTCGAAATTCGCCCCCTGGGGCGAGCGGATGCGCATGAGCTCCTGGTTGACGAGCGCGGTCGCGACCCCGGCGCGGTCGTCGAAGAGTGGCAGCAGGTCTCCGCGCACCAGGACGTGCTGTTCGAGCGGCACCGGGCGGATCTCAGAGACGATGACCTCAGTGTCGCCGCGTACCGTGTCGAGCCAGTCGCCGAATTCCTCGGCGTTGGACACCGTCGCCGACAGCGACACGAGCCGCACCTGCGGCGGCAGATGGATGATGACTTCTTCCCAGACGGCACCACGGAAGCGGTCGGCGAGGTAGTGCACCTCATCCATCACCACGAAACGCAAGCCGTGCAGCGCGGGCGAATCGGCATAGAGCATGTTGCGCAGGACCTCGGTGGTCATCACGACGACGCGAGCGTTCCCGTTGATGTTCGTATCGCCCGTGAGGAGGCCCACCTCGGAATCGCCGTATATCGCCTGCAACTCACGGAACTTCTGATTCGACAGGGCCTTCATCGGTGTCGTGTAGAACGCCTTGTCCCCCGGCTGGAGCATCGCCAGGTGGATCGCGAACTCGCCGACGATCGTTTTCCCGGCACCCGTGGGCGCGGCCACGAGGACGCTGCGATCGTCTTCGAGCGCGTGACATCCGGCGATCTGGAACGGATCCAGTTCAAACCGCTGCGCCTCGGCGAAGGCCGTGGTGAGGGGATGCGCGCGATTCGCTTCTGCGCGCGCGAAGCGTGCTGCCGGATCGCTCACAGGCTGCTTTCCAGCTCGGCTGCCGTGCGCTTGGCCTTACGACGGTCGAAGAGCATCGAGAGGCCGGCGGCCGCGAAGAAGAGCACGATCAGGATGCCCGCGAGCATCAGCATGCTGACGATGTCGGCGGCGGGTGTCGCGAGACCCGCGAAGATGACGGTGACGAGGATCGCGACCCGCCATCCCTTGAGAATCGCTTTTCCGCTCATCACCCCGGCAAGATTGAGAGCGACGAGGAACACCGGGAGGACGAAGGAGATCCCCACGACGATGACGAGTTTGAAGACGAAGTCGTAGTAGTACTTCGCCTCGTAGAGGTTCGCGGCGCCTTCGGCTGAGAACCTCGCCATGATTTCGACGATGTGGGGCATGACCCACCATCCGGTGAAGCAGCCGGCGAAGAACAGCGGAACCGCCGCGGCGACGAACCCGATCGTGTATTTGATCTCTTTGCGCGTGAGCCCGGGCATGAGGAACGCCCAGATCTGCCAGAGCCAGACCGGTGCGGACAGGATGATACCGACGACGAAGGCGATGCGCAGGCGCATGTCGAACGGCCCCGTGATGGTCGAATACATCAGGCTCACGATCGCATCCGGGTCTTCGCCGCGTTGCAACGCGACGATCCGGATGGGCTCGGTCATCGCCCAGATGATCCAGCCGGTCAGGAAGAAGGACACGACCATCGCGACGACCAGAGCGATCGTGCCGATGACGAATCGCCGACGCAACTCCACCAGATGCCCGCCGAGGGACATCCGTTTGTCGTCGCGCGGATTGTCGCTGCGCCTGGCCCTGGCCGTGCGAGGCTGTTCGGCCGTAGCCACGAGCCGCTAGGGCTTGGTTTCGGGCGTCGTGCCCGTTCCGACCGGCGGGATCACCGGGGGCGCCTGCTCGGCGGCGACCGACGGCGCGGCGCCGGCGACGGGCGCATCGGCGGGAGTGTCTTCGTCCTTCATGGCCCTGATCTCGCCTTTGAAGATCCGGGCCGACTGGCCCATGCTCTTGGCGAGTGCCGGCAGTTTGGCCGCTCCGAACAGCAACAGGATGACGATCAGCAGGATCCACAGGTGCGGACCGGCGAACAGGTTGCCCATGGCATCCTCATTTCAGGAAAGTGCGGTCGAGAACGTAGGACCACTCTACCTGTCGCATCCGCGAGCGGGATCAGCGGTACTGGGCGAGCCCTGCCTCGGCCCACGCCGCCGCTGATTTGCGTGCGGACTCCGGCGCGATGATCTCCAGATCGCCGCCGAGTCGGGTGGCGGCGCGTTTCACGCTGCGTGCATCCCCGACCCGCACACGCGCCGTTTCGAGGTCGCCGTCGACCGTGATCGGATCGACCGCGACATAGTCCACCAGAAGCGGAGCTGCCGAAGTGCGATATCGCACGTCGACGACGACGTCCGTGTCACCGGGCTCGAAGAGGTCGGGCACGGCCTCTTCGGCGTGCGTGATCGGGATCTCCGTCGGACGGACATCGCTGACCCGATCGAGGTGGAACGTGCGCATTGCGCCGCGCAGGTGGCACCATCCCTGCAGGTACCACTGGCCACTCGCGATGTGCACCTTCACCGGGTCGACCGTGCGGGTTGTCGCCGGCGCATCCGGTGCCTTGTACGTGAACGAGAGTGCGACGCCGTCCCGCAGTGCCGCCGCGACGGCGACGCGGACGTCATCGACGGCATCGGGAGCCACGATGAGTTCTGCCGGAGCGCTGGATGCGCCGCGGGCGAGTTTCGCCAGGAGACCTTGGACGATCCCGCTGTCGCCGACGCCGGGAAGAGTGGCGGCCAGTTGCAGGCCGGCCAGCAGCGCCGCCGCCTCCCGCGCGGTGAGTCGCGGCGTGCGCTCGAGGCCCACCGAATTGGTGATGACGATGAGGTCGCGTTCATCCAGGAGGTCCCAGTCGATGTCGAAGAGATCATTGGCCATCTGCCAGAAGCCGCTTTCGCCCGGCAACCCGATGACGGTGAGCTTCTCGACCATCCCGCGCATCTGATCGGGCGAGACTTCGAAGGCATCGGCGGCTTCGATGAGCGACACCTCGCCTTTGCCGATCAGGTAGGGCACGAGCTGCAGAATCAGAGCGGCCCGATCGGTGGCCACCAGCGGTCGCGTCGTCATGTCGGGTCCTCCATGTCGGAGTGGAGCGCGAGCGCACGTTGCAGTCGCGCGATGACCTCGTCGCGGAGCGCAGCCGGCTCCACGACGCGAACCTCGGGACCATACGAGGCGAGCTCGTCGGCGAAGATGTGGACGTCGACGTAGGGCACGCGGATGCCTTGTTCGGCCGGCTGCGCACGACGACTCAGCCGCAGCGCTGCCTCGGTGCCCGGGTCGACTTCCAGGAGTGCACGCTGGCGTGCGGCCAGATCGACGAGGCCCGCAAGTGCGTGCTCCCCCGCATTCTCACGCAACGCGATGTCGAAGGTCGTGCGCGTGATGTGCACGTCCGACACGATCCTCGCCAGGAGGAAGGTGCGTGGTTGATCGTGGGCCAGGTCAATGCCGTAGACGTGCCAGCGTGCCTCATATTCCAGGAGTGCGAGCGGCTGGATTCGGCGCACGTGGGCGGCATCCTCTCCCGCCTTCAGATACGAGAACTCGACGACGCGGCCCTGCTCGATCGCGCGCTGGAGAGGGGCGAACGAGGGTGCGCGCAGACTGATGCGCGGCGAATATCCGATGATGGGGGCATCGACGTCGATGCCGAGGGCACGGATCTTGCGGAGTCCGGCGCGGGCATCGGCCGACATCGAGCTTTCGCTCCAGACTCCGCCGGCGAGGTTCAGCACCGCGATCTCGGCGGAGGTGAACTCGATGTCTGCGGGAAGCTCGTATTCCGCCGTGGGAATCCGGTAACGGGCGTCGCGCAGATCATCGGGGTCGGCGTAGTCGCCGATCGTTTCCACCGGGATGCCGAGGCCTCGGATGTTCTCCTTGTCGCGCTCGAACATCTTCTCGAGGGCGTCTTTGGATGCTCCGGAGTCACTCTGCTCGCGGTAGCCGGCGACCGACGACAGGATTGTGTCCTTCGTCAGTCCCTGCTCGGTGGCCATGAGAGCGACCACGAGGTTGACCAGGCGCTCCTCGGGAGCAGTGCGCGTCGATTCCTTGGCCACGCGACCATCCTAGGCGGCGGGTGTGCGACCGGCTCCGCGACGCGAGCGTCAGGACGTCGCGGGTGGGTCGATCCCGAGAATGTCGATCACGAAGACGAGGGTCGAGGAAGCCGGGATCGATCCCGACGCTTGGTCGCCGTAGCCGAGTTCGGGCGGGATCACCACGAGGATCTGCGAGCCGACGGTCTGACCGTCCAGGGCTTGGGCGAATCCGTCGACGACACCGTCCAGGGTGACCGCGGTCGATGCGCCCTTGTCCCAGGTCGAATCGAAGACTTCGCGGCCGGCCCAGGTGACACCCGTGTAGTGGATGCGGATCGAGTCGTCGGCGGTGACGGCCGGTCCCGCGCCCTTCTTCAGCACCTCGACGGCGAGATCCGTGGGGGGCGGAGTCCCGGGGACGATGATCCCGGGCGCACCGTTCGGCGCCAGCACGACCGAGGGCATGCCGCGCCGGTCGTTGTACTGCGGTGCGCCGTCGGCTGCGGCCAGGTACACCTTCTGCAAGTCCATGACGACGACGGCGGAGGTGCCCTCGGCGAGACCGAGGTTCGACGCCGCGGCCTCCGAGAGGTCGGATGACGGGATGGCGCCGACGATGCGCGAGCCTTCCGTGGCGCACATCATCATGGTCGCGAAGCCGGCGTAGTCGGTCTGCCACTGCGACAGGGGCATGACCTGTGTGCCGGACGTCAGGATGGTCTCCCCCGTCGCGCCGTTCGCGATGGCGACCGTGAAGACGACATCCTGCGTCTCGGACGTCACGGTCGTTCCTTCGCCGACCGTCTCGTCGGCGAAGACGGTGTGATCGACGTAGACCGGCGAGTTCACCTGCACTGCGGGAGCCCCTGTGTCACCGGACACATCGAACAGGCCGAGAACCGTCGAATCGTTCGCCGGACGCTCGCACGACGCGGTGGGCGACATGGCGGAGCAACCGACGAGGGTCAGAGCGGTCAGGCCGACGACGGCCAGGGCAGCAGGGATCCGGAGCACCGGTTCAGTCTACGACCTCGTCAGAGCCGTTCCCCGCCGCGGCGAGGCGGGCACCGTCGACCGCGCGCTGTGCGTCGCGCACGCGTTTGCGGAGGTTTTTGTCGGTGATCTGACGGTCACCGACTGCTCCCGGCGTCCACGCGTCGACGTCGACATCGGAATACGTCGGCTTCTTCAGGGCGCGCTTGCGGACATCCGGCGGGATCGCGCCGGGGGCCAGCCGCCTGGCCGTCAGGAGGAAACCGGTGTGTCCGATCATCCGATGATCGGGGCGCACGGCAAGTCCCTCGACATGCCAGCCGCGGATCATCGTCTCGGTGGCTTCGGGCTCGGTGAACAGGCCGGTGCCGCGAAGGTACTCGGCGACGCGGCTGAGCTGCGTCGCCGTCGCGATGTAACACAGCACGACCCCACCGGGCGTGAGCGCGTCGGCGACGACGTCGATGCACTCCCAGGGTGCGAGCATGTCGAGGACCACTCGGTCCACGGATGCCGGCTCCACTTCCCTCGGCAGCACCTCGGTGAGGTCTCCGACCGCCACGCGCCACGTCTCCGGCTCATGTCCGAGGAACGTCTCGACGTTCGCACGGGCGACGTCGGCGAATTCGGCGCGGCGCTCGAACGAGATGAGACGTCCGGATGCGCCGATCGCGCGCAGGAGCCAGAGCGAAAGAGCTCCTGATCCGACCCCGGCCTCCACGACGGTCGCCCCGGGGAAGATATCGGCGGAGGCGAGGATCTGCGCGGCATCCTTCGGATAGATGATCGCGGCCCCCCGTGGCATCGACATCACGAAATCCCGGAGGAGCGGACGCAGGGCGAGATACTCGTGACCCCCGCTGTTGGTGTGCACCGAACCGTCCGGTTGGCCGAGGAGCGCCTCGTGTTTCAGCACGCCGTGATGCGTGTGCAACTCACCACCCTCACGCAGGGTGATGGTGTTGAGGCGGCCCTTGGGGCCCGTGAGCTGCACGCGATCTCCCAGGCGGAACGGGCCACTCGGGCGCAGATCGGTGTTCATGAGCGACCTCCGTCGCGGTGGGTGGTCGCGTGGGCGTGGAAGTCGGTGAGGTCCTGGGGCGTGCGACCCTCAAGAGTGGGCCAGATGGTGGCGCCCGTGCCGATGAGCGACACCATGAGCGGCACGCCGATCGTCGGGATGCCGGCGGCCACTGCCGCCCCCACGCCCGTCGGCGAGTCTTCGATCGCGACGGTGTCGGCCGGAGCGACCCCCAGCGCCGCGCACGCCTGCAAGTACGGATCGGGGTGGGGCTTGGGGCGCGTGGCGTCATCGCCGGACACGATGACGTCGAACGAGTCCGGATCCAGGCGGGACACGACGAGCTCGGCCATCGACCTCAGCGACATCGTGACGAGCGCCGTGCGGACACCGGCCGCACGGAGATCGCGGAGCAACTCCGCAGCCCCGGGGCGCAGCGGATTTCCGCGTTCCGCGAGCTGATTCATGACCTGCTCGGTCAGGTGCTGGACGATCTCGGACACGCTCATCCGGACCCCGGCATCCTGCAGGATCGCGCCGGAGGACTCGAGCCCCTGGCCCACGAGGGTCAACGCCTGCTCGTGCGTCCAGGTGCCGCCGAAGCTTTCGACCAGCGCCGTTTCGGCGCTCATCCAGTAGACCTCGGTGTCCACCAGGGTCCCGTCCATGTCCCAGAGAACGGCGGCGGGGAGCGAAGAGGTCATCGGTCCATGTTAGCGATGACGGCTCCGCACCCGTGTGCTCCGACCCGGCCGGAGGCACTCGGCGTATCGTGGGGGGATCGATTCGCAGAGGGTGAGGAGCACGGTGGACACACTGGGGCAGCGGGTTCTCGTGATCGCGTTCGACGGTTGGAACGATGCCGGCGAAGCGGCCTCGTCGGCGGTCGCGCGTCTGCGCGAGGGTGCCGACTACACCGCGGTGCTGTCGGTCGATCCCGAGCTCTACTTCGACTACCAGTACACCCGGCCGCAGATCGCTCTCGAGACCGACGGGTCGCGCACCCTCTCGTGGCCTGAAGCGACCCTCTGGCGTCCGCCCGCCGAATCCGACGGCACGCGTCTGTGGATCCTCACCGGAGTCGAGCCGGCCCGCGCATGGCAGGCCTTCGCCGCCGAGCTCATCGACGCTGCACTCGCGGAAGACATCACCGGAATCGTGGCACTCGGGTCGATGATGTCGGATGTGCCGCACACGCGGCCGATCTCGATCTTCTCCGGCAGTGAGAACGAGCAGCTTCGGACATCACTCAGCCTCGAGCGACCCACGTACGAGGGCCCGGTCGGCATCCTGAGCGTGTTGACGCTCGCGGCCGAGCAGGCCGGCATCCCGTCGGCGGCACTCTGGGCGTCGATCCCGCACTATGTCGCGGGCCACAGCCCGTCGCCCAAGGCGACGCTCGCGCTGCTTGACCGCCTGTCCGAGCTCACCGGCGCCGAGTTCACGCGCGATGACCTGCCCGCGGCGGCCGTCGCGTGGGAAGCCTCGATCGACGCGGCCGCCGCCGATGACGAGGAGATGACCGAGTACATCCGTCAGCTCGAGCAGACGCGCGACACGTGGGACTCCCCCGAAGCGTCGGGTGACGCCATCGCGCAGGAGTTCGAGCGGTATCTCCGCCGCGACGGCGAAGGGCCGGGCAAGCCGGGCCGGGACTTCCCGCCGCGTCAGTAGGCCTGCAGCACGCCGATGCTCAGCAAGATGATGAGCACGACGCCGAGCGCGAGGCGGTAGATCACGAACGGCAGGAAGCTGCCGCGCTTGAGATACTGCATCAGGAACGCGATGACCGCGAGTCCGACGCCGAAGGCGACTGCTGTGGCGACGGCGGTTTCCACGAGCGTGAAGACCTGCTCGCCCGGCTCTCGCAGCGCCTGCAACAGCTCGTACAGCCCGCTGCCGAAGACCGCCGGCACCGCCAGGAGGAAGGCGACCTCGGCGGCCGCGGGTCGTGTGTAACCGAGCGCCAATCCCATCGTGGTGGTCGCCCCGGAGCGCGAGACCCCCGGAATCAAGGCAAGCGCCTGCGCGAACCCGAGCGCGACGCCGTGCGGGTAGGTGAGGTCTTCCTCGTTGCGCGTGCGGCGGCCGAGAGCGTCGGCGGCCCCGAGCAGGAGACCGAACACGATGAGCACGATCGCGACGAGCCACAGGTTGCGGAACGTGTCGCGGATGACGTCCTGGAAGAGGAAGCCGAGCACTCCGATCGGGATCGTTCCGAGGATGACGATCCACCCCATCCGCGCATCGGGGTCGTTGCGCGGAACGACGCCGGTCAGTGATCGCGCCCACTGCGCGATGATCCGCATGATCCGACTCCAGAAATACACCAGCACCGCCAATTCGGTGCCGATCTGGGTGATCGCGGTAAAGGTCGCGCCCGGGTCTTGGGCCGACGGCAGCATCTCCCCGGCGATGCGCAGGTGTGCGCTCGAGGAGACCGGAAGGAACTCGGTCAGTCCCTGCAGCAGTCCCAGGATGATCGCCTCGATGAGGTGCATGACGGCCTTTCGCGGGGGTTCAGTACGTACGGATCAGATCGGTGAGCACGCGCTGACCGAACACGAGCGCGTCGATCGGGACACGCTCATCCACACCGTGGAACATACCGGTGAAATCGAGCTCCGCGGGAAGGCGCAACGGCGCGAACCCGTATCCGGCGATGCCGAGCTCCGCCAGCGCTTTGTTGTCCGTACCGCCGCCCATGAGGTACGGGACGACGGGAATGCCGGGATCGTGCCGGTCGAGGGCCGCGACCATGGCCTCGACGAGCGCGCCCGAGAACGGTACTTCCAATCCGATGTCACGGTGCGCGATATCGATCTCGATGTCGTCGCCGACGATCCGCTGGATCTCGGCGAGGACCGCGTCCTCCTGTCCGGGGAGCGTGCGCACATCGATCGCGGCAATCGCGGCATCCGGAATGACGTTGTGCTTGTACCCGGCCGTCAACCCGGTCGGATTGGTCGTCGTGCGCAGCGTCGACCGCAGAAACCCGGATGCCGGTCCCGTGCGATCCGCGACGCCATCCGGGTCCGACGGGTCCGCGCCGCAGAGGGCCGCGAGACCGTCGATCGTCTGTTGGGTGGTGTCGGTCAGCTCGACCGGCCACGCCGTGCGTCCGAGGGTCGCCACGGCCTCGGCGAGCCGCGTGACGGCATTGTCCGGGTGGAAACGGCTCCCATGCCCGGCCGTCCCGCGCGCGCGCAGCCGCAGCCAGACGAGGGCCTTCTCCCCCACCTGCAGCAGATAGGCGCGTCGATCACCGACCGGGATCGAGTAGCCGCCGACCTCGCTGATGGCCTCCGTCGCCCCGGCGAACCACTCCGGCCGGTCGCGCACGACGAGTTGCGAGCCTTCGACACCGCCGTTCTCCTCGTCGGCGAAGAAGACGACGATGAGGTCCCGGGCCGGTTGCTCACCGGCACGCAGGAGCTCGGCGACCGAGGTGAGGATCATGGCGTTCATGTCCTTCATATCGACGGCACCGCGGCCCCAGAGCATGCCGTCGCGGACGACCCCGCCGAAGGGGTCGACGCTCCAGTCGTCGGCGACCGCCGGAACGACATCGAGATGTCCGTGCAGGACGAGAGCGGGCTTGCTCGGGTCGCGGCCCGGGATCCGAGCCATGACATTCGTGCGCCGGAGGATTGGCTCGTAGTACTCAGGCGTCAGGCCGAGTGACTCGAGGTAGGCGCCGACGTACTCGGCCGCCTCACGCTCACCGTTCGCGCGGCCCTCGCCGTAGTTCGTGGTGTCGAAGCGGATCAGGTCTCGTGCGACCTGGGCGACTTCGGGGAGCTCCTCAGACATGCGCTCCACGCTACCGGCCGCCGTAGGCTTCGCTCCCCCGCGTCCCCGCGTGCACCGGATTCGGATGGATGCCGCGGATGCGGCGTGCGGCGAGCCGCAGCATCCGATTCTGGTGACATTGTCCGAATCCGGTGACCGCACAAAGCTTCCTCCCCCGCGGGCCCGGACGCGGATTTGTCCACCGATCGGTCCGCGTGCGCCGCGGGCTATGGCCGTGCTCGGCAGGGTGGAGCGATGGACCTGACCGCGTGGATCGACGAACGAGGCGGCATCGTGCACCGCCAGACTCTCCTGGATGCCGGAGTCTCGCCGCGCGCGCTCCGCACAGAAATCGCGAACGGCGCCGCCGCTCGTGTCCGCCGGTATTGGGTAGCGACGCCGGCTGCCCCCCCCGTTCTGGTGATCGCTGCGGCGCACACCGCGCAGATCTCGTGCATCACCGCGGCGCGTCACGTCGGCTCGTGGATCCCGCCGGACGCAGACGCCCGCATTCACCTGCGAGTTCCTCCCCACGCGCAGACTCCGCTCTCGGAAGACCGTGAGATCGTGACCCATTGGTCGCGCGCCCTGGTCCCGACCAGTCGCACAGCACTGGTTGCGTCGATCTACGACGCACTCGAACATGTCGCCGAGTGTTGGCCGCGCGAGCACGCGCTCGTCATCTGGGAGTCCGGCATCCGCGCCCTGCGCCTGTCAGCGGAGGAGATACGACGCGTCGCTTGGCGGACACCGCGCGCACGCGAGCTCGCTGCGATCATCACCGGCCTGATGGATTCGGGGCTTGAAACGAACTTCGCGACCAGACTCGCGCCCTGGGGCCTCGCCATCCGGGCACAGGTCGTGATCGCGGGGCACGCGGTCGATGCCCTCGTCGGCGACCGACTGATCGTCCAAATCGACGGCTTCGCGCACCATTCGTCCTCCGCCGACCGAACGCGGGATCTCGCGCACGATCGCGAGCTCATCGCGCGCGGCTACACGGTGCTGCGGTTCTCGTACGTCGAGGTGCTCTACCGCTGGGACCAGGTCGAGCGCGCGATCGCCCGCGCCATCGCCCAGGGATGCCATCTGGCCGCGTGACCTCCGCCGCCGCTGCACCGGATTCGGACGGATGCGGCAGATTCGGATGAGAACAACCCGTGGCGCCCGAATCCAGTGACACTCGCCGAATCCGATGTGCCGGGTGGATGCCGGTGTCCGCCGCGGACGCACGAAAAAGGGCCCCTTTCGGGACCCTTTTCGATCTGTGCGCGAGGGGGGACTTGAACCCCCACGCCCTATCCGGGCACTAGCACCTCAAGCTAGCGCGTCTACCTATTCCGCCACCCGCGCAGATCTTTTTTCGGTTTCTCAACCGAAGAACGACATTAGCATGACCCGCGGTCCGCTCAGAAATCGGGGTCAGACCGCGACCTCGAAGGCGAGGCCGAGGGCATAGGTCACCGCGGCCGCGCCGTACCCGATCGCGAGTTGGCGCAGTCCGCGGCGCAGCGGCGGCGCGCCGGAGAGCAAACCGACCATGGCGCCGGTCGCGAGCAACGCGAGGCCCACGAGCACGAGCGCGAGCACCACGGCGGCGGTGCCGCTCATGCCGAACAGCCACGGCACGACAGGGATGATGGCGCCCGAGGCGAAGAACAGGAAGCTGGATCCGGCCGCGCCCAGCGCGCTTCCGACGGTTTCGTGCTCGGCGGACTGCTCGGGAGCGCGCGCGTAGGGAACGGACCGGTCGGCAGCCTGAGCGACCTGGATCACATGCTGCGCGGCCACGAGGGATTCTTCAGCCGCCATCCCGCGGGTGCGGTAGACGAGAGCCAACTCGTTCGCGTCGAGGTCGAGATCGGGCAGCACCTCGTCGGCATCATTGCTCGGCTCCGTGGCATCGAGGAGTTCGCGTTGCGAGCGGATCGAGACGAACTCCCCCGCGCCCATCGACAGCGCCCCGGCGAGGAGGCCGGCGATGCCGCTGAACAGCACGAACTGCGGTGCCACGCCGGTGGCGCCGATACCGAGAACCAGTGCCAGGTTGGAGACGAGCCCGTCGTTCGCTCCGAACACGGCGGCGCGGAATGTTCCCGAGAGGCGGCGGCGGCCGCGGGCGGCGAGGCCGCGCACGACCTCACCGTGGATCCGCTCGTCGGCGACCATGCGCGCCGTCGCGAACGGTTCGCTCTCGTAGGGTGAGCGGCCCTCGGCATTCTGCGCGAGGGCGAGAACGAAGATCGAACCGAAGCGGCGGGCCAGCAGGCCCAGCATCCGCGACCCGGAACTCGCGCGTGGCAATCGCGGCGGTTCGCCCCCGAGCAGTTCGAGCCAGTGGTGCTCGTGGCGCCGCTCGGCGTCGGCGAGAGCCAGCAGGATCTCCCGCTCCTCGCCGTCGCGACGCCGCGCGAGGTCACGGTAGACCTGACCCTCGGCGCGCTCGTCGACGAGGTATTGCGCCCAGCGACGACGATCCCGTGCGGTGGGCTGGACAGGGTGGGGAACACTCACCATCACACGCTAATCCGCAGGTGTTTCGGGCACGGTACGGATGCCGGGATTGCCAGCATTTCGGGCTTCCGAAGCAGGGCCGGTCAGGAGTGCACGCGCCGTCGTAGAACCTCGATACGGGCCTGGAGCTGCGCGACCGTCGCGCGGGCCACTTCGGGCCCGCCGCACACCCGTCGCAGCTCCGCGTGCACTGCGCCGTGCGGCTCACCACTCTGCCGGGCGTACAGTCCGACCAGACTGTTGAGAAGCTGACGCTGCTCCTTGAGGGTGCGATGCAGGGCGGGCGGCAACCCCGGATCCATGGCATCCGACGAGACCTCTGTCGTGGCGGCACCCGACTCCCCCGCTTCGCGCACTCGGCGATGACGCGATTGTCGGGATTGCCGCTGCATCAGCAGTTCGTGCACGTGTTCGGGCTCGAGCAGGCCCGGAAGCCCGAGGAACTCTTCCTCTTCGGGTGTACCGGGAACCGCGAGCTGGCCGAATTCCCGACCGTCGAACAGCACCCGATCGAAGTGCGCGACGGATCCGAGCGCCTGGTAGGAGAATTCCTGCTCGAGCTCATCGGAGGCCTTCTCTTCGCGTTCCGCATCGGCGAGGAGGTCGTCGTCGAGGAGGCCGTCGTCGTCCTTCTCGCGGTCGAGCGCGTGGTCGCGTTCGCGTTCCATTTCGCCCGCGAGCGCGAGCAGTTGCGGGACGTTCGGGAGGAAGATCGATGCCGTCTCACCGCGCCGACGCGCGCGCACGAAGCGCCCGATGGCTTGCGCGAAGAACAGCGGCGTCGACGCGCTCGTCGCGTACACGCCCACCGCGAGCCGCGGGACATCGACACCCTCCGACACCATCCGCACGGCGACCATCCATCGCGACGTCGATTGGGCGAATGTCTCGATCCGGCCGGAGGCGGCCTTGTCATCGGAGAGCACGACGGCGGGCTGTTCGCCGGTGATGTCCCGGAGGATCGCGGCATAGGCCCGGGCGGCGGTCTGATCGGTCGCGATGACGAGACCACCGGCATCCGGGATGTCTTCGCGTACTTCGGACAGCCGTCGATCGGCGCTGCGCAACACCGCCGGAATCCAGTCGCCTTCCGGATCGAGAGCGGTCCGCCACGCCTGCGCCGTGACGTCCTTCGTATTGTCCTGACCGAGGTGCGCCTCGAGCTCGTCGCCCGCTTTCGTGCGCCAGCGCATCTTCCCGGCGTAGACCAGGAACAGGACGGGGCGCACGACACCGTCAGCGAGCGCGCGGCCGTAGCCATAGTTGTAGTCCGTGCGCGACAGACGGATGCCTTTGTCGTTCGGGTGATATTCCACGAACGGAATAGGAGCGGTGTCGCTGCGGAACGGCGTGCCGGACAGGAGGAGTCGGCGCGTTGCGCGCCCGTACGCGTCGCGCAGCGCCTCTCCCCAGCTGAGGGCGTCACCCCCGTGGTGGACCTCGTCGAGCACGACGAGCGTGCGTGCTTCGATCGTCAGCCTCTGGTGGACCGAAGACTTCACCGCGACCTGCGCGTACGTCACGGCGGCGCCGTGGTAGTGCCGAGCCGGCGCGTGCTGCCGATTGCTGAACCGAGGATCCAGGCGGATACCGACCCGCGCTGCCGCATCGGCCCACTGCGTCTTCAGATGTTCGGTGGGTGCGACGACGACGATCCGATCGATCACGCCACGACGCAGCAACTCGCTGGCCAAACGCAACGCGAACGTCGTCTTGCCGGCGCCGGGGGTCGCCGCCGCGAGGAAGTCCCGCGGGCCCTTGCCGACACCATCCGGCCCGTCGGCATCGAAGTACGCCTCGAGCGCCTCGGCCTGCCAGGCACGCAGATTCTGCGCGGTTCCCCACGGTGCCCGCTGTGGGAACGCAGGCGAGAGATGCTCGGCTGCAAAGCTGCCGAAATGCTCCTGCTCGTCCGCGTCCACGAGTGACCACCCTAAGCGCTGGGACGGACACGGTAGCCTCGAAGTGACCACAAGTCAGGAGAGTCATGGCGAAGAACGAACCCACGCCGGATCAGCACCGCACGCCGTATGTGCCCAATGAGACGGCGCACCCGTGGCGACGGATGGTCTCGATCGGTGACTCGTTCACGGAGGGCATCGGTGATCCGATTCCCGGCACCGTCGATGAGCATCGCGGATGGGCTGATCGGGTCGCGGAGGTACTCGCAGAACAGGTCGACGACTTCGCCTACGCGAATCTCGCTGTCCGCGGAAAGCTCATCGGGCAGATCATCGCCGACCAGGTCGAACCGGCGCTCGCGCTCAGCCCCGATCTCATCACGTTCTCGGCCGGCGGCAACGACGTCCTCCGTCCCGGAAGCGACCCGGATGCTGTCGCGCAGCGATTCGAGGATGCCGTCGCGCGGCTGTGCTCGCAGGGAGCGACGGTCGTCGTGTTCACGGGCGTCGACACGGCGTTCACACCGGTCTTCCGTGGAATCCGCGGTCGTGTCGCGATCTACAACGAGAACATCCGCGCGATCGCCGACCGCTACGACTGCATCGTGGCCGATCAATGGGCGCTCAAAGAGATCCAGGACATGCGGTTCTTCGACGACGACCGTCTCCACATGAACGCTCTCGGTCACCACGAGGTCGCGCGCATGGTGCTCCGCGCGCTCAACGTGCCCAACGACCTCGCGCCGATGCAACCCGATCCGGTCCCGCGCATGACGTGGCGGTCCGCTCGCGCCGGCGATCTCGTGTGGGCACGCGCCCACCTCGTGCCGTGGGTGCTGCGTCGGCTCCGTCATCAGTCCTCGGGAGACAACATCACCGCCAAGCGTCCGGATGCCGGCCCCGTCGGCATGCCGGTGGTCACCGAGGCGCCCGCGCGCGACCGCTCCGCCGGGCCCGGCTCGCGGACCTGACGAGCCCTCAGGGACGCAGCGCCCAGAGCGCGACGGCAGCCGCCGCCGCCACGTTCAGCGAATCCACTCCCCCGGCCATCGGGATCGTGACGACGCTGTCGGCGGCTTCGAGCGCGCGACGTGACAGACCGTCGCCTTCGGCCCCCATCAGCAGAGCGACACGTTCCGGCCGGCTCGCGACGAAGTCGTCGAGGGGCACCGCCTTCTCGTTCAGTGCGAGAGCCGCGACATGCATTCCCGCATCGGTGAGGATGCCGCGGGCATCCCGCCAGGCCGGCATCCGCGTCCACGGAATCTGGAAGACCGTGCCCATGCTCACCCGCACGCTCCGCCGATAGAGCGGATCGGCGCAGCGCGGGCTGATCACTACCGCGTCCGCTCCCAGCCCTGCCGCCGCACGGAAGGCCGCTCCCACGTTCGTGTGGTCGACGATGTCCTCGAGGATCAGCACGAGACGCGCGTCGGCGATCACCTCCGGCATCGGCAACAGTGCGGGGCGGTGCATGGCGGCGAGAGCACCGCGGTGGACCGCGTACCCGGTCAGATCTTCGGCCACGGCATCCTCGACGACGAAGATCGGCGCATCGCCGGCGAGGTCGCGCACGTCGTCGAGCCACTTCTCCTGCACGAGGAATGACCGCGGGCGATGGCCCGCAGCCAACGCGCGGGAGATGACCTTGGCCGATTCCGCGATGTAGAGGCCCCCGGCGGGTTCGAGGATGCGCCGGAGCGCCACATCGGTCAGGTTGCGGTAGTCCGCCAACCGATCATCGGTGGGTTCGGCGATCCTGAGGACGGGCATGGCTCCATGGTGACACGGCATCCGTAACATCCCGGAAAAGCAGGACGCGTAGGCTCGGCCCCGGAGAGGATGGGATGTCCACCGTGCTCGAGTTGGATCCACAGGCGACCGCTGCCGTCGGCCGCGCGATCGACGCGCTCGCCGGGCGCCGCATCGCCATCCTCACCGGCGCGGGCGTGTCGACCGATTCCGGCATCCCCGACTACCGCGGAAAAGGCGCTCCGACGCGCACTCCCATGACCGCGCAGCAATTTCTGGCGAGCGATTCCGCCCGCCGTCGCTACTGGGTGGGCAGTCACCTCGGCTGGCGCGCGTTCGCGGCATCCGCCCCGAACGACGGCCACACCGCGCTGGCAGATCTCGAACACCATGGCGTCGCGAGCGGCATCATCACGCAGAACGTGGATGGACTGCACCTGCGCGCCGGCAGTCGCCGCGTGGTCGAACTGCACGGCACGATGCGCCGCGTGTTCTGCACCCACTGTGGACAGGTGTTCGACCGACGTGATCTCGCGGTACGGGTGGAAGCCGACAACCCGTGGATCACGGTGCCCGAGAATGTCGAGCTGGGCCCGGACGGTGACGTGCTGCCGTCATCGAGCGAGGGGTTCATCGTCCCGGATTGCTCGATCTGCCAGGGCATGCTCAAACCCGACGTCGTCTTCTTCGGCGAGTACATCCCGATCGAGAAGTTCCAGGAGGCGGAGCAACTCGTCCGCTCGAGCGACGCGCTCGTCATCGCCGGATCGTCGTTGGTCGTCAATTCCGGCATCCGGCTCCTCGAACGCGCGCGACGCCGGAAACTGCCCGTCGTGATCATCAACCGCGGGCAGACGAGGGCGGACGCGCGGGCGACGGTCAAGGTGGATGCCGGCACGACAGAGGTACTCCGGGCGCTGGCTCGTGCGCTCCCTGCCCTGCGCTGAGCGGACCTCTCTCGCTGCCAGGCGGCGTAGGCTCGAACCGTGACAACGCTGCTGCTGGTGCGCCATGGTGAGACCGACTGGAACGCGGCGCGCCGTATTCAGGGATCGACCGACATTGCGCTCAACGACACCGGACGCGCGCAAGCACGCGAGACGGCCGCGGTACTCGCCGAGCGCTTCGCCGGCGTGAACCCGCTCGTGGTGTCCAGTGATCTGTCGAGAGCGCGCGAGACCGCGGAGATCATCGCTGCGACTCTCGGCACCGATCTTGCGCACACGTATCCCCAGTTGCGTGAGCGCGCCTATGGCGTCGCCGAGGGCCTGTCCATCGAGGAATACCACGAGAAGTTCGGCGCGTGGGACCGTGAGAATGTGCCGGATGCCGAGACCTCCCCCCAGCTCCGCCGACGTGCGGTGGGGGCGGTCCGCCGCGTCGTGCGCGACGCCCGGCGGCTCCACTCTCCGCGGGACGTGCCGGTGATCGCGGTGTCCCACGGCGCGCTCATCTCCCAGCTCATCCGGCACGCGAGTGGTGACACCCTGCCGCTCGTGGGTGAACGCCTCGCGAACGCATCGACGCACGAGTTCCTGGTCGAGCGCCACCACCTGAGCGTCCGCTCGTACGCCCCCGTGCCTATCGGCTGATCCTGCGTCGCGGGGTCGCGTAAGGCCGCATCCGCGGCGGGATGCGGCGCGTACTGCCCCCTCAGCAGCGCACGGGCGCCGTCGCTACGCCCGGGCGAGCACCGACCGCGCGTGGCGGAGGATGGGCTCGTCGACCATACGGCCCTCGAATGCGAACACACCGCGCTCGCCCGCGGCGGCAGCAAGGACGCCCCGGGCCCACGCGATCATCGCCTCGTCCGGACGATAGGCGGCGCGGATCGTCTCGACCTGGGCCGGATGGATGCACGCGCTCGCCGCGAATCCGCTCGCGGCCGCATCCTGCCCTTCGCGCCTGAGCCCCTCGTCATCTGCGATGTCGAGGTGTACCGCATCGATCGCCGGCTTCCCCGCGGCGCCGGCAGCCAACAGCACTCGCGCACGGGCGTGACGGGCGACATCGCGGTAGAGACCCCGCGAATCACGGCTGGACGTGCCACCGAGCGATGCGATCAGGTCGTCCGCCCCCCACATGAGGGCGATGACGTTGTCGAGCCGGGCGATCTTCTCCGCCGCGACGACGCCGGCAGCGGTCTCGCACAGCGCGATCACGGCGAAGCGCGGATCCACGCGCGACATGTGTGTGGGAGAAGAGGCCTTCGCGAGCATGATCGTGCGGAAATCGGTCTGCGACAGGGTGGCGATGTCGGCGTCGAAGTCCGCTGTGCCCAACGGGTTGACGCGGACGATGACTCGTGCCGGGTCGAGGTGCGCAGCGATGAGTGCGCCGCGCGCGGCGGCTTTCGCACCGGGGGCAACGGCGTCCTCCATGTCGAGGATGACGGTATCCGCTCTCGCCATGGCCTTCGCGAAGCGCTCGGGACGGTCTGCGGGGCAGAAGAGCAGCGCCGGACCGAACCCCGTTCTCATGCCGGTGCCCCCTCGGGCCGACACCACATGAGGGCGACCCGTGTCGCGGTCGCGACGACGTCGCCGTTCTGGTTGCGCCCGGTGTGCCGCATCGTCACGACGCCCTGGCCGGGGCGCGAGGACGATGGGCGGGCATCGATGATCTCCGTCTCGGTCGTGAGCGTGTCACCCGCGAAGAGCGGATGCGGGAAGGAGATGTCCGACAGGGCGACTTGCGCCACGAGTGTGCCCTGTGTGAGCTGTGACACGGAGGCCCCGACCATCGTCGCGAGCGTCCACATCGAGTTGACGAGACGCTGGCCGAACTGCTGGGTGGCCGCATACGCGGCATCCATGTGCAGTGCCTGCGTGTTCATCGTGAGCGAGGAGAAGAGCACGTTGTCGGTCTCCGTGACCGTTCGCCCCGGACTGTGGCGATAGCGTGCCCCGACCACGAACTCTTCGACGTAGAGGCCACGCTGGACGATGTCGGTCATCGCGTGTCCCCCGCCGTGAGACCGAGTGCGCGCGCGATGACGAGGAGCTGCACTTCGGTCGTCCCCTCGCCGATCTCGAGGATCTTCGAGTCACGGAAGTGGCGCGCCACCGCGTATTCGTTCATGAACCCGTTGCCGCCGAAGATCTGGGTGGCATCCCGCGCGTTGTCCATCGCGGCGTCGCTCGCGGTGAGCTTGGCGATCGCGGCTTCCGTCTTGAACGGCAGGCCTCGGTCGCGGAGCCGCGCGGCGTGGAGCCATGCGAGCCGCGCGTTGTGGACCCGCATCTGCATCCGCGCGATCTGGAACTGGATCGCCTGTCTGCCCGCGAGCGGTTCCCCGAACACGCGTCGGGTGTGTGCGTAATCGATCGCCGCTTCCAGGCATCCTTCCGCCGCTCCCGTCGACAGCGCGGCGATCGCGATGCGTCCTTCGTCGAGGATGTGCAGGAAGTGGGAGAAGCCTCGCCCCCGCGCGCCGAGAAGGTTCCCTTCGGGCACGCGCGCCGATGCGAAGGACAGGGGATGAGTGTCGGACGCATGCCAGCCGACTTTGTCGTACGCGGGCCCCACCGTGAATCCCGGGGTTCCCGACGGGACGATGATCGTCGAGATCTCCTTGCGCCCGTCCTGCTCCCCCGTGACGGCCGTGACCGTGACGAAACGCGTGATCGGTGTTCCCGAGTTCGTGATGAACTGCTTCGCGCCGTCGATGACCCACTCGCCGTCGTCGAGCCGTGCGGTTGTCCGCGTGGCCCCGGCGTCCGACCCCGCCTCGGGCTCCGTCAGCCCGAAGCCCGCGAGAGCGCGGCCGGAGAGGAGGTCGGGCAGCAGTTCGGCGCGTTGCGCATCGGTGCCGAAGCGGAAGACCGGCATGGCGCCGAGGCTCACGCCGGCTTCCAGAGTGATCGCGATCGACTGGTCGACGCGCGCCAGCGCCTCGATCGCCAGCCCGAGCGCGACATAGTCGCCCCCCTGTCCGCCGGCATCCTCGGGGAAAGGGAGACCGAACAGGCCCATCTCCCCCATCTGAGCGACGACCGGCATCGACAGGGTCTTGGTGCGATCCGCGTCGTATGCCTGCGGGGCGACCACCTCATCGGCGAATGTCCGCACCAGGGCGGCGAGCTCGCGCTGGTCCTCCGTCAGGCCGTACGTGGACAAATCCAGTGCTCCCATGCCATCTCCTTCGATGTCTGCGGATGCCGAGAACGGCGCCTGCTGGCGCGCCCGCGCGGCTATGGGTTAGTGTTCATTAACCCGAGCGTCATCAGGTTAGCGAGGATTAACTGGAATGGCAACGACATCCCCCACCGCAGACGCCACCGCCCGTGAGCGCGCGAAGGTCGACCGCCACGACGCCCTGCTCCGCGAAGCCGCGCGCCTGTTCGCCGCGCGGGGCTTCGACGGCGTGAGCCTGGAAGACCTCGGGTCCGCGGTCGGGATCACCGGCCCTGCGGTCTATCGCCACTTCGCCAGCAAACGCGCTCTCCTCGGAGCAATCCTCGTGCGCGCAAGCGAAGACCTTCTCAGCGGTGGACAAGCCGTCGTGAGCGAGCCGGCTGATCCCGGGGCGCACCTGCGTGCCCTCGTCGGATTCCACGTGACGTTCGCGCTCGCCGACGCCGACGTCATCCGCGTGCACGATCGAGACCTGCCGCATCTCAGCGATGAAGACCGGCACCGTGTGCGGCGACTTCAGCGCGAGTACGTTGAACTGTGGATCGTCGTCCTCGGTCTGCTGCATCCGGACCGTTCGCCCGATGAGCTGCGTGTGCGTGCACACGCCGGATTCGGGCTCATCAATTCGACGCCGTACAGCGTGCGCGCCCTGGCGAAGGCGCCCCGAAATGCGGTCGTGCACGATGTGCTCTCGGCCATGGCGCTCGCCGCACTGCGCGACTAGCCGAGGAGCATCGCCCGCCCAGGCTCGCGCAGCACGTCGCCCACCGCCGCGAGGAACCGGGATCCCTGTTCTCCATCGACCAGACGGTGGTCGAACGACAGGCTGAGGGTCATGACATCGCGCAGCACGATCTCGCCGTGGTGCTCCCAGGGACGTGAGCGCACGGCTCCCACCCCGAGAATTCCGGCCTCCCCCGGGTTCAGGATCGGTGTGCCGGCGTCGACCCCGAAGACCCCGAAGTTCGTGATCGAGAACGTGCCTCCGGTGAGAGCCGACAGCGGAGTGCGGCCCGTACGGGCCGTGGCGGCGAGCTCGCCGATCGCGTCGGCCAGCGCCACGAGCGTGAGTCGTTCGGCATCGGTCACGTTCGGCACGATGAGTCCACGCTCGGTGGCCGCGGCGATTCCGAGGTTGACATAGTGATGCTGCACGATCTCGGCTGCTCCGGCGTCCCATCGGGAGTTCAGCGACGGCTCGTGGCGCAACGCGAGACAGGCGGCCTTCGCCACGACCGCCAACACGCCGATGCGATGGCCCTCGAGGCGCCGATCGGCGCGAAGGTCTGCGAGCAGCCGGCTCGTCTCGGTCACATCGATCTCGAGGAAGCATGTGACGTGCGGCGCGGTGAAGGCGCTGCGCACCATGGCCTCCGCGGTGTGCTTGCGCACTCCGCGAATCGGTGTGCGGGTCTCGCGCCGGCTATCCGTGGTGGGTGCGGATGCCGGCACCTCTGCCGGAGTGGCGTGCTGAGCCGCGTACCGCTCAACGTCCTCACGCCCGATGACGCCGGTGACCCCCGTGGCTTCGATCAGGGAAAGGTCGACGCCGAGCTGTTTCGCCAGCGCCCGCACCGGCGGCGTCGAACGCGGACGCTCGTGCCGCACCTCGGCGGGCGCGGGCGGCAGAACATCGTGGGGCGCCGCGACGAGGACGTCGGTGTCGGATGCCGACACCGACGCGAGGGAGCGCACCCGACGTTGCGGTCGCCCGCTGGCACGGGGAGTCGCCCCGTACCCGACGAGGTTCGGCGGGATCACCTCGTCCTCGTCGTCGTCGTCGACGACGGATTCCATGGCTCCGGCCACAGCGGGGACATCGATCGAGATGAGGAGTTCGCCGACCGCGATGACCTCACCGGGCGCTGCGTGCAACGTGCGCACGGTTCCGGCGAACGGCGACGGCAGCTCGACGATCGCTTTCGCGGTCTCGACTTCTGCGATCGGCTGGTTGAGGGTGACGATGTCGCCGACGGCGACGAGCCACTGCACGATCTCGGCTTCCGGGAGGCCCTCGCCCAGATCGGGGAGACGGAACTCGGCGGTCATCGGGAACTCCCCTCCCTCGGTGCGAGATCGTCGTCGGCCACTGCGCTGAGACTGTGCGGCCGGTCCAGGACCCGGTCGACGGCATCGAGGATCCGATCGAGATCGGGGAGATGGTGCCGCTCGAGCTTGGCGGGCGGATACGGGATGTCGTGCCCGGTCACCCGCAGCGGCGGCGCTTCGAGGTACGAGAAACACTGTTCTGTCACACTCGCGATGACCTCCGCGCCGACTCCGGCTTCCCCACCGGCCTCGTGGGTCACCACCATCCGCCCGGTCTTGCGGACGGATGCCGCGACGGTGCGATAGTCGACCGGGGAAATCGACCGGAGGTCGATGACCTCCAGCGAGATGCCGTCGTCCTCTGCGGCGAGTGCGGCATCCATCGCGGTGCCCACCTGCGCACCGTAGGTCACGATCGTCGCGTCACTGCCCTCGCGCACCACCCGAGCGAGCCCCATCGGGGCGGCATCGGCGATATCGCCGTCCAGGTCGACGTCGCCTTTCGCGTGATAAAGCCGCTTGGGCTCGAAGAACACGACCGGGTCATCGCTCGCGATCGCCTGCTGCAGCATCGTGAACGCATCCTGCGGGTTGGACACGGCGACCACGCGCAGCCCGGCGGTGTGCACGAAGTACGCCTCGGGCGACTCGGAGTGATGCTCGGCCGCTCCCACACCGCCGGCCCAGGGGATGCGGATCGTCAACGGCATCTTCACGCGCCCCGCCGTGCGGTAGTGCAGCTTCGCGACCTGACAGACGATCTGATCGAAGGCGGGGTACACGAATCCGTCGAACTGGATCTCCACGACCGGCCGAAATCCCCGGAAGGCGAGGCCGACCGCCGTGCCCACGATGCCCGACTCCGCCAGCGGGGTGTCGATCACCCGGCGAGGGCCGAACTCGTCGAGCAGGCCGTCGGTGATGCGGAACACCCCACCTAAGGCGCCGATGTCCTCGCCCATCAACAGCACACGGTCATCGCTCTTCATCGCGCGGTGCAGTCCGGCGGTGAGTGCCTTGCCCATCGTCATCTGCGTCATTATCCCGCCTCCTCGACGGCCGCGAATCCGTCGAGATACGCGGCGAAGCGGCGACGCTCGCGCTCGATCCCACTGTGGGGTTCGGCATAGACGTGATCGAGGACCTCCAGCGGCGGGCGACTCGTGGCCGTGAGCACGACGCTGCGCATCTCGGCCGCGAAGTCATCACCGGCTACGGCGATCTCAGCCACGAACGCATCGTCGAATGCGTCTTCGGAACGCAAGTAGGCCTCGAGCCGGGTCAGTGGATCGCGTGCACGCCAGCGTTCGAGCTCCGCTGCCTGGCGGTACCGGGTGGGGTCGTCTGAGGTCGTGTGGGGACCCATCCGGTAGGTGACAGCCTCGAGAAACACGGGTCCGCGACCGCGGCGTGCGTGGTCGAGCGCCCACCGCATCGCGGCAGTGCAGGCCAGCACGTCGTTGCCGTCGAGGCGCAGACTCGGGATGCCGAACCCGGGTGCACGCCCGGCGAGCGGGAAGCGCGACTGCACCGTGACGGGCTCTGAGATCGCCCACTGATTGTTCGAACAGACGAAGACGACGGGCGCTGCAAACGACGACGCGAAGATCATCGCCTCGTTGACGTCGCCCTGACTCGTCGCTCCGTCGCCGAAGTAGGCCACGGCAACCTGATCGGTTTCGTCGCGCTGAATGCCCATGGCATAGCCGACCGCGTGCAGTGTCTGGGCGCCGATGATGATCTGGGGCGTGGCCATGTGAAGCTTCTGCGGGTCGAACGTGCCGTGCATTTCGCCGCGCCATCCGAGGACCAGGTCCGCCGGGCGTGCACCGCGCATGGTGAGCACGCCGACTTCCCGGTAACTCGGGAAGAGGAAGTCGTCGAGCCGAGCGGCGCGTGCCGTGCCCACCTGAACAGCCTCTTGCCCGTGCGCGGGCGCCCACAGGCCGAGATGGCCTTGACGCTGCAGCGCGACTCCCTCCGCGTCGATCCGTCGGACGAGCGCCATATCGCGGTACAGGCCGCGGAGTGCCTCCGCGTCCAGGTCGGTGACCCACCGATCCAGTTGGGGATCGGATCGCCGTTCACCGCTCGGAGTCAGCAGCACAGCCAGATCGTCGAGATCGGCGTCGCGGGAGGTGGGCGGGGTCAGGGTGTACGTCATCGTCGTCCCTTCTGTTTTCCGGCCGCAGGTCTCGTGAACCGGGGGCCGTTGCAGAGCGTCGGCCTCATCGCCGACTGAGTCGAGGCTACGTCGACATCGCACCTCGCTCAAGCATTCGGCAGTGGGTTGAGCATGTTGCGTAACACGCGCGTGTTCACCCTGTTATGGTTGGGCACTATGGGACTCCTCGACCACGTAGATCTGGAGCTGTTGAACGCGCTGGCCGATGATCACCGCGCCACCGTCGTCGCTCTGGCCGACCGTCTCGGACTCTCTCGCAACACGGTTCAGGCGCGCATGGCGAAGCTCGAGCGATCAGAGGTTTTCCTGTCGTTCGAACGTGCCATGTCACCCAAAGCGCTGGGTCTCCCGATCGAAGCCATGATCAGCATCACCGTGCATCAAGCCGATCTCCCGCGCATCACGGCCGAGCTCGCGGAACTGCCCGAAGTCCTGCAGGTGCACGGACTGAGCGGCCAGATCGACCTGCTGGCCCGCGTCGCAGCGCGCGACACGCAGCACCTGTTCGAGGTGGATGCCCGCATCCTCTCCATCGAGGGCGTCGAGCGCACCGAAACCTCCCTCGTCATGGGCGAAGTCATCGGCTATCGCGTGCGTCCTCTGCTGGAATCGGTGCGAGCGGAATCACTTCGACCGGAGTCAGCACCGCGCTCGTCGTGACGGCATCCACCTCGGCGGCATCCATGCGCACCAGGACGACGCCGACGAGGATCAGCGCACCACCGACGAACTGGATGGGCGCGGGAGTCTCGCCCAGCAGCAACCACGCGAAGGCGAGAGCGAAGAGCACCTCGGAGAGCCCGATGAACGAGGCCAGCCGGGAGCCGATGCGCGGCACCGCCATGACGCCGAGCGCATAGCCGAGGGTCGTCCCGACGGCGCCGACCCACAGCAACGGCAGGAGGCCCGGCATCTCGATACCGCGGAAAGCGACCGTGACGTCAGGGGCTGCGAACGGCAGGATGCCGGTGACCGCGAGTGCGGCCATGAACAGTGCGCCGACGAGCAGTCCACCCGACGCGAGGGCGAGTGGCGGCAGGTCATCGCCCGTCCGCTCGGACATGACGAAGTAGACGCAGACGCAGACTGCCGCAGCGAGCGCGAGGATCGTGCCCAGCGGGTCGAAGCGTGCCCCGGCGATGTCGACGACCAGGATGAGCCCGACGACGGCGACGGCCGAACCGCCGAGAACCAGTCGCGACGGCGTGCGTCGCGTTCGGAACCAGACGAAGGCGACCAGCATGACCGGGGCGAGGTATTGGATCAGCAGCGCGACCGCGACCGGCATCCGTTGCATCGCGGTGAAGAAGAAGAGCTGGCATCCCGCGACCGGGATGAGTCCGAAGGCCAGCAGCGACCAGCCGTGCCGGCGCAGGAACGATCGTTCACGGAGCACCGTCCGCACGAGCACGGGCGAGAGGATGAGGCCGGCGAGGCCCATCCGCACGATGAGCGCGGCCGACAGTGACCACCCGGCCTCCAGGAGGGGCTTGACCAGCGGCCCGCTCGACGAGAACGCGAGTGCCGAAACGACCGCCATGACGATACCCGCGCTGCGATGGACCGTCACGCGGGCGGGCTGCGCGATCAGAAGCGGGGTGGAAGCCGTGTGTGTCACCAGCGGTCTGCGTTCTACTGAGACAGGATCGAATCGACCTGTCAGGGGTGTGAGATGCTTACACTAATGACGGTACTGCCACCGACAGTCAGGAGTCAACGTGGTCTTCATACATGACACCGAAATGTCGCTGCGCGCCGCTGCCGCGCTGGTGAACACCCTGCCGGACATCGACACCGACGGCGTTGATCGGCTCGTTTCTCGGACAGACCTGGACGCGTACTTCGACGAATACGCGTATACAGGGACTTTTCACCGCGACGACGATGAGCTCCACACCGTGCGAGGCAACCGTGCACGTCTGCGAGAGCTGTGGAGCGTCGATCGCACCGCCGCCGTGCCGCTGGTCAACGCGATGCTGCGTGACGGTCAGGCGCTCCCCCAGCTCGTGATCCACGACGGATTCGACTGGCACATCCACGCCACCGAGCCGGATGCTCCCCTGTCCGTCCGCATGCTCGTCGAGTCCGCGATGGCGTTCGTCGATGTCATCCGTTCCGACCAGTGGGACCGCGTGCGCCGCTGCGAGGCGGACGACTGCGAGGCGGTCTACATCGACTTCTCGAAGAACGGATCCAAGCGCTACTGCGACACGGGCAATTGCGGCAACCGCATGAACGTCATCGCGTACCGTCGGCGGAAGGCTGAAGAAAGCGCATGATCGCGGCGGCGGCTTCGCGCGGCTTCTCGTAGTGGATCAGGTGGCCGACGCCCGTGATTTCGACGAGTTCGGCGTCCGGGAAGAGCGTCTGCAAGTGCCGCTCCGCCTCGATCGGAGTGATGTCGTCGCGGTCCGCCGCGATCAAGAGCGTCGGCTGGGTGATCCGGGGCGCGAAGGCGCGGACATCGTGGGACACCGAGGCGATGAAGGCCTCGTGGAGCACATCACGGTCGGCGAACCGCGAGAAGTAGGTGTCGTGCTGATCGTGGATGAAGGTGCGCAGCCCCGCATCCTTCGTCTTGGCCATCGAGGCGCTCATGACCCGGACGATGAGTCGGTTGCGAAGAAGAGCCTCACCCAGGGGCGTGGGCAGCCGTGCTCCCGCCCAGTAGTAGAAGACAGCGAGCCGCGTGAGGAGCCCTCTCGGGCCTTCGAGTGCCGGTGCACCGATCGGGTTGACCAGGATGACCCGCGGCGTCTGCAGGCCGCCTGCGACAGCCCCGGCAACCACGATCGAGCCGAACGAGTGGCCGAGGATGACGGCGCCCGGTGCGACGGCATCCACGAAATCGTGGAGCCAGTCGACGTACGTCTGCAACGTGTGCGGTACGGCCGGGAGCGGGGCGGTCTCACCGAAGCCGGGGAGGTCGGGAGAAATGACGCGGATGCCGTCGAGATACGCGACGACAGGATCCAGTCCATGGTGCTCACCGCGGTACCCGTGCACAGCGACCAGCGTGGTGTGAGCGTCGGCATCGCCGTAGACCCAGTAGGACGTGGTCCCTCCGCGCACGGTGACCTCGTGGCGCTCCACGGGGATCTGCGCGAGACGAACGGCGTAGGGAGACGGAGCGACCATCCGTCGAGTCTACGAGCGCGGCGTGGCCTCCCCGTCATGTCGGAGGCACGCTCTAGCGTCGAATCATGCAGTCCTGGCACCCCGAGCCGCTCTCGCTCTTCGACGACGATCTCTTGGTCGCCGCTGATGCCTCGGTGGCAGTGGCGCCCACGCACTGGGCGGACACCGTCGGTGTGTTCGACCTGGAAACGACCGGTGTCGACGTGACTGTCGATCGCGTCGTCACGGCGCATGTCGGCCTCCTCGGGCCCGGCGGTGTCGCCCTGCGCGCGCAGTCGTGGCTCGCCGACCCCGGTATCGAGATCCCGGAAGGCGCATCGGCGATCCACGGCATCAGGACGCAGCACGCCCGCGAGCACGGACGTCCCGCCGCGGAGGTCGTGGCCGAAGTCGTCGCCGCGCTCCGCGACCTCTTGGATGCCGGCATCCCCGTGGTCGCGTACAACGCACCGTATGACTTTTCGCTCCTGAAGTATGAGGCGCTCCGACACGGCATCGAGCCGATCGCCGACCCGTGGCCGGTGATCGACCCGCTCGTTCTCGACAAAGCACACGACCGATATCGCAAGGGAAAGCGCACGCTCGAAGTCGTCGCCGCCCACTACGCGGTCGAATTGACGGGTGCGCACGATGCCGCCGCCGACGCGATCGCCGCGGGCCGCGTCGCTCAGGCACTCGCCGGGCGCTTCGCACTACCGGCCGACGTGCGGGAACTGCACACGCAGCAGATCGGCTGGGCGCGCGATCAGGCCGACAGCCTCACCGAGTACTTCATCCGCGTCGGTCGCCTCGATCCGGCCGAGCGGCTCGACGGGGCCTGGCCGATCCGCTGAACGTCAGTCGCGCTGTCGTGCGGGGTCACCTGTGGCCGCATCCTCGCCCTGATGCGACACCACCTGCCCCGCGAAGACCCAAACGAGGGTGATGCGCGGGGTTCAGGTACCGAAGGGTGCGCGCGTCGCGATCACTGTCACGAGCCGCTCGACGGCGAACACCGGATCGCGCGATGCGCCCTTGACTTCGGCGTCCGCACGGGCCGCAGCCTGGATCGCCATGCCGAGTGTCGCTTCGTTCCAGCCCGTGAGGTCTCGTCGCGCGCGGTCGACCTGCCAATCCTTCATGCCGATGCGCGCGGCCAGCGCGCCGGACGATTCCCGCGACCCGGCGACGCGGGCCATCGTGCGCAACTTCATCGCGATCGCAGCCACGAGCGGCACAGGATCGGCACCACTCGCGAGCGCGTGGCGCAACGTGATCAGCGCCTCGCCGTAGCGTCCGGCGATCGCCGTATCGGCTACCGCGAAGGCGGAGGTTTCCACGCGCCCCCCGTAGTACCGGGTGACGATGGTCTCGTCGATGTCACCGGCGACGTCGGCGATGAGCTGCTGGCAGGCGGCCGCGAGTTCGGTGACATCATCGGCGAAGGCGCTCACCAGGGCCCGGAGCGCGTTCGGGGCGATCCGCCGCTGCGCTGTCTGGAATTCTCCCGCGGCGAAGTCGAACTTGTCCGAATCGCGCTTGATCGCCGGAACCGCAATCTCGATGCCTCCGCCCGTACCGCCGCGGATCGCATCGAGGAGCTTCTTGCCGCGCACGCTCGCCCCGGTGTGGCGGAGCGTCACGGTCGCCCCGTCCTGCGGAGCTTCGAGGTAGGCGAGCGCTTCGGTCAGGAACGCATCGGAGCACTTCTCCACCCCGGCCACCCGCACCAGTCGCGGTTCGCCGAACAGCGACGGCGACGTCAGCGTCAGCAAACTGCCGGACGTATAGTCATCGGCACGCAGGTCGGAGACTTCGACACTCGGATCTTCGGCGCGCAGGTAGTCGCGGATGCCGGCGACAGCCCGTTCGGCGCAGACTTCTTCGGGCCCGGACACCAGCACGATCGGCGCCGGCTGAGGCGCACGCCATGACACCTGCGGGATCGCGGACGAGGAGCGTCCGGTGGGGCGGCGGGGGGCAGGCGGCATCGTCCCAGCCTAGCCACCGGCACCGACAGGATCGGCACCGGCCTCGACCGGCTCGGCCCGCCAGAGGCGCAGTGCGCCGCCGTCCGTCCACACGGCCGCGGTGCCGCCCTGGTCGGTGCGGATGATCCGTGCCCGGTCGTCGTGCAGGAACCCGAGTGTTTCGGCACGGGGGTGACCGTAGGTGTTCTCGCCGACAGAGATCAAGGCGATCGCGGGCAGGGCGCCGGCATACAGCGCAGGATCCTGGTCGGCGCTGCCGTGGTGGGCGACCTTGACCACGGCGTAGTGCGTGCGGAGCACCGCGTGCGTGGCGACGGCGCGCTGGGCCGCGCCCGACAGGTCGCCGAGAAACAGCGAGGCGGGCACGCCGCCGCCCTGGATGTCGATCACGACGCTGGCGTCGTTGCCGGGGATCACGTCGCGCGGAGGCCACAGAACCCGCCACTGGGCGCCGCCGAGCGCGCCCCCGAGGCCGATCGAGGCGCGTTGCAGGTGTGCCCCGCCCGTGACGAGAGCATCGAGCACGCCCTGATGGTCACGATCCCCCGGTGGCCCGTGCAGAACGGTCCCGACGCGGCCGACGACAGCATCCACTCCCCCGCGATGATCGAGATCGTAGTGTGTCAGGACGAGCACGTCGATCCGATCGATGCCGAGCAGTTCGAGACAGTCGCGGAGCGGCGCGGGGTCCGGACCCGTGTCGATGAGGGCGACGACGCCCGCCGAGCGAACGAGCACCGCATCGCCTTGGCCGACATCACAGGCGGCGATCGCCCACTGCTCGGGGACCTGCGCGCGCGTCAGCATTCCGGCGATGGGGCCGACCGCGAGGAGCAGTCCGAGCGCCGTGGCGACCACGAGTGTCGACCCCACCCGCACGCGGCCCGGCACGCTCACGATCATCCCTGCGATGGCGACGCCGAGCACCGCCATCGCGAGCAGCCCCGGCCATCCTTCGAGCCACGTGACCGTCGCGCCGGGCGCATGGGCGAGCAGGTCGGCAGTCCCGGCGATCCACGCGGAGGGAAGCCACGCGATCGCGGCGAGGCCTGGTCCGAGGAAGGGGATGCCGGCCGTCAGGCATCCGAGCAACCCGAGCACGGTGCCGAGGGGCGCCGCCGGCGCCGCGAGCAGATTGGCCAGAACGCCGTAGACGGGGACCTCCGGCGTGATGAGGACGAGGAGCGGACCGCACGCCAGCTGTGCCGCGAGCGGCACCGACAGCGCGAGCGCGAGGGGCGCGGGCATCCATCGCGCGAGGCCGTCGGCGAGCGGTCCCGCACCGAGGAGCAACGCCCCGGTCGCCGCAGCCGACAGCGCGAACCCGAGCGAACCGGCTTGCCAGGGATCCAGGACCAGGATGCCGGCGACCGCGGTGCTCAGCAGAGAGACCCCGGCGCCGGTGCGCCCGAGGAGCACGCCGAGCATCGCGATCGCGGCCATGACCGCGGCACGGACGACACTCGGTTCCGGTGACACCAGGACGACGAACCCGGCGAGCGAGGCGAGTCCGATCACGACACGGAGACCCCGTCGCGCACCGCACAATGCCGCGGCGGCGAAGGCGATGCCCACGACGAGTGCACAATTGGCACCGGAGACCGCCGTCAGGTGCGAGAGCGACGATGTCTTCATTGCGGCGTCGAGATCGTTCGACACCGCGGACGTGTCGCCGACTGCCAGCCCGGCGATGAGACCTCCTGCGGGCGCAGGGAGGCCCGCCGTCGTCGTGAGCAACCCGCGCCGGAGCGCCGATGCGGCCGCGAATACGCCGCCAGGCGGCGAGAGCACACGGGGTTCACCGGTGGACTGGATGACGAGCACCGCGCGCTGGCCGGGATCCGCCGCCCAAGCCGTGCCGGCGACCGAGACGACGGCACCGAGGTCGAGTCCTGCGGGGACGTGAGCGACGCGGACGACCACCGGTACGTGTGAGACGCGGACGAGGGGTCCGGTCGCGAGGGAGCGCAGCCGCGCGTCGAACCGCCAGCCGGTCGCGGTCCGTTCGACCTTGCCGACGACGACGATCTCAGCCTCGAGAGCTCGACCTCCGCTGAGTTCCCACCCGGTCACCTGCGCGCGGGATCCGACGGTCATCGCGATCGTGGTAGCGGTAGCCGCGGACACGGCCGCGCACACCGCGGCGATGACAACGATGCGCCACAGGCTGTTCCGACGGCGCCAGATCAGCGCCGCGCCGAGCAGACCGGAGGCCGCGATCCACAGGCCGGTCGCCGTCGCCGGTGCCGCCGCCGCGTGCAGGATGAGGAGCGCCGCGGTCAGCCAGGTGCAGAGCGCAATCGGCACGAGACGCAGGTCTCGGCGGCGCGCGGAGCGCAGGCTCACACCGTCACCACGTCGCGCAGGCCCTCGAGCATCTTCTCGCCGATACCCGGAACGGCCAGCAGGTCTTCGACACTCGTGAAGCGGCCGTTCTCGTCTCTCCAGGCCAGGATCCGCTCTGCCAGCGCCGGCCCGATCCGCGGCAGCGTCTCGAGGGCCGCGGCATCCGCCGTGTTGAGATTGACGCGGCCGTCTCCGGCCGGCGACGTGCCCGGAGCATCGACGATCGTCTCCCCCACCGCCGGAACGTACAGCTGCTCGCCGTCGGCGAGGCGCCGGGCGAGATTCACCGCTCCCGTGTCGGCGTCGCTCTGCAGTCCCCCCGCTGCGGCGACGACGTCGACGACTCGGGCGCCGTCGGCGAGGCGGTACAGGCCGGGCTTCGCGACGGCCCCGAACACGTGCACGTACACCGCCGCCGGCTGGGCGGACGACTCTGCGTACGGAATCGCTTCGACCGGCGTGGATGCCGACCGCACGACGCCGAGGAAAACGGACACTCCCGCTGCCACGAGCACAACGACCACCGCCGCGCCGACGCCGAGGCGTCGGCGCGCGTGCGGGGCTGACGACACGGACACCGGATCAGGGTGTCATCCTGCCTGGTCGCTGACACCGCCGAACGAGCGATCCGTGCAGGGATGCCGGAAACCCCTCCCTGTGGAGGAAGCTCCGCGGCCGGTCAGGCGGTCGTGAAGCTGACGACCTTGGGAGCCCGCACGACAGCCCGTGCGATCTGACGTCCGGCAAGCGAACGCACGACCTTCTCATCGGCACGCGCCAGAGCTTCGAGCTCGTCCGACGAAATGCGCGCGGAGACGGTCAGCGTGCCGCGGACCTTGCCGTCGACCTGCACGACGGCCGTGACCGATTCCTCCACGAGGAGCATGGGGTCAGCCTGACGCCACGGGACGAGACCGACGAACGGCTCGTAGCCGAGGATCTCCCACATCTCCTCCGCCATGTGCGGCGCGAAGAGGTCGAGGATCATCGCGGTCGCCTCGGCGGCCTCGCGCACGGCCGGGTCGGCCGCACCGGCGCCCGAATCGATCGCCTTCCGGGTCGCGTTGACCAACTCCATGAGACGGGCGATCACGACGTTGAACTTCGTCTGCTCGACGAGTCCCGGCGCATCGGCCCAGAGCCGATGCGTCACTCGGCGAAGCGCCGGGTCACCCTCGGCCCAGACCACCTCGGGCGCGCTCGAGACATCCGTGGCGACCCGCCACGCGCGCGCCAGGAACTTCTGCGCCCCCGTGGTCGAGACGTCTTCCCAGTTGATGTCGTCTTCGACCGGACCGGCGAACGCGATCGCGGTACGGACCGCATCGGCGCCCGGGTCGAGCATGCTCGAGGCGAACTCGACGAGGTTGCCCTTGCTCTTGGACATCTTCGACCCGTCGAGCAACACCATGCCCTGGTTGATCAGGCTCGAGAACGGCTCCGTGAAATCGATCAGGCCCATGTCGAACAGGACCTTGGTGATGAAGCGGGCGTAGAGCAAGTGGAGGATGGCGTGCTCGACCCCGCCGATGTACGAATCCACCGGCGCCCAGCGCGCGGCCTGTGCCGTCGGGAAGGGTTCGGATGTGTCGTTCGGTGCCAGGAACCGCAGGAAGTACCACGAGCTGTCGACGAAGGTGTCCATCGTGTCGGCGTCGCGCAGTGCAGGCTCACCGGTTTCGGGATCGGTGGTCTGCATCCATTCGGTCGCGCCGCCGAGCGGCGACGTGCCCTGGGGAGCGAGATCGAGACCCTGCGCGGCCGGCAGGATGAGCGGCAGCTGGTCGTCGGGCACCGGAACGGTGCGCCCGTCCGCGGTGTGGATCATCGGGATCGGCGTGCCCCAGAACCGCTGGCGGGAAATCAGCCAGTCGCGCAGGCGGTACGACTTCGCCGCACGGCCGGTGCCCTGCGCCGACAGCTCCTCGATCGCGCGAGCGATCGCATGCCGCTTGCTGAGTCCGTTGAGCGAACCCGAATTGATCAGGCGTCCGTCGTCGGTGAGGGCGATGCCGGTGACCGCGGGGTCGAGTTCGTCCAGGCTGGGGTCGTCGGCGAACGGGTCGATCGGCACGCCGTCGGCATCGAGTTCGATGACCGGGATCGCGCCGGTGACCGGGGCCGTCGTATCGACGACGACCTTGACCGGAAGCCCGAATGCGCGGGCGAAGTCGAGGTCGCGTTGATCGTGCGCGGGGACGGCCATCACGGCGCCATGGCCGTAATCGGCGAGGACGTAGTCGGCTGCCCAGATCGGCAGGCGCTCGCCGTTGACCGGGTTCACCGCGAAGCGGTCGAGGAACACGCCTGTCTTCGGGCGGTCGGTGGCCTGCCGCTCGATCTCGGTGGACTTCCCGACGCTCTCCAGATATGCCTGGAATGCCGCTTGCACCTCGGGTGTGGATCCGGCTGCCAGCTCGGCGGCGAGATCGGAGTCGGGCGCGACGACCATGAACGTCGCGCCGTGGAGCGTATCGGGCCGCGTCGAGAACACGCTGATCTTGTCCGCGCGACCCTCGATCTCGAAGTCGATGTCGGCGCCGACGGATCGACCGATCCAGTTGCGCTGCATCCGGATGACCTTCGACGGCCAGAAGCCCTCGAGCTGGTTCAGGTCATCGAGGAGTCGGTCCGCGTAGTCGGTGATCTTGAAGTACCACTGCGTGAGCTTCTTCTTGACGACCTCGGCCCCACAGCGTTCGCAGTGACCGTCGACGACCTGCTCGTTCGCGAGGACGGTCTGGTCGTTCGGGCACCAGTTGACCGGGCTCTCCTTGCGGTAGGCCAGATCACGCTCGTAGAGACGCTGGAACAGCCACTGGTTCCAGCGGTAGTACTCCGGGTCGCTCGTGTGCAGGACCCGGCTCCAGTCGTACGAGGACCCGAACTCGCGGAAGCTCTTCTTGTGCTGGTCGATGTTCCGGTACGTCCACTCCCTCGGGTCAGACCCTGCGCCGCCCTTGATCGCGGCGTTCTCTGCGGGGAGGCCGAAGCTGTCCCAACCGATCGGGTTCAGGACGTTGTATCCGCGGTGCCGCCAAAAGCGCGCGACGACATCGACGTAGGCGTAGTTCTCGGCGTGACCCATGTGCAGGTCCCCCGAGGGATACGGGAACATCCCGAGGACGTACTTGCGAGGACGCGTGTCCTCCGCGCCGCCGGCACGGAACGGGTCGGCCTCGTTCCAGAGCCGCTGCCACTTCGCCTGGATCGCGGAGGGGTCGAAGCTACTGCCCTCGGCAGTCTCGCCGGCGGGAGGAAACGTTGTGGACACTGGAGCACCAATCGGGAAGTCGGGGACGCGTGCACGCGTGCACGCGTCTTCCCAGGTTACCGGACGCGCCGTCTCACCCGATGGACGTCACAGCTCACCAGCCGGGTGGCAGCAACGCCCCGAGTGCTGCCAACGGCGCCCGCGCTTTGACAGCGACCTCAGCGACTTCGGCTGCCGGGTCGGAGAGCCAGGTGATCCCTCCGCCGGCGCCGACAGTCGCACCCCCAGGGTGGAAGACCACCGAGCGGATCACCATGGCGAGGTCCGCGCTGCCGTCCGTGCCCACCCAGCCGAAGCACCCCGAGTAGACCCCGCGCGGTCCGCGCTCGAGCCGGTGCAGGATCGCCATGGCCGACAGCTTCGGTGCCCCGGTCATGCTTCCGGCGGGGAAGGCGGCTTTCACGACGTCGCCGATCGTCGTATCCGGCCGCAGCCGTCCGGCGACGGTGGAGACGAGTTGGTGCACGGCCGGATAGGACTCGATCTCGAGCAGACGTTCGGTCACGACGGTCCCGGGAAGGCAGACCCGCTGCAGATCGTTGCGCATGAGATCGACGATCATGACGTTCTCGGCACGCTCCTTCTCGCTCGCGAGAAGTTCGGCCGCCAGTGCGCGGTCCGTCGCACGATCCGCACCACGAGGCCGCGTGCCCTTGATGGGACGCGTCCGGACCGTGCCGCCCGCCACCTGAAGGAACTGCTCGGGGCTGGCGCTTGCGAGCGCCCACGCGCCGTTCCGGATGAATCCACCGTGATGGGCGGGCTGCGCGCGGCGCAGGTGCAGATAGCTCGTGACCGGGTCGAGCGCGGTCCCGGTTGCGGCGACCTCGAACCGCGTCGTGAGGCACAGTTGGTACGCGTCGCCGGCGCGGATCGCTTCGCGACACTCCTCGATCAGCGCGGCGTAGCGTTCCGGGCTCACGCGGGCGGTCGCCTCGGTGGGAGTGGGAGAAGGCATCGCGGGTGACGTGCGACCGACGGCGGACCATCCCGCGACGTCACTCGCGAACGCTGACAGCTCCCCCTCGGGGGCGCACAACCAGATTTCTTGCGCGGCGTGGTCGATCGCGACGAATCGCGAGACCCGCATCCAGAGTGAGGACGGGCCCTCGGCGGCAGCGGGCGCCCCCGCTGCCTCAGCACCGCCGTCGTAGCCGAGCCAGCCGACCCATCCACCGGGGAAGGGACCGACATCCGCCTCCGAAGAGCCGCACACGAGCCCGTCGAAATCGGGGTCCTCCGGTGCACCGAGGCCGAGCCAGCTCCAGCCGACCTGCGCCGTGGGCCCGGCATCCAGCCAGAACCCGCGCGGTGCACGCGCAGGGCCCCCGAGGAAGAGGATCTCGGGGTCGACCCATGCCTCCAGTCGGCGGGTCGAAAGCGGCGGCACACGTTCAGGCTAGACGCATAGTCTGAATCCGTGAACGAGTTCCTCACGTGGCTGCTGGATGCCGTGCAGAGCGTCGATCCGATCGTGCGGACTGTGCTTGCGGGTGTGGCGATCATGCTGGAGACCAGTGTCCTGATCGGACTCGTCGTTCCGGGCGACACCGTGGTGATCGTCGCCGCAACCGCGGTGGGCTCGGTCGTCGAGGCGGTGGTCCTGATCCTCGTGGTGATCCTGGGCGCATTGATCGGCGAAAGCATCGGCTTCGGGCTGGGGCGCTGGCTCGGACCGCGCCTGCGATTCTCACGATTGGGTGCGCGGATAGGCGAACACAATTGGAGTCGCGCCGAACGCTACCTCCGGCGGCGCGGCGGGCCGGCGATCTTCCTCTCCCGTTTTCTGCCCGTGCTGCACTCGGTCGTGCCGCTCACGGTCGGCATGAGCGGATTCGCCTACCGCCGGTTTCTCGCGTGGACCGCGCCGGCGTGCACGCTCTGGGCGATCGCGTATGTGTCCGTCGCCGCAGCAGCCGCGGGGACGTACCGCGAACTCGCCGATCAGCTGCATTTCGCGGGCTACATCTTCGTCGGCGTCCTCATGCTGTTTCTGGTACTGGCGTACGTCCTCAAGAAGGTCATCGTCGCCCGCGAAGCTCGGCATATGACGACCGATGCCGCTCCGGAAGGGTCGGCCGCGGAAGACCGCATGGGAGAATAGAGCGATGGCTTCCTCCCGGACCCCCCGTACGAAGGTGCTGTGGTTCGCGCGCCTGGAGTATCGCTTCCATGCCTGGCGTGAGCGTCGCGCCCGTTCGCGCGGGCAGCGACCGACGGTGTCCGCCTACCCCGGTTACGGCAGCCAGGAGTGGGTCCGCGTGCTCGGACGCGTGCTCATCGTGCCGCCGACACGCCAGCGCGGCGAATATGCCAGCGTGCGGGGATGGCGGAGCTTCGCGGCCGTTCCGGTCGGCTACGCGCAGGTGACGGTCACGATCGAAGGGGTGACCCACGAGGTCGTCGCTGACCGGGGTGGCGTCATCGACACGGTTCTGTCCGCCCGCTTGGAGCCCGGATGGCAGACCTTCACGATGGCGGTCGAACACTCCGACCCGGTCGAAACGCGCGTGTTCATCGTGGCCGACGACGTCCGCTTCGGGGTGATCAGCGATATCGACGACACCGTCATGGTCACCGCGCTCCCCCGTCCGTTCGTCGCGGCATGGAACTCGTTCGTCGTCGACGAGCACGCACGACAGCCCGTGCCCGGCATGGCCGTCCTTCTCGAGCGTCTCACGCGTGATCACGCGGGTGCTCCGGTCATCTATCTCTCGACCGGTGCATGGAATGTGGCTCCGACGCTCCAACGCTTCATGCGCCGTCACCTGTTTCCGTCCGGCTCGCTTCTGCTCACCGATTGGGGTCCGACGCACGACCGCTGGTTCCGGAGCGGGCGCGACCACAAGCAGGAGAACCTCCGACGCCTCGGCACGGAGTTCCCCCAGATCAAGTGGATTCTTCTCGGCGATGACGGCCAGCACGACGATGACCTCTACACCGCGTTCACGAGCGAGTTCCCCGACCATGTGACGGCCGTCGGCATCCGACGTCTCTCCCCCACCGAAGCGGTGCTCGCCGGTGGGCGGACGGCCGTGAACGATCATTCGGCAGCGAATGTGCCCTGGGTCACGGGTGAGGACGGGGCGGCGCTTCTGGAGCGTCTCACCGAGGTGGGTGTCACCTCGGCGGAGTAGGCGCCCGTGTCGGAGGCTCACCGTAGGCTGACGGCATGTGTGGTCGATTCGTCGTAGCCAATGTGGCCTCCGAGCTGGTCGGGGTACTCCGCGTCGATCTGGCAGCGGATGAGCTTCCACCCCCGTCCTTCAACGTCGCGCCGACCGATCCGGTGGCGATCGTGCTCGACTCTGCCAAGACCGAGCCGCCCACGCGCCGTCTCGAGGCTGCCCGCTGGGGTCTCGTGCCGGCATGGGCGAAAGACCCGTCGATCGGCGTCCGTGCCATCAACGCCCGCTCGGAAGAGGTCGAGGACAAGCCGATGTTCCGGCAGGCATTGATCAAGCGGCGTGCGGTGGTACCGGCATCCGGGTACTACGAGTGGCATACGGATGCCGGGGTCAAAACTCCGTACTACATCCGGCCGCAGGGCGAGGAGCCGTTGCTGTTCGCCGGTCTGTACGAGTGGTGGAAAGATCCGTCGAAAGCCGACGACGACGCCACGAGGTGGATGCTGAGTTTCACGATCATGACGCGCGCATCGGTCGGCCCGCTCGGGTCGATCCATGATCGGATGCCGTTGTTCATCGACGCCGATCACGCCGATGTGTGGCTGGATCCCACGACCGAGAACGTGGGAGATCTGCTCGACGCGACGATCGACGCTGCGCCGTTGTTGGCCGAGACGCTTCAGATGTATCCCGTCGACCCTGCCGTCGGCAACGTGCGCAACAACGGTCCGGAACTGGTCGCACCGGCCGCGTGACCGCTCCGCCGACGCGACAACGGGCGCCGGATCGCTCCGACGCCCGTTGTGTTCAGTCGCGGATCAGGTCAGCTCGATCGTGGCCTGGTCATTGTTCAGGATGATGACCGGCGTGATGGGCGAGAGGCCCGCCGCGCGGATCTTCGCGAGGTCGAACTGGACGAGCGGGTCGCCGACGTTGACCGAGTCACCGGCCACGACGAGAGTGCGGAATCCGTCACCCTTCATCGTCACGGTGTCGATGCCGACATGGATGAGGAGCTCCGTCCCGTCGTGCAGCGCCAAGCCCACCGCATGACCGGTCGGGAAGACCGATGCCACAACGCCGGCCGCAGGGGCGGAGATCGTTTCACCGGTCGGGTCGATGGCCACGCCCGGGCCTATCGACCCCTGTGCGAACATCGGGTCCGGGACCTCCGACAGCGGCAGCACGGCTCCGGCGACCGGCTGCACCAGCCGCACCACCGCCGGTTGCGCCGGCCTGCGCGCGGAGCGGTCCCGGTGCTCCCCGGCAGCGCCCGCGGCGATCGTGGTGCCGGCGAGCCCCGGAGCGACCGCTCCGGCCACGGCACCGGTCTGGCCGGCATCCGCCCCCCGGAAGGCTTCGATCCGCTCCGTGCGGTCGTTGAGGATGTCATCCATCGCGTCCTTGACGAACTGGACATTCAATCCGTAGATGACCTGAACCGACTGGCCGCCCGCCTTCATCGTCCCGGCCGCGCCAGCGCGTTTGAGCGCGTGCTCGTCGATTTTCGAGGGGTCGGCGATCTCCATGCGCAGGCGTGTTGCGCAGTTGTCGACGTCGATGATGTTGTCCTTGCCACCGAGCCCGGCGATGAACTTCTCCGCGGTGCCGTGGTAGCCGGTGAGGCTCGTCTCGAGGTTGTCGGCATCCTGAGTGTCTTCGTCGTCTTCACGGCCGGGCGTCTTCAGGTTCAGGCGCTTGATCACGAGGGAGAACGTGAAGAAGTAGATGAAGAACCAACCGACACCCATGAGCAGGAGGATCCACGGGTTCTGCGCGAGCGGGTTGGCCCACTGCAGCACCATGTCGATGAAACCGCCCGAGAAGCCGAACCCGAGCCGGGTCGGAAGGAGCGCCGCCAACCCCACGGAGATGCCGGTGAAGACGGCATGGATCAGGTACAGCCACGGTGCGACGAACATGAAGGAGAACTCGAGCGGCTCGGTGACGCCGACGAAAAACGAGGCGAAGGCCGCCGACAGCATGATGCCGTAGGTGATCTTCTTGCGCTTGCTGTTGGCGGTCAGGAAGATCGCGAGAGCGGCGCCGGGAAGACCGAACATCATGATCGGGAAGAAGCCCGCCATGTACTGACCCGTCACCCCGTACACGCCGTCACCCGAGTCACCGGCGAGGAAGTTCACGAGGTCGTTGATGCCGGCCACGTCGAACCAGAACACGGAGTTGAGTGCGTGATGCAGGCCTGTGGGGATCAGCAGGCGGTTGAAGAACCCGTAGAGGCCGGCCCCGAAGGGACCCATCGTGGCGATCCACTCGCCGAACGTGACGAGTCCGCCGTAGACGACCGGCCAGATGAACATCAGCAGGAGCGCGACGATGAGGGAGAAACCTGCCGTGACGATCGCGACAGAGCGCTTGCCGGAGAAGAACGATAGCGCGTCCGGGAGTTTCGTGTCCTTGAACTTGTTGTAGCACCAGGCACCGATGAGCCCCGCGATGATGCCGACGAACACGTTCTGCACTTTCCCGAATGCCGGATTGACGTCTTCGAGTTCTGCCGCACCGGTCAGGTTCTGGATCGTCGCGGGAGCCAACAGCGTGGTGATGGTGAGCCACGACACGAGCCCCGCCAGGGCTGATGTGCCATCGGTCTTGTTGGCCATACCGAGAGACACGCCGACGGCGAACAGGAGCGGCATGTTGTCCAGCAGCGCGCCACCGGCGGCGCCCAGGAACGCCGAGACGATGTTCGCGCCGCCGGCTGCTGAACTGATCCAGTACGAGATTCCGGACAGGATGGCCGCTACCGGAAGGACGGCCACCGGCAGCATGAGCGATCTGCCGAGTCGCTGGAAGAACTTCATCGTGTCCCCAACCCGAGTGGTGATCCGCCCGACGGCGGACTCGAGCCGAGGCTACCGCCGTTGTACCCCAGCGCACAGCATTCACTCAGGAATGTCGCCGGGGAAGCTGGAGGACACAACCCTCTGCGGGCAGGTACGCGGCTACCGCCCGGGATCACGCACCCTGTGAGGCAGCAACGTGCGCCTGAGCGCCGGGCGGCGCGGGCGCTGGTAGTCCGCTGGGTGGACCTCCCAGGGCGCGGAGCGCGTAGACGATAGTCGCGAGGTCGACGAGCTCCTGGGTAAGGGCACCGGCGACGGCGGGGATCGCCCCGGTCATCGCAACGATCATGAGCCCGATGCTCAGCCCGATGCCGATCCAAATTGCGGTGAGCGCCACGCGCAGCGTGTGTCGTCCGATCGACACTGCGTCGACGATCTTTGCGAGAGAGTCGACAAGAATGACGACATCTGCTGCGTCTCCGGCGGCCGTGGCGCCTTTCGCGCCCATCGCGACCCCGATGTCGGCAGCTGCCAGCACGGGAGCATCGTTGACGCCGTCTCCCACCATCATCACGGGTCGGGGATGGAGCTGTGCAGCGAGGTAGACCTTCTCCGGTGGCAGCAAATCGGCGTGCACTTCCTCGATCCCCACCTGGAGGGCGATCGAGGTGGCCGTGGGGTGGGCGTCCCCGGTGAGCATCGTGATCCGCTCGACGCCATTCATGCGAAGCCATGCAACGACGCGGGAGGATTCGGCCCTGGGGTCGTCGGCAAGGACGAGGACGCCGGCGAACCGTCCGTCGATCGCGACGTACGCGGCAGCCTCGCCGGGGCCGAGTATTGCCGGGTGTGTTTCGGGCGCGAGTGCAGCGATATAGGCCGGTTTGCCGACAACGACACGGCGCCCGTTGAGGACGGCCTCGACGCCATTGGTGGCGACTTCGCTGGCGTCGTCCGTCGCCAAGAGTTGGAGGCCTCTGTCCAGAGCGGCCCGCCTGATGCCCTCGGCGAGAACGTGGGAGGAATACTGTTCAGCGGATGCCGCGAGGAGCAGCACCTCGTCGGCGGTGAAACCCTCTGCAGGCCGGACCTCGACGAGATCTGGTCTGCCCTCGGTGAGCGTTCCGGTCTTGTCGAACGCGACCGAGCGCACGCCCGCCAGCTGCTCGATCACCGCGCCGCTCTTCATGATCACCCCGGTCTTGGCCGCGCGCGAGAGTCCGCCCAAGAAGGCGACCGGCGCTGCGATGAGGAGCGGACAGGGAGTCGCGAGCACGAGCACCTCGGCGAAGCGGGTCGGGTCGCCCGACAACGCCCAGCCAGTGCCGGCCAGGACGAGGGCGATCGCGGTGAACGGTATCGCGAAACGGTCAGCGAGCCGGACGACGGGAGCCCGGGAGTCCTGGGCGCCCTGGACGAGGGCCACAATCTGCTGATACTGGCTGTCCGCGCTGAGGCGGGTCGCTCGGATCCGCACTGCGCGTGTTCCATTGATGGCCCCCGACAGCACCTCGCCTCCTGCTTCCCGACTCACCGGCATGCTTTCGCCGGTGAGCGAGGACTCATCGAACGTCCCGCTGGAAGTGAGCAGGAGCCCGTCAACAGGCACGATCTCCGAGGGCCGCACGAGGAGGACATCGCTGATCGCGACATCGTCCACTGCTCGGTCCTCCACCTCGTCGGAATCGGCGGAATCCGAACGGACGACATGCGCAATCCTGGGTGATCGATCCAGCAGCGCCGTCAGATCACGTCGAGCCCGGCGACCAGCGAAATCTTCAAGAGCTTCCCCGCCCGAGAGCATGAGAACGACGATCAAGGAGGCGAGGTACTCCCCCACGGCGAGGGTGGCGATCATCGCGACCACCGCGAGGATGTCGAGCCCGACATGCCCTCGGAGCACATCCCGCACCATTCCGACGAGCGTCCACACGATGAACACTCCGACGTAGCCGGTTGCCAGCCACCGAGGCGCCGACGTCGCGCCCATCGCCGCGAGGACAAGCACCGTGGTGAGGACTGCCGTCGAGGCCGTGATCACGGGGTATCGCCTGATTGTCCTGATCATCTGCACGCCTTCAGCATCGCGGCTCCAGGTGATTCATGCCACCCACGCCGAAGAGACCTCGACGAAGCCTTCCGGTGGTTCGGTCATTGATGAGATCCTCCATCTCACTCATTCAGCTTGGGTGCCCTTGTGCGCCGGATTGCTGCGCACGGGTGCGGCGAACGTGGCTGCGGGCGTGCTCGATGGCGGCGGGGAGGTCGACGAAGAGATGATTCTGATGTCGCAGCGCGGAGATCACCCCTACCCGGGTCGCGACGTGGAGGTGGCGTTCCTGGATTCCTTTGATGAGAACGGTGATGTTCCGCCGTTCGAGGGACTGGACGAGTTCGGTGATGACGCGGGCGCCGGTGGCATCGAGGACCTGCAGTTGGGAGAGGCGGAGGATGACGACGGAGACGCTGCTGATCAGGTTGATTTCCTCGACCATCCGGTCGGCGGCCCCGAAGAACAGCGCCCCGTCGAGGCGGAACACCGCGATCTCCTCGTCTCCCGGCTGGGGAGATTCCCTGATCTCCTCGCGGTGAACGCCGCCGGATGCGGCGAGGGTGCGGAGGGCAAAGAAGGCCGCGGCAGCGATTCCGATGCCCACGGCGATGATGAGGTCGAAGGACACGGTGACCACGGCAGTGCCCACAAAGACGGCTGCGTCGGATCTACTGGCGGTGATGACGCTGCGCACGGTGGAGCGGGAGATCATCCGGATGGCGGTGATCATGAGCACTCCCGCGAGCGCGGCCAGCGGAATCAGCGATACGGCCGATGTCGCAAGGTAGACGACGGCGATCAGCACGAGCGAGTGGATGATTGCAGCGAGCCTGCTTTGCGCACCCGAGCGAAGGTTCACAGCGGTACGCGCGATTGCGCCGGTGGCGGGCATGCCACCGAAGAATCCTGATGCGACGGATGCGAGCCCTTGCCCGACGAGTTCCCGGTCCGCGTCGTAGGGTCCGGTGTCCGAGATCGATGCGGCAACACGCGCGGACAAGAGGGACTCGATCGCAGCCAGAGCCGCAATCGTGAGCGCCGGGCCGGCCAGGGTGGCCACCAGCGGAAGGGTGACGGCGGGGAACGTCGGAGCAGGTAGCGCGGATGGCAACTGGCCAATCCGATCAATGGGCAGGTTCGCAACCGTCACCACAATCGTCACGACGATGATCGCGATCAAGGAAGCAGGGATGTGGCGATTCAGCCGGGGCAGGAAGACCATTATCGCCGCCACGGCGACCGTGGTGGCGATCGCCGTGGCGGTAACCGGCCACGCCACCGTCGGAAGCGCCTCGACGACTGCGACCAAGGTGTTCGTGCTGGGGCCGGGTGAGACTCCGAAAGCGGCGGGGACCTGCTGGAGGAAGATGATGACGGCGATGCCGAGGGTGAACCCTTCGATCACCGGCCAGGGAATGTATGAGACGACGCGACCGATCTTCAGAACGCCCGCTATCAGAACGAAGATGCCCGCCATCAGACTGAGCAGAGGCACGACCTGGGGTCCCTGGACGGCGACGATCGGGCCAAGAATGACGACCATGGCCCCGGTCGGGCCAGAGACCTGCACGTTGGAGCCTCCGAAGACGGCGGCGACGATCCCGGCGATAATCGCGGTGATCAGCCCGACCTCAGCGCCCACTCCGGAGCTCACTCCGAACGCGAGGGCCAGAGGAAGCGCGACGATCCCCACCGTGATCCCGGCGACCAGATCGCTGCGCCATGTCCGTGGTAGCCGGCGATAGTCGGCAGCGCCGGGGAGAAGCGGGGCGAAATAGCCTCTCACAGTCACCGTGAACCCACCGATCGTTCCGGGAGCGCCGGGAGGTTTTGCGAGTCGTGCATCTGCTGCTGCGCCTGAGTCAGGATGTCGACGAGCAAGCGGCGCGCCGCGTGGAGCAGATCGGCGACCTCGGGGAAGGCGGGACGGTAGAACACCTGACTTCCCCTGCGCTCAGAAACCACCAAGTGGTGCTTACGCAAAACCGAAAGGTGCTGCGAAAGGTGCGAGGCCTCGATAGTCAGATCTTCGATGAGAGCACTCACTGCGACCTCATCGGACGCGATCAGGATCTCCAAGATGCGGACACGCACGGGATGCGCCAACCCCTTGAACAGATTGGCCTTGACCTCGTACAGCGGGCGATCCTGACCCAGCGGACCTTCCACAACGCCTCGCATCCACAACTCCTGCCGTGCACTCCGGTGGCACACGAATCAATGATTTGATGATGTCATCATGTCATGTCTTCGTGCACGATCCCACGTCGGCTCTAGGCTGAGAGCATGCCCCAACGCCCTGACAAACATGACCCGTTGACGATCGGTTTCCAGACGCAGGCTGTGCATGCAGGCAACGACGTCGACACCGGTTCGGGTGCAATTCGCCGGCCGATCGTGATGGCGAACTCCTATGCGCTGCCGGATGACCCGTCGACAGTGAGCTGGTCCGGGACCGATGTTCCGCTGTACACGAGGAATACGGGCGCCAATCAGCTCGCGCTGCAGACGAAGCTCGCGGCCCTCGAGGGGGGCGAAGATGCTGTCGTGCTCGCCTCCGGAGTCGCGGCACTGCACGCGATCTTCTTCACGTACCTGAGAACCGGCGACCACGTGGTGGTGGGAGATGTCACTTACGAGGCGACGTGGCGGCTGTTCGCCGAACTGCTGCCGGAAAAGTATGGGATCGAAGCGACGTTCGTCGACACGAGCGACATCGCCGCGGTGAAGAAGGCGGTCCAGCGGAACACGAAACTGATCCACGTCGAGGCGATCGCGAACCCGACGACGAAGGTGACAGACATTGCCGCCGTCAGCGCGATCGCGCATGCGGCCGGCGCGTTGCTGTCGGTGGATTCCACCTTCACGCCGCCTCCGCTCTACCGGCCGCTGGCTGACGGCGCCGACCTGGTGGTGCACTCGCTCACGAAGTACATCAACGGCCACGGTGACGCCATGGGCGGCGTCGTGGTCGGGTCGCGGGACTTGATCCAGCCCATCAAGTCCGACGCGATGGTGGATGTGGGCGGCGTAATCTCTCCGTTCAATGCTTGGCTGATCACCCGCGGCTCCGTCACCCTGCCGCTCCGGCTGGCCCGCCATCTCGAATCCGCGGCGCTGATCGCACGCTTCCTGGACGAAGACCCCCGCATCGCGTTCGTCTCATACCCCGGCCTTCCCTCGCATCCGCAACACGAGGTGGCGCTGCGCCAGTTCGGGGGACGCGGGTTCGGCGCGATGATGGCGTTCGCGGTGAAAGGCGACCCCGAGACCCAGAACACGTTCGTCGCGAACCTTCGGGTCATCACCTCCGCGGTGTCGCTCGGTCACGATGAGTCGCTCATCGTCCATGTCGGCACGGGCGGACCGCGCGTCGCGTACTACCCAGAGGAGTTCCGCACCTGGGGGCACCTCCGCTTCTCCATCGGGCTGGAAGACCCGGAGGACCTCATCAAGGACCTCGACGCGGCATTGACGGCGACCGTCGGATCGCGAGAATAGCCGCTTCCCAGCAGCAGCTCGAGTTGGTGCGGGTCAGCGGAGTGTGGAAAGGGGTCGGCCGTCGGGTGCGGCCGCCCCTGACGGTCAGAGCGTCGCGAGAATGTCCTCCATCGTGGTGATCTCGGCGGTCTGGGACGCGATGATGTCCTCCGCAAGCGTGATCACGTCGGGGTTCTGACCGTTATCGACTTCGCGCTGCGCCATCTCGATCGCGCCCTCGTGGTGGACGATCATCTGCGAGAGGAACAACCGCGACGCCTCAACGACGGAGGCTTCCTCAAGGGCTTGCATGTCGGTGTCGGACATCATTCCGTCGCCCCTGTGATCCATGTCGCCCATGTCGGCCATCGGGGTGCCCCAGTCATCCAACCAGGACTCCATCAGCTCGATCTCCGGACCCTGCGCAGCCTTGATCTCCTCTGCGGGATGGAGCGCACCGCGCCAGGCCTTGAACATGCCATCACGCTGATCCGCGGGCTCAGGGAACAGTTCTGGAACGACGTGAAAGTCACCGGGCACGGCGAAGAGCTGAACCAGGCGCTGGAGCGCGCCGGCAGGGTCGGCGATTTTTTCGAACTCGCCGAACTGATGTGCATTGACGCTCTGCACCGTGACGAATCCTGCGGTGCCCATTTCCGTTCCGAAAGCCAAACCGAGGAGGGCGAGGCTCAACGCAAGGACAACGAGTACACGTATGTCGCCGCATGGGAATTCACCGGCGCCGGGGCTCCACCGTGCCTGCATAAAGAGGAACTCAACTTCGAGTATGTGGAGTTGCAGCAAAGGAGCTACAAATGAACATCACCTTGCGTATTTGGCGCCAACAGAACCTCGACGACAAGGGACGGATGGTTTCCTACGGAGTCGAGGACATTTCCCCGGACATGTCGTTCCTGGAGATGCTCGACGTGCTCAACGAGCAGCTGGGCACGAAAGTCTTCGGCGCGCTATCCGACGCCCCGGTCGCCCTGGAAGTCGACGGATACGACCCACCCACCTCCAAAGCATGGAGTGTCGTGGCGAAGGGCCGCGCCGGCGCAATCAGCCAGGTTCACGACCTGATGGACACCGTGGACCTTCCGCTCTTTCCGTGGCAGGCCGGTGAGAAGAAGCGGTTCATTCGCATCCACCCCGACCTGATCACCGGCCGCCGTTTCGCCGTGGCCGACCCTGACATATGGCGAACGCCGCTATCGGACGTCAGACGTGCATCGCCGGAATAGCACGTCCTTCCAGCAAACCCCATGGAGAGTGACCCATGACCTACGTAATCGCACAACCCTGTGTGGACGTCAAGGACAAGGCCTGCGTCGAAGAATGCCCGGTCGACTGCATCTATGAAGGAGAGCGGTCGCTGTACATTCATCCAGACGAGTGTGTCGACTGTGGCGCCTGCGAGCCGGTCTGCCCGGTTGAGGCCATCTATTACGAGGACGACGTCCCGGACCAATGGGCAGAGTATTACAAGGCCAATGTCGAATTCTTCGACGAACTCGGTTCACCGGGTGGTGCCGTCAAGCTCGGCAACACCGGCCGGGACCACCCCCTGGTTGCGGCATTGCCACCGCAAAACCAAGATATCGGCCTTTAGGTCGGCCTCTTCGCCCGCTTTGCGCCCGTGCCGGGGGAAGCTCGTAGGGAGCAGCCCACACAGGTGACGCCACTGCAAGAAGGTCAAGGGCGGGTTCGAGTTGCACCGGATACTGCCCAGGAGGCCGCCACGCCGCAGCGGCACCGGACTATCGAGGTGTGGCTACGTGTTCAAGCGCATCGATATCGAGAATCGTGACCTCCCGGCGCCCGTGCAATTCGATAAGGCCGGCGGCAGAGAGCGCGGCAAGGCGTCGACTCAGGGTCTCCGGCGTCGTGCCGAGGTACGCCGCGATTTCCTGTTTCGCCATCGGAAGTCTCACCGTGGCCGCTCCGTCCCGCATGGTGCCAGGTAGGTCCAGGAGGTAGGCCGCGACACGGGCATTGACATCGCTGGAGGTGATGGCGGCCAGCAGTCGCTCGACGGAAGAGAGGCGGTCGGAGAGCGTCCGCAGCATCCGCTGACTGATGTCGGGGTAGTCACGAAGTAGGACTGCAAGGTCGGCATGGTCGAACACGCACATCCTGCTCTCTTCCAGCGCGACGGCGAGATCGTTCGGACGGTGGCCCGTCAGGAAGGCACGTTCACCCACGACGTCACCGTCGGTCACCGTTCGCAGGATCTGCTCCTGACCATTGGCGGCCGCGTGGCTGACCTTGAGCTGTCCACTGTGCATCACCAGCAGGCGCGAGACCGGCTGTCCGGGCGCATAGACGATCTCCCCCTTTTCGGCGAGTACCGGGCGGGCGAAGTCCGCAACACGCAACTGTTCCTGACGGGTGAGGCCTTGGAAGATCGGGACGCGGGTGACGCACAAGTCATCCTCGGGCATGACACAACTTTATCCCACGCCGACCCGACGCGACCGTAACGGACGGGCCAGCGGCGCTCGGGGAGGAGCCCCGCGAACTTGATCTATGTCAAGGAGTTCGCGGCACAGCGAACCTACGGTGAAGGTGTCAGTAAGAAACACCAAGACGGAAGGATTCCACAATGACCACCGCGACCACAACCCACACCATCCTCCGCGCGGAAGGTTTTTCCTGCCCCTCCTGCGTGGCCAAGATCGAGAAGCAGGTCGGCCGCCTCAAGGGTGTCGAGAACGTGAAGGTCCACTTCGCCTCCGCCCGCGTCGAGATCGACCACGACGCCGAGCGCGTTTCGGTGGATGACCTTGTTGCCGCCGTCGTGAAGGCCGGCTACAAGGCCACGCCCGCGGCCTTCTAACGCCAGCGGGCCCCACAGGGCCCGCTCACATTTCCCCCTTCATCCTGCCGGTACGCCGGCTCAAGACGCAGAAAGGTCGTACCCGAAAGTGAACAGGCTCCAGAAATGGGTCTATGGGAACTGGTCCGTTCCCGTCGTGTCCGGCGTGCTCATCATCATCTCGTTCGCCCTCCAGTGGCTGGGCGGAGGTGTCGCCAACCTCGCCGTCAGCCCGCAGTGGTGGCTGGACGCCGGCACCCACGCCGCGCATGCCAGCGCGGCCTTCACCCTCGGGGATGTCTTCATGATCGCCGCGGCCGCCGTCGCCGGCTACGGGATCGTACTCAAGGCGGTTCGCGCGCTGATCGCCAAGGTCATCGGCATCGACCTGCTGGTGTCGGTCGCGGCCATCGGCGCTGTCATCATCGGCAACTTCTGGGAGGCCGCGGCGGTGACGTTCCTGTTCGCCATCGGCCACGCCCTGGAAGCTGCCACCTTGAACAAGACGCGCTCGGCACTGGCCGAACTGGTCGCTGTCGCCCCGGATTCCGCGACCGTCGTGCGCGACGGTCAGCAACAGGAGGTCCCTGCCGCGCAGGTGAGAATGGGCGAGATCGTGCTGGTCAAGAACGGCGCGAAGGTCCCCGTCGACGGTCAAGTCGTCTCGGGCACCGGCGCCATCGATGAGGCCTCGATCACCGGCGAATCGATCCCGGTGGAAAAATCCAAGGGCGGACAGGTCTTCGCCGGCACCGTCTCCCGCGGCGGTTTCCTGCAGGTGCTGGCCACCGGCATCGGTGCCGATACCACCCTAGCCCGGATCATTCACCGGGTCGAGGAGGCCCAGGACGCCAAGGCCCGCACCCAGGCGTTCATCGACCGCTTCTCCGGCTGGTACACCCCCGCGGTGATGGTGCTGGCCCTGGCGGCCGGACTGATCTCCGGCGACGTGGTGCTGGCCCTGACTCTGCTGGTCATCGGCTGTCCCGGCGCCCTGGTGATCTCCATCCCGGTCGCGATCGTGGCCGGCATCGGCCGCGCCGCCCGCAACGGCATCCTGATCAAGGGCGGCGAATTCCTGGAGACCTCGGCGAAGATCTCCGCGGTCGCCGTGGACAAGACCGGCACCCTGACCGAGGGACGCCCGCAGCTGACCGACGTCGTCGTCCTGGACTCGGCGTTGGAGCGCAGCGAGGTGCTGCGCTGGGCTGCCGCCGCTGAGGCCGGCTCCGAACACCCGCTGGCCCGTCCCATCCTGGACACCGCCCAGGCCGAGGGAGTAGGCCCGCACGGCATCCCCGGCACGGTCACCCCGGTCCCCGGCAAGGGCATCGTGTCCGATGTCGACGGTCGGCGGGTGCTGATCGGTAACCCGCCGCTACTACTCCAGTACGGCGTTGTCGATGACGGCAGCGCCGCCCAGGCGGCGGAATCGCTGGCCGCCGAGGGCAAGACGCCGATGATCGTGGCGGTCGATGACAAGGTGATCGGCGTCGTCGCCGTCGCCGATCAGGTCCGACAGGATGCACCCGAGATGGTCGCCCGCCTGCACCGGGCCGGCGTGGAGAAGGTGGTCATGCTCACCGGTGACACCCGGCTGGTGGCCGAGGCCATCGGGAAGGCGACCGGGATCGACGAGATCCACGCCTCCCTGCTTCCCGAGGACAAGCTGGACGTGGTCGCGCAGCTGCAGCAAGAGGGCCACACGATCGCCATGGTCGGCGACGGCGTCAACGACGCCCCGGCCCTGGCCACCGCGAACATCGGCGTGGCGATGGGGGCGGCCGGCTCGGCCGTAGCCGTGGAGACCGCGGACATCGCCCTGATGGGCGACAACCTGCTCAAGCTGCCGGAAGCTATCGGATTGGCCAAGCGGACCGTGTCCGTCATGCGGCAGAACATCGCGATCGCCCTGATCACCGTGGTGCTGCTGCTGGCCGGCGTCTTCGCCGGCGGAGTGACCATGTCGATCGGCATGCTCGTCCACGAAGCCTCCGTACTAGTGGTCATCGCCAACGCGATGCGACTACTGCGCAACGCCCGCGGCTCCACCACGATGCCGAAGAGCGAGAGGACCACCGGAACAGCGGCGCAACAGGTCAACGCCTGACATCGAACCCGCGTAAGCGTACCCTGAATCGGCCTGACTTTCGTTCCTATCGGGAGCTTTGTCCGGCAGGGGCCGGCTGGGCTGATTCTTGGTCAGCGTAGTACGCCTGCTCGAC
>FWWL01000067.1_pt1 | contig 189772 bp, 181 predicted proteins | sample 2228331 | NCBI WGS metagenome assembly FWWL01 (sample SAMEA103939775, study PRJEB20133) | metagenome | reverse complement strand
TTTTGTAAATATTGGCCAAGTTCCTTAAAGATGAACTGGTTTGATTTCCAAATGAATTGGGATATTTACCCTCAAAGTGGGTAAGTCCTGCAAATCACTTGAAATAAGAACATATGTTCTATATTATAGAATTATAATAGAATGCATCACTATGAATGGAGGTGTCTCCATGTTGTCCGTCCGCAAGTTTATGGCCCGATTTCCTGATGAAAAAACTTGCCGAGATTATTTATTTAACGTTCGTTGGCCACGCGGATTCATCTGCACGAAATGCGGCAAAAATAAATTTAGCCATATCAAGACGCGATATCTATTCGAATGCTCTAATTGTAAAACGCAGACTTCTATTACATCCGGCACCGTCATGCACCGTACGAAACTGCTCCTTCGCTATTGGCTGCTTACATTCTATTGGGTGGCTTCAGGCGAAAGATGCTCCGCCCGTAAACTATCCAAAACACTCAAACTGCAATACAGGACAGCGCTTCGCTTGCTCCATTCCGTTAGACACGCCATGCTTCGAGCCGATCAAAATTACACTTCCGCATTTTGGATGCCAGCCAAACCCAATGATCATCTCTTGCTTAAGAAAGCAAGGCTCGGACTGCTTCAGCGGGCGGAATCTTTTATCCGAAAATACTACCGCCATACTTCGAAGTTTAGCAGGACCATTTATTTCAGCGAGTATTGGTTTCGTAACAACAACCCCCATCCTTCCGAAACCTCGTTAGACAAGTTAATCAAAGGAGGTATTTCAACGATATATACGCGGAATGAATATCGAATACAGTTTGGTTCCTAACCATAATTCGTGGTCGTATGTGCATTGCGTCAAAGCAAAAAGAGGCCTCTCGGCCTCTAGGCGAAAACAGTTCCAACTTGATTAACCAAGTCGGTTTATTTCCTCGTCGCTGATCTCGAAGTTGTGGTAGACGTCTTGAACGTCATCGTTGTCTTCGAAGGCGTCCATCATTTTCAACAATTTCTCGGCATTCTCGCCTTCGGCAGCCACCGTATTCTGCGGAAGCCACTTAACTCCTGCCGTTTCGAATAGATATCCGGCTTCTTCCAAGGCGACTTTCACGTTATCGAAATCACTAGGGGCAGACAGGACCTCGATGCTATCGACATCCACGATAACGTCTTCCGCTCCCGCATCAAGTGCATGCATGAGTATGGCTTCCTCATCGGGTTGGCCATGCTCGCGGGGAATAACGAACAATCCCTTCTGGTCGAACATATACGAAACGCAGCCGGATTCGCCCATGTTTCCACCGCGTTTGTTGAAAATTGAACGAACGTCAGCGGCCGTGCGATTGCGGTTGTCCGTCAGGCATTTCACCATGATGGCTATGCCCCCCGGACCGTATCCCTCGTACAAAACATCTTCATATTCAACGCTATCAGCACCGCCGGCAGCCTTTTTAATCGCTCTCTCAATATTTTCGGCAGGCATTTGAATGGCACGTGCGCTAGCGATAGCGGATTTAAGTCCATAATTCGCTTCAGGGTTTGTACCGCCCCTGCGTGCTTGTACGTAAATTTCGCGACCTAGCTTGACGAAACGATTGTTTTTGGCTTGATCGGCTTTGCCCTTGCGACCGGCAAAAAGCTTGAATTTTGGCATAACCCTTAACCCCCGTGAGACATTAGTATCAATAAAACCCGACAATAGTGTACCATTTCGCCTCCGGCACGGTCAAAGGGAGATGGACAACCCCGCCGAAAAAAAAGAGAAAACCTCTGGCCCAAGCCAGAGGTTTAGTTAACTTGCGCAGGCGTGATATGAAGATAAGTCTTCGCGTTCGCGAGACTTACAGTTTCACCACGTTGGATGCTTGCGGGCCACGGTTGCCTTGAGTGATTTCGAATTCTACCGCTTGGCCTTCTTCCAAGGTTTTGAAGCCGTCGCCTTGGATTGCTGAGAAGTGAACGAATACATCGTTGCCGTCCTCAATGGAGATAAAACCGTAGCCTTTCTCCGCGTTAAACCACTTAACTGTTCCTCTCAAATGAAAAACCTCCTAAAATCTCGCCGTCAATCGACGAATGAGATAATTATAACCTAAATTACCCTTTTTCGCAAGATATCCGACCCTGCCCATTATGCCATTTTAACCAGTCGCAGCAAGGAACTTTGGACTGGCATGAAGGGTAAACAGGTTGGTAAATATTCCATTTCAGCAACGTCGTGAAGCTCTCTTAAAATGTTCGGAATGAAAGGACATTCCTCCCATTTCAAGGTCACTAACGGGTATATCCGCAGTTCTCCCCCCGGCTTAAGCACCCGAATCAGCTCTGTTATCGAGGCAGCATGAAATGTTTCCCCGAAAGTGTCCGAGTAAAGAAATAAAAAGTGGCTGCATGTAACCAATCCGAAAGTGTCATTTGCAAATGGGAGATTGGGAAGCGCTGCCGGAATATACCTTATATCAGCATCCGCTCTGCGAAAATCTTCCGAAAACAAGGCTAGCGAACGCTCTCTAATATAACGATGCTGCTCCGGTGAACCGTAGAAGCCCCAATTGTAGTTGTCGGCGAGAGCTGCCAGCTTGGCTGACGAAACCTCAATCTCTCTGTGTGCCGCGGCAATGACATCCTCTGTTAAACCCTTATAGAATGGATCAACTGCGAAAGCGGGGACTCCCCTGGCGTTTAACTCAGCAGTGAAGGAAGAAGCTCCTCCGGCGACATCGAGTACCGGTCCCCGCCTCCAATCCGTTTCCACCATCTTGAACATAGCGCAATACTCTTCAAACGAACGACAGGTCGATGCGACTCCGGTTTGCGGATAGGCGGTCGGCTTTGACTTGTTTTCCATCTTCTCTTTCTCCTCTCAGCTCATCAATCTCATCTTTCTCAGCTCGTCTTAGCTCCAAATCCGCCTATGCGGATTTACAGTAGAATCCCATACGCCCAATGAACTGTCAACCATTAATTTTCCTCCTCTACGTTGATTTCTCCCTTCATCTCTTCTATGATGAGAAAAACGGCAACAACTGCCAAGATCAGGAGACTCCCATGTTCACCAAACATACCGTCTATAAGCACGATAACTACAATATGCTGACTGTAGAGGTTCAAGGAAAAACGCTCGTCGTCCGGGAAATATCGGACCAATGGGGCGAGGTTTGCCACAAATTCCTTAGCCGCCCCGAATTGATGCATTGGGCCGAACAAAGATTTCGTCCCGAAGATTTTCCGAGCGGCGAAGAAGGTCTCCGCCAGGCCATGGAAACAATCAAGAGCATTTGACTCCATGATCTGGAAGGAGGTTTCCGTTTGGATACCGAAGCGACTATTATTTTCATAATTGCATCATTCGGCTTGGCGGTCGTCCTTATTCTCTCAAGGGAACGGATTCCTCAAGCCATGCGCCGATCGATGGCCATATTGTCCATACTTTTAGTGCTATTCGCTTTTTTCCTGATCGTCTACAGCTTCTTTAGTGCAGGCACCTAAAAGACACGGTTGAAAAAAGATTCGGTAAGGACATACTATTCCGGTAACTTATTCCGTTTCCGGAGGCGTTCTATGAAGTCGTATTCCTTACCGATCGCCGCCTCTTTGGCGGCGATGTCTTTCCTGTGCATGACCGTTCAGCCTTCCTGCGCCCTTCCGGCATCACTAAGCCCGGCAAGCGCGGGAACAACAGTTGTCCATGATCATGATACTTTATTTAGGAGGTCGATCTTGCCTATGAAACAATTAGCCAAAAGAACCGAAACCCCTCGGGAACACCGCTGGAAACTGGAAGATTTGTATCCGAACCAAGCCGCTTGGGATGCTGAATTCAGCCGCGTCAAAGGACAGCTCGGCGAAGTCGCCGGTTATCAGGGTACGCTACGGGATGCCGCGTCCATCGCACGCTGTTTTGCCTTGGAGGATGATATCTCTCTCCTGACCGAACGTCTCTATGTATACGCCAATATGCGCCATCACGAAGATACGGCTGAGCCTGCTTATCAGGCACTGTCCGATAAATCCAAAAAAATCAGCGTGGAAGTAAGCGAAGCCACTTCCTTCATCACGCCCGAAATCCTAAGTCTGTCCGAAGAGCAGTTGACTGGACTTATAGTAGATCCGACCCTTGCGAAATACAAACGCACCTTGGAAGAGATGCTCCGCCAGAAACCGCATGTCCTATCCAAAAACGAGGAATCTCTGCTTGCGCAAGCGGGCAACATTTCCCAAGCGCCGGGTACGATTTTCGGAATGATGAACAATGCGGACATGAAGTTTCCGAAGGTGAAAAACGAGCAAGGCGAAGAAGTTGAATTGACGCACGGCCGTTACATTCAATTCCTGGAAAGCAAGAAACAAGAAGTACGGCGCGACGCTTTCAAAGCGATGTACGACACTTACGGCAAATGGCGCAATACGCTGGCCTCTACTTTGAATGCCAACGTGACCAAAAACCTATTTTACGCGAAAGCCCGCCGCTATCCGTCTGCTCTGGAAATGTCGTTATTCGGAGATAACATCCCGCAATCCGTCTACGACAACCTTATCTCCACCATCCATGAATACTTGCCGCTTATGCACCGTTACATGGAATTGCGCAAAAAATTGCTCAAGCTCGATGAGTTACATATGTACGATCTATTCGCTCCGCTTGTCGATGAGTTCGATATGGAGATTAATTACGAGCAAGCAAAATCCAAAGTTTACGAAAGCCTTGCTCCGCTCGGCGAAGACTACCGCAAAGTTCTTCAGGAAGGCTTCGACGGCGGCTGGATCGATATCTACGAGAATGAAGGCAAACGCAGCGGCGCTTACAGCTGGGGGGCGTTCGGTACCCACCCTTACGTATTGCTCAATCATAACGACAACCTGAACAGCATGTTTACGTTGACGCACGAGATGGGCCATGCGCTTCATTCCTACTACTCGGATGGCAACAACGATTACCGGGACGCGCAATATACGATATTCCTGGCGGAAGTCGCTTCTACGTTAAACGAAGCATTGCTTATGAACAATTTGCTCGAGAAGTCGACGGATCCCAAGGAGAAAATGTATCTGCTTACCTATTACGCCGATCAGTTCCGGACGACGGTGTTCCGTCAGACGATGTTCGCGGAATTCGAGAAAATCATTCACGAAAAAGCGGAAAACGGCGAAGCGCTTACCCCGCAAGAGTTTAGTTCGATCTACTACGATCTGAACGTCAGCTATTACGGTAAAGGCATGGTCGTAGACAAAGACATCGAAATGGAATGGGCACGGATCCCTCATTTCTATAACAGCTTTTACGTGTATAAATACGCGACGGGTTTCTCCGCGGCGACAAGCTTCGCCAAACAGATTCTCGACGAAGGCAAGCCTGCCGTCGACCGTTATCTCGGTTTCCTGAAGAGCGGCGGCAAAGACTACTCCATCAACATCCTCAAGAAAGCCGGAGTCGACATGTCTACGCCGGAACCGATCCGCCAAGCGATGAGCGTGTTCGCAGGGCTAATCGAGGAAATGGAACAACTGACGAATAAATAAATAACACTAGCCTGTAATCTATACAAGGGTGAGGAGAAACTATCTAGGAAGGGGAACTAGCCATGTCTGACTTGGAACTGATGAAATATCCGATCGGCAAGTTTCATTACGACGGGGAAACGAACGCGGAACAACGGCAAACCCGGATCGAAGAGCTCGCGGCGACAGCCTCGAGGCTTCGCCTGGCGGTGGAAGGATTATCGGAAGAGCAATTGGATACGCCTTATCGCCCTGACGGTTGGACGGTGCGCCAAGTCGTTCACCATGTGGCGGATGCCTCGATGAACGGTTTCATCAGGGCAAAGCTTACCTTGACGGAGCAACAACCGCTGGTTAAGACATTCGAAGAGAATGACTGGGTCGAGTTGCCGGATTCGACCCGGCTCCCGGTTGAGCCGTCCTTAAGAATGCTGGAGGGTATCCACGAGCGGTTGGACGCGCTGCTGCGCTCCCTGCCGTCGGAATCGTTCTCCCTCGCCTTCCAGCATCCAGCAAGCGGCCTCAATACACTAGACAGGTTAATTGCCTACTTCGCATGGCACGGCAAGCAGCATACGGCCCACATCACGTCCTTAAGGCAACGTGAAGGTTGGTAGAGCAAGAATAGCCAGGCTCGGCGAAAACCCGACCTGGCTTTTTTTATTTGCCTGCAAGCGCGGTAATCTGCCTCCATGCAACCAACCGATCGTCCAACCCCCGGTAATCGCGGGTTGGTATCGGGCTGGTTGACGGCATCCGAAGAACCTTCCTTCGCACGATTTCCGGATGCGAGCCGAAATGCTTGTCCAATTCCGCGAATGACTTCGTACCGTTGCATATCAAGGCTTCTACGTTCGGATAACGTTCGAGCAGGCCCGGAATATCGTTAGGGACGGCTTGCTTGATATCGCTGTCCAAGCTCCCTTCCCGCTCGCACGTTGCTATGACATCCCATAAGGCTACCCCATGGTCCAAGGCGAAAGCAAGCCTGCTTTCATACTCGAGCTCCGGCTCGCCATCGCCGAACAGAGCATACAGGATGCGCCACAGATAATTGCGCGGGTTGCCGTAATATTGATACGCCTTCAACGATGCCACGCCCGGCATGCTTCCCAACACAAGGATCCGCGAACGTGGGTCGATCAATGGCGGAAATGAACATACGTTCATGCTCCCCCTCCCTTCACTAGCCCTTAACGCTGCCTGCCGTAATTCCTTCAATGATCTGCTTCTGCAAAAAGGCGTACAAAAGCATCACCGGGGTTACGCTGAACACAATGCCCGTGCAAATTAAAGCATAATTCGTCTGATAAGCGTCTCTGAACCCGACCATGCCCGTAGGCAACGTGCGAAGGGAATCTTTGTTGATAAAGAAATTCGCGAGCAAATATTCGTTCCAGTTCCCAAGAAAGTTAATGATGAAAACCGTAACGAGAGCAGGAAGCGTAAGCGGCAGAATGATTCGGATGAACAGTCCCGGAGCGGTTAGGCCATCAATAATGGAAGCTTCCTCCAACTCGTTCGGGATCGCCTTCATGAATGCGGATAGGAGCAATATGCTGAAGGGCAGAGCGCCGGCCGTGTAAGGCAAGAACAATGCCCAATGCGTATTTAGAATATCCAAATCCATCATAAGGATATACTGGGCGATAAACAAGACGTTACCGGGAATGAGCATCCCGATCAGCACGCATTGGTAAATCACTTTGCTCGTAATATTGAACTTCATGCGCGTCAAAGCGAACGACGTTCCGGCCGCGAGCAGGACGCCGACCACGGCGGAGGATACAGCTAGATAAGCGCTGTTGAAGAAATAAACGTCGATTTTCGCTTGAACCCATGCATCTGCGTAGTTCTGGAAATGAAGTTCTTTAGGAAAAGCAAAGGGCGCCCGGGCAATGTCGACATTGTCTGTTTTCAGGGATGAAAAAACAATGAATACAAAAGGAAACAATATGATGGCCACATACGCCAGCAACACGATATGAGGCAAAGATTTTCTGAGCGATGAAGTCATCAGTATTCAATCCTCTCCGACTTACCGAACGTAAGCTGATAAATGGCGGTTAATACCAATGCGAAAGCGAAAATGACTATGGCTAGCGCGGTTCCGTAACCGTAATCACCGAATTTAATCGCCTTATTGACCATGTAGGAGGCCATAACTTCGGTCGATCCCGCCGGTCCTCCGTTGGTCATGACGAGAACGATATCGACAACCCTCATAGCGCCGGCAATGGAAAGCATGACGACGACGGAAATAATCGGCTTGATCAAAGGCAGGTTAAATACCATGCACGCTGGGAAGCATTGGCGCCGTCAATGGCCGCCGCTTCGTCGATTTCTTTGGGAATAGCCAGAATGGCAGCCAAAATCAATACAATATAAAAGCCGACCCACTGCCACGCATTCGTAATCAGAATCGCTATCATGGCCCATTCAGGTTCCGCCAGCCAATATATCGGATCGATTCCGAAGAAGCCCAAGAATGCTGCGATCGGTCCAATGTCCGGATCATAAATGAAGCCCCACAAAATTCCGATAACGGATGTGGAAAGAATGGACGGCATGAAAACCGTCGTTTTGTAAAAGCCCTGCAGCTTTTTTACGTTGCTGATCAATAGAGCGAACAAAATGATGACGGGTACTTGAAGACCCACGGAAAAGACAATGAAATACATATTGTTGTATATTGCGCCGCGGAAGCTCGAATCACCGAATGCCGTCTTAAAATTGTCCAAACCGATGAACCGGGTCTCATCCAATCCGTTCCAGTTCGTAAAAGCGTAGAATACGGACGAAAACATGGGATATAAGAAGAACAACCCGTACAGAACGATCGTAGGTATTATGAACATCAGGTATACAGCGGGATTTTTGAGCGTGTTTTTCATAGTTCCTCCCCCACTATGGACAAGGAGGCCCACCCCCACGCAGGCGGGTGGTACCTCCTCACCGGAATTCCATTGATATTACTTCTTGCCGTTTTCGGCATCTTGTACTTTTTGGATCGCATCGCCGGCTTCTTGCGGAGTCGCTTTGCCTGCGATCAATTTTTGCAATTGGATTTCCGACTCTGCGTTTACCGCTTTTTGCACGACCGAGTCAAAGTGTACGAAAGAAGAACCTGCGCCTGCCATCGTTTCCATCACTTGTTTAACAAGCGGATCCGTTACTTTAGCCAACGCTTCGTCGGACAATTTCATCGAAGGCAGAACGCCGTCTTCAAGCAAGCCGCGAAGCTGCATTTCGTCGTTGTACAAGTGGGCGAAAGGAGTAATACCCTTGCCTTTGAGCGTATCGGCAGCTTTGATTAGGTCATCCCAAGTCTTAGGAGCGTTCAAGCCGTTTTGCTCGAAAATTTCGGTATTGTAGAATACGCCTTCCATGTTACCGCCAATCGGTAATCCATAGATTTTGCCGTCCAGCGTGAATTGTCCGAACACGTTAAGGAATTTATCTTTCAGTTGCAGTTCGTCTAGAATCGGAGTCAGGTCGAGCATACGGCCTGCTTTCGCGTATTTCAGCGCGTCGGCGTTACCGCCGAACAAGTCGAAAATTTTCGGAGGGTTGCCCGCTGCCATTTCGGCAGGCAATTTCGTGAAGCGGTTTACCGCGTCTTCGATGCCGTCTAATTCGAATTTCAAACCCGGAACTTCGGCTTCCGTTCGTTTAACCACTTCATCTAAGATCGCTTTGCGGAATTTCTGCGGCTCACCGATTTGAATGTGACGAAGCGATACGGTGAACGGTTCGACTTCTTTAACTTCTTCGCTTGGGGAAGCGGATTCCGATGCTGCCGGAGCGCTGGATGAAGGTGATGCTGCAAGTGAAGACTCGTTGTTGTTTTTACCACCGCATGCCGCCAATAATGTCGACATTGCGAGAATCAGGGTAAGAATGACCATTGCGTTTCTTTTCACGTGGTAGACCTCCCAAAGGTATGTGTTTGTTTGTTTGTTTCATTCTTCTTCATTGTAAGATTAATTTCCGCTTATGTAAGGGAGTCAAACAACTAAAGGAGGGATAAGATCATCTTGGGCTTGCAAAAACTAATTTAATTAATTATTATAATAATATAATTAGTAATTGGAGGCTGTTAGCTATGAATAAAACGACTTGGGGCCCGATAACGCAACTGATCTTTGCACCAAAGCTTTTCCCGATGAACTGTTATCTCGTGGAAGAAGAAGATGGCGTAACGCTTATCGATGCTTGCATGCCGTTCGTTGCCAAAGGAATCTACTCCGCTATTCTAGCTACCGGAAAACCATTAACCCGCATATTGCTTACGCATGCCCATGACGACCATATCGGTGCTGTTCCGTTCCTGAAAGGGAAATATCCTGATGCCAAGATCGGAATGTCCGCAAGGGAAGCCGCCATTCTGAAAGGGGATCACTCCCTTCTGCCGCACGAGCCCCAAACCCCGCTTAAAGGCGGGGTACCGAAAAAGACGCTCTTCTCCCCGGATTTCCTAATTAAAGACAACGATCGCGTCGGTTCACTTTTCGCCGTCGCCTCGCCCGGTCACTCCCCCGGCCACCTCGCTTTTTTGGAGACGATTAGCAACACCTTGATCGCGGGAGATGCTTTCCAGACGAAAGGAGGATTAGCCGTATCCGGACATCTGAAATGGAAGTTCCCGTTCCCTGCCATGGCAACCTGGCACGCTCCGACAGCCCTAATAAGCGCGCGGAAGCTTTTGGACCTAAACCCATCCGTACTTGTTGTCGGCCACGGTCATGCTCTGCTTCAGCCATCCCTTGCCATCGGCCGTTCCATTAACGAAGCGGAACAACGCCTTAACAGGAGGAAACTCGGATGAGGGCAGGCATTAAACCGGATACCGTTATTGCTGCCGCTGCCGATCTTGCCGACCGGAACGGTTGGGATCAGGTTACGTTGGGGAACGTCGCCGGACAATTGGGGATCAAAACCCCTTCCCTGTACAATCACGTGCAAGGACTGCCGGATTTACGCCAGAAAATGGCTTTGCATGCTTCCCGGCTTCTGAAAGACCGGCTGACGGATGCCGCCATTGGACAATACGGCAAGCAAGCCCTTATAAATGTAGGCAAAGCTTACGTAGATTTCGTAAGGGTTCATCCCGGACTCTATGAAGCGATCAATCGGGTAACCGAGCCGAAGCCGCCTGAATTCGAACAGAACAGCGAATATATTCTGTCTTTATTCGTCCGTTTGATGGAGCCGATGGGCCTTCCATCCGAGGAAGCCATTCATGCCATTCGCGGCTTGCGCAGCATGGTGCACGGATTCGCTTCACTAGAATCGATGGGAGGTTTTCGATTGCCCGAAGACCTGGACGTAAGCCTTACTAAGGCGATTACTTACTACATCGAGGGAATAAGTACCCGCGCTGACTAACTTCATAGCTGACAGCCAAGCAGAGAACCGGCATTTCCTCAGGGAATATGTTGGTTTTTTGCTTTTTCTTGCAGGATTCGACAGTATTCTCTCGAATAAAAGGAAGTGAATGGTTAAGGAGTGGATATCTTTGCTAAAAAAAGAACTGTCGCCGGAAGATTTACTGCGGATCATATTCGAGTATACGGCTAAAATCGCAAGCGAGCAGAAGTTAAATGCCGTTCTGGTCCACATGGCCGACATGGGACGGGAAATGATCTTGTCCGATCGGTGCGCGGTGTGGTTGATTGACGAGCCTAACCATCAACTGTATACGACGGTGGCTCACGGGGTAGACGAAATCCGCATCCCATACGGTACCGGATTAGTCGGCAACGCCATAGAAACCGGCGAGCCGATTATCATTGAAGACGCCTATAATGATGCGAGGCATAACGCGGAGAACGACCGCAAGACCGGTTACCATACGAAATCGATTATCACCGTCCCTTTCCGCAACAACGACGGTGAAATTATCGGCGCTTATCAAGCGGTCAATAAACTAACCGAAATCGATTATTTCACGTCGCGGGATTTGGAGCTCTTGTCTTTGGCGGCATCTTATGCGGGCAAATCGCTGGAATCCGTCATGCTTCACCAGGAAATCGTAGACACGCAGCGCGAGATTATATCCACGATGGGTGAGGTCGGGGAGATTAGGTCTAAGGAGACCGGCAATCATGTCAAACGGGTAGCAGAGTATTCTTATGTACTCGCTCTCGGGCTGGGCCTTAGCGTCAGCCAAGCCGAGCTGCTTCGTACCGCATCGCCGATGCACGATATCGGGAAAGTCGCCATACCGGATGCCGTATTGAATAAACCGGGGAAATTAACCGAAGAAGAATACGATATCATCAAATCTCATACGAAGATCGGCCACCAGTTACTCCGTGGATCGAAAAGGGAATTACTGAGGACATCGGCCATCGTTGCGGAGCAGCACCATGAGAAATGGGACGGCAGCGGGTACCCGGCAGGCAGAAAAGGCGAGGACATTCACATCTTCGGCCGGATTACTGCCGTTGCCGACGTATTCGACGCGTTAAGCGCGGAACGGGTTTATAAGGCGGCGTGGCCGCTAGAGAAAATCGAAAACTTGTTCCGGGAGGAACGCGGACGCCACTTCGACCCCGATGTTGTCGATGCTTTCTTCGCCCAGTTGCCTAAGCTGCTCGATATTCGCAAGCGGCTGACGGACGCGGAATGAACCCGTTCAGCCAAGCTCAACATCGGGGAATCCCCATTAAAAGAAAGAGCGGCAGCCTTGGACGAGAAAATAAAGTCCTTGACTACCGCTGTTTTCTTGAGCTATCGTATCCGTTCGTTTAATTACCTATCGGACACTTGAATGGGTATGACATTATCACGAGGGTTTTTAATACTACTTATTCTCTTTGATAACGCAAAAAACACCACTTAGAATTAGGATGGAGCCGATCCAAAACGTTACCCCTATGTTCTCTCCTAGAATAAGCCATCCCAGTAATGTCCCAACCACGGGTTGAAAGAAGAAAAACACCCCCCCAGTTGAGGCTTTAAGCATTTGTAATCCGCGATTCCAAAGCAGAAAGCCGCCTGCCGTAGAGACAATGCCCAAATACAAGATTCCTCCCCAAATAGCAGGGTGGTGTGTTAGTTGAGAGACATGAATTGCGTGTAACCGTCCCAAAACAAAAGGGGTCAACACAATTAGGGCCACAGAGATGGAATAGGTTGTCACCACAATTTGTGAATAATCACTTGGCACACGCTTCACTAGAACAGACATGAGTGCCCATGTTAACGCGGCAATAAGCAGTGAAATACCACCAAGTTTACTGGACAAATTTGCATGATCGACTCCAACAATGAGAAAAACCCCAATTGTCGCTAAAGTAACTGAGAGTCCCTTTTTTACAGTCAACCGTTCTTTAAGCAGTAGGCGAGCGAAAATAACCATAAATGCTGGTGTTGAAGAAGTTATAATGGCTCCAATTTGTGCTGAGGATAGCAACGTACCAGTTTCCTGAGCAACAATCGAAATAGCGTTGCCAATGATCCCAATGGCTATGATGATTAAGAAATCACGTTTATGGATTCGCCATTTTTGACGTGTTATCAGGCCGATAACGAGAAGTGCGGCAATAGCCACTAAATAGCGCATCCACACAAGTTCCAGAGGAGGTATGACTGTTACTACAATTTTAACAACAACGTACATACCACCCCAAATACTGGCTGCTAGAGCTAAAAATATAGAACCTAACCAAGTGTTTTTCATTTTGCACCCTCCGTCTAAATTTTGGGTCAATAATGCCCCTAACGGAGAGAAGTAGTAACGCTCACTCCACTAAGGACGGAAGAGTGTTACCGGTACATCGTTTTCAAATAATGGAGCCCAATACATCTAAATTCACCTCAATTCTAATCAAAATTCAGGGTAGTCTACAACTTTATTTTCGCGGTCTATTACTTTATTTTCACTGAACAATTAGCTCTTTTTTTAGTGATCGATGCTTACCCCTCCACTTTCACTCGCGCTCGGCCTAAGCTTTCCTCGTCCCACCACACCTCAAGCTTATCCCCTTCATTCAGTGTTCCAACTCCTGCCGGCGTTCCCGTATAAAGGAGGTCTCCGGCTGCCAGACCATAAGTTTGCCCGACAAAATCAACGAGCTGCTGCAAATCGAAAACCATATCCCGCACGTTTCCCCGTTGCGCTTCTTTATCGTTTATCCGCAATCCGAAATCTTGTTCGGACATTGCGCCCATGCCCGGGAATTCCAACCATCGGCCAAGCGGCGCCGAATTCCGGAAGCCTTTGGCCGCCAGCCACGGGTGTCCCTTTGCTTTCAGCTTATCCTGAACGTCCCGGAGTGTAAGATCAAGTCCAACGGTAAACGAAGCGATCAGGTCGTCGCAGCTGAGACCTCTTTCATACGTGCGACCGACGGCGAACACGAGCTCTGCTTCATAATGAACATTACCCTGTGATCCGGGGATAACAAGATCTCCGTCCGTCATGGGTACCGCTGCATGGGTTGGCTTGGTGAACAACATCGGCGAAGTCGGCACTTCATTGCCGAGCTCAGCCGCATGAAGACGATAATTACGGCCAACGCAATAGAGATTACGAATATCGGAAAATAATAGCGTCGTTGTAACCTTCATAGCTTTAGCTCCCCTTCCCCTCTTTCGTAACTGCATGCCATCGATCAGGATAATTCGTGCAAAGCTGAAAAGGTTCCGGCCGATTCGCCAATATGCGTAAATCTCTGGATGCATTGACGGTCCAAGCCATGACATCGATGGAAGCTTCGGCAGTTTGCTGCAAAAGCCGCCCATTCAAATGCCTAAAACCTATAGATAAGTAAGAAGCCCCTATTGACTTAAGAATAGCTACAAGATCAGAAGGGCGATCATCTATGATAAGTCCGGTTTTCATAGAAGGAAAGTAATTACGGACAGACAATAGGAGCTCCGGTTGGAACGAGGTTATTACGGTATCGTGTTCTAACCGACGGGATCGAATAACGTCTACCGCCCTGCGGGCAAGCAGCTCGCGATCGGCATCGTCCCCTTTCAGCTCTACGTTTAGCCGGCATCTTCCGGACGTTAACGCTAGAACCTGCTCAAGCGTCGGCACCCCTTCCGAGGCAAAGGAAGCATGAAACCAGCTTCCCGCGTCGAGACGACTTAGCTCCTCAGCCGTTTGTTCCCGAACGCGCCCTTGTCCATTGGTCGTCCGTTTTAACATGCCATCATGAATAACAACCGGCACATCGTCTCTTGACAGATGAACGTCAAGCTCGATCCAGTGCACATACGATTGGCTCATCGCCAGGCGAAAAGCGGCAAGCGTATTCTCGGGAGCCAAACCAGAGAAGCCTCGATGAGCAACGCAAGGATGCAGCAAAGCTCTGTTACTTTCATCCATCCTGTTCACCCCTTTGGATGGAAATCGGTATGTAGGGTTCAACAATCCCTTAATTTTGCGCCACAATCGTTCCATCCTCCTTAACGGAGGCACCATAGGACAATGCGGACAAACGGGCAAGCAACTCTTTGCTTGCGGTCGCTTCCATTGGCGCCGGTTGGGAGTTTGTCGCGAACATGGGCTGGAACTTTAATGAACAATTCCCATCCTTGCCGCACTCTGCATTCAGAACGCCCGTCTCGGAGGTTTTGGACGAATCCGTCGTTGTAAAAACGAAGTTGCCTAAGCTATAGGCTATCCATTTGCCCTTGTACGCCTCGAAACCTTGAAGAACGTGAGGGTGGCTGCCGATTATTAAGTCGGCACCGGCGTCTATGTAAGAGTGCGCTAAACTCGTCTGCGATTTCAGCGGCTGTTCTGCCCTTTCCTCTCCCCAATGGACCAGGACCACGACCAGATCGGAATTCTGTTCGGCTTCTTCGATGGCGGCAAGCGCCCGGGTCGGATTATAGGTTTCGGCGAGGCCAGGATGATTGCGTTCCGCTTTCCAGGACACCTCCGGCACGACATGGGTAAGGCTGACGAACGCGACTGTCATCCCTTTGCTCTCGACGTATGACGGGGCAAAAGCTTCGCGATCGTCGTTGCCTGAGCCCGCATGCTGCAAATCGGCATCGTCCAAGAAGTCCATCGTATCGCTTAAACCTTCCCATCCGTAATCGAACGTATGATTGTTCGCGAGCGATAAGAAGTCGAATCCCGCATCCTTGATTCCTTGAAGCGCTTCCGGAGGACCGCGGAACAAATATTTCTTATCCTTCGCGGGAGTCCCCCGGGTCGTTATGGCAGATTCAAGATTTCCGGCCGTAATATCCGCCGCTTGCAGGACGGCAAGAGCTTCTCGGTAAGGATAATCGTAACCGTTCCTCTTCATCAAATCGAGCACCCTTGCCGCTGGCAGAATATCTCCGACCAGCGCAAGCAATACGCTGTCGCCCTCTTCCGAAGGAGTTGGCGTTGGCGTTTCCTCGTCGCGTGTCGGAAAGACTTCGCTCTCATCAGTCGATTCCGGCGCAATCGTGGAAGGTTGTCCGCCCTCCGGCATAGAAACGCTTTGGGCTTCCGGCTTGCCTTTATTAATACCTTGCCCGCCAAGATTCCCCATTGAATTCCATGCGAGTACGGCGGCTATTACTATACCGGTTAATAAAATACCGTTAACGATTATCAATAATCGTGTTCTGCTTCGGCGTTTCGATTTCTTCTGGTTTTGCGTCCGCGAGCGCGAATAGGTCATATGTATTTTGTCCCTCCGTATCCCTCTCCTGCCCGTTATTATACATCAACGATGCCAAAAAGACGATTTCGCCGCTCATTTTCGAGGGAAAAATCGCCTTTTTTCGTCATGTCCGTTCATTCATCATGAATCGCCCATGCAGGCACTTCCGCTTCTCTCCCGCCCCGATCCTGGTGCCGTTCCCGGAACTCCGACGGAAGCATGCACGTATATTTGCTGAACACTCTCGTAAAATATCGCCGCTCCGCGTAACCGACCATCTGGCCGATTTGGGTAACGCTTTTGTCGCTTAACGCGAGCAAGGATTTAGCTATTTCCATCCTCTGCTTCGTTACGTACTCTACGAATGTTTCGCCAACATGCTGCTTGAACAGCAAGCTAAAGTAACTGCCGCTTATTCCTAAGTAATCGGCAAGCATATCGATGCTGAGCTCGGTTGACAGGTTACGTTCGATTCCTGCAAACCCTTTGCCTGATGGATAAATGCAGAAATGGTGGCAAAGGGTTTACAGAGGCGGACGTTCCACTCTTCCGAGAGATATCATCGCTCCCTGCCTCAGCTCCTTACAGATTTATTCAAAGAATCACTATTGGCGGAGAGCGGAGAAGAACAAGAATAGTCTAGACAAGAAGAGAGTAGATAACTAAAAAGTTGGCACGTGGCATCAGAAAATTTTCATTGACACTTCTTGCATATTAGTGATACCATCTTCTTCCTTTCGCTTTTATCTCATTCAGGAGGATAAACAATTGATAACGGTTAGCGGAATTAGCAAGAGCTTTAAGGTGCCAAAGCGGACATCGGGGGTTCGGAGCGCGGTTAAGGCGCTATTCCGTCGGGAATATACCGAGGTGGCCGCGCTGAACGACATTTCCTTCTCGATTGAACCTGGAGAAATCGTCGGATATATCGGTCCGAATGGCGCCGGCAAGTCTACGACGATTAAGGTGATGAGCGGAATTCTTGTTCCGGATGGGGGAACTTGCACGATTATGGGTTATACGCCGTGGCTCAATCGCGTCGCTTACGTGAAGAACATTGGCGTCGTCTTCGGACAACGCTCCCAATTGTGGTGGGATGTGCCGGTCATGGATTCGTTCGATCTGCTCCGCGATATTTACGATGTTCCGGAGGCCGAATACCGGAGCAATCTCAAATTGCTAATGGAGACGCTCGATCTGAAAGACATCATCCTCACGCCCGTACGGCAATTAAGCCTCGGTCAGCGGATGCGCTGCGAGATTGCCGCCTCTCTCCTCCACAGCCCTAGCATTCTATTCCTGGACGAGCCGACGATCGGACTCGATGCCATCTCCAAAATCGCGGTAAGACAATTCATCACGACGATTAACAAAGAAAAAGGCGTGACCGTAATTCTGACCACGCACGATATGAACGATATCGAAGCACTCGCCAAGCGAATTATTCTCATCGGGAAAGGTACCCTTCTCTATGACGGCAGTCTGAATACGTTACGCGAACGATTCGTCCCAAACCCTATCACTGCCGATGAAAGTTCCCCGGTCAATTCCCCTTCGATCGATGACATCATCGTTCAGATGTACAAGGAGTACCAAATCTCATGAAGGCCTATCTCTCCGTCTTTAGATTGCGGCTCGCCAATGGCTTGCAGTACCGATCGGCTGCACTCGCCGGTATTGCGACGCAGTTTTTCTGGGGCTTCATCATCATCATGGTGTTCGAAGCATTCTATAGCCAATCGTCCGTCAACCCGCCGATCTCGCTGCCGCAATTAATTACCTACGTCTGGCTGCAGCAAGCTTTCCTCGCGTTTATCATGCTCTGGTTCCGGGACAACGAGCTCTTCCAGCTCATCACATCCGGCAACATCGCCTACGAGCTTTGCAGGCCGAGCGGAATATACGGCTTCTGGTACGCCAAGCTGCTGGCGCAGCGTCTGGCTAGCGCGTTGCTTCGCTGTTCTCCGATCCTTCTGGTTGCCGTCTTCTTGCCTCAGCCTTACCGGCTATCGCTTCCAGTTGATCTGGCGACTGCAGTATTGTTCGTGATTACGCTTGCCCTTGGACTATTTATCTTGGTATCCATATCCATGCTCATCTATATTTCAACATTCGTAACGATGTCTGCCGCTGGCTCCCTGCTCATGTTCGGCGTCATCGGGGAATTCCTGGCGGGGATGGTCATCCCGATTCCGCTAATGCCGTCATGGCTTCAATCTATCGTCAATCTCCTGCCCTTTCGGTTGACCGCGGATTTCCCGTTCCGGGTCTACTCGGGGCATATTTCCAAATGGGAAGCAATAGAGTTGATTCCGCTTCAGCTTATATGGCTCGCAGCGCTTATCGCAATCGGCAAATATGCGATGGGCAAAGCCCTTCGTAGAGTCGTCGTGCAGGGAGGTTAAGGCGAATGAAACTGTTCGGCAAATATTTGCTGATCTTGTTTAAATCCCAGATGCAGTATCGTACTTCGTTCTGGCTGCTTACGTTCGGCCAGTTCTTAATCCCCTTCTCCATCTTCGCCGGACTTTATTTCATGTTCGAGAGGTTCGGTCAAATCAAGGGCTGGGATTTCTTCGAGGTAGCGCTATGTTTCGGCATTATCCATATGGCATTCGCCATCAGCGAATGCTTAGCCCGCGGTTTCGATATGTTCTCTAGCCTGGTAGTGAACGGAGAATTCGATCGGCTGCTCGTGCGCCCTCGAAGCACCGTCCTCCAAGTGCTAGGCTCGAAGTTCGAGTTCACCCGCTTCGGACGGCTGCTGCAGAGCATGCTCGTCTTGGTCTGGGCTATCAGTCAAATTTCCGTGGAGTGGTCCTTTCTTAAAGTTCTTACCCTAATCTTCATGATCGTGAGCGGCGTGTTTATTTTCTCGGGAATTTTCATCTTGATGGCTACGATGTGCTTCTGGACGATTCAAGGACTGGAAGTCGCCAATATCTTCACGGACGGCGGCAGGGAAATGGCGCAATATCCGCTTAACATCTATGAGAAGTGGGTCTCCCGCTTCTTCACGTTCGTTATCCCGTTCGGATGCGTCAATTACTTGCCGCTGCTCTATATTCTGGATAGGACCGAGGGAAACGACATTATTTATCTGCTGGCGCCTTTGGCGGGTTGCCTATTCCTCATCCCCTGCTTGGTCGTATGGCGATTCGGCGTGCGCCATTATCGCTCGACCGGATCATGAAGGTTATGCCAGACCGAGTATAAATGCAGAGATAGGTACAAAGGAATTGATATCGGAATGAATGAAAACGGGGAGCCCCTTCGATTGTGCCGTACTCTCGATAACCTTATTCGGTTCTCGAAGAGCGACGGCGATAACATTCGGCAGGACTAATAGGTGGGTGTCCTTTTCGCTTCGGAGCAGAACGATTTTAGGATAAGCGGCGGATTTGAAGCCTTCTATGATCAGGTAATCGAGAGAGTGCTTGTCCATCCCGGCTACCAAGTCTTCGAGCGGGGTCGGCTCCTCTTGAACCCAAGCCGTGCGGGACGGCGACGTGATTGCCGTGACATGAGCGCCGGCTTGACGGTGCTGCCAGGTATCTTTGCCAGGGACGTCGGGCTCGAAGTCATGAGCATCATGTTTCAAAGTGCCGACCCGCATTCCGCCGGAGGTTATTTCCCGGACAAGCTCGCACGCAAGCGTCGTTTTCCCGGCATTTTTGTAACCGACGACCTGAATGATTCTCATGACTCTCCCCCTCCTTCAGCTTAAATCCTCTTTAGATCAACTTAATCTCCACGCCGTCACCAATTGTCCCTTTTCTAACCCTTCCTTCAACGGGGGGATCTCGATGAGACAATCCGCGTCGACGATGGTGGTCATGAGACTCGATTTATCGTCTCCGGTCGGCGTGACCCATACGGTTCCATCGCGGAGCTCCGTTCGGGCGCGGATATACCGGCGATACGCGTTTATTTTCGGGAAGTTCTCTCCCAAGAAAGCTTTGAAGCCAAGGCGAGATGGGGATTCCTCTTGCTGCATCGCTTGAAGCGCGGGACGTACGAATAAGTGAAAGCCGACAAAACAAGCGCCGGGATTTCCGGACAACGCCACGATGAGTTTGCCGCTTGCTTTCGCGGCCGATGTCGGGCTGCCCGGGCGCATCGAGACTTTGTTGAAGAGAAGCTCCACATTCGGTCCGGCGAGTACATCAACCATCACGTCATAATCGCCTACGGAAACGCCGCCGGACGTAAGCAGCATATCGCATGTTTGCAAGCCTTGCCGGACAAGCTGCTGAGCCGCGTCGACATCATCCGGTACTTTACCGAGCATGATCGGTTCCGCGCCGCATTCTTTAAGCATCGCCGCTAACATGGGAGCGTTGCTGTTGCGGATTTTGGCCGGAGCCAGCGGCTCGTCTACCTCGAGCAATTCGCTTCCGGTGGATAATACCGCAACCCGCGGCCGCCGCACGACCGGGACGTTCGCATAGCCGCATGAGGCAAGCAAAGCAGTTTCGCCTGCGCCAATGACTTTGCCGGCTGGCAGCAAGGATTGCCCGGCCCGAATCTCGCAGCCGATTTCCGCAACGTTTAATCCGGCTTGGATGCTTTTACCGATGAGCACGAAGGATTGCCCGTCCCTTACTTCCGTCACCGTCATTTCCAGCATAACGACGGCATCGGCCCCCTTCGGCACCATTCCGCCGGTCATAATGCGGGTCGCCTTGCCGACGGTCAGAGGATAACGCGGCTCGACGCCGCTAGGCAAAGCTTCTATTACCGTTAAAGATACGGGAAGCTCGGGTGTTGCTTGAAGCAAATCTTCCGAGCGTACCGCATAACCGTCCATGCCGGAACGGCGAAACGGCGGAAAAGGGTGAGGCGCGATAACCGCTTCGCCCAACCGGCGTCCCCAAGCTTCCGCAAGCGGGACCCGGTCGATCGGGAGCTGCTTAATTTGCCGCAAGATGAGCTGCCGAGCCGCTTCCGGCTGCAGGGCGTTACGGCGAAACCTTTCGGGGTTATCTAAGGGTTGCATGAAGGAAATAACTCCTTTATTGTTCTTCGGTGAATAAAAGGCTCGCTCGGTCATATTGCTCAGGAGTATCTACGTCATGAACAAACTTCAAGGAGATCCCTTGTTCGGTAAATTGCTTTTCTTCAATTCCGCACCATGATATGTGATTCAGCAATGCGAGCAGCCTTCGCTCTCCCTTCTCGAGCAGCGATAGCGCCGTTTCTGCCGTTTCCTTGCGGTAAAGTGCATGCAAAGGTTGCCGTCTGCCTTCCAAGATGGGCAATGAGGCTTGATATGTCCCCTGTTCCATATAATCCAATAACAGGTTAGCTGCCCTTGGGTCGATAAAAGGCTGATCACAGCCCAATAACCATACATTGGATCGGGTAGCGGCAGCAAGACCTGCATGCAAGCCCGCCAATGGCCCTTCACCCTTATAAAGGTCGGGAATAATCCGTATGTAGCTCTTAAGCTGCCGGATATATGAATTCAAATCGGTATCGTTCGAGACGACAATGATTTCGTCCGTCCATTGCGAGGCTACCCGAAGCTGGCGTTCGAGGAACGCCTCACTCCCTAGAGGAAGCAAAGCTTTATTGACCCCGCCCATGCGCTGTCCCCGGCCGCCGGCCAATATGACCACAGTCCCCTCCATGGAGCCGCCTCCTTCGAATGACCTATCGGGAATTAACCTATGGCTTTATTTTATCCCCCGCTTGCCTATAATGACAACCCTGCCAGCTCCCCCTATATGCTAGGGTTATTTTTTGGATACCCTGAGCGGTTCCGATTCATCCACATTCTACACCGATCAAATGAAATGGGAAATAAGTTCTCATATTTACAAACCGTCGGTCGGTATGTATAATTTCATTATAATACATGCAACGCTTACCGAATAGTGTAAGATCGGACGGAGGATTTACTTTGAAGCAAGAGGAACGTAGGCTGCAAACAACCCAACTTCTGCTTGACTCGACTAAAGAGCTGATACGGGAAAAAGGGTGTCACTCAATCACAATGAAGGACATCATGGAACAATCGGGATTGTCAAAGGGGGCTATCTTCCATTACGTGAAGAGTAAGGATGAAATCTTTGCTTGGGTACTGCAGGAGCGGCTCGAAGAAACAAACGAGCGTTTTATGAACGAAGTGGAACAAGGCCGAAAAACTTTCGATGGACCAATGCAAAAGCTCATAGACAGTTTTAAGGCACTGGAAGATGCGAATGACGTAACGAGTAAGGTGCTGATGTATTTACTTGGCAAGGAAGATCAACCTTTGATCGCGGAAGCGCTCAAGCGGTATTATGAGCGATCTGTGCATCTATCCAAGCAGTGGATTATGACCGGACAACGGCACGGGGTTATTCCAGAATCGGTTAATACGGACAAAACAGCTGAAATGTTCGTTCTGCTATCACTCGGTTTGCGCGTCCGCTCCTCTATTCCATTTGCTTCCGCTGCTTTCAATGCACATGATTATTCGTCTTTTATAATCAATATTCTAAATCCCGATAATTAGAAAGGAAGTGCGTAACATGAACGTGTGGTTAACGTTGCATCTGATCGGAGTCGTGATATTCGTAGGAAATATTATTACGGCGGCGTTTTGGAAAGTTCGGGCGGATTTGTCGAAAGACCCGGCCTTCATTCACAGCACGGTAAAAAACGTCATGCTTGCCGATTATGTGTTTACGCTTCCGGGTCTCGCGCTCATTATCATCTCCGGTAATGTGATGGCCGTAAAGACGAATATGCCGATGTCCGGGCTGAACTGGCTTACGCTTTCATTAATTTTGTTTGCCTTCACCGGCATTATCTGGTTAGCCATTCTCATTCCGCTGCAGCGCGGAATGATTCGCCTTATCGCTCAATGCATCGAAAGCGGGAAAATCTCCAAAACTTATCGTACAGCTTCTCGCAATTGGGCCGTCTTCGGCATCGCTGCTACATTGCTGCCGATCGTCATTTTATATCTCATGATAACGAAGAGCATCTAATCGTTATGTGATGTATTATTACATTCAGTGAAAGTTTTGATTGCCACTTATTTTGTAACCTGTTAAACTTTTAATTAATTTGCTTTTTCACAAAGCCTAGGAGGATGAACGATGAGAAAAGCTTGGAGTTTGGTACTTGTTACGGTGTTAGTATTACTCGTTGCTTCCGGGTGCGGCCAGAAGGAAAAATCGGGCGAAGCTGCTGCTCCTGTTAAGGTTTACAAGTTCGCTACAGATGCTAGCTATGCGCCCATGGAGAATATGGACAAGGATGAAATCGTCGGTTTCGACATTGATTTCCTCGCTGCCGTTATGAAGGAAGCGGGGCTGGAGTATGAGATTAGCAACGTCGGATGGGATAACCTGCTCGAAAGCGTGAAGGCTGGCAAGGAATACGATGGCGGTATCTCGGCCATTACGATTACCGATGAGCGTAAGCAATCCTATGATTTCACTATCCCTTACTTCGAGTCCACTAACATGATTCTAGTGAAGGAAGGCAGCGACATCAAGACGGCGCTTGATCTTAAAAGCAAGAAAGTAGCGGTTCAAGGATCGACTACGGCGGATGAGCTCATGACGAAAATTCTGGGTGAAGGCAATACGGCTTTGAAACGGTTCGATAGCAATGCGCTCGCATTGCTCGAATTAGCTAGTAATGGCGTGGATGCGGTAGTGGCGGATATCGCGATCGTGCAGGAATACGTGAAGAACAATCCGGATAAGAAGTTCATCGGCATACTGGACAGAGAGAACTTCACCTCCGAATTCTACGGAATCGCATTGCCCAAGGGCAGCGAGCTGAAAGCGAAGCTAGATCCCGCAATCAAGACGATATTAGAAAGCGATGAATACAAGGACATTTACGCGGAATGGATCGGCGGCGACGTCGATACATCGGGTGTGCTGAACGCGAAGTAAACGACGAGCATGCGTAATGGCAACGTTGCGCATGCTTTTTTGTACTTATGAATGACAGAGAGGAAGAGTCCGGTGGACAACTTCAGATTTGATATTATTAGAGAGTATTTTCCTCTTCTCATGAGAGGAACGCTCTACACCATCGGGATCTCCTTCTCGGCTATTATCCTTGGTTCCATTCTAGGTCTCGGAGTCGGCTTCGGGAAAATGTCAAAGAGATGGTATCTGCGTTGGCCAATGGATGGCTATATTCACTTTTTTAGAGGGACGCCGCTGTATGTTCAAATTCTCCTTGTTCACTTTGGACTTGTGGTTGGTGTGCTTGGCACAACGAATGCGATTGTTGCCGCCGTTACCGCGCTCTCCCTGAACGCGGCAGCCTATACCGCGGAAATCTACCGCGCAGGGATACAGTCGATCGACAAAGGGCAGACCGAAGCCGCGCATTCGCTAGGTATGACCCACTTTCAGACAATGCGGCATATCATCCTGCCGCAAGCCATTAAACGCATGATTCCAGCCTTCGGAAACGAGTTTATTGTGCTAGTTAAGGATTCTTCTCTAGTAGCGCTTATCGCGGCCCCGGAGCTCATGTACTGGAGCAATGCGGAGAGAGGCCAATATCTTCGCGTATGGGAGCCTTATTTGACGGCTGCTTTAATCTATCTGATTCTTACGTACTCTTTAAGTAAATTGCTAAGTTTCATAGAAAGGAAAATGTGACGTCATGTACCCGATCAATCAAGTCAAAAGAAGGACTGTCTTACCTCATACACATGCACTTTCCATTCGGATCTCGGATGGACATAGACACCCCGAAGCGTAAGCCCGTTCATTTCCGCATTTAGTATCGGAACCGCCGAAAAAATAAAGCGCCCGCCCAGTCCCTTGAAAGCGTCGACGTTTAACTCCAGGTTCCGGATCTTCTTGCGCGACGTCTTCCTGTAGTCGTATTTCCTCCCTAATTCCGCAACGAATATATAACATCGCCCCCCCCACGTATCGAAGTACGTCCGCAGCTTTTTCTTCTTATCGAGCTCCTTCTCGATAATGCGCCGAAATGCATGCTTATATTGCAGAGAATAATAATTAGCGTACGAATCCAACGTATAAAATCCGTTATATTGCGCGATCGCCGGATGAAGCCCGATGCTCGCCACCCGGTAGGTTTCCTTAGGGAGTCCGATAAACCGCTCGATCTCCCCGAACTGTTCAACTGCGTAAAACTCGCGGAACGACGGTTTATCCAAGTACCGATATACAATTTCCTCGTTGTACGCGAACAGCACCGCGACTTGCGCAATGATCGCTGCCTTCGCGAACCGGAGCCCCTTTCCCCTCCCGATGAGAACGAGCAGCCGACAAGCCAGGGCAAACCCTAAATAAATGACGAGTGGGCGCAAAAAATGAAATCGCGCGAAATTAAACGTATTTAACAGATAGAATTGTTGTTTGAGCGGTTGCCATCCCTTATGGAACCAAAAAGCATACCAAACGGACAACGCTAAATTTAGCCCCGTAAGAAATGATAAAAAGCTCCCTATCCGCGTACGCCTCCACTCGGACCGGCTTAGGATCAAATAAAGTACAATCAGCGAAACCGGCAAAATAACGATCGTATGCAAAGTCATCACATGGTTATGTCCAAACACGAAGTTCTTAACGGCCAGCCGGAGGCAGCGCCGCAAATCCAATCGTGATGACACGAACTCGTCGCGGCTCGTCGGTTCGTCGGACAACACAAGTGACAATAGCAACCGGTATTCAACTGCCAAATACATAGCTCCCATTAGCGCAATGCTTCCGAGGAACCGTAAATTCCTTCGTTTGTTTACGACTAAATCCCATAACCATAACAAACATACAGCCGTTAGGAAAAAGAAAAAGCCTAGCACGAAACTGGAGTAAAACGGAAGCGCAATGAGCGTAAACCAATGTTTCCATTCGCTCTTTCCTTGCCTAATGTGCAAAAAAGCCCAGAGCGCGAGCGGCTGCCCTAACGTGCTCAACATACCCGACGGCCAGAACGGCGTCAACGCAAAAGCCAGTGCTACCCCGACTCGGACAAACGAATGGTTCGACCCCTGGATAAAATGATCCTTTAACAATAAATACATCCCGAGAAAAGCAAACACCCTCGAAACCGTTTGGCTTAGCGCATACGCCGCCATAGACGGGAAAAAGGCATGCAAAAAAACGTTCCCGCTAAATTCGGTACCGTAAGCGTTTCTCGTAAGTCCGTTCATTACTTGCGGAATGACCGACCGATAGCTTCCGAACCACTCACCGCTGCTTACCAATACTTTATACCAAGCGATATTCGAATCGAGGTTGTCATGAACGCGGATATGAGCTCCCTCGCCCAGCAGGTACAGAGGGGAAAGGTAAAGCGCCAACAAAGCTCCGCTAATCCAGAGTAATCTTCTTTCGTTGCGTGCGTTAAGCAAGTCCGGTTCCCCCCATCCCTCTAAGGAAGTTAAATGTTAATATCCCAATCGGGGCTGTCGTTATACCGCGAGCCGTGAATAAATTGGCGGCTCTTGGTAACGATACATATGTTACGGAGGGGATGAACTTGAGCTTGCGTACATACGTTCAACGGCACTGCGGCAAACATAGGTTCACTTACACGATGGCGTTGTGCATTTGGTTAAAAAATTATTTAGTCCAACGGTATTGCTTCGAATTACCGGTAAAAGGCTTTTATCAGGAAATGAATCTCCTCATCGGCATTTCCAGTTCCGTTCTTATCCTATTTAGCTTCTTTATGTTAGGGTTCCGCAGCAAAATACATATTTCGATTTTGGCGTTAAGCTTCCTTTCCTCGGCGCTGTTGCTCTCGGATCTTGTTTACTACCGTTTTTTTAACGACTTCATCACCATCCCGGTACTGCTTCTCGCCGATAATATGAGCGTGTTGTGGGGCAGCGTGTTCACTCTCCTCCGCCCTTCGGATTTGCTTATTTTCCTTGATACTTTCGTTTTGATGTTGATGATAAATAACAGAAAGATTCCAAGGAGCGCTTGGAACATCCGTCAACTGATTGCGGCGACGACCCTCGCCTCGCTGCTTATTTTCTTGAATTTATCGATGGTCGATAAAATCCGCCCGGGGTTATTGAACCGAACTTTTGACCGCCAAATCGTCGTCAAAAGCATAGGCGCTTACAATTATCACCTGTATGACATCATTACGAGTACCCAAATGGGTTACAAAAAAGTTTTTGCCGGCAACGACGATTTGGCGACGGTCGAATCGTTCGTGAAGCAATTGCCCAAAGACGAGTACAATAAGAAGCTGTTCGGGGCTGCCAAAGGTTACAATGTCGTCCTGGTATCGATGGAGTCGTTGCAAAGCTTTGTCATTGATCGGCGCATTGAGGGGCAAGAGGTTACCCCTTATCTGAACCGTTTGATCAAGGAAAGCTTTTATTTCGATAACTTCTACCACCAGACGGGACAAGGCAAAACGTCCGACGCCGAGTTTATTATTGATACTTCGCTTTTTCCGTTGCCTAGCGGAGCCGTCTTCTTCTCGAACGCTCAGAACGTTTATGACTCCACGCCGAACATCCTGAAGAAGCTCGGATATTATCCGGCTGTGTTTCACGCCAATAACCGATCGTTCTGGAATCGCGGAAACATGTACCCGACGATGGGATACGAACGGTTTTTCTCTTCGTCGGATTATAACATTACGGAAGACAACACCATCGGGTGGGGATTAAACGATATTTCGTTCTTTCGGCAGTCCGTGGAGAAATTGAGGGGACTTCCGCAGCCCTTTTACAGCAAGTTCATTACGCTAACCAACCACTATCCGTTTAACCTGGGCGAAAAAAACCGGCTTATCCCCGAATACGTGTCCGGTTCCCTTACCTTGAATCGGTACATACCGGCCGTAAGGTATATGGATGAAGCGTTGAAGATCTTTTTTGAGGAGATGAAGTCGTCAGGATTGTACGAGCACTCGATATTCGTTCTGTACGGGGATCATTACGGGATTTCCCATAAGCATCATAAAGCGATGGCCAAGCTGCTCGGGAAAGGAAAAATCAATTGGTACGATCATGTGCAATTGCAGAGGGTCCCTCTCATCATTCACATTCCCGGAATGAAAGGGAGACGGATGAGCACTATCTCCGGGCAGGTCGATCTGAAGCCTACTCTATTGCATTTGCTTGGGGTGAACACAGCCGGGCAGCCGAATTTCGGGCTGGATCTGTTCGCAGGCAACCGACCGGAACTGGCAGTGCTGCGGGACGGAAGCTTTATTACGGATCGAAACGTATTCACTAAAAACCGTTGTTACGATAAAGCAACCGGCAAGGTTACCGAGCCGGCGGGTTGCGAGCCGTTTAAGGAGGAGGCGGTCAAACGGCTGACTTATTCGGATTCTATCGTTTATGGAGATCTTTTGCGGTTTGCGAACCGAGCCGAGAAGCTGTAGGGCAGTATCGATCCATACGCTGCAATCACCTTGCCAGCAATGCTTCGGCAGCTTGCTTGCCTTTGGCGACGCAATCCGGCAACCCGACTCCCTCGAATGCAGCGCCTGTTACGAGAACTCCGGGAAGCCGTTTGCTTAGTTCTTCACGGAAAGCGGCTGTCGCTTCCACATGACCTACCGGATATTGCGGCATGGAATGGCGAAGCCTTGTAATCTCGACGAACTCGGGAGTCGCCGATAATCCCATGAGGTCATGCAAATCACGCCAAACCGCAGCCGTCAACACGGCATCAGATAGTTCTACGCCTTTCTCGTCCCCGGCCCGTCCGACGTAGCAACGGATCAAACGCTTGCCTTGCGGCGCGGTGTGCAGCCATTTGGACGATGTCCACGTGCTTGCCGTGATATGCCTGAATTCCCCGCGCGGCACGAGAAATCCAGAGCCGTTGAGAGTATGGTTGAAGCCTGCCTCATCGTAAGCGAGCACGACATTAGCTACCGATATGTACCGAATGTTGGTTAGCGCGGATACATCGGTATGGGGTGCAAGCAGCTCTGCCGTCGCGTATGCGGGAAAAGTGAACAATACCCCGTCGGCTGCAATCGTTGTGCCATCGGAAAGCAGCAGCTTGTATGCCGGGTTCGCTCCGGATTCTTGCTCAAGCGCTTCAACCTCCGCTCCCATGCGAATAGAACAACCCTCCGCTATAAGGCGCGACTCAAGCGCTTCAATGACGGAAGACAGGCCGCTCCGAAAGGTCATGAATACGGACGGGGGTTGTTGACCCGTTGCGTTCTTATCCGTTGCCGCGGCGACCGCGTTAGCTTTCGCAGCCTCCTGAGTGTTGGCCATGCCGCGAATCAAGCTGCCGTAATCCCTCATCAGCTGCTTGAACTGCGGGAAGGTCGCTTGCAACCCTAAACGGTACAAATCCCCCGCATGGATGCCCGCAAGCAACGGCTCGAATATCCGTTCGACCATTTCCCGTCCCATCCGTCGTTCTAAGAATGAACCGACAGACTCGTCTCCCGTTTCTTCGTCCGCCGGAAGATCCAACTCTTCCAGCGCGCGATGTTTCCCTTCCTCCGAGACCAGCTCCGTCTTCATAAACTTATCCGTATCTGTAGGGATTCCAAGCGTAAGGCCTTCCGGCATCGGATGAAGCCGGCCGTCCAATGAGATATACGTTTTTTTGGCTGCCGGATTCGTCCCGGTCAGTTCCCCTTCAAGCCCGAGCTCGCGCGCCAATTCAATCATAGGAAGCTTGCGGGCCAGGAAGGAATCCGGACCCCGTTCTATGACGAAGCCATCCCGGCGAAGCGTGTGAATTATGCCGCCTAGCCGGTTCGAGCCTTCTATTACCGTAACCTCTATCTTCTCTCCCCGCTCGCCTGCAAGCTTCCGTAAATAAAAAGCGGCGCTAAGGCCGGTAATACCGCCGCCCAGCACCGCCACTCGGCGTATATTATGCATCATTATTTCGTCCCTCCGTGCGTCATTCCGATAACCGTATCAGCCAAAGCCGCCATATATTGAGGATCATCGTTCAGCATGCGGATTCGTTCCAATCGGAGCCCGCGCTCCTCAGCGAACTTCTTCGCTTCGATATCGATATCGTAGAGCACTTCCAGATGATCCGATACGAATCCGACCGGAGTGACCAGTACCGAGGGCACGCCTTCGCGGCTTAACCGATCCAGGGTTTCCAGAATATCGGGTCCTAGCCATGGCTGCCCGGTCTGTCCCGCGCTTTGCCATGTAAACCGCCAGTTCTTCACGCCGGCAGATTCGGCTACCGCGCTTGAAGTTGCCAGCAATTGCTCCGAATACGGGTCGTTCGTCTCAAGAATTTTGGCCGGGAGGCTGTGGGCGCTGAACAAAACCAATGTATCAGCGCGTTGCTCGCCAAACCGGGCCAACCCTTCCGTAACCCTCCGGCTAAGCGCTTCAATCAGTTTCGGATGCAGATGGTATTCTTGTACCGATTTGAAGGCTATTCCATGCTTGGCCGCTTCCTCTTGCGCGCGTTTCATGTAACCTCCGACGCTCATGACGGAATATTGCGGGGTCAACACGATTCCGACTGCCTCCGTTATTCCATCGGCCGCCATGGCGGCAACGCCGTCTTCTATATAAGGAGCCGCGTGTTTCAAGCCTTGATAACAGACGTAAGTCCCTTTGCCTACTGCCTCGTCGAGCGTATGCTGCAATGCCGCTGCCTGGCCATTCGTATTCTCCCGCAACGGAAAAACGCCGCCCACGATAGAGCGGTACCGATCCGTCAAATTCGCCAATTGCTCGGCGGTAGGCGGATTGCCCCTGCGGATATGCGTATAATAAGCTTCGACGCCTTCCAAGCTTTCCGGTGTCCCGTAGGACATCACGAGAACACCTATTGCTTTACCCTGAACCGTGTTCAAGAGGACACCCCCGAAGCAATTTGCCGCTCGCTATAGGTATGGACGAATTCCGTCAAATCTCTTAGTTTTTCTAACGACGCTTCCGGGTATAATCCATGCCCAAGGTTAAAAATAAAGCCAGGCTCCTTCATGCCTTCGTCAAGCAATCGGCGGGCATGCGCGTGAATGACATTCGTCGGAGCAGTGAGCACATATGGATCGAGATTCCCTTGGATCGCGAACTTGCCGCCCGTGCGGCGCCGTCCTTCCGATAAGGAAACGCGCCAATCCAAGCCGATGACATCGCTTTGCAGGCCGGTCAAATGCGGCAGCAATTCTCCCGAGCTTACGCCTGGGAAATAGATTTTCGGGATATCCAGATCCGATAATTTCGCGAAAATGCTTTCCACGTGCGGGAGTACATATTCCTTAAAATCTTGCGGCGCAAGCGATCCCACCCAACTATCGAATAGTTGAACGGCTTTTGCTCCGGATTTAATATGAGCCCTTAAATAGGTTGCGGCCATATCCGCTAGCTTGCCCATCAGGCGATGCCAAATCTCGGGTTCGCTATACATGAGCGCCTTCGTGCGGATATAAGATTTCGACGGACGGCCTTCTATGATGTAACTGGCTAGCGTGAACGGGGCGCCGGCAAACGTAATGAGCGGCACCTTGAGCTCGCGATCAAGAATTGAAATCGTATCGAGCACATGGGACAAATCGGCTTCCACATCGATCGGTTTGAGACGTTCAACGTCGCTTGCGCTGCGAACCGGGTTATGAATTACGGGTCCAATATCTTTAACAATATCGAAATCGATTCCAATCGAAGCAACGGGATTCATAATATCGGAATATAGGATAGCCGCATCGACACCTAGTTTTTGAACCGGCATTATGGAAATTTCGGCAGCGAGCTCCGGCTGTTTGCATATTTCAAGCAACGAATATTTTTCTTTTATTTTACGATAATCGGGATCATACCGTCCGGCTTGGCGCATATACCACACAGGCACACGGTTCACCGGCTTGCCCCGGCATGCGCGCAAAAAAAGATCGTTATCAATCATTAGGTAGTCCTCATTTTTATGATGGATTGGCATTCATTTCTTTTATTATGCCCCTTTTGGCGCGTCTGAACAACCTCGAGCAGCCTCATGAGTATGACAATAGTTTGACAATGATGAATTAGGAGCTTAAATCGCTTGTGATATACTGACATTACATTAGTCCTGCAGACAAAGGAGAACAAATGCAACGTTGGAAGATCAATCTAATCGTATTGATGTGCGGCAATTTTCTCGTGATGGCCGGGATGACGATGATCATTCCTTTCTTGTCCTTATATTTGAAACAAGACTTGGGGCTGACCGGCGAGCATGAGATCGGAATATGGGCAGGGGTTATTTTCGCGGCTAACTTCGTTACCTCGTTTATTTTCCAACCGTTGTGGGGGAAGCTCTCCGATCGTTACGGTCGTAAAATGATGCTGCTGAGATCCGGCTTCGGGATGGCGATCGTTATGGTGTTAATGGGTTTCGCGACGACGCCTTGGCACTTGCTCGCGCTTAGAATGCTTAACGGGGTTATATCCGGCTTCACGCCGGCGGCAGTTGCCCTTGTGTCGGCTACACCCCCTAAAGAACGCATGGGATTCGCAATGGGGACTCTTCAATCAGGGGGTACCGCCGGTGCCATCCTAGGACCTTTTATCGGTGGATTGCTGGCAGACAGCTTCGGATTCCGTCCGATCTTCTATATTACGGGAGCGTTATTGTTTCTTGCTTCCGTCATTTCTTGGCTGATGGTTAGCGAAAATTTCGACCGTGCCGCTGCCGCGCTCAAACAGCAAGTCAGCGTGATCAAAGGCTTCAAGGACCTGATGGTCATCCGTCAGCTTCCGGTTCTGCTTACCGTAACGTTTCTCATCCAATTTGCCATGTTAGGCCCGATGCCGCTTATTCCTTTATATGTGGAGGAACTGCATGGAACAACTGAGAATCTCGCTTTTTATGCCGGGTTCGTCGGGTCGGTAACCGGTATCTCCAATATGATCTGCGCCCCAATCTTGGGGCGATTGAGCGATCGTATCGGTTCTTCCCGAATTCTGCTCGTCTCTTTGGCCGGGGCCGCGCTCATGCTCATTCCGCAGGCTTTCGTCGGGTCCGTTGGCCAACTGCTCGTCTGCCGCTTCTTGCTCGGCTGTTTCATGGGCGGCTTGATCCCTACCGTTAATTCGCTCGTACACCGCCATACGCCGGACGGGATGGAAAGCCGCTCCTTCGGCTTCAACAGCAGCGCTCTCAGCCTCGGCAACATGATGGGCCCGATTATGGGCGGTGTATTATCGGGCCTCATCGGTATCGAGGGCTTGTTCCTATTATCGGCCGTGCTGCTGTTTGCAACCTGTGCTTGGGCAACTCGCGCATTGCGGACTCGGCAGAACTAGGACATCGTTATCTCTGATAATAGCCGCATTTTGTACTTTCTCAGCGGACACAAAAAGTCCCCAAGCCATTAGACTTGAGGACTTTCTTACATATAAAGTTTATGCATAATGGCAAGCTGCAAAGTGGCCTGGGCGCATTTCGCGGAACTCAGGAGCCTCCCCCGCGCATTTCTCCGTCGCCGCCGGACAACGGGTACGGAACGTGCAGCCGCTTGGCGGATTGATCGGGCTAGGCAAATCGCCTTTCAAGATAATCCGCTCCTTTCCCTCCTGCACGTCGGGATCCGGCACCGGTATGGCCGACAGCAGTGCCTTCGTATAAGGATGCTGCGGATTGGCGTATAAATCCTCGCTGCGTGCAAGCTCGACAATTTTACCCAAGTACATGACAGCGACACGATCACTCATGTACTTTACCATCGACAGATCGTGCGCAACGAAAAGATAGGTAAGACCCAATTTCTTCTGCAGATCGCTGAGCAAATTAACGATTTGCGCCTGAATCGACACATCCAATGCGGAAATCGGTTCATCGCAAATGATAAATTGAGGCTCCACCGCCAACGCCCGGGTAATTCCGATCCGCTGCCGCTGTCCGCCGGAAAATTCATGGGGATAACGTGAAGCGTGGTCAGCGTTTAATCCGACCATATCAAGCAATTGTTCAACACGACGCTTTCTCTCCGCCTTGCTCTTCACCAACCCATGAATGTCCAACGCTTCTCCGATAATGTCCAGAACCGTCATTCGGGGATTAAGCGAAGCGTAAGGATCCTGGAAAATCATTTGCATTTTGCTGCGGAACGCTTTTAATTTTGATTTGGACAATTTCGCAATATCCGTACCGTCCAATGAAATACGGCCTGCTGTCGGTTCATACAGACGGATGATCGTGCGCCCGGCAGTCGATTTTCCGCAGCCTGACTCACCAACCAACCCTAGCGTCTCGCCCTTATCAATTGAAAAGCTGATGTCGTTAACTGCCTTTAATATACGGTTATTGCCTACGTGAAAAAATTTGAGCAATCCCTCGACTTCAAAAAAAGCTTTTTTCATGCACTTACCTCCTTGCCGCCAACGAAACCCGACTGATTCGCATTTGGGTGCTGCAGCCAACACCGGACCGTATGAGTACCGCTGATCGACGTTGGATCCGGACATTCCGTTTCACAGATACGCATCGCTTCATCGCAGCGGCTGCAAAAACCGCAACCTTGCGGAGGCTTGATCAAATCCGGAGGGGTCCCAAATATCGGAACTAGCGGCTCGTCTTTAACTTGATCCAAGCGAGGCAAAGATTTGAGCAGGCCTTTCGTGTAAGGATGCTGCGGGTTGCGCAATATTTCCCGCTTTGTCCCCGTTTCAACAATCTGTCCCGCATACATGACGATAACGCGATCACAAAGATCCGCAACGATGCCTAAATCATGAGTGATTAATATAATCGACGTCTTTGTCCGCTGCTGAAGATTCTTCAGTAAACGAAGGATTTGCGCCTGAATCGTTACATCGAGAGCAGTCGTCGGTTCGTCAGCGATCAACAGAGCAGGGCTGCACGCGAGCGCGATCGCTATCATCACCCGTTGCCGCATACCGCCGGAAAACTCATGCGGATATTGATCGATCCGCGTTTCCGGATTTGGGATGCCTACTGTGGACAACAGTTCGACCGCTCGCGCCTTCGCTTTCGATTTGCTTAACTGTTCGTGCTTGATCAAGCCTTCCATGATTTGTTTCCCGACAGTCATGGTCGGATTGAGCGAAGTCATCGGATCTTGAAAGATCATGCCGATTTTGTTGCCCCGCACTTTTTGCATCTCTTTTTCGGTCAGCGACAATAATTCTTGTTGATCGAATATAATGGAACCATTTTTGATTTTTCCCGGCGGCGTCTGTATCAATCTCATGATCGTTTGGGCTGTTACGCTTTTCCCGGAGCCGGATTCGCCGACGATTCCGACGGCTTCCCCTTCCTTCACTTCAAAGCTGACATCTCGGACCGCTTGAACTTCGCCGTCGTAAACGTCGAACGATACGCTTAAATTTTTCACGTCAAGAATCGTTTTCATGAAGGTTATGACCTCCTTTCTGCGTCAAATCGGTTATTTTCTCAATTTGGGATCAAAGGCGTCCCGCAATCCGTCGCCAAATACATTAAAGGCAAACATCGTCACACTTAGCAGCAGGGACGGAAATAAGAGCCTCCACGGATAAAGATCCATCGAATCAACTCCGTCATCAATCATTGTCCCCCATGAGGCGACGGGAGACTGGACCCCAAGACCAAGGAAGCTGAGGAACGCTTCGGTGAATATCGCGCCGGGAACGGTTAATGTCAAGGTTACCAGAATGGGGCCCATAGCGTTCGGAATCAAATGCCGGAAAATGATACGCATCGAACCTGCACCAAGAGCTTTGGAGGCGAGGGCATATTCCTGGTTTTTCAACTGCATCATCTGTCCCCGGACAATCCAGGCCATATTGATCCAGCCGGTAATAGACATCGCTACGATGATGGTGGTCAGGCTCGGATCCATAACCACGAGCAGGAGAATGACGACGAGCAAGTACGGAATCGCATATAGAATCTCGGCAAAGCGGTTCATGACCTCATCCACTTTACCGCCATAATAACCCATAATCCCCCCATAAATGATGCCGATAATTAAATCGATAAGAGCTGCGACAACACCTACAAACAAAGACACTCGCGCGCCTTGCCATGATCTTACAAACAAGTCGCGGCCCAAATTATCCGTTCCAAACCAGTGCTTCAGACTTGGCGCTTGATTCGTTTTGTCCAGCTCATTCGTAAAATGATCGAACGGCGATAATAAGGGAGCAAATATGGCAAACAACAGTACGGCAACCGTGATCCAGAAACCTGTCATGGCCAGCTTATTGCTCATTAAACGAAGCTTAATATCTTGCCAAGCGGTTAATCTATTCCGCTCTATTTTCTCCGAATCAATCGAATTGCGTTGAATCGGCGTGAACAGTTCTGGAAGAACAGAATTGTTGTTGGGTTCGATTTGCATGATCTAATTTCCTACCTTTCTGCCCGATAACCTGATTCGCGGATCCACAAGGACATAGGCGATATCGGCCAATAATCGGCTTACCATCAGGATAACGGCATAAAAAATCGTAATACCCATAATAAGCGGATAGTCACGATCGACGACACTTTCGACAAAAAACTTCCCGAGTCCCGGAATCGCAAAGATTTTCTCAATAACAACTGAGCCTGTAATGACATTGGCCGTAAGAAAGCCAAGAAAGGTGACCACCGGCAGCATCGAGTTGCGCAAGGCATGCCGCCATACGATCACATGTCCCGCGAGACCTTTGGATTTCGCCGTCTTGATGAAATCGGCATTTAATACTTCTATCATGGTCGATCGAATCAACCTAGCGATAAATGCGATTGAAGCGGATGATAACGCTATCGTCGGCAGCACGTAATCAAGCGGCCCATTCAAGCCAGCTACTTCAAACGCTCTTATTTTCACAGCGAAAAGATATTGCAGCAGCGGAGCCATTACCAGGCTAGGAATAGACAGCCCGATTACCGCTATGATCATCGCTAAATTATCCAACAGCTTGCGATGGTGCATGGCTGCAATAATGCCCAGGATACATCCGGTAACTACAGAAGTAATCACGGACGCGATACCGAGTTTAAGAGAATACTTAAATGAACTGGCAATGATTTTGTCGACAGCCTGGAACTTCTTCTTCATGGAAATACCCAGGTCAAACTCCGTTAAGTTTTTCAAGTAAATCCCATATTGTACGATCAGCGGTTTATCCAGACCGTAATAAGCTTCCAAGTTTTTCTGCACTTGTGCACTTGTTGCCTTTTCCGACTGCAGCGGACTGCCGGGCACAGCGTTCATCAAGACAAATGTTGCGGTCACTAGAATGAACAGCGACACTATCATAAACATAAATTTTTTCGATATATAGCGAATCAATCATTCTCACCTGCCTGTTCTGCCGTAGTTTGCAATAATAAAGGGTATATATAGGGATGCTATATATACCCTTCAAGTCGTAGATTTCAGCATTCCTTAATTATGCTTTATTTCTTTTTGCCGAATACCCAATCCAAGTGACCTGCATAATCGGAGACGACATCTTCAAAGCCGTCTTTTTGCATAGTAACCGTCGTATAGTAGTAGATCGGCAATACTGCCATATCGTCCGACAACGCGATTTTTTCAGCTTTGCTAATCAATTCCAGTCTTGTTTTTTCATCCGTTGCCATCAGAGATTCGTCAAGCAATTTACCGACTTCTTCATTGTTATATCTACCGTCGTTGTTGAGAGATTTCGGATGGATCAAATCGTAGGTGAAGTTGATCGCATGGTTAAAGTCTGCTCCCCAACCTGAACGAGCGATACCAAACTGACCTGCTTGCCTTGTTTCCAGGAACGTACCCCACTCCTGATTCGACAGCTTCAATTCGACGCCGAGGTTTACACGCCACATCTGGACGATTGCTTCCGCAATGGCCTTATGGCCTTCATTCGTGTTATACAGCAAAGTAGTTTCAGGGAATTTGTCTAGCCCGCTATCTTTGAGCCCTTCAGCCAGAAGCTTTTTCGCTTCTTCCACGTTTTCCGAGGAGAAAGCGGTGTCCGGATACATCTCACGATAAGCTTTGCCGTCCATACCTGCGATACTCGGCGGGACGAGGCCGAAAGCCGGAGTTTGATTCGCTTTCGTTACGTTATCGATAATGGCCTGCCGGTCGATAGCCATCGAGAACGCTTTACGGATTTTCGCATTATCAAAAGGCTTTTGCTTCGTATTGAAGAGGTAATAATAAACGGAAGCGATCGTCTTGATTTCAGCTTTCTTTTCTGCAACTAATCCCGGAACCCTGTCGCTCGGCACTGATCCCGCTTGCGCGCCGATCCAGTCGATTTTGTCCGTTTCGAACAGATTGTAAACGGTAGTGTCTGCTTCAACCAAGGATATCGTGACTTTGTCGAAGCTGATTTTGTCCGCATCGTAGAAATCCGGATTTTTCGTTAAGATAAGCTTGTCGCCATGCGCCCATTCCGTCAATTTGAACGGTCCGTTAGTAACCATCGTTGACGCTTCAGCCGCCCATTCCGGTTTACCTTCAACGCTTCCCTTGTGTACAGGCCAATAAGTATAGTGCGATACAAGGCTGATGAAGTAAGGCGCCGCCGTGTACAATTTGACTTCCAGCGTATAATCGTCCAACGCCTTGACGCCGACTTGACTGGCATCTTTTACTTCACCCGAGTTATATTTTTCGCCATTCTCAAGATAAAACAGCATATAAGCATATACGGCAGCCGTTTCCGGCGCCAATGCGCGTTTCCATGAATATTCGAAGTCATGAGCGGTTACGGGATCTCCGTTGCTCCATTTCGCGCCTTGGCGCAGCTTGAAGGTGTAGGTTTTACCATCTTCGGACATTTCCCATTTTTCGGCTATGGCAGGCTGCGGTTCGCCGGCTTCATTCAACCGCATAAGGCCGTCATACAATCCGGATGCAACGATCGAGGACTGAGCGTCTTGCATCAAAGCCGGATCAAGGCTCGGCGGTTCGCTTCCCAGAGTAAAACGGAATTCCTGAGGATTGCTGTCTGCTCCAGAACTAGCTGATTCTGATGCAGATGCGGATGGAGATGCGGATGGAGATGGAGATGGAGAATCCGAAGCTGATGGACTTGCGTTATTGTTGTTGTTGCTGCAAGCCGCCAATAAGCTGCCTGCTAACGTGACCGCTAAAGCGGCCGAAAATAATTTCTTGAATTTCATTCTGTTTCCTCCCCAAATTTTTTAATTTCTTTCATTTCTGGCATGCGCACAATTTCCATTTTTTTGGAATATTGCTAAACTTGCAAATTCTGCAAAAAATGCAAAACGACTATTCCCCCAAAATTTCACCTCGCAAATTATGATCAATTCGTTTGTGTTTGAAATTTGCTGGAACAAAAGGTATCTTACTACCATCGTTCGGATTCTGCAATGCGATATCCTTCCGATGTCATATAATATTACATTAAATGTTACTAGTAATGACCCAAAAATGACAGGAAACGCTTACTTTTTTGTGTAATAATCAAGTTTCTCGTATATTCATTCATGCTGTGTGATAGAAATGTAAAATCGGTTTTTACACTCTGAAAATATGTTCAAACAATTTCCTTTTTTTAGGTTAAAACGCGTCATCGTGGATATTTTTTTAGTAATATACTAACTAAATTTCCGAAATCGCTGTGAAACCGTATGCATAATGCAAAAAAGCCCATGAAACAATTGCGAAACTCGGCTAAAGAGATAGTTCTCGAAACCTAATTTAACTTATTTGGTTTTAACCCTTGCCAAAGCCAGCCCATCGTATGCTGGGAGGTGTACCCCCATTAATCTCGGATCTTGCGCGATTATTCGATTAAATTCACGCATCGCGACAACTGAAGGGCCCTGTTTGCTCTCATCGATCGTCTTTCCCCGAAGGAGCGTATTGTCAGCCGCGATAATAGCACCTTCATTCGCCAGCTGTATGCACGCTTCTAAATAATGAGGATAATTTTCTTTGTCCGCATCAATAAAGAAGAAGTCGAACCGCGACCCTTGCGCTGCGAGCCTCCCCAAGCTTTCCGAAGCATCCCCGACTAAATATTCCGCCCGATCTCCAAATCCCGAAGCCGCCATATTCGCTTTGGCCAGATCCGCATAATCCTGTCTCAACTCCAGGGAAACCAGCCTCCCGTCTTCAGGCATCCCGCGGGCAAGGCATATTCCGCTATACCCGCCCAATGCGCCGATTTCCAATACGTTACGAGCTTTGGACAGCGTAATAAGAAAAGCTAGCAATCGACCGTACCCGGGGGCAACGGATATTTCCGGCATGCCGGCATTTCGGATTGTCTCGCTTACTCTCTCCAACTCCGCATCCTTGGCATATAAATCATCGAGGTATTGGTCCGGCAAAAGCATCATGCGATTTATCTCCTCCCTATGCTCCGTTCGTTCTGATGAACGGGCTTCTCCATCACCTACATTTTACCACAAGGTTTGTAAAACCCACTCCATTAGAGATATACTATTTTTTGTTTACTGTTTACATTGCGTTAATCATTTGGAAAGGCGATATCTTACAATTCGCCGATAATGGAAAGGAAGTTTTGGCATGTTCGCGCAGTTGCAAGCCGCTGCCCGCAAAGGATATCGATTGTCCTTAAGAGGGCTTGGGCTTTGGCCCTTTTGGGGATTAACCCTGCTAACCGCTTCTATGTTGTACAAATTGAACGCGCTTGATCATGAATTTAACGTTGGCGGGATGAATTATTGGAAGTGGGCCGTTAACGCAGGCGCCATCCTGCTTGCTTCATTCTGGACGATATTCCTGAGAGGCCGCTCAAGAGCGGTCCTGCTCGCTATATTGGATGCCGCGCTTTCTTTTCTCTTATTCGCGGACCTTATTTACTTCCGGTACTTCAAAGATTTCATCTCGGTTCCCGTTCTTCTTCAAGCCGGGCAGGTCGGCGAGCTTAAGGCAAGCATATGGAGCCTTATTCAACCGGGAGATTGGTTCTTGTTTGCCGATATCCCCATCGCCTTCGCGCTAGCCGGTTGGGTAATATGGCGCGGCCGAGTCAATCGAAGATCGTTGCAGAAAGATGCCTACCCCCGATTTCGCAGATCCCTGTGGCGCAAAATCATTCCTGCGACAGTCATATTCGCCCTCGGTTGGTCGTTGATTTATTTTCCCGTGGAAGAGCAGAAGAACGGCTGGGCCCGCGGATTGTTCGTCGGCAACTGGTGGAATATACCGATCTATAACGTAACCGGATTGCTCGGATTTCACGGCTACGATACTTATCGATACGCCAAAGAGCATTGGTTCGGCAAAGGGCTGTCGGAAGAGCAAGTACAAGAGGCCGAAGGATGGTTTGCAGAACGCCGCAAGCTGCAAGCGCAAATGGAATCAGAACCTTTATTCGGACAATATAAAGGGAAGAACGTTCTCATCATCCAAGCCGAAGCGTTCCAGGAATTCGTTATCGGACAGTCGGTCGGCGGCGAAGAAATCACGCCGAATCTGAATAAGCTCATCGGACAAAGCGTCTATTTTCCCAACTTCTACCACCAGACCGCGCAAGGCCGTACTTCCGATGCGGACTTGGCTATGAGCTGTTCCATGCACCCTATGCCAACCGGCTCCGTCTTTATCCGGTTCGCGGGCAACGACTTCGATTGCGCGCCGTCCATTCTGAAGAGCCAGGGCTACGATGCTACCGTTCATCACTCCTACGACGGCAGCTTCTGGAACCGCAATAACATGTACCATAACATGCAGTACGACCAATTTTACGATATCAAGGATTACACAATCGACGAGCCGATCGGATGGTCGCTAGGCGATCAATCGTTTTTCCGCCAGACGGTCGAGCAATTGAAGGAACGGAAAAAATCGCCCTTCTACGCTTTAACCATAACGTTATCGAGTCATCACCCTTATAAGCTCCCCTATTCTAATCAAGGGCTAAACGTCGGATCTTTGCAAGGAACGATCTTGGGGGACTACTTGCAGTCCCTGCACTATGTGGATTCGGCCGTTGGCGAATTGATAGAGGATCTAAAGAGTGAAGGTCTATGGGATGACACAATTCTGCTTTTCTACGGTGATCATGATAATTCCGTTTATGATTGGAAGCTATACGAGCAATTCTTCGGAAAACCGGTATCGGCGTTGGACAAAGACCGCATCGTAAAAAAGGTTCCTTTCCTTGTCCACCTTCCGAACGACGAGCATGCCGGGGTCGTGGATAAAGCCGTAGGTCAAATCGACACGACTCCTACCGTCATGCAACTGCTTGGGATTCCCGTGGATAACCGCTTCCTGATGGGAGTAAGCATGTTATCATCCGCGCCAAAGCCGGTCGTGTTCCGCAACGGAGGATTTACGGACGGTAAAGTGTACTTTGTTCCGAGCGGCGACGGCATTGCGGAACACGGGACTTGTTACGCATTGCCGGAAGGCGAGGCAATGGCTGATACGTCCGCATGTTTGGCCGGAGCGGCAGCGGCGAAACAAGACCTTGGCATCTCCGACCGGGTTATCGAAAATAATCTGATCGCGAAATTCCGCGAGGACGTTACGGAATAGGATTGCCGGTACCGGAACGCAAGAAATAAGCCTTCGTCCCCACTGTCGCAGCGGGGACGGAGGCTTATTCTAGTACGGTGCATATGTGCCGCCTTGGTAGATAAGCGGAAGCCGAAGATGACCGCTTACTCAAGTCTTCAAGTATTTACTGGCTTTCTCAATCGCTTCGTCTTCGGTCGGAGCGGTGACGTACCGTCCGTTAATGAATATAAAAGCATAACGAGAGCAAGGCCCGCAATACGATTTGCAGGCAACTTTAACTTCAGTACCGGGTGCCAGCTTTTGCAGCTTAGACAGCATCGTCTTTACCCGCATATGCTTGCACTTGTCGCATATCCGAATATCGTTAAGCGGAGCCGACGAAACGTTATCAGTGATCTCCATGGTTGCCCTTGCTTGGATTCGTAATTACGAATCCTTCTTTAGGGAAATACAAGTAATCGATTTTGACGCCGTCGAGCAGCTCTTCCCCTTTGGTCAGAATGACATCTATGTCTTTATCCGTCGATACGACTTCATCCTTATCGGTAGGCTGACCCAGATCCATTCCATAATGCGCATGGTCACCGTGACTATGCGTGATGATCACTTTCAATTTCTTGCCGGCGTTTTCCGGCTTGTCCAATTCACGGCGCAGCACATTGGCTGCGTTCCGGGTTATCTTGCAATTCATATGGCGTTCCACTCCCGTCAGGTTCTCGTTCTATTGTAATGAAACGCCATCTTTCATGCAAGATCTCTCTTCTTTTCCAAACCGTATTTACGTTCCATCGCCCGCGCGAACCAGCTTGCGGCTAACGCGGTAACCGCGGCATCGTCAATCGGAATGAACGGCATGAAATCCGGCAATACCCAATAAAGCGCCACCGGAACGATAAAAAGCAGCTTGTCCCTAAGCAACACTTGTTCCGAACGCAATATACGCCATACACGGCTTGGGAGATGTCTCCATAATGAGATCCACGATCTGCGGGCCATGAGAGGGGCCTCCTTTCGATGCTTTCACCCAGTTTACCCCTCTCATGCCTATACGAATCATGGAGGAGAACAGTCGAGCGCTTCCGCCAGCAGTCTCGCCACGTCGTCGTAAATTTCTTCAAAGCCGTCCAGTTGAAGGGGATTGTGACCCCAGCCGGCTTCTACCGTGAAGCCGGGCCTCTTAAACCGGGAGATGAACCAATCCTTGTACCCCGCATCGCTGCCTTCCAAGTAAACGGCCCGATAACCTGACGATATCGCCAAACGCTCAGCCCAAGCTCGCGATTCCTCCGGCTCATCGTTACGATAGTTCCAATAAATCTCTTCACCCTGAGTATGCAGGGCTATGACGGAGTGGAAATCGGTTTGCTCCGTAAACTGCGCGAGCGCAGCCGCTTCAGGCTCCGATAATGGTGCTAAACCGCCGAAGTCGCGGGGACCGGGAGCCGCGACCGCTCGACGCTCGCGTTCCTCTTCCCAGTGCGCGGGGAACTGATCATTGAGATCCACTCCTCTTGCATTAGCCTTCCATCGATGAAAACGAGAGGAGCCTCGATTCCACTGCAGCAGCTCTTTGTATAGAGGATGTTTCGCGCTCACCCCCCGTTGAACAAGCTCAACGCCATCGGGATTGACCATCGGCACAATCCATAAGCTGCAGCGCGAGAATAAATCCTTGGCCGATTTCCCCCAGAAGGGCAGTCGTCGTGCGCAGGCGTGGGCATACTCCTCCGCAAATCTCATCAGCAATAGGGACGTAATCCATTCATTGGCATGGCATGCACCATTGAAATGCCATCGGAAGGGACCTGCACCCATTCTCAGATAAGGAATCGGTTTTCCGAGCACGCTTCTGCCTATCGTTCCTATTCCGATAAAGGGATACTTCCTTGTTAGCCTTCTGAGCTCCTTAGCCAACTGCTCCGGACCATAATCCGCCTTAACCGCCAATGCAACCCCCTCCTGTTCTGTCAGCGGTCCTAATGGTGTATGAGGGTTAAAGCAAACATATGACCGTCCCCTAATGAAAAAAACCGAGCAGACAAACGTCTCTTGGACGCTTATCGCTCGAGCTTCTTTTACTGTCATGCCCCGATATGGGGAACTTGCCAGACAACGGGCGTCAGCCGAATTTGCTCTCCTAGCCAGACTTGAGCAATTTCTTGGAATTTACGGGGATCGCCGCTGCAGAAAAACTGGTGCACCGGCACTTCATCTCTACCCGCCAGTTCATTATTCTCGTGTAAAATCGTACTAATTTCCCGCGCGGTTTCTTCGGCCGAATTAATTAAGACGACCCCGGAACCCATCGCCTCCGAAATAGGATCGGCTAGAAAGGGATAATGCGTGCATCCTAATATGAGGCAATCCATTGGTGAATCACGCAGCGTGAAGAGCGATTCGGATACGGTATGGAAAGTTTCCGACGACCGGAAATTACCGTCTTCTACGAGCGGCACGAATAACGGACATGCGCGGCTGACGACCTCTACCCGAGGAGACAGTCGCTTAAGCGCCAATTCGTACGCACCGCTCTTTATCGTGCCTTCTGTACCGATGACGCCAACGACTCCGGTCTTGGTCCGACCGATCGCAGCGCGAGCGCCCGGATTGATAACTCCTACGATCGGTAAGTTTACCCGATTTCGAATATCCTCCAATGCGACAGCGGTTGCCGTATTACAGGCAATGACAATCATCTTCGGTTTGTATTGAACTAAATAATCTACTATTTCGCGCGTAAAGCACATGACTTCTTCCGCTTTTCTTGGGCCGTAGGGCGTTCTTGCGGTGTCGCCGAAATACAATATTTTCTCACGGGGCAATTGACGCATCACTTCTTTGACGACGGTCAGTCCACCCACACCCGAGTCCAGGACTGCGATCGCTTGCTGCACGGGAACACCGCTTTCTTCATGTATGATGAGGTCGATTCTTGATACATTATGAGACCTTAACGCAAAAGGTACCTACATCTTAGCTCATATTCGGACGAGGTTCAAGGCAAGCCGAAGCACCGCCGGCGGGAGCGGGCGGTGCTTGCGGGCGTTATGGAGCTGTCATGTTAAAGAGCGGCAGAATTGTCTTCGACTCTAGCTTCTTCCGTAACGGCTGCTTCATTATCCTCGGCCGATTCGCTGCTTTTGCGCGAGCGAATATCCGTCACCAAACGTCCGGTGGCTTGTTTGGCATCGGCCACGAAGCTCGATGTCCGCTTGGCTAGGGATTGTACGGCAGTTCCTGCCTGACGGCTTAGATCGGCCGTCTTCTCCCCGACTTTCAGCGCGGTATCGGAAATATCGCCGCGAAGCTCGCGACCCGACTTAGGGGCAAACAACAGCGCGGTTACCGCTCCGGTAATCGCACCCGCAAGCGTTCCCCACAAAAACGATTTAACGGCTTTTTTGTTTGACATACTCTCACTCTCCTTGTGATGGATCCGCACTCTGTCCCGAGCTCTCACGACAATCGGAGGTTTGCGCCTTACCGGTTTTCCTTTTCCATAGCGACCATAAGCTTCGGCCAATCTCCGTTAATTCCGGCATTTCGCAAGCCGCTTGATCACGATGCTCCGATGTTGCGGGCATAGGCGAAGTTAGGCGTTCACGGCAGAAAGCCGTGATATGCGCGGCAGCTTGAGCTGCCGACTGCACTGCTTCTCCCAGCGCCCGCGCCCCCTCCGCGAGCGTGGCAAAGCCCTGCAAGCTCTGCTTGGAAACGACTATTGCCGCCCTGGCTTCATCCGCCAGCTCCCTGCAATGCCGCAAAGAGGTTTCCGATTCCCTGCTGAGAACTTCCACAGCCCGATCCAGATGCTTGAGCGACCGGCATATTCTCACGATGCCGGCCACTAAGGCCGCGGCAATAGCTAATACAGCCGCCGTGATCCCGTAAGCCGCCACATCCCACGCCACCCGTGATCCCTCCAATCGCTAGCTCACCCCGGGCGAATGCCCATGCGGTTAATGACAGTATAAGAAGCGACAGCCCGTCTTGACACAGGAGACAAGCCAAAAAAAACAGCCCCCTGCACAATTGGCAGCGAGACCGTCCTATTATCGTTTATTGGGATGCTTTATTTGGGCGTATAGCGTAAGTGCATCGGGCTCCTCCGTCTGCCATACACTCGGTTCGTTCTACCGTCGCCCCGAGTAGTTGCCCGAATAATTGCTGCTCGCAATGGCATGCTTGCCGGTACCGGTTAGCTACTTGCGCGATCGGACAGTTGTATTCATAGAGACGGAAGGTTCCGTCTTCCTCTGCCGGTTCCCATTCGGTCATATAGCCGGCAGCGTTCTGAATGGAGCTTAGCTCGGACACGCGTTCCGGAAGAGGTCTATCCGACATCCGTTCCCGATACCTTGCTTCAAGCTTATCGCGCCTGCCTTGGAACATGCGATCAATGACGTCAGGCCCGCCTGACTGCTCTTCCAGCTCGCTCAATAAATCCAATGTCAGCTGCGGATAGTTTTTGGGGAAAAGATCATCCGCTTGTTCCGTTAACGAATAGCGATATAGAGGCCGTCCCATCGCTTGCCGGACAAGGACGGAACGAATGAGGTTGTCCCGCTCCAACGTGTGGATATGGCGGCGAACCGCCATCTCGGTAATGCCCAGCGCTGTGGATAATTCGCTAATACAGCAGTTTCCTTGCGTCTTGAGCAATTGAAGCAGCTGACGTTTAGTCGATACCTCTTGTTGCGGCAACATGAGCATTCCCTCCTTATCCGCCACGATCTCTTGCACGTCGCTAGCGTAAACGATGTATGGCTTCATTGTAACGGAATCCGTGCCCTACGTAAATTGCCGGTTTCAGGGAACTTGCGGCTAGTCATGCTACCGTCCACCATCCAGCTCTTTGCGCAAGTAAGCTTCCACCTGGTCGGAGAAGCTCATCAGAACCCTCGGCAGCTCTGCGGCGAGAGGGTGCAGCTCGCGCCTTGGCCAGCTCTCGTAATCCTGTACGAGCGCTTTGCGCAGTAAGACAACACGACGCAGCGGAGCCGCTACCTGGTCGGTAATGACCCCTTCCAGCGCGATAATGTCGATGATATCCTCGTAGCTGCTCGCATCCCGCATAATAAACCCGTCAATTAACGAATGCCCGACATCCGTAACGATTTCCGCGGCCAGATGAAGCGCGCGTTCCTGCGCCAAGCCTTCGATTATATTGCCCGTCCAGGATACCGTTGCAGCGGATAGGGCTTGGGCAATTTCCGGAAGGCAAGCCAGACGAACGCGAATGCTTTCCCTGTTCACGTCGTACATGGACTGACGACCCCCTTGTTATTTCTTCTTGCGCCTTCCTCTGCGTTTCAGCCACACTGTCATTATAACGGCGCTGAACAAGATGACGATGATATAGGTCATCATCTGATAAACGTCGCCCATGTTCATCGGATCTTTCTCTACGAGCATCATCATCTCAGCTCTCAAAATCTACGCTAGCCGAAGTTTCGCGGACAGCCGCAATATGTTCGACAACTTGCTTATGAACAGGATGCACTTGATAAGCCTGCAAGGTTTGCATCGATTCGAATTTCGTTACCAATGCGATGTCATAAGAACGTTCGGAGTGAAGGACGTCCGTTCCTACCTCCAGATGAAGGAGCTCGTCGATTTTCCCCTCCATACCGCGAAGAACTTGGACTGTACGATCGATAGCTTCCGGACTCCGGTCTTTCAGTTTGAATAATACGATGTGAGTAATCATCTTTTCCATTCCTTTCTTATCATGAGGATTTGTAGTAACGCGCATACTACGTATAACCTTAAGCGAAGGGAGTCATCTAAACCGCTATGCGTTTTACCTTTACTATAGCATGTACGCTAATCGGTGTTGCATTGTGCCTTTTTAACGTGTCGGGCTACGATCCCCACAACTTATTTCTTATGATGTTTAGCGTCCCGATGTGGGTCGTCGAGGTGTTTACCGATATTCATAGGGTAAATATATGGTTAATGTATGCGCTGACCGTATTGAGCTGGGCTTTCATTGGTTATCTCGCCGACCTAGGCTCGTCCCGCATTCGTACATGGCGGCATCTGTGATGGCCTGATCTTTCTTGCCGTTGGAAAAAAAGGAGCCGTCGCGGCTCCTTTTTCCCATTACTCAACGATAAGTTTCGATATCATTTCCCCATGACCTTGTCCGCACATAATGGAGCATCTCATCTCGTACGTGCCCGGCTTGTCGAACGTGTATTCCAATTCCGGAGCATCTTTGTTTAGTTCGATGTCTAACCCGTTAAATTCAACGCCATGAATGCCGAGCTTGTTGGAGAACTTAATCTTATAGTTCGTTCCCGCTTTGACATGGTACTCTTCTTCGTCGAAATTAAAACTGGTGGCTACGATTTTAAGCAGTTCTTGGCCTTCCTTCAGTTCGGAGGCTTCATTTTTCGGTTTCTCCGGTAATCCGGTTGCCATTAAATATACGCCCATAGCGCAAGCGACCGTAATTAATGTAGATAAAAGCCATTTATGCATCGTTTGCTCCCCTACTTCCTACAAAGTGTCTACCTCTTATATTACCTAAAAAAAGCGTTTGAACTCAAGCACTTGTCTGAAGAGATCGTTTAACTTTTTATACTTTTGACAATTTCATGAACAACACGGTCTCAAACCGGCAACCCTGAAGCCACATCCTTAATCCTGGTTCCGGAAATCCCCGGGAACCTTGCGGGCTACTCCGCTGAGTATAGCATCCAGGATGACGGCTCTACGGACGGCTGGGACGACTTTTTCATTAAATACGCTCGGAATAATATAATCTTCGTTCAGCTCCCCGTCCGTCACGATGGCGGCAATCGCTTTGGCGGCAGCCAGCTTCATGGACTCGCTGATCGTGCTCGCGCGAGCATCCAACGCCCCGCGGAAAATTCCCGGAAACACAAGCACGTTATTGAGCTGATTCGGGTAATCGGAACGCCCGGTCGCATATACGCGTACATACGGCCCCGCTTCTTCCGGCGATATTTCCGGATCCGGATTCGCCATGGCGAACACGATCGGATCCTTATTCATCCGCCGGACAGCTTCGGCATCCAATACCTTTGGCCGGGATAACCCGATAAAAACGTCGGCCCCTTGGATAACGTCGGACAATAGCCCTTTTTCATTATGAGGATTCGTCATCGCCGCATATTCGTTCCATACTTCGTTCTCGTAATCGGCATCCCGATGGATGGCGCCTTCTTTGTCTACGCCGACAAGATGAGTAACGCCTGCGGCCAGCAGCATACGCGAGCAGGCTACACCTGCCGCTCCGATTCCGCACACGACGACTTTAATGTCGCTCATCGCTTTGCCGACTATTTTCAAAGCATTAATAAGCCCCGCCAGCAGAACGACCGCCGTTCCATGCTGATCATCGTGAAAGACGGGAATATCCAATTGCTCTTTCAGCCGCCGCTCGATTTCGAAACATCTGGGTGACGATATATCCTCCAGATTGATGCCTCCGAATGTTGGCGCGAGCGCTTTGACTATCGCAATGATTTCTTCCGTGTCCTGGGTGTCCAGGCAGATCGGGAAGGCATCCACGCCGGCCAATTCCTTGAACAGCATCGCTTTCCCTTCCATCACTGGCATCGCCGCGTACGGTCCGATATCCCCTAGTCCGAGAACGGCAGTACCGTCTGACACAACGGCTACCGTATTCCTGCGAATCGTCAATGAGAAGGCTTTGTTAATATCGTCCCGAATGGCAAGGCAGACATTAGCCACTCCTGGAGTGTACACGCGGGACAGGTCGTCGCGGTTTTTGATCGGCACCTTGGACTGCACTTGAATTTTCCCGCCAAGATGCAGCAGGAAGGTTCGATCGGATACGTTCACGAGATGTATGCCCTTCATTACTTTCACTGCGGCTGCAAGGGTCTCGACTACCGACGGCTCTACAACGCTAACCGTTAGATCGCGTATTTCCATTTTTCTGCCGGGCTGAATGACGTCAATCGCTATGATGTCCCCGCCTTGTTGACCGATTACCGATACAAGCTCACCGAATGTGACCACCTGTTTGTCCATCTCAACGCGAAGTATGACGCTTGTGCCGCCTTCCAATCTCATGACGTTTCATCCTCCCTATCGTGACTATGCCTATGTATTAGATTATAGCCTGAGTTTGGGAAAAACAAAAAAACCATACCTCAAAATCCTTGCGGATGAATGAAATTTGGTTTCAGCTTTTCTTACGGTTTCGGCTTTTCCTCGTCTTCACCGGCGCGATCCCGAAGCACTTGGATTATTTTCTTCAAACGCGCAGGCATGGGAAGCCCCATCCGGCCGTAGTTCTCGATAATGGAAAGCAATTCGTTCGCGATATAGAAAAAAACAGCGCTGCCCATCACGACCTCGATACCGAGCAACACGTCCAACCGGTGCGCGATAAGCATCGCGAGCAGAATAAGCACTTTTTTGAACAAACCCCAAAACCCGATGTTGCTGTTTAATCCGCTGTCTTCCCGAATCGCCGCCGCAACGCCGGTAAAGTAATCAATCGCCATCACGACAAGCAGAAAGGTTAGCGATTCCGTCCACACGCCAAAAGAGAAGGAAATCGCAGCTCCCAATATTGCACTTATCACCCCGGCTTGAAATTGCATCCACCCTTCCTCCCCTGTGAAATGCTTTTTATATGGCATTATATGCAAGGTGGACAAGATAGGAACGGTAAATTACCGAATGGCAACGAAAACGTTATGAATCTACTTCGACTTTGATGCATTAACGCGTTCTTTCGCACACGGAACTTGCTCTCGACTCGTAATCATCAAGTTAGAAAACGGTTTCACGAGGTTGGAACGCCGTTCGGGAAATCCGAACTGGAAACGTGAAAGTGGGAACGGCAGTCCCTCCCCCCCACGGAGTCGCGAGCATTAGAATGTGAGATGAGACTGGTTGTAAGCGCACCCATTATAAACATTAGGAGGATTCCATGAAGCCGGTTATCAACCGACAAGGTTCAGTGTCATTGCAGCGCGGTAAAGTCGCCGAACGTTATCGGCTGTTTCTGTACGCACTGCCGTTTCTCGTTCTCGTTTTTTTATTCAGCTACCTTCCATTGTATGGTTGGTCGTATGCATTTTTCAATTATCGTCCCGGCTTTCCGCTTTTCGAGACAGAGTTCGTGGGCCTCGACTGGTTCCGCTCCATCGTCTCCAATCCGTACCAGACTGCGGAAGTGATTCGTGTCATGCGCAACACGGTCGCTATGAGTACAATCGGCATCGCCACCTCTATTTTCCCGGTCATCTTCGCGATTCTGCTGTCCGAAATCAAAATAAACAGCTACAAGAAGATTGTACAGGTGCTTACGACGCTGCCGAACTTCATAAGCTGGGTGCTCGTATACGCCATCGCTTTCATGCTGTTCTCTGTCGATAACGGGGTTATCAACAATATCATGATCAGTCTCGGCATTCAGGATCAGCCGATCAACTACTTGGCAACGGACAGCCATACTTGGCTTGCCATGACCTTGTGGTCGATCTGGAAGGGACGTCTGTGGGGCGCTATCTTGTATATTGCCGCCATCACCTCCATCGATCAAGAGCTGTACGATGCGGCGAGGGTGGACGGCGCAGGACGTTTCCGCTTAATCTGGCACATCACGCTGCCGGGAATCATGCCCACTTATTTCGTGCTGCTCCTGCTGTCCATCGCCAACTTCATCAATAACGGGTTGGAACAATATTTCGTATTTCAGAATGCGATCAACAAAGACCATATCGAGGTATTGGACCTGTACGTGTACAATATCGGATTGGTCGGGTACAATTTCTCGTTCGCTACGGCGGTAAGCATGTTGAAATCGTTAATCAGCATCATGCTGTTGTTCTTGGTCAACCGTTTGTCCAAAGCGGTGCGCGGCGAAAGCATCTTTTAAAGGAAAGGAGAAGTCGGTTTTATGGTACATGATCGAAGCACGGGTGATCGGTTGTTCCAAGTGTTCAACTATACTTTTTTCGCCCTTTTTACTTTGTTGTGCGTGTTTCCGTTCTATTATTTGTTCATCCAGACGATCAGCAGCAACGATCTGAGCTCCCGGGGACTCGTCACCTGGTATCCGAAAGAATTTCATCTGACCAACTATTATGAAGTGCTGAAGGTTAAAGGCCTGTCACAAGCCGCCTTCGTATCCATAGCCAGAACGGTGCTCGGCACGATAGGAACCATTATCGGATCGGCATTCCTTGGATTCCTGTTTACGAAACGGCGGATGTGGGGACGGGTAGTCTGGTACCGGTTCGTCATTATTACGCTCTACTTCAACGCAGGCATTATTCCATGGTTCATCATCATGATGAATCTGCACATGACGAACAATTTTCTCGCTTATATCCTGCCGGCCGTCGTCTCGCCTTTCTACGTGATCCTGGTCAAGACATTCGTCGAATCGCTCCCCGAGGCACTGCAGGAATCTGCGGAAATCGACGGAGCCGGTACAATGACTCTGTTCATGCGAATCGTGTTCCCGCTGATTATACCGATTATCGCCACGATCGCGATTTTCTCCGCCGTTTCCCAATGGAACTCGTTCATCGATACCGTGTTCCTGATGACCGACGACCGATACTATACTTTGCAGTTTGTGCTCTATAAATATTTGAACGAATCCAACTCGCTGGCCGCTATCATCAGAAATTCCCAAGGCGGATCCGTCAACGTGGACATATCCAACATGCAGACCGCCACGTCCATACGCACTACGGTGTCGATGGTCGTCGTGCTGCCGATTCTGTTCATCTACCCGTTCTTCCAACGTTTTTTCGTCAAAGGCATTATTATCGGCGCCGTGAAAGGGTAAGCTCAAAATCTTTTGGAGGAGGTGGGGCGAGCTGCTAAATTGCGGGTCCGTGTTTGTCAAAACATTCTAGGGAGGTAAAATGCGTGATTTTAAAAAGAAAAACAATCGTAATCCTACTGATTGCCCTGCTTGCTACTACCTTGGCGGCATGCTCTTCCAACAATAACAATAAACCGGCTGCATCCTCTGCACCTCCGAGTCCGCAGACCAGTGAAACTGCTGCGGTTACTCCGGAGCCGATGAAAGAAGAAATTACGCTTGACGTCTTCACCATGCTGTCCAACTTCTCCGGCGAGCAGACCGGTTGGTTCGCTAAAGTGGTGAAAGACAAATTCAATATCAATCTCAACATTATCGCCTCCAACCTTGAGGGCGGCGGCGATGTCAAGTTCGCCGCAATGATGGCCAGCGGCAACCTGGGCGATCTTGTCGTATACGGCGCCGATGACCAGAAGTATATCGACTCCATCAAAGCCGGCATGCTGCTCGACTGGACGAAAGACGGCATGCTCGAGAAGTACGGTCAGAATATGCTGAAATATGCACCGAAAGCCATCGAGAAGAATAAAACGAATTTCGGCGGCGGTCAAAGCGTGTACGGAATCGGATTCGACGTCGGTCCCGACCAGGACGGTCCTTCGGAAGCGAAAGAATTAACCTACCATCCGAACCTCCGCTGGGATCTGTATGAGCAAATCGGCAAACCGAAGATTACGAAAATGGAAGACTACCTGCCCGTTCTCAAACAAATGCAGGAGCTCCAGCCGAAAAGCGACTCCGGCCGGCCAACCTACGCTTTCTCAATGTGGGCGGATTGGGACGGCAACATGATGATGAACACCAAAGCGTGGGCCGGATTGCACGGCTTCGACGAGGGCGACGGCTTCAACCCCGGCGGATTCTCGCTCATCTCTGCCGATACGGACGAAGTTCAAGGCGTTCTTGACGAAGACGGTTATTATCTTCGCGCGCTGAAGCTCTATTACGATGCTAACCAGATGGGTCTTGTCGACCCCGATTCGGTTACGCAGAAGTTCGACGATTTCATCAACAAGATGAAAGACGGTCAACTGTTGTTTACTTGGTTCCCGTGGTCGGACGACGCCTACAACACACCGGAGCGTCTGGCGGAAGGCAAAGGATTCCATCTCGTTCCATTCGAGGAAGAGCGTACATTCTCCTACGGATTCGACCCTTACGGCGGCACCCGCGTCTGGGCAATCGGCTCCAAAGCGAAACATCCGGAAAGAGTCATGGAATTCCTCGACTGGATGTACAGTCCTGAAGGCAACATGATTCAAAGCTATGGTCCGCAAGGTTTGATCTGGGATCTGAAGGACGGGAAGCCGTTCGTCACCGAGCTGGGGGCACAAGCACTGCCTGCGAACGATACGCCGATTCCGGAGGAATTCGGCGGCGGCAACTGGAAAGACGGAAGAAATATGATCAACAACACAACGTTCAAAGGGACGTCGGTCAATCCTGAAACCGGCGATCCGTACGATTGGCAGCTGTGGACGTCGACCCTCGCCAAGGTACCCGACAAGATGGATGAAAGCTGGCGGGCGGCCATGGGAGCGAATACGGCTAAAGAGTGGCTTGAGAAGTACGGCAAGCTCGCGGTAATGAAGCCGCTCTTTACCGGTACGCCGTACACACCGCTGCCTGCCGATCTCGAGCAGAAGAGAGGTCAAGTAGCAACCGTCATCAAGCAATATTCTTGGAAAATGGTTTTTGCCAAGAACGACGCCGAGTATAATAAGCTGAGGCAAGAACTCCTCGACAAAGCGAAAGGTCTCGGTTATGAAGACGTGCTCGCATTCAATATCGAGCAGAATAAAAAAGTGTTCGAATATCGCAAGAACAACAAATAAAAACCGGATTTGACAGGTATGAAAGACTTGGGCTTTACGCGAGTCTTTCATACCTGTTATCATTTACTATTCCCATGCGGTCCGGCGAACTGGTAACATAGAATAATAGAAAGCGATTCAGTCGAGAGGGGATGTCCGGTTTGTCCGCGCTGCAATTTATCCGCGCTATGCCCTATCCGTTCAAATCCGGCACGCTCAGGCGTACCCTTGTCATCTATTTGCTTATCGCATGTTTGTTCCCGCCAATTCTGATTTCCTTTTATACGTATTCATCCCTGCATTCGATTCTGACGAATAAAATCCGGGCCGGCATCGACGCAAGCCTGAGGCAGGAAGCTACCGGGCTGGAAAACGTGCTCAGCAATCTCGATTTCGTATCCAAGCAGTTTGCGCTTGACGGGCAGACCGCGGAACGCGTAAATCAATATTTGAATACCGGGAAAGTAACCGAAAAAGCTGAAATCATGAAAGATATCGAGGAAAGTCTCAACGTTGTCAATTTCACCAACCCGAATTTGGGATTAACGGTTTACTATAATCCGCAAGCGCCGGACCCTATTCTGTTCACGAATTTGTCAGTCAGCGCCGAGTTTGGCGTAACGGGCCTGCCTTCCTTCGTCCGTTACAATGGAGCCTCTTATTTCGGTCCCCACCGCACCCAGTATAAGAATAGCGCGAACATCGTGTTCTCTTCGCTGCGGGAAGTTCGGACGGAGCGGGCAGAGACCGTTTACATTTACTTGGAATCCAACTACAATTTGTTCCGCAAAATCATGAACAGCCAGTGGTACGGCATGAAAGTGTCGCATTATTTGATCAATGAACAGGGAGATTCGTTCTATGCGGACGAAGGAACTCCACCTATCGATCCCCGTTCCTTGCGTTGGGAAATGGCGATTTCCGACAGCAAGCAGCATGAGGGCCATTACCTCTTCGGATACGAAAGTACGCAAGGATGGAAGCTCATGACGGTAGTCGACCAAAGAATCTTTAACCGCGAGATCGACATCTGGATACGGCGTATGGGGATACTGATCATTGGTTCCTTCGCGTTTGCCCTCATACTGGCGATGCTGATCTGGAGAAAGGTATACGGCTCGCTCCGTAAGGTCAATCGGGAAATCGTGCGCATGACCGGCAACAGGGAAGCTCCGGTCAGTTTGACGCAGGTGGAAGAGTTCGATCAGCTTCTCGGCAATTTCCAGGTCATGAAGACAACAGTCAATAAGCTGATCAATGAAATCGGCGAGAACGAACGAATGAAAGGTCAGTTGGAAACCGAGAAGTTGCTTAGCCAAATCAATCCGCACTTTCTGCACAATACGCTTAATACGGTGCAATGGCTCGCCCGCTCGAAAGGGCAAGACGACATCGATCGGCTCGTCACGCTGCTTGTACAGGTGCTTCATTACAACATGGGCAAGAAGAGTCTGATCGTGACGGTAAGGGATGAAATCGAAGCTCTGAAGAATTACATCGAGCTGCAGGCTTTCCGGTACGAAGGAGAGCTGGACTTCAATATCGACGTCGAGCCGATGACGCTTCACATTCCAATCCCCCGTTTTCTGCTGCAGCCGCTTGTGGAGAACGCGATTTATCATGGTAAGAACGATGAGCACGGACTCATCCGCATCTCCATCCGCGGAACGCCGCAAGGTAATTTGCGGCTTGAAGTAGCTGACAATGGACCGGGTATGGACGAGGAGACCGTCCGTCGGTTGCTGGGGGAAGAGGGCGAGTCGCCTATCCTGGGCATGGGAATCGGCCTGAAATATGTCCGCGGGTTGCTTGACCGTTTCTACGGCAGCGGAGATTTGCTGCTGATCCGGAGCATGCCGGGACACGGAACCGTCCTATCCGTGGAAATACCTGCCGAAATCAAGGAGGAACGCGATGATTAACGCGATGGTAATCGATGACGAGAAGCTGACGCGCAAAGGCTTTATTGAGATGGGAAACTGGCATGTCTATGGCATACGTATCGTTGGGGAAGCCAAGGATGGCCGCTCGGCACTCTCGCTGCTTGACAAGCATGACGTCGATCTGCTCTTCGTTGATATCAGCATGCCCGGCATGTCGGGATTCGAATTGATGGAACAAGTTCGAAACCGTCATCCGCACATTAAATCAGTCGTTCTTACCTGCTACCACGAATTCGATTACGTTCAGGAAGCGCTTCGGTTAGGCGCCATTGATTATATCGTAAAGACCCTGTTGAACGGCAGCAATGTCGACGAGACGATGGACCGTATCGTGAAACGCTTGTCTTGGGAGACTGCGAAGGAGTCCTCGGCACAGACGGTGCAGACATTTCCGGGAGCGGTTGTCTTCCGTTCTATCGGTCTCGCGGATAAAGAAGCGCTGCTGAGAGGCATGCCTGCGAACCGCAAACCCGCCCCTCTTGGCGATTCGATGTGGATGACGGTGCTTGGCGACTCGGATACGCATGAATGGATTCTGGATCTCCCCAGAACTGTGACGGAAGGATGGCAGATCATACATGTTGCTGCCTCGGCACAGCATTCCCATACCGAAGCCCAATCGGCGATCATGCAACGGCTTCGTTCCTATTTGTTCTATTATTCCGCTGACGAACCCTTTGTCACCATCCGTTTGGAAGAGCTGTCCGACACCCGGGAACCTGTCGCCATGGAGGCGAACGCGGATGCGGTGCGCGTTGAATGGGAGCAAATGAAATGGTTGGTGTTCGGTAAAGAGTGGAAGCATTTAATCGAACGAATCGAGGAAACGCGCCCCGCTCCTGATGTTCTTGTGACCTTGGCGGCAAGCTTGGTCGACAACTGGTCTGTTTATTTTGAGTGGGGGCCGGACAAACAGGAACAATGGGCACAGGAACAACGGCTGCGCACATGGAAGCAGATTAAAAACCTGTTATCCGAAATGGCATTGGGGTTGCAGCAACGAATAGCCGATGTATCCTTATCGCGGGAAGTTGTCGTTTGTTTGCTTCAAGCGATGGTCTACATGTGGCCGAACGCTTGCGCCGATCTGAAGCAAGCCGACGTCGCCCGCCAAATTGGGATGGGCAGAAGCTATTTCAGCCAATGCTACAAGAAATTCACGGGCTTGTCCTTCGGAGACACACTCCGCAAGATCCGAATTGAACACGCAAAACAAATGCTCTTGCACACCGATCTGTCTGTGTACGAGATCGCAAGCAAGGTAGGGTTCGAGGATGATAAACATTTCAGCCGGGTGTTCCGGGATCAGGTAACCCTGTATCCGACGGAGTTCCGTGCCCGGCGCACGGAGGGGTGAGGGCGAGTGGCGAATCGGACAAAATCTTTATGTTCCCGCGCGTGCCATGCTCTCTGCGCAGGGCTGTTGTTGGTTTCTCTGACAACGGCTTGCCGATACGGGGAGCCGACGACTTCTCCGGATGAAGATCTGGCATACGCTCCATACGAGTCCCCCGTTACCTTAAAAATCGCTTATACCTACTCCGACATCGCACTGCCGGAAGGAGATTTCAGTGACAATCATTTCCTCTCTCGTTATTTGAAGGAGCAGACCGGCGTCACGATCAAATACGCATGGGAAGCAAACGGAAGAGAGCAATATGAAAGCAAGCTGGAACTGGCGATTCGCAGTAACGATCTGCCGGATGCTTTAATGGTCAACCGGGATCAGTTCCGCAGGCTGGTCCAAAACGGTATGGTGGAAGACTTGACGGACCTATATCCGAAATACGCTTCCTCGTTAATCAAATCAATCTATGACGCAACAGACGGGAAGGCGCTAAGGGAAGCGTCTGTCGAAGGTAAGCTGTATGCACTGCCCAACGTGGCCATCGAAGCAGACGCACCTACTTACTTGTGGATACGGCAAGATTGGTTGGATAAGCTGAAGCTCTCTCCTCCCCGAACGATTGAAGAAATTGAAACCATCATCAAAGCGTTTAAAGAAAGGGATCCCGACGGTAACGGAAAACCGGATACAATCGGCATTCCCATCGACCCGCTCCTCGTGTTCGAGGAGAAGAACGGTGTCCACGGACTTAATGCCGTCTTCTCTTCCTATCATGCATTCCCCAAGAGTTGGATTCTGGACGGGAACCGGAATGTGGTATACGGATCCATTCAACCGGAAGCGAAAGCGGCATTGGGCCGTCTGGCAAAGTGGTATCGGGAAGGTATTATCGACAATAAGTTCGTGCTCCGCAAAGACATTCAAGAAGTTGTTTTCTCGAATCAAACAGGCGTAATATTTGCTCCGTGGTGGGCTCCGTATTGGCCATTAAGCGGATCGGTGGCCAAAGATACGAAAGCTGAATGGCGTGTTTATGGAGCACCTGTTGACAGCAACGGCAAGTTCGTCACGAATACGGCACCGACGACTGACAGGTATCTCGTTGTCCGGAAAGGTTATCCACACCCGGAAGCCGCTCTGAAAATACTGAATGTGTTATCCCGTCTCGAAAGAAACCAGGATCCGAATAAAACAGAAGCCGATCAACTCAAAACAACCGCAATACAGCTTGGGGTGCAGCTGCGCAACTATTATCCGTTCGACCTGCTGCTGGACTATCCCGATGCCGTCGAGCAGCGTCACGACTTGCTCGTCCGGGCGCTGGATGGGGAACTGGACCCGGCCGATCTGGATCCGGAAACAAAGGCCTTATACGACGACTCGCTCCTTGAATCCGAGTCCCCCCGTAAGAACATGGAAGCATGGAGTTCTTCCCAAGCCTATCTGCTCGGAGGAGCAATCAGCAAGACGGACATGATCAGAACCGAAAGCCTGTTCTATGGTACAACCCCTGCCATGGAAGAAAGCTGGGATTCCCTCCAGCAGTTGGAGTACAAGATGTACTTGCAGATCATTACCGGCGAGCTTCCGATTGATGCGTTCGACGTGTTCGTGGAAGATTGGAAAAGGTTAGGGGGTAACCGTATAACCCAGGAAGTCGCTGCTTCAGTCAAGCAATCGCAGGAACAACCCTCGCATTAATCTTTTTGATTCCATGAATTTACTCGGGCTTTGTTGCTTTAACACGATCGGCAGCTTTTTGTTGGATCTTCTCAATATCACGCATTACTTTATCGCTTTTTTCTCGTAAGGAAGGGAACTGGTTTTCTCCTAATCGGAACTTCCCTCTAATCACTTTATCCTTTTTTTTCACTACTACTCTACTCCCCTCGGAAGTGTCTAGTAGGAAGTATTCACCAGACTAATAGTCTATAAACATAAAAGAGAGCCCGTAGGCTCTCTTTTAGAATGCGATTCGTTTAAGTTTGTTCAAATTCTGTTGTTGAATTTTCAACGATTCATCCAAGTTCTCCGAAATAACGACCATTCGTTGTTGACCCTCGCGAATAGTTGCAAAGCGATGTGAATTGTTATTCGTTATAGTTGCAATATGCGACATAATAGCATCTGCTCTTTGTATATTCGTTGTAAGTACTTCAACCGATCGTCTCTTGCGATTTTTCACCTTGATCACCTGCCCTTACTAATAGTCCTCTTTCATCCAAATGGATGCAAATTCCACGAATAAACCGATACATTTCCTTTGATTCTATAATATCACGAATTGTTACATTTGTAGAGTCATAGTGAAAGTTATAGATAACTACCCGATTTGATGGCAACTCAATCCAATAACTTGCCACCGTACGTCCTTCACGATCAGCAGTTGCATATTCTATCGTCGAGTCGCTATCGACCAGCTTAACCGAAGAATAATGCTCATATTCCGGATCGTGTACATTGATATGTACTGGCGTTTCAGTTGTTTCTTGTTCTCCAAGCATGTACAGATCATCACCCACGACTTCAAAGAGCGAAAAACCGCTGATAATACGCAAATCATTTACAGTAAAGTGATAGTTATTTCGAAGGCGATATAATATATCAATTGCCCTATTAAAGCCAACCTCGTTATTTTTTACTTGTTGGTAAAGTAATCCAATACTTTCGTTTAAATCAACAATCGTTTTATTTGCTGCTTCGAGATCCGTCTTACTTTCTTTCAGCGCTTCTTGAATGGTGGCAATATCCTTTCGTTGCCTCTCATTGTATTGTTCATATTCCTTAATGAACGATTCCAAGGCATTATCCTTTTTTAATTTATCGACCGATAAATAAACAATATTGAACGTATATTTATTCTCTTTAAGGTAATTTTGAAACATAAAAAATTCTTTAGGACGAAAAGTACGGTACGCACCTAAATGAAGATAAGGATCTCCTGGCGTTAACATACGAGTGAAATTTGCTTTTAGCGCAGCAAGCCAGCTAAATAGGAGTAAGGCCACGCCAATCGTCCTTGGCCAAGGTTGAAATCCTTCGAACCAGTTAAATACATCATTTGTTAGAGTACCAAAAACCCCTAGTCCAATAGCGGTCCATATCGTGATGTGATTTGTAAAAAATGCTCCTAACTTCTGTATGGAGTCCTCGGACATTTTTTGATACTTCAGACCAAATAGCGAACGCCCTAACAATGGCCACAACCAAAAGCCCGGAGATGGGTAGTTTTTGCGCGCTTCAAGAAGAGGAGGATCAAAGTCCCTACGCAGTGTATCGAGCCAAGCAATAAGTTCCGATCTATCAATATCTTCCGATCTATCAATATCTTCCGATGGGATATCTTGTACGGTGTCGCTCAAGGTTTTCCTCCTCCTACCTTATCATTTGTCTACATCTTCAACTATCATACTACCACAACTAGTTATTCACCTAGCTGGATCGCACACGAATTCGTCGATTTTCCTCGCATCTCTCTATCCTACACGCTTCCTCGAATGAATTTGTTTATTTCCGATATACGCAAAAAGGCTGCTGCAAGGCGCAACAGCCTTTAACTCCATTCGTTCAGACACGTCAATATGCGGTATGCTCCCCAACAACTGACTCTTACTTTACGGTTGCCTTGGAAAGCACTTCAGCATCGAGTTTTTTCGCAGCGGTATCAAGCAGTGCTTTAACATCCGCATTCTTATCGGATAGCACCGCCTGCATGACAATGGTTAATGCTCCGTAATATTCCTGTCCATTATACGCGGGTTCCGGAGCGCCTCTGGTTAACTGGGACACTTGCGGATCGATCTTGAACACCGTCTCCGGATATGCATCCAAAACCTCTTGGACTTTCTTCCCGTATTCGGAATCGGCCTTCCAATACTCCGCAATTTTCGGCATTTTGATTTGCCCCTTGGATTTTCTGCTTTCCAAGTCCGTTTTCAAGGCATCCAGCCCGCCGTCCGCGAAGTAACCGAACACCGCATAATTAAAGGCTGCTTGCTGCACTTCAGGCGATTCTTGAGGATTGATGATACTGTAGTTGCCGCCCAGTACGCCGACATGTTCGCCGCCCTTTTCCATCGAGGGCATTGGAAGAACCAATAGATCGTCTTTGCTCATACCGCCGTTATTAACGGCGTCTTCGACAGTGTTGAGCAGAATCATGGCTGCCCGTCCTTGCTTGAACAGGTTGGACGTATCGCCATAGTTAAGCGCCCAGTTCTGAGGAAGAGCGTTCGCTTCCCATTTCAGCTTCTTCAAGAATTCCATCGCTTTGACCCCGGCTTCGGAGTTAAAGGCCGAAGTGACTTTGCCATCCGCCACGTTCTCCGCGACACCGCCTGCTTGATACAGGAAGTTCGTCCAGTTCCAGCCACCTTCGTTGCCTTTGGCCATTATGGCGAAGCCGGCGATGCCTTTGGCCGGATCGGCGGTCTCTTTAGCCGCCGAGTAGAAATCGTCCCATGTCCAGTCCGCCGTCGGCAGCGGTACATTCTTGGCTTCGAACAGTTTCTTGTTGATCAATACGGTCATAATATAGGCATCCCGTGGAATGGCATACAATTTACCGTCAAACGTAAAAGGAGCTGTCAGAGTCTCGTTGAAATCGCCCGCATGCTCGTAATTCGCAAGGAATGGCGACAGATCCGCCGCCCATTTGTGCTCGACCATCGTTTTTCCCTCGGTTGCGAAAGTGCTGTAGGAGGACGGCGCCTGATGCGCGGCCATCTTAATGCCGATTTCGTTGGGAGCGTACTGCCAATCATTTTTTTGGATCGTTATATTCGGATATTTCTTGGTGAAATTTTTGATTTTTTCATCTTCAACGGTAATGGCGGTCGGATTGTCCGTCTTCGGATATTGTACGGTCAATGTGATCGGTGCGGCTTTGCTTGGATCGCTGGAGGCTGTACTGCTGGCCGTGCCGCTCGCTTGCTCGCTGTTCTTGGCGGTTGGACTTGTGCCCGCGCTCCCGTTGTTGCCTCCACAACCGGCAACGGCCGCCATAAGAGCGATGACCATCATCATTCCAATCAACTTTTGTTTCAACTTGTTTAACCCCTCTCAATGTTTACGTTATGGATTACACGATTATCATAAGGGACTGTTTTTCCCAAATCGATGACGTATGCTTGGATTGTGATGACCAATCCACCGGGGTTATCCTTTGATCCCGGAAAGGTTAAGTCCGTGCATAATGTTCTTCTGGAAGATCAGAAAGAAAACGAGCGGCGGGATCATAACCACGGTCAATACGCTAAATTTGATGTTCATAGCTAGATTCGTAGACTGGATAATATTGCGATAAATGATGGAAGCGATCGGGTATTTCTCCGTGTCCGTCAAAACAAGCGAAGGCCAGTACCATTCATTCCAAGTCGACGTAAAAGCAAATATAAGCAACGTGGAAAACACGGGAACCGATAACGGTACCGCCAATCGGAAGAAGCAGCGTATTTCAGAAGCTCCGTCGATGCGTGCAGCTTCGAACAGCTCTCTGTGAATGCCGTCGAAGAAGCCTTTGAGCAGCAAGATATTAAAGGCGTTAGCTCCGGCCGGCAGCCAGAATGCCCAATAGGAATTGATCATTCCAAGGCTTTGCAGGTTCATGAAGCTTGGGATCAAGTACGTCGCGCTCGGAATCATGAGCGTACTCATGAAGAAGAGCGTCATGCCCTTGCGGAACGGCAGTTTCATTTGAGATAGGCTGAAAGCGGCAAGTCCTGCCACAAGCAGCGGAAGAATAGCATTGCCCGCATAGAGTATCAGCGTGTTCCCGAAAGCGCGCCCTATATCTACGTACTTAAAGCCTTCTTGGTAATTGCTCCATTCCGGCCGATGCGGAAAAAAGCTCGGAGGAAACGTAAAGATTTCCTGTTTGGTCTTAAGCGAAGATAAAATCGTCGTACCGAACGGGTACAGCATGGATACGGCAAGCGCAAGCAGCGCGAGCAACATGACACTATATCCGATAAGTACGGATTTCTTCTTGAAGTCGAACGAAGACATAATGCTGCGTTCCCGGACGGATCGGCTCATGATTGTTTGTTCCTTCCCTGGACGTAATAGAGCAGGATGGACAATGTTGTCAGCACCAAGAACATCATGACACCCATAGCAGAAGCTTTGCCATAGTTGAAGTTCGTGAAGGCTTCGTTAATAATTTGATACATGTACGTAAGAGTCGCATTGCTCGGGCCTCCGCCTGTCAACGCCACATGCGTAGTAAAACCCTGGGAGGTCCCGATGAGCTGCAGAATAAACAGAAGCATATAGAGATGACTGATTCCGGGTATCGTAATATAACGAATGCGCTGCATGACGCCCGCACCATCGATCTCGGCGGCTTCGTACAAATCTTTGGGGATGCTTACGATCCCTGCCAAATAGATCAAGGTTGCCGCCCCGAAGCCTTGCCACGTTTCCGCGATTACGATGGAAATCATAGCCATGCTCTTGTCCGTCAACCATAGGATCTGATGGCCTCCAAACCACGATAACACTTGATTCGCCGGGCCGAGCGGGTCGTACAGCCATTGCCACATCCCGTACAAAACAACTGCCGGTACGATGTTCGGGAGATAGACGATCAGGCGCATCACGCCTTGGAATCTTCGCAATTCGGATACGGCGATCGCGACGATGCTAGGTACCCAGAACCCAATCAACACGCCAAGAAACATGTAGTAAATCGTATTTCGCACCGCTAAGCCGATGTCGCTGCTTGCCAGTGCTTCCCGATAGTTGTCGAAACCAACGTATTTATCGCCGTTCACGAAATCGATATTCATGAAGCTATACACGATTCCTTTGGCTATCGGGGTCCAAAGGAACATGCAGAATACAAGGATCGCAGGGAGCAGAAACACAATGCCCCAAATGTAGTCCTTGCATTTCTTAATGAACCGGCTGCCGTTCGTCCGATTCTGGATTACTGCTGTCTGTGCGGCCAATTCTGCACGTCCTCCCACATAGAATATACCTCCTATTCTATAGGGAAAAGAGCTTCTATCCTATGACGGCTCCTCCGAACTTTGTGACGGATCCTAATAGAAGAACCGCCACGGCAGGACGGTTCGTCGGTTAATCGGTATAGGGGGTAATTCCGTTCATGGACCTGATTTCGGGGAGCTTTATCTCTGCTTTCGTTCCTCCCCCTTCGCGGACGAAGTAGGTTAGTCCGTACGTATTTCCGAAGCGCAATTGGATCCGCTTATTTACATTGCGGATCCCGAATCCTTTATCCGGTTCGGCCGTGCCCGACAGCAACGCATGGATCTTGTCCATATCCACGGGACGGAATCCGTTATCCTCGACAGTAATAAGCAATTCGTTATCCTTTGCTTGAATGCCGATCCACACTTCCCCTTCCCCGTCCATTTTGCCGATGCCGTGAAGAATGCTATTTTCAACAAGCGGTTGAATGATGACTTTCGGAAGCAAGCAGTCCTCCGCGTCTTCTTCGACATGGATATGAAAGTTGAACGAGTGATTGTAGCGTTTCTCCTGAAGATGCAAGTATGCTTCAACATGATTGAGCTCTTCGCGGATCGTGATGATTTCCTTCCCGCGGCTTAAACCAATCCGCAAAAGCGTCGATAAATCCCTGACCATATCCGCCACTTCCGGCACGCCGCCCCGGATCCCATACCAATATACGGAATCCAACGTATTGTACAGCAAGTGAGGCGTTATTTGGGAATGCAGCAGCAACAATTCGGATTCCTTCTGCTTGATTTCCATCACGTATTTTTCTTTGATCAATTGGTTTAAACGTTCCGTCATCGAATAGAAGGAACGGTATACGAATCCGATCTCATCTTCTCTGTCTTCTTCCGGCAACCGCACCGCCCTTATCCCCGGTTCGTACGATCTCGTAAGGCTTGCTAGCCTAGCCATCGGCCTCAGGAGGGACTTGCCCAAATAGAACAGAAAGAACAAGATTACGATAAAATAACAGAAAGCCGATATTTGAATGATTTCCTGAACGTCGCGATGGGAACCGACTAACGAGTTAAGCGGTATTTCGTAAATTAACCTATTGGCGTAAGCCGGGCTGTCATGATAGATATACATGTTATCGTTCGTTGTCCATATGTTCGGCAGAAGCTTTTTCCCGTTGTCCGGTATGGAATAGGCGGATGCGATCGGACCCGAACCCACCAACACCGTTCCATTCTTCTCGGTAAGGAATTCCCTGGCCCGATCCGGCAACGCGACGGAATTAATGTCCCTGCCCAGTACGCTTTCGATTTCCGTCGCGACCAATATGCCGACCGTATTTCCCCCTCTTGTCAGGTCGGCGACTCCCCTCACATATGCGACCGTTTTCTCCGACATCGGATTAAACCCCAACCGGTCGATTAGTTCCACCGAACCGGCTCCGCCCACCTGAACCGCTTTTTGCAGCCACGGCCTGCCCTTGAAATCTTGAATGAAAAAGACTCCAGAGTCGGATACTTCGGTCGTGGGGGCAAAGTAATAATCGGACGGATGATTGGTCAACACGAACAGGGAGTACTTCACCTGACCGGAATAATCGGAAAGAAGCTTCTCGGTCTCCACGTATTTGGCGACACGCTGACTCTCGGACAAAATGACGCTATCGTGCCATTTTTGCACGAGCCCTGAACTCATGAGCGTAACCGTCGTCTGGTCAATGGATTCCATTACCCTGTCCATGGTCGTGTGGTTTTGTTTATTTAATTCGTATAAGGCTTTCCCCACCTGCAGCTTAATCGCATGGGAAGCCTGATTGGACGCGAACCCAAAAATGAGAAGCATCGGAATGATAATGAATACGATGACAAACAGCAGGGCTTTCTTCATTAACGCTTGCGATTTCAATCTTCTGAGCAATAGCATGGCATGTCCCCCTTATCCGCGGACCATGTTGGGGCTCTCTCCATAATACCGTTTAAAGATACGGCTGAAATGCTCCGGCGATTCATATCCTACCTCGTCCGAGATTTCATAACGTTTCTTGGACGTGTTCATAAGTAAATTCCTGGACTCCTCCATGCGCATTTTAGTAACGTATTCCCAGATGGTCTCCCCTGCTATTTGCTTAAATAGATAGCTCAAATAGTTAGAGCTTAAATGCACATGCTCCGAGACATCCTGAATTTTCAATCCTTTATTTCGGTAATGACGGCGAATATATTCAATCGATTGCTGGATGACCGTATTGTCGCGATTCGTCATGGAAGTATGGATGAGCTCCGCCGCTTCCGACAGAAATGCGGCGAGGCGCTTTTTGAGTTCGATTTCCTTGAGAGGGAATTGAAAAAAAACGATCGGATCAAGCAAAGCATAACCGCTCCCCACCGTTTCCTTCATATCGAGCAGCGTTGCGTACACGCGGTATGCGATACTAAGCGGAATACCGGCATTGGAATCGTCTCTTTCCAGCGCGGGCGAGATATCCTCCATAAATCGGCGGACTTTTACCTGTACATCCTCCAGCTTCTTTCCGATTTTGATCCATTCGACGAACTTATCCACTTTTTCTTGCCAATTGACGCGAATCGATGCTTCTTTGAGAAAGAAATCCTCGGAGTAAAAGACATTGTTATTCTGATGCAATCCATGCCATTTTACGGCCTCAACGGCATTGCGATAGCTGTCGGGAAGCGCCTGGAGACCTAGCCGCATAGGACTTATGCCGATAACTGCCTCCATGTGAAGATATTGCAGAATGTTGTTTGCAAGCGACTTTCCGATCATGTTCAACTTGGATAAGTTTTCGGCACTGCCCTGTACAAAGTCGAATTCGGTAAACTGCAGCACGGTCAAGATCCGATTGCCTTGACCGTAGAAGGCCAACGCGTTCCAATCCGTCAATGTCTCTTCGATAATGTTGACCGTCGCATACTTCAGTAAATTTCGGTCTCGCAGCGAGCGGATCGCTTCTCCCCGCAATCCCGCGCGCTCCCATAATAAATCGATAACGAAAACCGAGAAATGAGGGCCTTCCAGCGTCACCCCAATCTGCTCGAAAAAAACCGAATAATCGTCGGAATGCTCCAAGGATCCGGTTATCATTTCATTCAAAAGATACGTTCGCAAGGATGACATGCCGGTTAAGGAAAACTTTAGCTTCAACGAATCTTCCAGATGCAGCTTATATTTTTCATGCCGTTCCGAGAGCTCTCTTCCGACAACTTGAATCAGTTGAGGCAGCAGAACGGGTTTGATCAAGTAATCCCGGGCTCCCAACCGTATGCATTTCTGCGCGTAATCGAATTCATCGTGCGCGGAAATCACGACGACGGGAATGTCTGGCTTTTCCGATAGGATCGATTCCATCAGTTCGATTCCGTTCATCCCATCCATCTGGATATCGGTCAGCACGAGATCAACAGTCTCCATGCGCAAATAGTCCAACGCTTCGTAGCCGTTCCATGCCGTCAAGACCTGCGATATGTTTAAATCGGAGGATTCCAGAAAGTCCTTGATGCCCTGACACACGATCGCTTCATCGTCTACGACCAGTACCGTATACATAGATGCTCTCCTCCTCGTCAGTTGGAGTTTTCGTTCCATTATAAAGTCATAGCAGGCATCCGTCGATGACTAATCCTTCGATTTGGATGACGTATTCCGAATAGAATCTACCCCTAACAATAACAGAGGCAGAACTAGCATATAGGTCATGGCATAAACCGACCAAATTCTAGGGGTGAATTCCAGAAATCCCACTATATTCTCGTATACGACAATAGAAAGCACGACCATAATCATTCCGAGAGGCAAGGTCAACGGCCGGTAATCCTTTAATTTCAACGTTTGAGCAACACCTAAAGCGATTGTATAAAAACAAACCGCCATCTTAAAAAAGATCGTAACGAACCAAATCACGGCCAAGATCGCTTCTGCCCGCTGCAGAAAGTTCCCTACGTTTATTTGTTTAGCCAACGTATAGCTTGGATACATATTTCTGGCCGTAAAATCGGTGCCCAGAACTAAAATCGACAATAACGTAGTGACAATCAAAAAGATGCCACCGATCAAAGTACCCGCAAACAAAGCATTCCGAGCTTTTTTTGTCTGATTCACATAAGGAAATAACATTAAAAAAACAATTTGTTCTTGTAGGCTGAAAAAATAAAATGCGGCTAATAATGCTGGCTTGATCCCCCCTTCAAGAACAGGCTGAATGTTTACTATCTTTATTTGCGGGGAAAGAAGAGCGACGAGAATGAAAAATAGAAGGACAACCCACGGAAAAAATATTTCCGAGGCGCGGCCTATATTTTCAAATCCGAGCCGCACCGCCAGGATAACAACGCTTATAAAAACGATGTGAATAACTTCAATCGGCGTTTCCGGCATGATGTGTGTCGTCGTAAATTCGCCTACAACGCGAAGCAAAAAGGATGCAAGGAGAAAAATAAAAGACAAAAATAAAAGAGCCACCGCTTTTCCTAACCACTTGCCTAAAATTTGTTCGCTGTATTCGGCCAATGTCTTATCGGAATATCGATTCCCGAGCGCACTATATAAGAATACGGATAACAATCCTGCTCCAATTCCAAGCATACTGGCTATCCATCCGTCTTGTTTCGCAACTCCAGCAAGCATCGAAGGCGCGATCAAGATCGAGGTTCCGATCGTATATAGAATGACGAGCACCGTAAATTGCCGAGCACTGATTTTTCCATTTTCCAACATCTGTATTCCCCCTTTCGCAGTCTTTACATCAATTGTTCCCTATCGCGACTTTTCCCACAAATAGCAACGCCAAACAGCAACAAAGGCAATAAAAAGCCGAAAGTAAACGCATAGAGAGGCCAGGTTTTTTGATTAAAATTCAAAAGGTAGGTCGTACTCGGAATGATCGCAGATGAGAGAACGGTTAGAATTATGCCTAAAGGAAACGCAAGGAACCGATAGTCTTTTAAGTTCAAAACCTGGGCAATGCCTAAAGCCACTGCATACAGAAGAATGCTCATCCTAAAAAAGATCGTGATAAACCAAATGACTGCCATGATGATTTCTATACGTTCCAAAAATTGACCCACGTTTATTTGTTTGGCCAGCACGTAGCTTGGAAAGTTGTGTCTGGCAGCTTGATCGGCTCCAATGACCAGAATAGTCAAAGCCGTAATGACGAATAAGAAGAGGCCCCCAAGCAAAATTCCGGCAAATAATGCTTTGCCGTTCTGCTTTGTCCGATTGACATAAGGAAAGAGCATTAAAAATATAACCGGTTCGACAAAAGGAAAGCTGATAAAGGGGATGGCCGCCTTCAGAACGGGTTTTAACCCTTCCTCCAACACGGGTTGAATGTTCTCAAGCTTCATTAGTGGGGCTACAAACACAACCAATAGGAGAAAAAGCAGGATGACCCATGGGAAGAACAGTTCCGCCGCACGAGCCAAAGGCTCAAGTCCCAGCCTCACACCCATTATGACAATGGCTAAAAACATTATGTAAATCGCTTGAATAGGAGTTTGGGATATGACTTGCGTTGTCAGGAAATCCCCAATGTTGCGAAGCGAAAGGGTAGCAATGAAAAAAGGGAATGCGATTAAAAATAAAAGTGAAACCGCTTTGCCCAGCCATTTCCCCAGAATCACCTCGATATATTCGGCAAAGGTCTTATTGGGAAAACGAGCCCCCAACGCAACGTACAAAGGGATAAAGAGGAGCGCGATCCCTATTGTCAGTAATGCCGTAATCCAAGCATCTTGTTTGGCCTCCGAAGCAATTATGGACGGGATGATCAAGATGGCGCTGCCGATCAAATATAGCATTACTAAAATCGCCAATTGGCGGCTGTTTATTTTTCCGTTCTCAAGCATTTTTTCTCCTCTCCCCTTACTTTAATAACCCAAATAAAGCATCGCTGAGCGGCTTGTAAACCACAATAAGCAAATCTAACGGGTTAGGTATTTTCATATGTAAACTCAATGCAACGCTTAGTCCAGACCCAAAGAGAAGCAGAATGGAAAATACCCATAGTTCCTTTCTTAACTGTTTTCTCCGAAGAGATGGGACTTCGAACATGAAGATTGCAATGGTTACTGCAATGATCCCTGCAACTGCCCACATGCCGATTTACTCCTTCTTCTTCATTTCTTCCAGAAATGAATTGCTGACGGTACCTAAACGCCGAATCTTCACATCCACATTCACATCAACTGGAAGATCGACAAATATTCGATCCCATTCTCCTTTCACCTTTTTCCAATATTTAGGGTTTGAACGGTGCATCGTTTCTCCAAATCCAAAAATATCGACTTTGTATTTTTCTTGTACCTTTTCAATTGTCTTTTCAATGAAAGATTGAACTTTTTCCTTCCCTATATTCTCCAATTCTGCAATCGTTTTCGTCTTGGTCAAATCCATAGAACATTCCACCTCACCTACATTGACTTCCGCTCTTATCTTTACATCAATTCGGGGTTTTCCGTTCTTGAGCTTCCCTTTGACTTCTGTTTTTGAGCGCACGACTTCTACTGAAAATTTGCCGCCTTCAGGGCACTCAGCAACACCAACCGTACTTTTCACATTGTCGACGATATAATTATATCCTTTACTTTCTTCCTCGTTTAACCAGCCGATCAGCTTGTCTTTGTTAAACACAGCCAGCCCCGAATACCGCAATTGAGCGGGTGAAGCAATCTCCTCTACGTTTTTCTTGTTTGGGCCTATTTCTTGATCTCCTTTTATTCGAAGTCCTGTGACTACGGGATGTTTGCCTTCGCTTACGATGTCAGCGATCAGTTTATTCAATGTAATTGCTATTGTGGGGGCCCATGCTTTCTCAGATGATTGGAGTGAAGAGAATATTTGATTGGCTGGGATCGACTCTAAGTGCGTTAATATCTTCAGTGTATTTGCGGCACTTGTATTCTTCGCTATGACTATGAAAAAATCCGTTCGCAATTCATGATCTCTGGACATGAAATCCAAGACCTTGCCGATCCCATCTTTGGCAACATCTTCTTGAATCGCAAGAATCCGTAGATGTGACAAATAAATTTTTCTGGGAGAGACCGTTGTCATTTTTCGTAACGCTTCAAATATCGAATTTCCTGTCGTCTGATACATCGTTACCGGTGTGCGGGCGCCGCCCCCTTTCTTCACGGCTACTTCTCCCGGATCCACAACTTGCGCGGACACTCGAAATTGATTGCCCGCTTTATCGATGCCGATAGCTACCGCAATCGCGAGATCATTCAATTCCCGGCGATTCCAACATCCGGTGACGAATAGGGGCAAGACGACGAATATCAATAAGAGGGCTAGCTTCGGTTTCATCGTTCCTTCCTCTTTCCCTCACTTTTTTGCCTTGGCTTCGGGGACTGATTTTTCTCACGAATCACATTTTTCTGGCTGATCAATCGAGGACGGGAAAACATCGCCCAATGGGGCAGCCGAAATAGCGTATCCTTCTGGTCAGCAAGGATAAACGGACCAAACGGACTCATGTAAGGAACTCCGAAAGTCCGCAAACTGCATAAGTGAAGAACAAGCGCAATGATGCCTACGATAATTCCGAATAAACCGAAAGAAGCGGCAAGCCCCATTAACGGGAAGCGAACCATTCTAAAGGATATAGTCATGTTTATCGCAGGAATGACAAAACTGGAAATCGCCGTAATCGATACGACAATGACCATGGACGCGGATACGATTCCCGCCTCTACAGCCGCTTGTCCGATAACTAATGTTCCAACGATGGATATCGCTTGCCCTATGGCCCTTGGCATTCTGACACCCGCTTCCCGCAGAATTTCGAATGTTATTTCCATCATTAGCGCTTCGATGAATGCAGGAAAGGGGATACCCTCTCGTTGGGCCGCCAAACTAATCAGCAGTTGAGTCGGTATCATTTCCTGATGAAAAGTCGTAATGGCGATATATAGCGACGGGCCTAGCAGGGCAATGAAGATTCCGATAAAACGAAGAATGCGCAGGAGACTGCTTATATCCGCACGCTGATAATAATCCTCCGGGGATTGCAAGAATGATATGAACAGAGCCGGAACTACGAGAACATGCGGGGTTCCATCCACCAATATGGCAACTTTCCCCTCCAACAGTTCGGCGGCAATGACATCAGGGCGCTCCGAGTTGTACATCGTTGGAAACGGACTGTACGTTTCGTCCTGAATGAGCTCCTCGATATACCCGCTTTCCAGAATTCCGTCTATGTCAATGCGTTCGAGGCGCTTCCGTACTTCTTCCACGACTTTGTCATTCACAATGCCGTTAATATACATGATAGATACGTCGGTTTTGGTCACTCTGCCGATTTGTCTTGTCTCTAGCCATAGATTTGGGTCTTTGATTTTCCTGCGGATTAATGCGGAATTCGTGCGGATTGTTTCGGAGAAGGCTTCCTTCGGTCCGCGGATAACGGTTTCTCCGGCTGCCTCCGTCACGCCTCGGTCTTTAAATCCGCTCATGCTGATAGAAAAGCTCTGTGCATATCCGTCGAGCAGCAAAATCGCAGCACCGGATAACAAACGCGTAAATAGCGTATCGAAATCCGTAACCTGCTGCATATTACCTACCGTGAGGATATCGGCAATATCTTTTTTTGTTATATCTATGTTCTGAATATCTATTAAGAGTGTTTCCATTATGAAGTCTTGTACCGACTTCGTATCTACGAGCCCATCCGTAAACAGCACGGCTGCATCTATTCCGCCGCCGTTCTCTCCGATCCCGAACTCCCTAAATACGATATCATCGCTATTTCCGATTGCTTCTTTAATCGAACGGAGATTATTTTGAAGGTTAGTTCCTATCAGTTGTGACATTCTGAGACCTTCTTTGAGAAGATTGATAAATCTAGTATGGACAACGCGAACTAGATCTACACATACATGCACGATAAGGCCCTTCCCAACAAGGATAGTTAAGTAGCGTAATCAAAAAAAGCCCTCAGCTTAGCCGAGGACTTCGTAGATGAATAGGAATTACTGTGAATACATTCGGCTTACCGCAGTCCAGCGCTGGCCTGGCTCCAATCGGATCAGACCGGTTTGCTCCGAGGGCAAGTCCACATTTGGCGCATTGACCATGCCGGTTTGCGGCTCCGGACAGAAAAACTTGCCGTTCGCTGCGGCATTGTACACCATCCAGTGCTTATAGGCTTCGCCCGCTTCATATACGAAACCAACATTTACACGCCGATCGTATAGCGTCATCGCATTAACGCCAGCATCCGAAGCCGTGTAATGATTGTCGAGAGAAGCGAAGTACGGATCGCCCTTGCCTTCTTTAAGCAGCATTTCTCCATGGCTCAACGGCAGTTTCCGTCCCGTCGGCAGCATGCGTCCGCTCAGCTCCCACCGATCCCCTATAGCGATGCCGCATTCCAAATCTTTCGCGCTGCTTCCGGGCGCAAACGGAGCATTCACGCTCGTATGAAATCCAAGCATGAAAGGCATTGCTTCAGGACTTTCGTTAACCGCCTCAAAGTGCTGCTTAAGTCCTTCGTCAGACAGCGTGAAAGTTTGAGTTAACGTAAAGCTATGCGGGAAATACGTATAGTCAGGATTCTGCTTATCAAAACGAAGCCTCACGGTTACCGAGCTTTCCTGCTCTGAACTGCCGAAGCTCACGACCTCCCACTCCGATTGGTACACGAAACCATGGATATGATTGCCAGTATGGGCCTCGTTAACCGGAAAACGGTAAGTTCGCCCATCAAACTCGAATTTTCCGCCATCATAACGGTTCGGAGGAAACAATACGGGAATACCGTGAACCATCGGATGTTGCACGAATGCTTCCCAATCCGCCCCCTCCGGCTCGCGAATAAACCGGAAATCGCGGTCATCGTCACGGAATGAAACGAGATTTCCGCCAATTCTAGGCAACAAAATCGCCGAATAGCTCCCGTGCTTCAACAGAATAGCTGGTTCGGACTCGTAAGCCCCTTGCTTCGCATAATGCTCTGTCATCGTTGATCCTCCACTAATCTATTGTTTTTTCGAGTATATAAGCCTGCGGACGGTATCGTCAACGACGATTTGCATGTCTTCGAGCCACAATTCGATCTTACGGAATTAGCCAACGCACTATTGCTTCCAAGGTCAGATCCATATTGGACATCCCCATAGGGTTAATGAAAGGAGCTCGTTCGCGAAAATAATCCGCATGACCGCCTATAATCGGCACGCCTAGAATATTCGCGGGAGCGTGTTTGTCCGCCTGCCAAGCCGGAAACCGGCGTAATCCGGCGCTCCATCCGCCAAATGTACCAAGCCGCGAAATCATATCGCGAGAGCTGCCTTCATTTATTCCATTCCCGTGTTTGCCAGCCGCATAAAGAGTAAGCACGGAATGTCGCATCCCAATCGGTATTCGGCATCTCGGAGACCCGATCATAACGACCTTGCAAGGCTGCGAACCGATATCCTTCTCCAGCAGCAGCTGAGCGGCATGTACGGCTGCCACCCCGCCACCGCTATGACCGATCAATATCGTTCCGGATCCTCCGTTTATTGTTGGCTGGGACGGAATAGAAGACAGTACCCTGTTCCCCCCGATCGAGTCGACGATCCGGCGGAATCCAAGCCTCATGTCATGCCTAATTTCCCACAGCTGCGGAATAAGCCTCCTGCTCCAATCCCCATAAGGAAATAGCAGCTCCGAACGGACAGCCTGCCCCGATTGCTCAAGCTTGCCATGAAGAGCAACCCTGAACGTCTCCATGAAGTGCGGCGCGGTTGCCACTCCAGCCATAATATACAAACGGATTTCATTGCCCTCTTTCCCGTTCGAATCGCTCAGCATCGATAATCCTTTCCATGTCGGTCGGATGGCTGTCACGGAACAACTTGACGAGAAGCGGTGGATTCACGTCGCTAAGTACGACAACGGACATTCGCTGATGCATGGATATGGATCCTTTGGCGCTTCCGATCAGATTCATCGCATATCGGTCGGCTGAAGCTTCGGCTTGCCGGGAAATGTAATTGGACACCGGCAAAGTCACGAAAGATAAGAAGGAAATCATCAATAGGATAAGCGGCAGCGCGGTCATGTCCGACAAGGAGCGAATTCCCCACTTACCCCCGCGATTCCGTACGATAACCTTGAACAACCAACCTCCGACTCCTAACATTAACAATGAGGAAGCAACCGCGCCGACAGCGCTCCACTCGAGATGGCGCTTCACGTAATGTCCCATTTCATGCGCCATGATTTGCAGGATTTCCTGTTCGTTTAATCGTGTAAGCGTCGTGTCCCACAGCACGATTCGCAACGACGAGCCAATACCGTTGACATAAGCGTTCATCGCATTCGTCTTTGTTGACATATCGACTTCGTACACTCGATGGGCGGGAATATCAGCTTTGGCCGCAAGCTCGAGAATTTGCCGCTCCAATTGAGGGTCTGACAGCGTCGTGAACCGATTATACAGCGGGTCGATGACAACCGGTTGGACATACATCATGAACAGAGTAAAGGGGACGGAAATTAACCAAAGCTTAAGCCACCAACGGCCTCCCCGCGAGATGATCCAGAAGGCGACGGCAGATACGGCAAGCATCGTCAAGTATCCGATACCGAATGAGACAAGCTTATCCCGCAACCAGCTTAGAACGGGTTGAGTCGATATTCCGTAAGCTTTCGACATGTTGTAGCCGAATACCCGCAGAGGAAAATAGAGGATGTACGAGATGCCGTTGACCAAGAGTACATAGACGGGAAATCGCACGAACAACGGAAGGCCAGAACGCTCTAGCCCCTCCCTCCATCTCTTGGCCAATCCGCTCGCCAACAAGGTGAAGTAGATCAGCCATTCCCAAGGTCCGCTCATGAAGAAGATCCAGTTCCTCACTGCGTTCAATGTTTCACTGTTATGCAATTGGTTTGCCGTGAAGAACGTCGCAGGATCGGCAGCCGTTCCCCGATACAGATCCGGAACCTGATTCGGTGACGTGATCCATACATAAACCGCCATCAAGGATGCGTAACAGACGAAAATCAATGTATACCTTATGAGAGCAGATCCATTACGCAACGACATGGCGGAAGTCTCCTTATGCCAGGATGAATTGATCATAACATTTTCATAGCCAACAAAAAACAACGAAGCCGCCGTGCAGGCAGCCATGTATTCATTATTTTGAACATGCCAACTTGCCTTTACATAACATAAAGGCAAGGAGTGGTATTCATGCCGAAATATCGAATAATCGTCGATCTATCCGACCGAAATCTATATCTATTGGACGGTAATACCGTGGTAAGGTCGTTCCCGGTAGGTATCGGCAAAATGCTCACGAAAACCCCGACCGGCGAGTTCACGATTGTTAATAAACAAGCAAATCCCGGCGGGCCATACGGTGCCTTCTGGATGGGCTTGTCCAAACCGCACTATGGCATACACGGAACGAACGACCCTTCCTCCATCGGAAGGGAAGTCAGCCGAGGATGCATTAGGATGTATAATACGGACGTCTTACAGCTTGCGGAAATTGTTCCGATCCGAACGAGGGTTACGATTAGGGCTTAATGACGCCGCATAGCAGTCGGATGACGTTACGGGTGCAAGCGAACAAGTTGCCCTCCGCCTGTTCCAAACATTCCGCCAAAGACATCAATCTAGGGATGCACGAGAAGCAAGCCGCAAACTCCTTTTCCAGCAATTCCGTGTTGTCTCCTAAACTCCCGGATATCAGTATCGTTCTTACGCCTGCTTCCTTTGCCAATCGGGTAACGTAAAGCGGCAATTTGCCGTCAAGGGTTTGATCGTCGCTGCGGCCCTCTCCCGTAATGACCCAATCCGCGCCAACAATCCTGCTCTTCAATCGGGAAGCGGAAGCAACGGCTTCAGCCCCCTGAACAACCTTTGCTCCGAGCATCATTAGAGCGAAGCCTGCTCCCCCAGCCGCCCCGGCTCCCGGATGATCCTTCGCATTAAGTCCGATTTGCGCGGATAACCGTTCGGAATAGATCATCAAGGCCCGGTCCAAAGCCTCTGTCTGATCGGGACGAGCGCCTTTCTGGGGACCGTATGTCATGGTTGCTCCCCGCGGCCCGCATAACGGATTTTGCACATCCGATGCGATAACGATATCACATTCGGACAGACGGGGATCCACCGCGTCAACGTCAACGCTCTCAAGCTCTAGCAAATCTTTACCATAGCCAACCAGCAAATGCCCTTTTCCGTTATAGAACCGTGCTCCTAATGCTGCCAACATGCCCATTCCGCCGTCATTGGTCGCGCTGCCTCCAAGCCCGATTATGAACTTTCGGACTCCCTGATCGAGCAATCGCAGCATTAATTCGCCCATGCCTTTAGTCGTCGTATGATACGGGTCCCGTTCATTTCGGGGAACTAACGATAACCCAAAGATCGAAGCTGCTTCCAATACGGCCGTCTTTTCCTGAGTCTCATCCGTATTTCCTGACGTTATCAGCCCATACGAAGCAAAGACGGGTTTACCCAATGGTCCGGTCACCTCCGCTTGCACTTGCAAGCCTTGAGCAGCAGACGTCAATGCTTCCGCCGTTCCTTCCCCGCCGTCGGCCATAGGTATGATCTCGATCTGCGCTGCGGGGATTACGTCGCGAATCGCCTTCGCGATCGTATTTGCCGCTTGAAGGGCGGACAAGCTTTCCTTGAAAGAATCCGGCGCCACTATGAATTTCAACCGACTCACCTCCACGATTTACAACCCTAACTCAGTTAGGATAGTTATCAAGAGTATACTAAGTATGAAAACTTTCACTTCTTCCCCTTGACCGGATGCTGAGGTAAAATGTCATCTGTAACCTATAGAACGACAGGAAGGGTGACTCTGCGATGAATTACCGTCGATTAGGCCGGAGCGGCCTTAAAGTCAGCGAGATCAGTCTCGGGAGTTGGCTAACTTATGGAGGTTACGTCGAGCAGGAACGCGCGGCATCCGCCATTCGCAAAGCCTACGAGCTTGGCGTGAACTTCTTCGATACCGCCAACGTGTACGAGCAAGGAGCTGCAGAGAAAGTGATGGGAGCGATCCTTCGGGATTACCCTCGTGAAAGCTACGTCTTGGCGACGAAGGCTTTCTGGCCAATGGGAGAGGGACCGAACGACCGGGGGTTGTCCCGCAAGCACGTAACCGAACAGATCAACGCAAGCCTAAGCCGATTGGGGCTTGATTATGTCGATATTTTTTATTGCCACCGGTACGATACGGAAACGCCGATTGACGAGACACTGCGAACCATTGACGACTTCGTCAGGCAGGGCAAAGTTCTCTACGTTGGCGTCAGCGAGTGGACGGCCGCTCAGATGGAAGAAGCTCTTGGAACGGCCGACCGATATTTGCTTGACAGGATCGTGGTCAGCCAGCCCATATATAATATGTTCAACCGTTACATTGAGAAGGAAGTCATTCCGCTAGGCGAAGCGAAAGGAATATCGCAAGTTGTCTTCTCGCCGCTCGCTCAGGGCTTGCTGACGGGCAAATACGATTCCGCGGCTTCAATCCCGTCGGACAGCCGCGCCGCCAAGCTGGAATGGGTGAAGAACGGCATCACGGAAGAGAAAATCGAAGCCGTAATGAAGCTTTCCGCTATCGCTCGCGAGATCGGCCTTACGATGGGACAGCTTGCTCTGGCCTGGATTCTCCGCCAGCCTAACGTAGCCAGCGCCCTTGTCGGAGCGAGCCGGCCCGAGCAGGTAGAAGAGAACGTGAAAGCAACGGGCGTCGTTCTGACGGGAGAAACGCTCGACTCCATTGAAGAGATTCTGAAATCGGTGAAATAAGAGAAATGTCAAACCTCCTCTGCCGTACATGGCGGAGGAGGTTTTTCTAGAATCCATACAGAAAGGCTTACTAAACGTGCTTGGCGTTGGCCGGCAGAAGCGTAAGAGCAGCTCGAACCGAAGCCAGGGCGTATACGACAAGCGCGGTCCAGATCAGGGAAAAACTAATCAGGAGCACGGAAGAGATCGTTTCTTTGAAAACGAGTACGCTCAGGATCAGCGTAAGCGAAGGACCAATATATTGAACGAACCCCAGCATGGACAAAGGGAGCCGTCTAGCCGCCTTGGCGAACAGCAGCAATGGAAGCGCGGTCGCGGCACCCGACAACAGCAGCAGGATTAAGGACGAAGCGGGCAAGGACCAAGCCGTATCCAAATGGGATGCACCCAGATAGCTCCAATAGAAGAGCGCCGCCGGAACGACGATCGCGGTCTCTGTCAGCAATCCGATAGAAGCGTCCATGGTCACCCTTTTTTTGACGAGCCCATACAGGCCGAAGCTGACCGCAAGGGATATCGATACCCAAGGGAAGCTGCCGTAATCGACAGCGACGAGGAGCACGCCGGCCCCGGCCAGCGCGATCGCCGCCCACTGGCCTCTTGTAGGTTTTTCGCGCAGGAACAGCACCGCTAACATAACATTAATCAATGGAGACAAATAATAGCCGAGACTTGTTTCGATAACATGCCCGTTGTTTACCGCCCAGATGAAAATCAGCCAATTGGCTGTGATGAGTACGCTGCTAATTCCTAACGGCAGAAGCGTTTTCCAGTTTTTCACGGTGGCCTTGAGCTCTTTCCACCGCTTCTGAACCAAGATGATCCCCACCACGAACAAGAAAGACCAAATAATCCGATGAGACAGGATTTCACCCGCAGGCATATTCTCGAACCATTTCCAATAGACGGGGAGCAGCCCCCAGATCGTATAGGCAATTACAGCGTTAATTAATCCATTTCTCATGCTGACAACTCGCCCCATTCCGTTCATAACACAGTATGAACGGAATTATACCACTAGAGTCGCATACTGGATACGGAGATTGATTAGCAAATTAACGGGCAAGCCGATTATGCCGATATTTCTTTATAATCTTTTCTTGCACTAATAAAGTGAGCAATTAAATAAATAACGACATAAATAGGGAATGAATAAATGACTTTCCAATGTTCTGCATGGTACATACCAACCCAAGTAAAAAACGGTTCTGCTACAAAAGCAGAGATTATTCCGAAAATAGCCGCTTTTATTAATGGATTAATATTAGGCTTTATTTGAAGAAGAAACATTACAGTAACGGGCATTAGCGTAAAATCCCAAGGTTCATAAGAAGGGATTGAAGGGATAACACATTAATGATAATGCCATAAATCAAATGAAGCTCCTATAAAATCCATCCATGAAGAAATGAGCATTACAAACATTCCTGACGACATTAAACGCCATGTACTTTCCTTTTTCTAAAAATAAATAAGACACGAATCTGGCCGAAAAACTGGGTCTTGTTGAACAGCATGGATAAACGGTCACTGTTTACGCATTTGCTAAAGCACGGCAATAATCCATAAATCAAAGAAAACCCTTATGAAGCAAGGGTTTTCTTTGATTTAAACAAAAAAGGCTAATCCCAAATTGCACTAATGGATTTAGCCCTTGTTACTAAAGTAAGGATACAGCCGCACGATTCTGGTGCTTAGCAAAGTTAATTATTGCCTCGTATTGTGATTTCGCGATCCGTCGTTGAGACATTGGAAGGAGAGGATTTTTCACAACTTCAGCCAACTTTTTTAGTTCCAGCATTTCCTCAGGGGTAACTTTAACGGTTTTAGGTTTCACCAAACACACTCCTTTCTGATTATTGAAATTTAATTACATAAGCCATCACATTGGCTATTACTGCTGATTTTCACTGCCATCTCTTCCTGGAACCTCCACAAGAACAGTTTCTGATAATTCTGCATTTGCCTTACCCTTTAAATAGGAAAGCCCGGCGTATCCCGCCAACAATGCACTGCTGATAACTGCAAAGTCGTTATCTGTTTCTGCTAACGCTAAAGCAGTTTTAGCCAATATGCCAGTACCAATAGCGATCAACAAATCACCTAAGAATCCTAAGTCAAAGAAAACTCTTTTTGTGGCATTGTTTTTCCTTCTATAGCCTAAAATAAAAAAAATAAAATGATAAGACATTTGTAACCACAATAGCAAACGATTTTGTGAAAAAACCATTTCTTCAACATCAAATTCTATGACTAGCTTCGGCAATTCAACAGTTCCGTTCTTTACAAAATGGCCAATTAATCCGCCGATAAGACTCATAATGATGGGCAGACGAAATACTTCCATAAAGCCTGAAATGGTCGTGACGTCTGCCATATCAATTCCCCCATATGATATGTCTAAGTTACAAAAAAAGACCCAACTATTGGGCCAGTAAAATTAGAATTGCTTCAATCCGGATAAAAGGAAAATGGGTTCCCTTCAAATTTATGAAAGTCGGCAGAAAAATATTCCAGTCCCTTTCTAAGATGCTTATATAAACAGAAAAAACCTCCCCAGGGGAGGTGATCGATTTACTTTTATCGCTGGTCTTGCCACACGTTATAACCATAAGTAATGACAGCTAGAGTGACGAAAAGGCTAAAACGCTCCCATGGAGTAACGTTAACTAACCGATAAATTCCTAGTTTTTCTTGAAACAAATAATGAATCGGATAAACAGCAAACATAAAATCCAGGACGGCGTTAACATAAAAAAGACCTTCTTGAAATTCAGAAGGCCATCATTTACACAATGGGGGAAATTAGCGAGCCAAACTGGGCGATTTGGCTTTTATTTGTGCAGCGGCCTGTCTAGCGAGATTCATCGAGTTTCTAAACATGACCAATGCAATAACCGGGTGAAAGGCGGATAAAATTCCGATATCTGACGATAAAACGGCGGTGGCATACATCAAGATAACCGTCACTAACAACACAATGCTTCTCACGCGATAGGTGACGGGCAGCCTTGCGATGAACGATGTAAGGATCAACGTGATCGGAAACAATATAAAAACATGGGCAAAATTCGTATGAGCCATCCAATTGTCCGAATCAACGAACGTGGCCATACCGGCGATAAACACCTGCACTCCGATAAACAAAGCAAAAACCCGCGCCACCCACTTCAAGACGAGAAAAGCTCTGCGTGCGCCGGGAATCAAGCTGCCGTTATTTTCTGAAATGTCTGCGTTGTTATTCATTTGATTGGCCATTGTACACCCCCATCGATTGATGATTCCTCAAACCTTCCGCTGCCGGCGATTCACCACTTCAATAAACTAGTTAGGCCGATGCTGGAACGCTTCTTTCATGATAAGCTTAAAAAAGTTGGGCTGCACCGAGAAAGTTGCCACCGCTACAATCTTGTGCAAATACTTGTCATTCGCGAGTTGTTGGAGCATGCAGTCCGCCAGATCTGTCCGGGAGGTAAACTTTCCCTTTATGTGCGTTTCAGCCATTTCATAGGGGGTGAGTTCTGGCGTCTCAAAGAGACCGGAGGGCCGGACAATTGTCCAATCAAGATTGCTTTCCTTCACCAGCGTTTCCATACGCCTCATATCATCATACAGCGTCCGCCCAATGGTACGGGTGATGGCCGGCTGTATGATTCTATCCAAGATAAAACTTCCCTGATTGTGAGGTTCGACAGCACTCGAACTCACACAGACGAGGCGACGAATGCCGTAGTGGTTCATGGCCTTGACGATATGAGCAACTCCTTGTGAATAGACGGTAATCGCATTGCGGCTAAAGGGCACACCGAGTGTAGAGAGAACGGCATCCTGTCCGGCAACCGCTTGTTCAACCGATGAGAGATCGAACACGTTTCCATGCATCACATGTAAACGGGCGTTTTGAAAAGGAAATAACTCCGGGTGACGGGTGACTGCCGTCACCGTATGTCCCTTGGCAAGTGCTTGTTTTGTCAATTGTCGTCCTGTTGGACCATTCGCTCCAAAAATGACAATATTCATCGTTTTTCTCCTTTTCCGCGCAGCGCACAGGCAAGCGCGATGATCTGACCGTTCTATTCTGACTCAAAACATTTCTTCTCCTTTTCATTAGGATACATTGTATTATGGGTGAGTACTCACCCATAATACAATGTAAATACAGAAATCCTTGCAAGGCTTATAAATGATATGAGTGTGCACTCACTTATTAATATAAAAGTCTGATTTCCCTTTGTCAAGGGTTAGCCAGATGCCCACTTTATTCGAACGCGGAGATGGCTGTACCGGCAGCACACCTGGAACAGGATCGTTCAAGGCAAAAGTCCATGCAAAAGCGCCTGTAAAACATTTTCAACAAACTGTTTCCTCGCCGCTTCCGGTTCGTCTTCACCTAAAAATTGCAGGTGAAAGGCATGTTGAAAACAAGCTCCAAGCAAAAGATCGGCGACGCTGCGAGTATTGAGGTCGGCGTTTACCCTGCCAAGCTTCTGTTCGGCAAGAAGATACACCGTTACGATTTCATTGGAACGATGAGGGCCTTCATTCCGCTGCTCGAACTCTTGTCTACGGCGGGCCAGGAAATTGGGCTCCGTGAACATGGACGCGGTCATTACTATTGACAAATGAAAGTAATCGAGCGCGGCATTCGCCACTTCCTCCAGATTTTCCTTCACGGTTCGTGTTCCCTTACGCCCGGGAAGCTTGAATAAAACGGCAAGGTATCCTTGTAATTGCCCTTTCATTACATGTATGTAAAGATCCTCTTTACTTTGGAAATGGTTATACAAAGATCCTTCGGAACAATCGGCGATTCGGGCAATTTCCTTGGTTGTCGTCTTGGAAAGACCATTGGTTCGGATGACCTGTTCGGCTGCATTTAGTATTCTGTCGCGAAGTTCCATTTATTTTAATCCCTCGCATTCTATTGATGAATAAAAAAAAACGACATCTCTGCCGTTTTCGTTTAAGGTGTTGGTGGAGATTAGCGGGATCGAACCGCTGACCTCTTGCATGCCATGCAAGCGCTCTCCCAGCTGAGCTAAACCCCCATGCGTACTACTGAGACAAATTAGGTTAACTATAATTTCTGTAATAGACCAGTGTACTCAACGAGCGATTATTCCAGACTGAGCAATAACCTCGTAGAAGACGACAAAATTGATTTTATCACAACGAGGGCGGGGGTGTCAACAGCCGCAATCCTACCGTTTTTTAAACTTTAGGCTACAAGCCTCTCTGACTATATTCCGTGCTTGCTCATCAGGCTATTGAGCTCCTTCAAGAACATATTGATGTCCTTGAACTGCCGGTATACCGATGCGAAACGAACGTAAGCAACTTCATCTACAGTGTAGATATGCTCCATCAATAGCTCGCCGATAATACGGCTCTCGACCTCTGCCTGCGCCGTATTGCGAACTTCCCTCTCCACGTCCGAGACGATGACTTCCAGTTGTCCAACGGATACGGGACGTTTCTCGCAAGCGCGAAGCAGCCCGCGCAACAGCTTGTCGCGGCTGAATTCCTCGCGGCTTCCATCCTTCTTGATAACGATCAGCGGAGTTTCCTCTACGGTCTCGAATGTAGTGAACCGACGGCTGCACTTCTCGCACTCCCGCCGGCGACGGATCGATTTATTATCATTGGCAGGCCGTGAATCCAGAACCTTCGTTCCGCTATAATCGCAATAGGGACATTTCATGGCGTCTATATACGCTCCTTATCTGATGCTAAAGTCATTACCAAAGCTTCCCTTACATGAACAGAAAATTAAAGCACATAATACAGTTACAAACCGCAAGGAGGTGAACAACAATGCCTGCCGCACAAAATAACAGAAGTAATCAATTGCTCGTCCCCCAAGCAAATGCCGCACTGGATCAAATGAAATACGAAGTGGCGCAAGAGCTTGGTATCGCCATCCCGCAAGATGGATATCAGGGTAACATGACAACGAAAGATAACGGTTCACTCGGGGGTAACATTACCCGTAAATTAGTACAACTGGCTGAACAACAACTTGCCGGTAAATAACGAAAGAAATAACTGAAGGCACTAAATACCCGGAAGCTTTGAAGCGAAGTGCTTCAGGGCTTCCTCTTCCTATTTCAGTAAAATATTATAGCGTATCGTAAATTTTCTGATACTTCTTATAATAATACATCACACGTTGGACGTAATGTCTAGTCTCTCCGTAAGGAATATCGCGCAAAGTTTGTTCTTCTCCGTTCCAAACCCCTTTTTCCAGCCATTGCCGTACTTTTCCCGGTCCTGCGTTGTAAGCTGCTAGAGACACGATCATGTTTCCGTCGAATTGACGAGTGAGCTCCCTGACGTACCAAGACCCTAGCGTAATTCCGGCATGCGCATCCTTACCGGCATCCTTCGCCTTTAAGTTGCCGAAGTTATCCTGCTTCAGAATCCACTCCGCCGTTTCCGGCATGATTTGCATGATGCCTAGAGCCCCTTTGGGAGATACCGCGTCCAGTTTATAGTTCGATTCCACTCTTATAATGGCAGCAATCAGCAAAGGGTCCAATTGGTACTTCATCGCGCTTCTATTGATTTCTACCTTATACGATATCGGGTAAATCCAGCGGCCAAGCCACTCTGACTGCACGAACAGCGCGCCGAGAACGATGAGAATAAGAGGCAGGATGATTCTTTTGCGTTTGATCCTTTTTCTCATCCAAACCCCTTTTCCCGCCAGTAGCGCTCAATTTGCCGCTCGGTGTTTGCAAGATCACCGCTATTATCGATTAGAATGTCCGCCTTAAGCTTCTTATCCTCTATATTCATCTGCGCGTCGAGCCGCCTTTGCGCAGCTTCAACCGTTAGCTTGTCCCGTTCAACCAATCGTTGCAATTGAATTTCCCGAGGAACATAGACGACCATGATTTTCTCAAAATAAGAATCTAACCCCGACTCATACAGTAAAGGAACGTCCACGACAACGAGCGTATGCGGACTGTTACTCTCATTATAAGCCATTCTTTCTCTCATGACTGCGCGGATGGCTGGATGGATAATGGCTTCAAGCGCTTTACGTTCGGCCGCGTCCCCGAATACAATAGCGCCTAACTTCTTGCGGTCGAGCGATCCATTCTCTTGCAAAACGGCTTGTCCGAATCTCTCGGCAATAAGAGACAGAGAAGGTTGCCCGGGTTCAACGACTTCCCGGGCAATCCCATCCAAATCGATTAATATTGCTCCGCGCTCCGTCAGCAATTTTGCAACAGTGCTCTTGCCGGTGGCGATCCCACCCGTTAATCCGATGTTCATTAAGACCTCTTCCTTGTCAGAACAATTTAAATATTCCCATCGCGATCAGTATTACTCCGGGAAGCATTGACAGCTGTCTGACCCAGCGCCATCCGGACACCCAGAAGCCGACCCGGGTTCCCGACCAGAGGAAAAACCCGCTTGCCGCCGCAATAAGAATAGCTGTGAGCAAAGGCGGAAATCCTACCAATGCAGCGCCGATGCCCGCGCCGAATGCATCCAGGGAAAGCGCCGTTCCTAGCAGGAACGCTTCTCCGGCACTGATCGTACCCGAGCGGTCCACGTCGGCCGCAGACGGACTGCGAAGAATTTGAATGATGAATCCGAATACCTTTAATTCCAATTTCAGGACAGGATTTGATGAGGGATCGGTTGCCTTGGCGATGCCGCCGCTATTCGAATTTCCTTCGTTGCTCCCGCGTTCACCGCTGCGGATAAACTGGATAAGCGCCGTCAAGCCGATCCCGATTAGAATGGCAGCGCCTACTGCTGATGCGCCGTGAGGAGACATCCATCCCGTCATCGCAACCCCGACCATCATGGATAACATAATGATAAGACCCGAACACGCCGAAATAATGAGAATGGATGATACCGGAATTTTTATTTTTCTCGCGCCATACGTAATGCCTACTCCGAAACCGTCGAGGCTAACCGCGAAAGAAAGTAACACGAGCGAGGCGACAGGTACCATCATAAATGAATTTCCCCCTGCATGGATGCTTACCCTTGCCTTCCGTTGCCGGAAGCCAGGGTTCCGTTCATCCTATGCACGGAAAGGATCGAATGCCCCGTTCCCCTAAACTTTTCTAAGCGTATACCTGCTACTCCTTACCGTCTAACCTTCGTTTAACGGCATTGTTTCGCTGGTTTAACTTTATGCTGCTTTTTGAATTGCTTATGCGGTGCGGCTTTTTCTGGCACTTCGGACAAACATGAGTGCCACGGCCGCCAACGACCGATTTCTCGATGAGGCTGCCGCAAGTTGCGCATGGCTCGCCAGTTCGTCCATACGCCTTCAGGCTGTGCTGGAATAGCCCCATCTCTCCTTGGCCATTCACGTACGACTTGATGGATGAGCCTCCGGCTTCCACAGCAGCCGACAAAGTCTTAACGATTGCCAGATGAAGGAGCTCCTGCTCCTTCCTTTTCAATTCATTCGCCGATAGCTCAGGATGGATGCCAGCCATATGCAGCGCTTCATCTACGTAGATGTTCCCCAGTCCGACTACGACTTCCTGATTGAGCAGCAATGGCTTGATCTTCGTCGACCGTTTGCCGAGCGCACGCCGGAACGCTTCCAACGTGAACCCCTCTTCCAGAGGCTCCAATCCCAGTTTATTCAACGGAGGGGCTTGTAATTCTTCCTCCGGCAAAAACAAATGCATCGTTCCGAATTGGCGGACATCTTTGTAGCGTAATTCCGTTCCATCCGTGAAATGGAAAATAACATGCGTATGGGCTTCCGGCGGCGTTTCTTTATCATACAGGCCGTAACGCCCTTCCATCCGCAGATGGGAAACAAGAACGAGCCCATCGAGCATAAGCTTAAGAAACTTGCCTCTTCGCTCCACGGATTGAAAGGTTCTTCCCGCAAGCCAAGCGGTGAAAAGCGCCGGATCATCCGGTTTTTGTAAAATACGCGGCAGCTTCACGGTTACTTTATCGATCGTTTTACCGATAATGAGCGTGTTCAAGGTTCTTCGTACGGTTTCTACTTCCGGTAATTCCGGCATGCCTCTCTCCCCTTTTCTCTAGTTGCGGCTGCCTACTTAGCTTCGTACCAATTGCTGCCGACGCTAACGTCCGCTAACAATGGAACATCCAATTGGAGCGCGGACTTCATAACTTCAGGCACTAGCTGCTTCATCAATTCCAACTCGTCTGCCGGCACTTCGAATACCAATTCATCGTGTACCTGAAGCAGCATGCGGCTTTTCAATCCGCGCTCGCGGAGCGCTTCATCCATACGCATCATAGCCAGCTTGATAATATCCGCCGCCGTTCCCTGAATCGGCGTATTCATAGCCGTCCTTTCGGCGAAAGATCGAAGATTAAAGTTAGAATGGCGAATTTCGGGCAAGTAACGTCGGCGCTCCAGAAGCGTTGTCACATAACCGTCCTTCTTCGCTTGCTCCACAATCGTATCCATATACCGCCGGACGCCTGGGAATGCTTGGAAATATTGCTCGATGAATGCCGCGGCTTCCTTACGGGTAATATTCAAGTTCTGCGATAGGCCATAATCGCTTATGCCATATACGATTCCGAAATTTACCGCCTTCGCTTGGCGACGCATATTGCCGTCCACTTGATCGGCTTGAACCCCGAAGACGTCCATCGCGGTTTTCGTATGAATGTCCATTTCCTTAAGGAAAGCATCCTTTAATCCTTCATCTCCGGATATATGCGCGAGCACGCGTAACTCGATCTGCGAGTAATCGGCCGCTACGATGCTCCATCCCGGTTCCGAAGGAACGAAAGCTTTACGAATTTGGCGGCCTTCCTCCAGGCGGATCGGAATATTCTGCAGGTTCGGGAATTGACTGGACAGTCTTCCGGTGGCGGCAATCGTCTGCCTATAGTAAGTATGAATCTTCCCGTTTGCCGGACGAATTTCTTTGAGCAAGCCTTCAATATAAGTGGACTGCAGCTTCGCCAATTGACGGTAATGCAAGATTAAACGGACGATATCATGATACGGCTCAAGCTTCTCCAGCACTTCCGCATCGGTTGAATAGCCGGTCTTTGTCTTCTTGATAACGGGAAGCCCCAGTCTATCGAATAGCACTTCGCCCAATTGCCTAGGAGAACCAATATTGAATTCGAACCCCGCCGATTCATATATGCCTTTCGTCGTTTCTTCGATGCGGCGTTGGAATTCAATGCCCAGCTCCTGAAGCGCTTCCGCATTGACCGATATGCCTTGCTTCTCCATCGCTGCAAGCACGCAGGATAGCGGTTGCTCCAACTCGTAATAAAGCCGATTCATGCCCAAATTCTCTAGCTCCCCGGCAAGAAGAGGCTTCAGCCTGCGAACGGCATCGGCTTTGGCGGCTAAATGCTTCGCCAGTTCGTCCCCCGCCGGTATGCGGAATTTGGCGCCTTTGCCATATACAGCATCGTCCGAAAGAATGGAAGCCAAACGATGACGATGCAGCAATCCCTGAAGCGAAGGATCGGCTTCCGTCGGATCAAGCAAATAGGCTGCAAGCTGCACGTCGAACGCTTGTCCCTTCAGCTCAATACCGGAACGGGCCAATACAAGTTCCACGCGGTGAAAGTCATAACCGTTCTTCGGGGCATCGGAGTCCCCAAGCCATGCTTTGAAAGGATCGCTTCCCGATGCCGATAGCAGCCCGAAGGGAATGACGTAACACTTGGCGCCCGCAACAACCGCGATTCCGATGCCTTCCGCTTGATGCGGGTTCTCTCCGGCCGATTCGATCAAGACGGCTTCGGCCTCCGCAAGCGCCCCGTTTAATTCGTCCCATCCAGCGACGTCGACTCTAATGACCTCATAATGGGAAGCCGTTTCGGCGCTTTCCGCTTCGGCCGCCTCGTCTGCTTCATGCAGATTCAGCCTCTCGGCAAGGTTCTTGAACTCCAATTTGCGCATCGCTGCCGCCAATACGGATGAGTCATAACCATTCCAAGCGACTTCGTCGAGGGAATGCCCCAATGGAACCTCTCGGAATATCGTGGCCAATCGCTTGCTCATCCGGGCGTCGTCCATGTGGGTTTCTATATTTTCACGCAGCTTGCCTTTTAATTCATCGATATGCTCCAATAGATTCTCGACCGTGCCATATTCCTGCAGCAGCTTCAAAGCCGTCTTCTCGCCGACACCGGGAACTCCCGGAATATTATCGCTCGCATCGCCCATAAGACCCTTGAGATCGATAATTTGCCCAGGGGTGAGCCCATACTTCTCCCCGATTTCCCCAGGAGTATAACGCTCTACTTCGCTGACGCCTTTGCGGGTAATCAAGACGCTGACTTGCTCGGTCGCGAGCTGCAGCATATCCTTATCTCCCGATACTACAATCGCGGACTTGCCCTGTTCTTCCGCGAGCTTTGCCATAGTCCCGATAATATCGTCCGCTTCATATCCGGCAAGCTCGAATTGCGCGATCGAGAAAGCTTGAAGAAGCTCCTTAAGAAGCGGGAATTGTTCCGACAGCTCAGGGGGCGTCTTCTGGCGACCGCCTTTGTATTCCGCGTAGCCTTCATGGCGGAAAGTCACTTTGCCCGCGTCAAAGGCGACAAGCACGTGGCTTGGCTTCTCTTCCTCGAGAACCTTGAGAAGCATCGTCGTAAAACCGAGCACTGCGTTCGTATGCAGCCCGCTGCTGCTCGTCAGAGGCGGAATCGCATAAAAGGCGCGATTAATAATGCTGTTGCCGTCGATTAATACCAGCTTGTCCAATTCGTTACCCATGACAGTACGCCCACCTCACCGACAATATTCATACCGTAATCATAACATACTGCCACTGGTGCCGCACCCTGCCGCAACACTGCCGCATCCTTCCAGACGACAGAAAAAGGAGCCTCCCCCAAGTCGTTAGACTTTGGGGACAGCTCCCATAATCACTGCCGCGGGAAACTCGCTTGGCCTGCCGATCAAATAACCTTGCGCATAATCGAAGCCCATCGTTCGAAGCAGTCGAAGCTCCTCCGGCCTTTCGATGCCTTCCGCCACCGTGCGGATATTCATCTTCTTGGCAAACCTGACGAAGGTGCGCAGCATATGCTTCTTCATCTCGTCTTTGTCCGCCATTTTCACCAGCGAACGATCTACTTTAATATAATCCGGACTTAATTCGACGATCGATTGCAAGGAGGAGTACCCGGCTCCGGCATCGTCTATCGCGATTTCATAACCTTGGCTGCGGTAATGGGCCAATATTTTTTTCGCCGCTTCGAAGTCGTCGATCGAGCTGCGTTCGGTTAGTTCGAAGACGACCTGTCCGGGAAACAGTCCGCGATCCGATAACCAACGAACCGTTTGGCCCGATACGAAATGAGGATCGTTAATGATTCCCATCGTCACGTTAATGAATATCTTCTGCATCGTTCCAAGGGAGGGGCAATGGCGAATGGCCTTTTCCCTTGCCAGACGATCCAGCGCGAAAGCCTGATTGTGCCTTTCGGCGAATTTAAACAACGAGAGCGGACCGTCGAACAAGCTGCCTTCCGGGCATCTCGTCAATGCTTCATACCCGAACACCCTTCCGTCTCCAAGCCGCATGATCGGCTGATATACGCTTTTTATGCTGCTTTCCGATAGCAGCCTGTCAAGCTCGAAGCGTAATTCCCAATCGCTTTGGTCCACGAGAGAAGCATGCATCCGCTCCGTTGCTTTGAGTACCCCTTCATAGATGACATCCTTAACCGGGCCTGATTGCCATCCCTTCAATCGCGCGTAACCGATTCCCCTTTCCCGATGCCTAGGTAATTGCAATGACGCTTTGACGGCTCCTCCAGCCTGCGCGACTATGGCTTCCTTGACTCGTTTAGAGAGCCCCCTCAGGTAGGATTCACTTTCTTCCTCGCCGTGGGAACCTGGAATTTCAGCGTAAAGCCACAGGTGATCGGCGACTTCATCTCCGAACCAAATATCATTTCGGCCCATGGATAATGAGAGCCAATTAGGCCAACTGAAGCCTTCCTCCCGGAATTCGGACGTAAATCCGTTCTTCCATTCCGATAGATCTATTCCGATCAGCCCGATATATTGATGATGTTCTATCCGCTCGATCATTTGCTCCATACCAAACCAGGATGTCTTCATTCGATGTACACCATCTTCCACAGTATCTTCGGTGATTATAAATTTAACAATGTATTGTAAAGACAATGCCAAGTGTTTGTTAAGATACGGTTAAATCCGTTGTGGAAGAGTGGATTTCCTCTTGTTCGGCAATGGTTTCCCAGACAATCGAGTTTCCGCTCAGCTGTTTCGCCTTTTTCTTCAGCAATGCCGCCCGTTCAGACAATGCTTCAGGCGTCCAGCCGACCGTTGTTTGGCAGAGCAGCAGCGACAATGACAGAGACAATCCGGAAGCGTCCAGCGGACGGCCGGAACGATCGAGTACCGGTCCCGTGTGCTTACCTGTATAAGCGCCGATTCCAAGTTCAAACCGTTTGCTGACTGCTTTGGCCATTTCTACGGGATCCGATCCCGAGGACAGCACGATGAAATCGTCTCCTCCGATGTGGCCTACGAAACAATCCGCTTTCATCTGCGCTCTAACGGTTTCTAGCAGCGTGTCGCCCGTAAACCGAATCACGTCGTCGCCTTTGTGAAAACCGTATTGATCGTTGTACCATTTGAAATGATCGATATCCGCATATAAGACCGCAAAAGGACGCCCTTCCGCAAGCCTTCGGATCAATTCCCGGCGAATAGGCTCGTTGCCTGGCAATCCGGACAGCGGATTCGCCCACTGGGCATCGGTCACGCGGGATTGGGTAACCCATTCCAGCATCGATCGAATCGAGGTTATACCAGTCAAGAGTCCATCACGGGTAATAATGACCGCATCGTATAACTTGTCCGGTTCACGGGCCATCGCCATCTGCGAAGCTTGATCAACGGTTATCGACTCTTCAACGATCACAGGGTGCGTATCCATGATCTTGCCTACCGCCCGATTCCAATATAGCGGCAAGCCGAATTGGCCGGATAGCAATTGATGAAGCTTATCTTTCATTAATAAGCCGACCGGTTTGCCATTGTCCACAATGACGAATCCTTGCGCTTCGCGATGCAGCTCGAAATGCCTTGATATTTCCGAGACCGGCGTTTCCCGGCTGAACTGCTTAACCGGAACGACCAATTCCGACAGCGTGCCCGACGCCCCTTGATATCGCCTGTTTACTTCCGCTCGAATCCGGCTTTGAATATGCGGCGCAACCTCAATGGAATCCTTATTTTCCGCTTGGAACCAATCTCCTTGAGCATAATTCATACCGCTTGCCACAAGCGCGGGAAGCATCTCTTCGCCGTTCAAGCCATCGGCGATTAAGACGATCTGCTCTTTGCGGGTCAAAGAAATTAAACCTTGCAGCAAGCTCTCTTCTACCGAATCCATTCCTTTCCCGCTTACCCAACTCACATTTATTTGCGCATAATCGGGATGCATTTCCACCATTCGGCGCAATGACGGAATATGGGGTACGATTCCCGATAAAGCAATCCGGAAGCCTTGATTGCGATAATGGCTAAGCGCCGCTTTCATCGTCGTGCCTTGCTCTTCCTCGCCTCCGACCAAGACAAGCACCACATGCTCCGGACGCAAGTTGGCGGCTTCGATTCTCCTGAGCGTGCTTCCGGGGTATAGTCTGGGATCGAAAATAATTTTCGCCGGAACGGGAAGGAACAGCTTAACGTCTCCGTTACGCGAGGGAAACCCGCGAATGGCGGCTTCGCGGAACCGACGATCGGATTCGAACAGCTTGCCTGCTTGATCCGCATTCTCGTAAAAAGCGCTTATATTAATACGGACGCCGTTATGAGCCTTGACCGGAACGGCTTCATAACCGTATAGAGAACCGTCAAGCAAAGAAACGATAGGTAAATATCTCACTTCGAAATCGTATTCGGCAGGAAGCACGGGGTATTCCGGCAAGGGAAACCGAATAATCGGACTGCTGGAGAAAAACATTTTCTGCCAAGCCGTTTCATAAGCTCTCAGAAGCGCTTCTTCCCTTATTAGAGGTGAGTATGAATCGTTCGCGGAATTGGATTGTTCCGTAATCCATCCGAATCCGCAGCGAATGCTGCTTCCCGTTTCTATGCTTTGAATGCCGCGGAAATCGGTAAATACGCGGGTTATCAAATCCCGGAGAAGAAAAGCCATTCTCCCCGCGGATATTTCCTCTTCATCGTTGCCGGTTCCGTCTTCCGTCGCTATGGACACGATTAAGATAAGACTCGACCCGTATACGGTCCAACCCCGCGCTGAATCCGAAAGATTCGAGAACCGCATCGCGACAGCTCGCAGCAATCGTCGGATCCGAAGAGGAGCGCTTGCTATCTCCTTGTAAGACTCCCCCTGGCCGCCTTCCCACCGCACGATAAATAAACCGCAGGCGCAAGAGGAACTATCCTTCCCTATCCAATCATTCACGATATTCAGGTTTAACCATCCGCTCCGCTTACTCATCTTTGTTTGCCCCCGACCGGAGATTCCGGAAATTCATTTCCTTGCAAAGATTGTTTGTTCCTTCATCTTAACACGGACGTATCAGCGTAATTAACATCAAACGTTAACTGAATGTAAAAAAGACTATCCAAAGTCATTTGACTAATTGGACAGTCTGCGGTAATGTCGGTTATTTAGTTCCCAAAGCGACTACTGACTGTTCATAGCTTTCCGCTAACGATACCACATAGGTACCGGCAAATTCCTGAGCCCCGGCCGGATTCGCGCAACCTGCTTGAATGAGAACAAGCACTAATCCGATTATCATCGCAAACCTTTTCATGCCTTCACCTCAAGAAGATCTTAACAAAGAAAGGTAAAGAGGGTGTCAGTGGAGTAATCGGGCAATATTAAACCTATATAAAATACTCCTGCCAGCTTCTGTGCCGGCAGGAGTATCTTATTCAAACTAGGCTGTGCTGCAATTATTGATTCAGATCTGGACGTTTCCCGGTAACAAGGTATACAACGCTCTCCGAGATGTTCGTAGCATGGTCCGCGATTCGCTCGATGTAACGGCCAACGAAGCTAAGCAGCATCGCCTGACCTACAGTCTTAGGATTTTCGACCATAAGCGAGAACAGCTCGCGAATGATTTGAGCATAAAGCGCATCTACCAGATCGTCATCCTTGGCACTCTTATAAGCAAGATCGACGTTCTCATCCACGTAGGATTGCAAGGATTCGCGAATCATAATCGCGACGATTTCAGCCATTCTAGGCAAATCGATCAGAGGCTTAATGAGCGTTTGGCCATCGAGGCGAATAACCACTTTGGCGATATCGACGGACAGGTCTCCCATTCGCTCCAGATCGGAGGAGATTTTGAACGCAATCAGAATACGACGCAAATCCTTGGCAACCGGTTGTTGAGTAGCAATCAGCTTCGCGCCGATTTCGCTTATTTTTTCTTCTAACTGATTGAGCTCGGAATCTGATTTTACAATTTTTTTACCGATTTCTATGTCGCCGTTCTTCAATGCCTCCATAGATTCAACAAGTGCTTTCTCTACGCGATTTCCCATTTCGATTAGCAATTGCGTCATCTCTTTTAATCCATGATCGAACTCCAGGCGTTTAACCATTATTCCTAACCATCCTCTCTCGGGATCAACCGAACCGTCCGCTAATGTAATCTTCCGTGCGCTGGTCATTCGGATTGGAGAATAATTGCTCCGTATCCGAATATTCTACGACTTCCCCATTAAGGAAGAAGACGGTTTGCTGGGATACCCGTGCCGCTTGATGCATGTTGTGCGTAACCATAACGATCGTATAACGATCTTTAAGCTCCTGAGCAAGCTCTTCGATCTTCAGCGTAGAGATCGGATCCAGTGCGGAAGTCGCTTCATCCATGAGCAGAATGTCAGGCTCGACAGCTAGAGCGCGAGCAATGCATAGGCGCTGCTGCTGACCGCCCGAGATACTGAAAGCGGAACGCTTAAGATGGTCTTTAACCTCTCCCCAAAGCGCGGCAGACCGAAGGCTCGTTTCCACGATTTCATCCAATTTCTTGCGGTCCCTGATCCCGTGCAAGCGTGGTCCGTAGGCAATATTGTCATAGATCGATTTCGGAAAAGGATTGGGCTGTTGGAACACCATTCCCACGCGTTTGCGGAGCGTTTCCACATCGACTTGGTCAGAATAAATATCCGTTCCGCCGATTTCGCATACTCCTTCAATGCGAGTTCCCGGAATCATGTCGTTCATTCGATTGAACACGCGCAACAATGTGGATTTACCGCAGCCTGAAGGGCCGATAAAAGCCGTGATCGCCTTTTCAGGAATCTCCAGAGAAACGTTGCGAAGGGCATGAAAGTCGCTATAAAACAAATTCAGTTTATCGATCTCGATAATTTTATTCATCTCTGGTCCCCTTATATGTTTTTCTGGAATTTATTACGAAGCAGGACAGCCGTAATATTCATAATCAACAGAAGAATAAGTAATACCATAATTCCGGCTGCGGCTAAATCGTGGAATTCCGTCTGCGGTCTGGATATCCAGTTATAGATTTGAATGGGAATAACCGTAAATTGATCCGTCAATTTCTCCGGTAAAAACGCGACGTAAGTCAAGGCGCCAATCATGACAAGCGGCGCCGTTTCCCCGATGGCCCGGGACATCGCAAGTATAACTCCTGTCAGGATTCCGGGCAGCGCCGAAGGGAGAACCGAACGCGATACGGTTTGCCACTGCGTGGCGCCAAGAGCGAAGGAAGCATCCCTTCTTGCTTTAGGCACAGCTTTAAGCGCTTCCTGCGCCGCAACAATGATAATCGGCAGGACAAGCAATGTCATCGTTAAAGCTCCGGAGATCAGACTGCGCTCAAGCATGAACCAGCGTACGAAAAGCGTAAGTCCCAATATTCCATAAACAATTGAAGGGACGCCGGCCAGCGTACTAATGTTTAATTGAAAAATACGCGTTAACCGGTTCTTCTTCGCATATTCTTCCAAATAAATGGCAGCCCCAACTCCGAATACGATTGAGATCGGAAGCATAATGAGCAGCATATAGATGGAACCGACAATCGCTGATTTCATTCCGGCGGAAGAGGGTCTGCGCGAAGGATAATTCATGAACAGTTCAGGCGAGAAGTGTCCTAACCCATCCATTACAATGTCGATGATTAGGACCATTAGCGCTAGAATACCTATTGAGGTAGCAGCCAAAAATAAGAGCTTAAGCGCAGTATCCATTTTCCGCCGGTTGGCTACCCGTTTGCGATCGTCCTGCTTCCACTCCTTCATAATTTAATATTCCTCCCGGAAGCGTTTAGCTAAGTATTGTGCCGCAATATTCAGAACAAAAGTGATTAGGAACAGCGTGGCTCCGACCGCAAAGATCGATCCGTATTCAACCGAGCCATGCGGCGTATCGCCCAAGCTCACCTGAACAATATAAGCGGTCATCGTCTGAATGCTATCGAACGGATTAGCTGTTAACTTAGGAGTAGCTCCAGCTGCGACCGTAACGATCATCGTCTCCCCAATTGCTCGGGAGAAAGCCAATACGGAGGAAGCCACTATACCGGAGAAAGCTGCAGGGACGACAATTTTCAAGGCTACCTCGAATCTTGTTGCCCCCAGCGCGTAAGCTCCATCCCTAAGGGAACGCGGAACGGCAGACATCGCATCCTCGCTTAACGAGCATACCATAGGAATAATCATTATACCGACAACAATGCCGGCGCTAAGCGCGTTAAAAATCCCAACTCCGGGAAATAACTCGCGGATTATCGGTGTCATGAAGGTCAAAGCGAAATATCCATACACAATCGTCGGAACTCCCGCCAGAACTTCCAAGATCGGTTTGACGATCTTCCGTACAGCTTTAGGTGCATATTCGCTAAGATAGATGGCGGCAGCCAGTCCAAGAGGAATCGCGACTAAGCATGCGATCACGGTAATTAGCAAAGTACCGCTCAGAAGCGGCCATATGCCGAATTGCTTCGGCTCAAACAATGGAGACCATGTGCCAGACGTTATAAACTCTTTGAAGGGGATCTTCTGAAAGAAATGATACGTTTCGGTAAATAAAATATAAACGATGCCGACGGTTGTTAAAATGGAGGTGGCGGCGCAAAACAACAAAAAAACAGGCATGGTTTTGTTCATCAAGCTGTTTCGACGATTCTTAAATGTTTTCCTATCCTTCTGAATGCCTTCTATTGCGGTTTCCCCTGATGGGACTCCCTCTTCCCGCATCGCTGTTCGCTCCTTGTTTCATAACTTTGTGCTACAAAAGGGCATCTCCCCAGACGAACCAGCCACCATAATAGAGAGAGTGGCGGTACGTCAGGGGATCATCGCCGATTATTTGCTATTCCTTGTTGTCAAGCGATTTTACAGCTTTGCCTTTTCAGCATCGTAAGTTTCGTCCGGGAGCGGAATGTAGCCTACTTCTGCGGAAAGTGCCTTTACATTGTCCATGTAGAACTTCACGAAGTCTTTAACTTCCGCACGCTCATATTCCTTCTTGCTGACATAGATGAAGATTGGACGAGACAATGGAGCATAAGTTCCGTCTTTAATCGTATCAAATGTCGGTTCAATCGGGCCTTTACCGCCATCGATAGCAACGAGTTTCAGCTTGTCAGCGTTTGCTTCGTAATAAGCGAAACCGAAGAACGCAATCGCATTTTTGCTGCCTGCTACGCCCGTTACTAGCGTATTGTCATCTTCACTGAACGTGGCGTCTTTACGAACGCCTTTTTTATCCAAGATTTCTTCGTTGAAATAATCGAATGTACCGGAATCAGCACCTGGAGAAAATACTGCAATCGGTTCGGCCGGGAATGAATCGCGAACATCTTTCCAAGTCTTAGCCGTGCTTTCCGCGCTGAAGATTTTAGTTAATTCTTCTAAAGTCAAGGAATCGATAAAATCATTATCCTTACTTACAATAACAGACAAACCATCAAATGCAATCTTTAATTCGGTATACTCTACTCCTGCTTCTTTACAGGTCGCAGCCTCTTCATCCTTGATTGGACGTGAAGCGTCGCTGATCGCTGTCTCTGTTTTGCAGAAGCGCTTGAAGCCGCCGCCTGTGCCGGATACGCCGACCGTTGGCTTAACGTCCGGTTGAACCGCCTTATATTCCTCGGCTACCGCTTCTGTTACGGGGAATACAGTAGAAGAACCATCAATCTCAATATTGCCGGAAAGCTGTACCGCGGGTTCGGAAGGAGATGCGGTATCGGCCGGGCTAGCCTCCGTGTCATTTCCATTGTTACCGCAAGCCGTGACGAACGCTAATAGCAACGTGGCGAGGACAAGCAGACTTTTGCGACCCATTTTCTTAAACAATTTAACCCACTCCTAATCATCTCTAGTATTTTTGGTACAGTTGTAATGGTACAGGGGATGTGTAAACTTCATTTTCGACTTTTGTTAACGCATTGTAAAAAATGTAGCCGATAAGTTTCACTCATTGATATCATTGGACTAACTTCAATTATCCATTCATCTGTGCAGATAGCTTTTCGAATTCTCTGCTGACCTGAAGCGTCGTCTCGTGAGCACATGCGGAAGCTTCCGTTAATAACACGGCAGCTTGTGCATTCTCTTCGGCGGTATTCCACATTTCAACAAAGGTATTGCGAGCTTGTTCGACATGATTGATTCCTGTCAATGCCCCCTTCTTCCCTTCGTTCACCAGATGAGCGACACCTTCGGCTGCCTCCTCCATCGCTTGGAGCAGTTTGCGAATTTGTCCGACAGATTTCTTCGTCTGGTCAGCTAAGGATCTAATTTCATTCGCAACGACAGCGAAACCTCGTCCATGTTCCCCGGCTCTTGCGGCTTCTATCGTTGCATTTACCGCCAGCAGGTTCGTTTGATCCGCAATTTCTCCTATCAGCCCCGTGATTCCGGAAGCCGAATTCATCCGAACGAGCAGATCATCTACAGATGCTGCTTGTTTCGTCGCATAATCCGTCCATTTCTGAAAGCCTTGCATCATTAATTCAAGTTGACTTCTTCCTTGCTCCGTCATAGAAGTAATTTTGTCGGTACAAGAGTGAGTGTGCTTGGCCTTCTCCATAACGCCGTCTACCGTCTCCCGAATATCTTCAATCATCGTTTCTGCGCTTCTTACGGTTTGCATTTGCTTATCTACCGCTTGCTTCTGTAACAGTCTTGAGATATTCAGCATGTCGCTAACTGTCAAAACTCCAGTTATTTTACGATTTTCGGTAATAATAACGGCATCGTACAAAGTATCGTCTCCACGGGAAAGCGCTCTGTCAATCAGTTCTTGAGGTTGAATATCCACATCTGCCTGAAGTGCGTGATTATCCATAAAGAAGGACGATGGCTTGTCGCTAAATAAGGACATTCCATATAAAGACCCGAGCTTACGGAAAAAAACATCCTTCATGATCAATCCGATGGGCTTATTATTCTCCTCGCATACAACTACGCATTCTGCATCGGATCTTTCGCGGAAGAGATGAACGAGCTCTTGGCACGGCAATTGCCATTGAACGACAGGACAACTCTTAATCCAATCCTTTATATGTAAGGAATGATAGAGTGCTCCTGAGTCTTTAGACGAAGATTCCTGTAACGCAGTTTCGTGCTCCAACAATGCAATTCCCACATTTAATCCCCCCCATATTATTCCATGCCATTACCATATCATTCTGTTGTTTCGACATTATTCTCGTTTTGTTAACGGAGCGTAAATACATGTTAGTCTCCTGAGAGTCATTGGTGTTTTACAAATTTTACATCTATCAAACATTGGCAATACAATGTCGAAATGTTGGGATAACATTCCTGAATTAATATGAGACAAGGAGTTCAAAACGATACGATTTGAACGACCAAAACCAACGAAAGTAGGATGTTCAATGAAGAGCAAATTGTCATTGCTTCTCGGCGCTGCCCTCCTCATGTCTTCGGTTGGCACCGCTGCCGCTGCAGAGGGTCAAACGAGTGCAGAAGCCATTCAGCAAGAAAGCGCAGTTTCCCAGCTCGTTCCGCTCAGAAAAGTATTCGAAGATCTTGGAGCAACGGTAGAATGGGACAAAGAAACTTTCTCTGCTATTATCGAATGGGACGACATGAGCATTATAGTAGATTTAATGGATAAGTCGGCGCTATACGGCGGAAAGCAATTCTTCTTCGAAGGCGCCACGATTGACAAGGCTGCCAGTCGGATTTATGTTTCCACTGAATTTGTCGAAACGGTTGCTGCAGGGAAGCTAGTGGACACAGCCGGTACATACACAATCGTTAAAGAAGAAGCTGCAAAATAAAAACTTTAATACTATAGGAGTGAATGATCTTGTTAAGAAAATGGATGACAGGCAAAGTATTGTTGACCTTAACGGCCGTAAGCCTAATGTTCGGAACTGTCGCTAACGCGGCAAGCCTTTCCGGCACGATTGATATCGACGGATCTTCTACCGTATTCCCGCTTACCGAAGCAGTATCGGAAGAATTCCTTAAAGTTAACAAAGACGTTCGCGTTCCCGTAGGCGTATCGGGTACCGGCGGCGGATTCAAACGCTTCTGCGCAGGCGAGACGGCTATCAGCAACGCTTCCCGCCCAATTAAAGCTTCCGAAAAAACGGCTTGTAAAGAAAAAGGAATTCAGTACCTGGAATTTACCGTTGCCTATGATGGTCTTTCCGTTATCGTGAATAAAAGCAACACATTCGTCGACAAGCTGACGGTAGCTGAGCTGAATGCTATCTTCAAACCGGACAGCACGGTTAAAACTTGGAAAGACGTTCGTTCCAGCTGGCCGAACGAAACGATCAAAATCTACTCCCCTGGCGCAGACTCCGGTACATTCGATTACTTTACGGAAGCCGTTAACGGAAAAGCCCAAGCTAGCCGCAAAGATAACCAAATTACGTTCAGCGAAGACGACAATACGCTCGTTTCCGGTATTTCAGGCGATAAATATGCGATCGGTTACTTCGGCTACTCTTATTATGTAGAAAACCAAGATAAGCTTAAAGTTGTTCCAATCGACGGTGGCAAAGGTGCAATAACACCTACTCCAAAGACGATTGCAAATGGTACCTATGCTCCATTGTCCAGACCATTGTTCATCTATGTCGATAAAAAAGCAATGAACCGCCCTGAAGTTAAAGCTTATGTTAAGTTCTACTTACAGAACGCTAGCAAGCTTTCCAAAGAAATCGGATTCGTACCTCTTGCCAGCAAATGGTACACAACTCAACTAAAACGCATTAAGTAAGCTATTTCAGCTCATTTCTGGGAAAGCGCCCTACTTTTCCTTCATCGGAAACCAAGGCGCTTTTTCATTTACTTCAAACATAAGGGGAACATAATGGCGATGAATAAAAAATGGTTTGCCTTCATTCTGACAATAGTATTCATGATCATGATCAGTGCATGCGGCAGCGCAAGGGGAGAATCATCTGACAACTCTGTTAATGAGATCGCGGCTGCCGTTGAAGATTTAGAAGAGGAGAGCTCGGAATCGGAAGCAGACGAGGAATCCGTAGAAATTCAAATCGATGGAGCCCTGGCGGTTAGCGGTTCGAATTTACTCTCTCCCTTAACGGAAGCCGTTGTTGAGAAATTCGGGCAAACCTATCCGGGCGTAGCCATTACGATCAATGACTCTGCTGAAGACAGCTTTGAACCATTTTGCTCCGGCGAGTCCTCCTACCATCAAGCCGCTCGAATGATCACCGATGAAGAAAAACCGGCCTGTGAAGCAAATATGATTGAATATAAGGAGCTTCAAGTCGCTGGAGGCAAGGACGGTTCAGCTCAACCGCTATTCCTCTATGTCAGCGTAGACGCTCTCTCAGGAATGGAAGGTTATGAGTTCGCCGGCTTATACTTGCAGGAAGCCCCTCTATTATCCGAACAATTGGGATACACCCCCTTGCCGCAAGCGACTTATGACGAAGGATTAGCAAAGCTGGATGAATAGAAATCTCTCAACGACAAATCTCCCCAATGCGGGGAGATTTTTTTATAGGCAAAAAGAAGGGGCTGCCCATAAAGTTACTTATGGGACAGCCCCTAGGAATTATACGACCGCGTCCTTGATTTGTTTGCGAAACACCCATTTAGACAAAGTCACGCTTATCTCATAAAGCAACAATAGCGGCGCAATAACCAGCAAATCCGAGACGATGTCGGGCGGGGTAATCATGACGCCAGTGACGGTAAGGGCGAAATAGGATAACTTACGCGCTTTGGCAAGCCGCTTGGGATTCAGAATTCCGAGCGACGTGAGAAACATGACGACCGCCGGCATCTCGAACAAGAAACCGAAGGGCACAGTCATATTCAACATAAACGCGAAGTACTTCTGTGCCGTATAGACCGTCTCGAAATCGTTCGCCATCCTCTCAAGAAACCCAAGGACCATCGGATAGATGACGAAATAACCGAAAGAAATGCCGGTTAGGAACAACAGGGCAAGCGCAGGGATATACGCAATCGTCGTCCTCTGTTCTTTGACCGACAAGGCAGGCTTGACGAATCGCCATAGCTGCAAGCCAGCGACGGGAATCGTCACCGCAATGGCGACGACTCCGGCTAGCATAAGATAAACCCAAATAATGTCGGAAGGGGCGAGAATGGCAAGCTTCTGATCAAGGTCGCGCACTAACCAGCGATACATATCTTTGACGTACACGAACGCGCCGCTCAAGGATACCAGGAAGGCAACCAACGTAAAGATGATGCGACGCCTTAATTCATCCAAATGCCCGACAAAGCTTTTCCCCGGACCGCCAGGACGTGCGTTCTGCATGGATTCCATTCGTTATCGCCTACCCGTTCGTCTTCTCAACGACAGCAAGGCGGGGGGAAGCATCGTTTGTCTGAGGCTGCGCGGCTTTTTCAGCTTCCTTATCCTCTTTGTCCTTGTCTCCGGATCCGCCGACCATCTCGCGGGTGGCGGTTTTGAACTCGCTGAGAGTACGTCCGAAAGCACGGCCTAATTCAGGAAGCTTAGAGGGTCCGAAGATGATAAGAGCGATGATTAAGATTAGAACAAGACCGCCGATTCCTATATTTCCAAACGGCATAAGATCGTCTCCTTATAAGTCGAATTAGATGTTACTTGCAATTAACCAAGCTTAAAACCGCTGATCGCTACAACTCCGCAACGGGCTTTCTTGTCGCCCGGACGGTGCGGCCATAAACTGGTAGGCTTGCTTAAATCCGTCGTATTCTCGCCCGGATGCTGAATGGAGAGGAACAATGTTTTCTCGTCCGGCGTGAAGAACGGTCCCGTAAGTTCGCAATCGTTCGGACCGGAAGCGAATTGCAGGGCATGTCCTTGGCTTGGTCCCGATGTTGGGATAACGAACAGCCCATTGTTCATGAAAGAGTTGTAGACGCCTTTGTTCATGCTGCTCGAAGACATATCGGTCACGACCCACAAATTGCCGTTCGCATCGAACGAAAGGTTATCCGGCGAACTGAAGCCCGACTGGCGGCCGCCTGCGGCGAAAATTTCGAAGTCGAAAGAAGCGGCTCCCAAATCGTCGTCTTTCTCGAAAATACGGGTAATATGGCCGTGAATGTTGCCATGCGAATCATTGTTCGTGTGGCAGATAAAGACGGTGTTGTCGAAAGGGGAAATCTCGATGTCTTCCGGACGATCCGTCGGCATGCCGCCGAGCAGAAGAGCCGCTTCGTGGCAGTTCGTCACCACGTCCGCTTGGTTCTGGAACAGCTTCATGAAATCTTCTTTCGTTCCTTTAAGGCCGGCCGGGGTTTTGAAGCTTGGGTTATCCAATACTTTCTTAACAGCATCGTATGTCAAGGCGATCCAAGTTCCGCTTTTCAAGTTAGCGACATATAACGTGCCGTCGGCAAGAAGATCCGAATTCGCGCGGCCATTCGCTTTATCGAATTTGCCGTTGCTGACGAATTTGTAAATGCAGGCATCCTTCTTATCATCGCCCATGTAAACGACAATCCGCCCGTCTTTCGCAAGACCCATTGCGGTGTTCTCATGATTAAACCTTCCGAGAGCCGTATGCTTGCGGAGGAAGGAACCGTCGAATGGATCGATTTCGACGACCCAGCCGTAATGGGTTAGCGGCAATGCCGCGGCATTTGCCAGATCCGAGAAGTTTTCTTCGCAGGAAAGGACCGTATTCCATAAAGTTACCCCTCCGGAGCAATTGGCGAAAGTACCGGTTGCGGAAGTTTTGCCGCCAAGAGCAACGGAGCCTTTTGCTGGGCCGGTCAGCTCGAATTTGGAGAATCCGTTAATACGGCGCGCGTATGCTGAAGACTTGTCCATCTTCCATGAACCGTCCGTGTCGCGATACACTTCAATGACAGACATCCCTTGATAATAGAGAGCGTCCTTCACTTGCTCAGGCGTCATCTTGCCGTCTTTAGTCGGTCCGTGCAGGAAAATATTCGTATATTCGTGGTTGGTAGCAAGCAACCCGCGGTGATTGGCGCCATTGATTGGAAGGAACGCATTGTAATCGCATCCTTGTCCGAACTTGTCTCCCGCTTGGTTGATGACATCATCGAACGCAGCGACAACATCGTACTTGTAACCTTTGGGAATGATCAGCTGATCATCTTTGGAGGGGGAAATCGGATCGAAATGCCCGCTAACTCGATTGGAATTGTACCCGAACAGGTGGTCAGCCGTTTTAGAAGCGGCTGAAGCCTTTCCCTCCAGAACGCCCAACCCTGTAGAAACGGCGGCAAGCGCTGCTGCACCCGTGCCCAAATACGTTAAAAACGCGCGACGATCCATTTGCTTTTCCATATACTCGCTCCTCTATAGAAAATAGATTCTCCATAGACAAGCATACTTGGGTATTGTTAATGGAAAATTTACTCTGACGTTATGTTTTGTAAATGATTACAGTGAATAGGAATTTCGACAAAAAGAGAGGCGGCCCGGTCATTGAAGATCAATACGCCTCCTACTGATATAAATATTTACTTATATAATCAGTGGTGTATAATACATATTGGCTCAGCCTTAAGAACGGAAGGAGTGACGAGAAATGACGAATGTCGAGGATATGCTGGAGTCCCTTAAACTCCTTTCAGATAGAAGCAGATTGACCATATTAGCGCTGCTTAGAGAGCAGGAAATGTGTGTATGCGATATCGTTGAGATCCTGGAAACCACACAGCCCAACGTTAGTCAGCATCTTAAAAAGTTAAAGACGGGCGGTCTTATTAATGAGACAAGGCGTAGGCAGTGGATTTATTATTCCTTGAATCTGGATGATAAACCATACTTGAAGGAGATTCTCGCCCAAATCCCTTCCATGAAAGATCGAATAAACGTATTAACCTCACAAACCTGCGACTGAACCTGGAGGATTTATGCTAACGATTGCATCTCTCATCTTTTTAGTTACACTTGTGTTTGTTATTTGGCAGCCTAAAGGACTTAATATCGGTTGGTCTGCTTCTGGCGGGGCTGTAGTCGCACTTATTTTCGGAGTCGTTAATATGGGCGATGTATGGGATGTTACTCAGATCGTCTGGAATGCTACCCTTGCCTTTGTAGCCGTTATTTTAATCTCACTTATTCTAGATGAGATTGGTTTCTTTGAATGGGCGGCCCTTTACATGGCCAGATTTGCAAAAGGCAACGGTACTTTAATGTTTGTGTATGTTATTCTTCTCGGTGCAGCTGTAGCGGCATTCTTTGCTAACGACGGAGCTGCATTGATACTTACTCCGATTGTCCTTGCGATGGTTAGAGCTTTGAAGTTTGATATGCGAATGATACTGCCATTTATCATGGCGAGCGGCTTTATCTCGGATACGGCTTCGTTGCCACTCGTTGTAAGCAACTTGGTTAATATCGTTTCTTCGGACTTCTTTGGTATCGGGTTTGTAGAGTATGCTAGTCGGATGATTATTCCGACGATCTTTGCAATTGCCTCTAGCTTGCTTGTTCTGTACCTTATGTTCCGTAAGAGCATTCCTAAGAATTATGATCTAACCCAATTGAAGAAGCCGAGTGAGGCTATAAAAGATGTTCGGTTGTTTCGGATCTCATGGGTTATCCTTGCTATATTGCTGATTGCATATCTTACTAGTGAATTCATTGACGTGCCTGTCTCCATCATTGCAGGAGTAGCAGCGATTGTCTTTCTACTTCTCGCCAGACAGAGCAAGGGCATTCAAACATGGAGTCTTATTAAGGGAGCTCCCTGGGCTGTTGTCGTGTTCTCCATTGGCATGTACGTTGTCGTGTACGGATTACGTAATGTTGGGCTTACTGATAAGCTAGGAACCGTCTTCGAATGGGTCGGGGATCAAGGGCTCTTCGCCGCAACGATCGGCTCTGGTTTTATCGCAGCCATCCTTTCTTCCATCATGAACAACATGCCTACGGTCATGATCGATGCCTTAGCTATTCAGGGAACGGATTCTACGGGTATCGTTCGGGAAGCATTCATATACGCCAATGTTATTGGTTCTGATTTGGGACCGAAGATTACACCTATTGGTTCCCTGGCTACCCTACTCTGGCTTCATGTCCTATCCTCTAAGGGGGTCAGGATTGCTTGGGGGTATTATTTCAAAATAGGCATCGTTCTTACTGTTCCCGTGCTGTTCATCACACTAACTAGCCTCTATTTCTGGTTAAAAATCATCAACTAACGACATCCAAAAGGAGAACGTCAAAATGGATAAAAAACTCGTGTATTTCTTATGTACAGGCAATTCTTGCCGGAGTCAGATGGCAGACGGTTTTATGAACGCTATCGGTGGACATCTTTATGAAGTCAAAAGCGCTGGGTTGGAAGCTCATGGTTTGAATCCTCGTGCTGTGCAAGTCATGTCTGAGGTCGGTGTGGACATCTCAAATAATACATCCAATGTTATCGATCAAGACACATTGAATCGTGCCACTTATGTCATTACCCTTTGTGGACATGCTGACGAGCACTGCCCTGTGATTTCTAACCCAAACGTCATTAAATGGCACTGGGGTTTCGACGATCCTGCGAAAGCGACTGGCACCGAAGAAGAAATCATGGACCAATTCCGTGTTGTACGTGATGCAATTAAATCTCGAATTGAGAAATTCGTTCAGGAGAATAAATAAGCATGGCGGCGATCAAAAGAATGCATGTTGCCGTCAATTGCTCGGATCTGGATAAGTCCCTTTCCTTCTATCGCAGCTTCTTCGGGGCTTTGCCGTCAAAGGTTAAAGACAACTATGCGAAGTTTGAGCTGGACAATCCGGCTTTGCATTTCTCTCTGAATGTCCGTCCTTTTGAAAAAAACGGCGTGTTAAATCACCTCGGCTTTCAGGTCGATAATACCGAGGACGTCTTAGCGATGGGCGAGCGGTTGCGGCAGGCTAATCTTCATCTCATCGATGAGATGAACACGACTTGCTGCTATGCGGTACAGGATAAGGTTTGGGTACACGACCCGGATGGCAACGCATGGGAAATCTTCTATACCAAAGAGGATTCAGAATTTGAATCTGCGGGTGACGCGCGGGATTTGTCTCTTTGCTGTGCCCCTCCTGCTGCACCAATAACTATCGAATTCACAAATTTTCGCAAAAACAAATAAACGACACGGGAGAGAAATGACAGATGGATCGTAACTATCATTCCCTCCATGAGAATCGGATTTTCATGGGCGGTGCTAAAGATGTGGAAAAGAATGAAGGAATAGATATCGTTGTTGATTTGCGGGAGGAAGCAACTGGATGCTCATATCCTGAATCAAAAGCAAAATGGATTAAGATTCCTATTGGAGACAATTCATCAGAAAATGAACATATCTTATTTAAACAGGCGATTGATGAAGTCGTAAATGCATATAATAGCGGCAAAAAAGTGGCTTTTCATTGCGGCGGCGGCAAGGGCAGAACTGGAACTGTCGCTGCGGGAACTCTCTTGGCTCTAGGAATCTCTAAAGATATTGAAGAGGCAGAGGCAACTGCAAAAAGTATACGCCCTATCATTGACATAAAACCGCTTCAGAAAGATGCGCTTAAAAAGCTATTTCCGAATTAATAAATGATACAATCGAGTAGGAGGGAGTGATTAACTCCCGACCTCTCACACCACCGTACGTACCGTTCGGTATACGGCGGTTCATGAAATATTCCGCAGTGAACTGTATCTGTCCGTTAGACTCTTCCAACCGATGGATTCCCAGTACTGGTTCCCCAGTGCGCGATGTAAGATTGGACTACCTGCAATCCGCCAATACCCTTTACGGGTATTTCCCCACTCAAAGGCTTTATCCTTGGGCACGCCTAAGGATACAAGCCTTTTGACTTTGGTTCTCGGGTTCTTCCATTGTTTCCAAAGGCACATTCGTAGCCTTCTTCGAATCCATGAATCCATTTCTTGAAAGATACTTGGCGTGTCCGCAAGCGAGAAGTAGCCGCACCATCCTATCAGGTATTGGTTTAGTTCCTTGATTCGCTCTTCCATCTTCATCGATTTCTTTCGAGATGTAATCGCTCGAATCTTAGCCTCCGCTTTCTGTAAGGATTGCTTGGCAATCCTCACCTTCGGGACTTGGTTTACGCTGAAGCTAAATCCAAGAAACTTTCGCTTCCATGGCCGGTCAACAGCACTTTTCGCTTGGTTTACCTTTAGTTTCAACTTCGTCTCAATGAATGTGGTGACGGATGCCTTGACTCGCTCGCCTGCTCTTTTCGTTTTCACGTAGATATTACAGTCGTCCGCATAGCGGACGAATCGGTGTCCACGTTTCTCGAGTTCCTTGTCCAGCTCATCCAGAACGATGTTAGATAATAACGGACTCAGTGGGCCCCCTTGCGGCGCTCCCTCCGATGTAGGCTTAACTAACCCGTTCTCCATTACGCCCGACTGTAAGTATTTACGGATGAGTAGAAGGATTTTCTTGTCCTTCACTTTCTCCGCAATCTTCGCCATTAAGCGGTCATGATTGACGCGGTCAAAGAATTTCTCCAAATCCAAGTCGACGACGAATCGATATCCTTCTTTCATGAATACTCTGGCTTTCCTCACTGCATCATGACCTCTTCGTCCGGGACGGAAGCCATGACTATGTTCGGAAAACTGTGGATCAAACACTGGCGTTAGCACCTGGGTAATTGCTTGCTGAATCATTCGATCTGTCACGGTAGGTATGCCTAACTTCCGGACGCCTCCGCCATACGGTTTCGGGATTTCGACCCGTCGCACGGGGCTCGGTTCATAGGTTCCTTCTTCTACGGCTTCGCGTATCGACTGCCAGTTTTGTTTGATGTGTTCGCGTAAGGATTTTACGCTCATTCCGTCTACTCCGTGGCTTCCTTTATTGGATTCTACACGCTTTATAGCGCCAAGAAGATTTTCTCGTGACAGCAATTGCTCCAACATTTCTACAACTCCTTGCGTGATTTATACCTTCCTCTTGTGCCAGTGATGAGCTATGCCCTGCCGAAGCCCCACACGGGATTCACCGCTTCCTTCTTCAGTCAGGTCCTTTCGGATTTTCTGCTTTCATCGCTCAAGACTGAACGCCTTGATGTACAAACCCTATCTCATGTTCAGCCCTTCCGCTCGTGTTGCAACACGTAACGTACTATGGCTTCTGCTGACTTCTGTACGTTCAGCCTACTTTCACAAGCAAGGTTACGGAGGCTGCTCCGCGTTCCGTACAGATCTCCCCAGGTAAGAGCGTTATCTGTCCCTCCATCTATTCGCCTCATTTACTCCCGTTCGCCTTCGGCAGATTCGACCTCTTGGTCGACACCCTTGTCTTAAGCTAATGACTACTACTGCCTTCGTCATTCGGGACTTTCACCCTATAGATAACGCCCATGCTGGGCGCACTACAAAAACGCTACTGACAACAGTGTGTCAGTAGCGTTTGCGCTTTTTTATTTCATTTACTCCCAAGACTGGTTAACCGATGCAGCCTGAACATCGCCGAAAGGGTGCAGTATGTTAATTGATAAACTGAGCGTATTGAAGCATTCGCTTCAGCATGACAACCGCTTCCGCACGGCTTGCATTAGCTGATGGAACAAAAGTGGTGTCCGTCACTCCGGAGATAATGCCCGCTTTCACGGCTTGCGAGACGGATGACTTCGCCCATTTGCCAATTTGCGAGTTATCGTTGAATTTGTTCAACAATTCCGTATCGACTTCCACTGTCTTTCCAGTGGCGCTTATGGCTTTCGCAACCATAACGGCCATTTGTTCACGGGTGATAGGCTCATTAGGTTTGAAAGAACCGTCTTTATAGCCGCTTACAAGCTTTGCTTTATAAGCGGCCCCAATGGAACCGGCAAACCAATCCGTTGAATCCACATCAGTAAATGAAACCTCTGAAGCATCGGAAGTCAAAGCCAGCGAACGTACGAGCAAAGCGGCAAACTCAGCGCGCGTAATCTCATGGCTTGGAGCAAACTTCTTCGCGGTTACACCATTAACGATCAATTTCGAAGCCAGCAGTTCAATATCGGATTTAGCCCAATGTCCTTTGATATCGTCGAACGATTTGGACGAGGTTACAACCGAGTATATACTGTTTCCGTTTCTTTTGATAATCGCTTGCGTTGTCCCATCGGAATTTTCCTCGAAAACGGTTGGCACGAAGGAAATGTCCTGGCTGGCAGGATCATACAGGATTCCTGTGGACCTATTCGGATCTACAGATCCGGGATAATCAATACTCCGATTTACATAGTCGGTTCCAAAATCGTTCAACTCCACCGTTCTGCCATTAGCTTCAGCGGTAACGCTGAAATCAACCGAATGGCCAAGGGAGGTGGCTCCCTCTTCTCCTGCACTATCTTGAATCAGTCTCTCGATATCCGTTCCCATGACGGCGATGTTAATATGAAGGGCGCCTAGTGATTGGGCTATCGCTTCGAGATCCAGCAATCGTAATGGAAGGGAATAGGATTCGTTACCCGAGTAAATTCGAATCACCGCATTAGGAGCAACTTTTAATCCTTCCAAAAGCACCGAAACGGGGATGGAAACGTCGCTGCTGCCATTGGCGTTTACGTTGCCGATATTAATCGCAATGGTTGGCGGCTCGTCCGTCTCACTTTGGCTTTGAAGTTGGCTGAAAGCATCGCTTAAAGCTTCATTGTCAATGTTTACGGTAGTCGTAACCTTGCCGTCAGGACTGGTCACCGAGTTAGAGGTGATAGCGCTAGGGCTAATTTCCACATTGCCGGGTGATGTGCCGGGTTGTGGTGTACCAGGTTGTGGACCGGGTGTTGGGCCAGGTGTTGGACCGGGTGTTGGACCAGGTGGTGGTGTTACAGGAGGAGCTGTAACAATAAGATCCTTCGTGGCTACATTATCTGCTTGTCCAACGACCACTTTATAAGTGCCGGCAGACTCGCTGCTCCCCAAAACAAATGAATCGGTAAATGTTCCATTCGTGACTTTGACAATATCAAAAAATAAAATACTCCCCGTCGGACGAATCACCTTCACGATAACTTCGGAGTCGGTAGATGTACCGGAGATCGTTACGGTTCCGCCTGGGTTGACGGAAGAAATAGCCGACAAACTGACTTGGGACGTTGTTTCGCTTGCTAATGCCGATACGGGAGCTAGCGTTATACAAGCCAACGTTATGGAAAGAGCGATCGATGCGCTCAGAATAAGCTTTAGCGGTTTCACGTTGTTCATTTCCCTCACTTTCTTAGTCGCTGAAACTGCCCGTAAAAGGCAGTTTCAACGTGTATTTAATCGATTTCATCTTCATCTTCTGTGTTGTAAATAATATCATATTCCGCATCCGTGATCGGCGTTGCCAAATTGACTCCAACCGAGGACGGGCTGTTGCTATATTCGCTGACAACGAAAGCTCTTACCGAATAATTAGGATTTGTTGCTGCATCGGCTACGTTAAAATTCGCTCTAAACGTTCCTTTGTCGTCGAAAGAGTCGTATTCTACGGCAACAATGCTTACCGGCGTTTGACCGTTCATCAATTGAAAGATGACGTGCAGATTTCCATTCGACTGATTGGCCCCGATTTTTACTTTCGCCGTAATTCCACTTGTCCTATCCATAATTACTGGAGTGATAAAGTAGGAATCTTGACTTCGAATAGCACTCATCGATTCTGAATATTTTGTTTCGAATCCGTCCGAATAAACTTTGATATGGTAAAGTGCTTGATGTTCAAAAAGCCCTGAATGAATCGTTAGCTTACCCGAATCTAACTTATATTCGTCCGGCGACAAAATTCTCTCTGCCCAGGTGCCGTAATCAAAATTACCATACTCTACTAGAACAACTTTCTGGATTTTGCTTCTCCAAACGGCATTGTCTTCAAAAGTCAGAACACTCGGTGTATTGCTGTAAAACGAGCCTATTAAATCAGGAGCATAATTCGTATCAATATCACCCGTTACTACAGAGGTTGTCAAAACATTGCCAGCTGTATCTTTGAGTGCATTACCGGCAATTTTGATTTGGAGGTTCCCTTGGATGACATTATGGAAATAAACCACAACAAAATTACCATAATCTTCAACCGAATATAGGTTTACCGCATCATCGGCATGGAGAGGTAAGAAGGTTGCCCCCTTATCGGTTGAATACGTCACGGCCTCTTTTAAGCGGGAGCCCGTTGCATCGATTGTATTGTCTAACAAACCGGAAGTCTCGAAATATAACATGACGGAATGAGAGGTAAATAATTCGGCCCAAATAAATTCAGGAGGGTAAAAATCGTTTGGATCTAAAGCTTCTGTCTCAATAGATTCCGTCAGAACGTTATCAACGGTATCCGCAATGGCATCTTCTGCAATATGAACCCTGATATTGCGGTCGACTAGCGGCTCTGAGAAATGGAGCACCAATTTATTGTCGACAAAAGTGACTGTGGTGGATGAATCTAAGGGTTTCTCCTCTCCTCCATCAATCGACAATGTAATGGCATCTTTAAGAGCAGCCTCTGATTCTTTGTTGTTTTTTATAACTGTATCAAAAAAGAGGGTCCAGTTCTTGTTCAAGTTATTAATGGTCGAATACAAATACTCGGGTGGGGAAGTTGCCCATACATCAATAGCACTCGTTATAACTCCTGAGCGCTGAATATTGCCAGACGCGTCTTTAAGAATACCTGATTTGATACCGATTTTGTTGTTAGTCCCAGTGAGTGCGGTATTTAAGGTTAGAATCAATTTATTCCCGGATAATACAACGGTATCGCCAGGGTATAAATTCTGAAAGAAGTCAGAATCGCTTCTTTTTATTTTTACATTGTCAAATAGAGTTGATTGTATCCAGCTTCCAACTCCATTCCAAATATATACATTTCCACTGTTGTCAACTATATCTTTATCAAATGTCAGTGTGACTACTTTGCGATCCGCACTGACTTCTGCGCTTTGGTAGATCGGCGCATTATTGTTGCTCATGATGATCTCAGTAGTCGTGATTTCGCCAGAGACAAAGCCGAGGCTGCTTTTCAATGTACCTTCCGCAATTCTCACTTGATAGCTGCCTGGTGCTAATGGTTTGAAGAAGTGTAGGTGAAGATGATCGCTTCCATTGGAATTATCGGATAAAACGAAAGGACCGAGTATGCCACCGCCAACGGTAACCGTATCATTTGGATCTAGCGCCGTAAACGACTCGCCTCCGTCTTTGGAAATGGTGATGGCTGCTTTTAATGCATTGTCACTCGGTGTATTATTGACAATTTCTTGATTGAAGTAGATGTCTAAATCTAAACCATAGAGATCTTCTTCATCATTTTGTGAGTTATCGAAGAAAAAATACTCGGAATACTCGATTGGCTCTGTGTTGAATTCCGCAGATGTTTCATCGTTCAGAATGCCGTTATCGCCCTGCACAGCGCCCTCATATAAATGAATCGCTTTATGTCCGCTTAGCGGCGACTCGAAGACAAAGACCATTTGATTGCCGCTCACGGAGATGGTATCGCCTTCGCTCAAAGACATGCCGGATTCTCCCATGAAGATGTCATCAATTTCTACATAGTTGAATAAATCCACCTCATAGTTTACCGAATCTACCGAATAGGTGGCCGTCGTAACCGAAGTGTTAAAGGTCAAAGTCGCCGTTTTCAGATCGCTGCTGATCGCTTTTCCGACAAGATAAGGAGCATTCACATCTTGTACGGCGATGAAATCGCTGATCAGATCTGTATCCTGTCCTACCAAAGCGTATGCTTTGATGCGAATCTGGTTCGTAGCGCCTTCCAGAAAGCCCTCGCCGAACTCAATCACTATAGCTCCGGTATCGGAGATGCTTGCATTAGCTCCATAATAATTAATACTTTTAAATGAGCCCTCATTCGATCTTTTTACCTCAATCTCTGATTGCCATCCTGGTTCTGCCCCAAAGACAGGCACGTTGAAAGTCAGCGTTACCTCACGGTTCGCATTTCCGATGACGGCGCTTTCCAGTATAATGGCCGAGACCGCTCCTTCACCTTCTGCTGCTTGTGCTGTAGATGAAAAGCTTGTCCCGAACGGTACGACAACTACCGCCAAAGCTAATAAAAAAGATAAAAGTCTTCCCGTTAATCTTGTCCTCAATCCCTTGCTTTTCATAAACATGGAACTGCCTCACTCCTATCAATTATTTACATTCTTCCAATTGCATTGCCAATTATAGACTTTATACCTAAAAAAAGAACCTAACTAAAGTTAAGAAACTTAAAAAAAATGCCGAAAAAACCCATAGACGGGAGGTCTATGGGTACAATTTCTTAGTTATGTCATGATAAGGGTGAGCTATTGCTTAGTTCAGATAATCCTCTATCCTAAATGACCTATTTCTGATACGGTTCCCCCTGCCTCCACCAAGCGGCAGCAGGTAATTCAGGAGTTCCAATATAGACGACTTCCCCAATTCTAGGCGTAGCTACGGCGGCGTTTCGTTCTCTCGCAGCCTTAACGGCACGTTCGACAGGGTCTGTCCAATCGTGCAGCGCAAGCGTAAAAGCACCCCAGTGAATAGGAATCATGACGGTTCCCCGCACATCGAGATGAGCTTGCACGGTTTCCTCCGGCAGCATATGTATCCCGGACCATCGTTCGTCGTATTGTCCGCATTCCATGAGAGTCAGATCAAAAGGCCCGTATTTGTTCCCGATCTCCTTGAAATGAGGGATATAACCGCTATCTCCGCTGAAAAAGATTCTTGCCTGCTCGCCGACGATTACCCACGAACACCATAAAGTCGTATCCCGATCGCCTACACTTCTCCCCGAGAAATGTCGTGCCGGTGCGCTCGCCAGGGTGAGTCCTTCGAATTCGAATTCGTCCCACCAGTCGTGTTCCGTGATTTTGGCCGGGTCCACGCCCCATCTCTCTAGATGGGCGGCGACTCCGAGCGGGACTATGAACCGTTTAACTTTCTCTTTCAGCTTCTTAATAGTGCCGTAATCCAGATGATCGTAATGATCGTGCGAAATAAGGACCGCATCGATAGGGGGAAGGTCCTCCGGCTCGATCGGCAGTTGCTTGCTGAAACGGCGCCCTCCGAATAGCGGGAACGGGGAAGGGGATTTGCCTAGCATGGGGTCGATGAATAAGGTTTTGCCGTCGAGCTGCAACAAAATGGCTGAGTGACCGAACCAAGTTACGGCCGCCTGTTTATTTGTTTGCAGGTGGAGAGGGTTGAGCGGCAGCGCGTGTATCGCTTGAGACGGTTTGCCTTTTGGATGGCCTTTAATGAATTCGAATAGCAATTTGACCGTCTCCCCGAATTTCATATTCATGGGTGTCGGTATTTGATTAACAAACTTGCCATTGGAAAGGTTAGCGGAATCGTTCATCCAGCGCCTGCTTTCCTGCGACGACTTACCGCCGAATGCGGGATAATATTTCACGACTAGATAACCTGCAAGAAGAATTCCGACAATGATTAAGATTGCGATTAACAAGACGATCTACCTCTCTCCACCATGTTATCTTGCCGCCGCTATAGCTTCATAAGTGTTATCTTGCCACTTGAGCCGCGTAATCTACCATGATAATGGTATACCGAATCGTTAGTGAAATCCAATTTTTCCCTGGCAGGGCTTTCTCTATTTGCAAGCAGCGCAATTCTTCTAGTTTTTGCATTTTGCTAAATGGACCCCAGGGATATTCCTGTTAGCAAAGAGACTGAATATGGCGAACCAATAAAGCATCGGCCTGTGAGCTGCAGTTCCATTATGGAACATACAGATTCACAGGCCGAGTAGGAACCTTTTCGACAACGTATTTATTTTTTGATTGGATAAGATAAACTCATCGTTTTACCATCTAACGTTTCATAAGAAATAAGTAGATAACTGCTTTGGGTTTGATTGTCAGCTGGGTGTTTTAATGTCACTTCAATTTGTTTGTTTGATTTCAAGTTTATCGTTTTCTTGTCAACTGTCTGGTTATCCGTCCATACAAATACGTTTGCTGTACCCGCTTTTTGGGCTTTAAGTGTTACTTTTACGCTGCCGTTTGCCATTTTTGGTTTTCCAACAATCTGTAAGCTGTTTTTCTCGGCTGCTTTGCCGCTCGCAAGCGGAACTCCATTTAATGAAGATTGCAAGATCGATTGTGGAGATAATTCACTTTTTGCTACCTCCATTGGAATTATCGGAGCTTTTGGCGTTTGCGGCACATTGTTATCTGGCTGGTACTCTTTCAAATATCCATGACCCCACCGATACGGATCACCTTGCACACCGCCCCATGTCGACCAGCCGAGTCGTGTTTGTCCTGTTTTGTCCGTTGTATCTGAATCGTAGATGAAAATATTAAAGGCTAGCTTCTCAGGATCAAGGGCTGCTGGCAGCGCCGAGAACGGAATCTTCGCTTCAATTGTGTACCCAGAGTAATCCGCCTCGTCTATCTTAGATGCGATTTCCATACCTTTAGCCGTAATTTCGATTGGGCCTTGATAGTTATCAGCATCGCGGTATGCAGCGGGCTTATGTTCTGTCGTTGTAGGGAAAATTCCAACTTTAAAGGTAGAGGACGTATTTTCTGAATTTCCTTGCGGGTCAATGGTAATTTCAACCGAATCCGTTCTCCAGTGACGTTTCGCATCAGCTTGAGTCAAGACCGTTCCTTGCTTATCATCTTTAACATCTACGTAGAAATATAAAGCATCTTTGTGCCAGCTTACTCTTGCATGGCCTGATGCGTCAGCGGAGGAAGTTGGAACCTCTCCTTCCCATACCCGGCTTAAGTCCAGATCGTGCACAGGATATTCATCGTCATGCGCTTCCCCATCAACAGTTGGCTCAATTGCAGCTTGCTGGATTTCAGTGACGGGAACTAAATTAATAGCTGCATTTTGAATGACGGATTTGTTGTTTGATTTGGTTGTAATCGTAAAGTTGTAATCTCCACTCGTACCTCCCTCATTCGAAGTTTTTAGGGAAGTATTCGTGTTCGTAACCATAAATTGAGCGGTTAATATTTCATTTGGTTTCTGAGCTGTCAAGGATACAGTAGGTTGAAGCGCTTGGAAGCCCTCCGGTAACTGTATGGATACTTCGGTATTTTGGATTTTGTTGCTGTTATTTGTTACATTGACTTGAACAGTCTTCGTTTCTCCCAATCCAATCGAGAACACGGGTTTAATTAAATTTTCTAAATGCTGAACACCGTTTATTAATGTCCATTCCTGGAACTGTTTGACGTGCGACAAGGGTTGAAGTGACGCTTGAACTTCTGAAACTCCTTCAATCACTTTACTGGAATAGACTTGATTGCCTCCCGCTACTAATTTAGCATAGAGACGATATCTTTTCGTATCTAAATTCGATGAAGCGATTACAACATAACTAATCTTTTTCGTTTCACCTTTTGAAAGTTGCTTGAATGATACTTTATCATTCTTCTCTGCCTTTAATCCATCAGGCAGCTCAAGTATTAACTCTACATCTTGTAAACTCATATCGCTGTTGTTTGTTACTTCAACACTTACATTAAACGTTTCGCCAGGTGCGATTTTATAATCCGACGTCGTCATATATACTTCCGTTCCAAGAGGAAGACCTTGTTCATTTACCAGAAGAGCGCCTTCAAGCAAAGCGGTCGATTGCGTGTTGTCTTTGGTAATTGGCACGCGACTGTCGAACTCTGTAAAACGATCACAACCTAATTCATTCGGATCACTCGGCACATCTTTAAACACTTTCCATCCTTGTGACTCATATAACCTTTGAGCTTCACGTTCCAGTTGTGCCCAAGTCGTATTGTTGTGCTTTTCTGATGGTCTTCCACTCCAAATACTGTACACTTTATCCGTCGGCTCAGTTGGAATGAATGTTGTTTCGCAGCTAATCCCAGCATTGCTTCCTGAACCGGTTGCTCCACGATAAACGATTTTCTTTGCTTTCCATGGTTGTAAGCCTTCCTTAGAAATCTGCTCGGGGAACTTAGTTGGATCTGCAGCTGCGTAGAATGCCTCCACGGCCATTCTTGCTGCATATTGGTGGTGACCGTGATTCCCTGGTGTTGGAGATGGATTCATTGTGAATATAATTTCGGGTTTGGTCATTCGAACCGTACGTACTACCTTTTCCAGCGTCGAATCATGACCCCATACTTTTTCAGTTAATGGAGCGCTTACATTATAGTAAAAATCAACTTTATCTAAATTGAAAACCTGACTGATTCCCGCAATGGATACGGCATCTCTTTCTTCGCTTTCTCTTAAAATCCCTAAATCAAATCCCTCTTCCGGTCCAACTGCATTTCCTCCTCCTTCTCCCCGCGTAATCGTCACAACACCCATCTTGTAATTGTATTGTTCAATCCATTGTCCATAAGTCGACAATCCGCCTGCTTCATCATCAGGGTGTGCTCCAATAAACAACAAGTCCAAATCAGCCGGGTTTTTCGCATTTTCGGCAAAAGCGGCAGCAAAAGGAAATAGACTGAACATCATCGCAAAGGTTAATGTTATGGCTATCGTTGGTAATTTTTTCTTCATTCTCAGTTCCCCTTTCAAATTTGTAGTTGTAACCGAGCTTCCCCTTCCTCTAATTTTATTGCGCAACTTCATTATCAAATAAAAACTCAACCCGTTCTAATGATATTTTTACTATAAACTCAGATAGATTATCTGCATGGGATAGAAAAAGTAAAAATATCTAAATTTCTCATCATAATATCCTTAGCGAAAGCCCTTTCATTAAATTATATTGGTATTATTGACTCAACAAGGAGTGAGAATGAATGAAGCTAACCATTATTGGGGGTGCTGGAGTTCGTACGCCTACGATGATCAGCGACTTGATCCGAAGACATCGGGAAATTCCGGTTGACGTATTGTCAATCCATGATGTCTCTCAGGAGCGAATCGACGTCATCGGATCGATTGTGCAGCATTTGGTCAATAAACAGGGCGCACCATTTAAAGTGGAATTTACGACCGACATTGTTCAAGCCGTTCGAGACTCTGATTTTATTTACACGGCCATTCGCGTAGGCGGAGAAGAAGGACGGGCAATAGACGAACGAATTGCGCTGCGACACGGTGTGTTGGGACAGGAAACGACAGGACCGGGCGGTTTCGCAATGGCGCTGCGGACCATACCCGTCATGTTGGAATACGCGCGCGTAATTGAAGAGTACGCCCCCGATGCTTGGGTCGTTAATTTTACAAATCCAGCCGGTCTTATCACTGAGGCGTTGACGAAACAGACAAACCTGAAAATCATTGGAATTTGCGACGCCCCTTCCGCCATGAGGCTGGATATCGCAAAGTTCCTGAATGAACCTGCGGAATCCATTCATATCAATTATTCCGGATTGAACCACCTAGGTTGGATTAGCCAAGTTATGGTAAATGGCGAAGACCGATTGACAGAAATTATAAATAACTACGACAGATTCGCGCTTGTTTGTCCGCACATGGCTTGCTTCTCCTCGTCGCTTATCAAGCAGCTCGGCGTGCTGCCGAATGAATATCTTTATTATTTTTACTACCGGGAGCAAGCCGTCGAGAACATTCTCAATAGCAAGCAAACCCGCGGGGAGCAAATCGTTCGGATTAACACCAAGTTAATCGCCCAGTTAAAAGAAACGCTTAAGAAAGACGGCATCGATAAAGCCATCGGCATCTATACCGCCGCGATGATGGAAAGACAGAACAGCTACATGTCTGCGGAAACCGGAAATAAACAGCATCAGAACGGTCAAGCGGAACAGGACATGTTCGAAAACGAAGGCTATGCTGGGCTGGCCATGTCGATCATGTCCGCTATTCATAACGACCGGAGAACGAATCTGATCTTAAACGTAAAAAATAATGGGATAATCAGCTTTCTGAAAGACGACGATGTCATTGAAGTTCCATGCCTGTTGGACGGCAACGGTCCGATAACTTTGGATGTCGGTCCATTGCCCGAACATGTGAAAGGACTTGTCCAGTCCGTTAAACAATATGAGCGGTATGCCGTCTCCGCCGCCGTAACCGGTTCTTACGATGATGCGCTTATGGCGTTAACGATCCACCCGCTGGTTTGTTCGCATTCGCTCGCGAAGAAAATTCTGGACGATTACCTAGAGCAGCACAAAGCGTATTTACCGCAATTCAATTAAAGCGAGGAAGCATTCATGCAAAAATTCGATTCAATCTTAGTGGGAGCTGCCTGCTGCGATATTATTTTCAACGACCTGCCGTCAATGCCGAAACCCGGCGAGGAAATTTGGGCAAAGGGACTGCTTCTCACCGTCGGAGGAATGATGAATTCCGCCGCATCTCTCTCCCGCTTGGGTAAAAACGTCGGCCTTGTAACAGCCTACGGATCCGATTTGTGGGGAGATATCATCGAATCGAAAATGAGAGAAGAAGGCGTCTCTACCTCTTTGGCCAAAAAATATCTCGAGCCCTATCCGCAAGTTACGGTCTCTCTTAATCATCAAGATGACCGTTCGATGGTTTCTTACGGGGATTCCGGCAAGGTAGCCGACGGGTTCAAAACCCATTTATTATCCGTCATTCGTAATTACGATGCAGGAGTGTATCATTTCTCATCCCAAAGAGACTATTCCGAGTTTATTATGGAAGCCAAGAAATACAATCGCGTCATCAGTTTGGATGCCGTTTGGGACGAAGAATGGCTGCAATCGGAAGGGATACGCGCCCAAATCCGTATGTCCGATATCTTCTTGCCGAATTTGAAAGAAGCTCAGAAAATTACCGGCAAGCAAGACCCTTATGAAGCGCTTGACCTTCTTGCCGAAATGGCGCCTCTCGTTGTGATCAAGCTGGGCAGCGAAGGAGCGATTGCCAAATTCCGTGGCGAAGTATTTCATACCAAGGGTTTTGGCGTCGAAGCTATAGATTTGACAGGAGCGGGAGATTGCTTCGTCGGCGGATTTTTGTACAGCTGGTTAAACCAGAAATCGATTGAAGAATGCCTGTTAACTGCTAATTACTGCGGCAGTCAATGCGTACAATCGATTGGAGGGTACACCGGCGCGCCTATCGAACAAAATCTGATTGAGGCTCTGCAATTCATATAGAATGATCGATTACAAAATTTGAAATTTACTAGGGAGGACATTGTAAATGAAAAATCGGTTCAGATCATCTTCAATTGCATTGATGATCGTTATGCTTGCAGCCGCTCTGATGTTGCAAGCATGCTCCTCGAAAGAGAATAACGCAGGCGGAACTTCCGAGGGCGCTCAATCGGATAGCGCAAAACAAGAAGTCGTCGAATTGACTTTCCCGACCTTCTGGGTAGGAGAAGATGGAAAAGCGGCCGTCGTGAAAAAAATCGTAGACGATTTCAATGCCAAGTACGAGGGTCAAGCCAAAGTTATTATCGATTCGATCCCGGATGATGACGTATACCAAAGTAAAATGAAAACAAACCTCGCAGCCAACCAACTACCCGACATTTTCACCTTCTACTACAATCCGGTTGAGTCCGAATTGTATTACAAATCTGGTCGTTTGCTCGATTTGAAGCCTCTTATCAACGATCCATTGACGGTTAACTTCGGCGCTGACGTGCTGGCCACCGGCACGTATAACGATCAAATATTAGCTGTTCCGCTCGACCAAATGATTACGCCGTTTTTCTACAACAAAGAACTGCTGGACAAAGCGGGCATCACGGTCTTCCCGAAAACGTGGGACGAGCTGATCCATGCAGCCGAAGCGCTCAAAAGCAAAGATATCTACGCCTTTGCGATGGGAACCGGCGAGAACGCATGGGGCGCCATGCTGCTGTATTCCAATATCGTCTCCAGCATAGGCGGTCCGGACGTGTATAAGAACGGCTTGAACGACCCCGCATTCGTCAAGGGCGCCGAAATAATGAAAAAGCTGTTCGAATATACGCCAAAAGACGCGGTCGGCGCTACTTATCAACAATATGCGGCCCACTTTCTGAACGAAGAAGCGGCAATTACCGTAAACGGTCCTTGGATGACTTCCGAAATCCAGCAGCATAACAGCGCATTGCCGGCGAAGATGAGTATCGGCGCTTCCCCGGCGTACCCGGGCGGACTAGGGAAGGAAGGCGCCCTTGTTTCGGGCGTTGGCTGGACAATGGCGGCTGCAAAACAGGACGATCCGATAAAAGCGGAATTTGCGGCTAAATTTATCGAGTTTTTCACAAATCCGGAAAATTCAAAGCAAATTTTCCTGCAAAGCGGCGAAATCTTTAACTCGACGAACTATAAAATCGAAGAGTCTGATAAGGTCGATCCCCTGACGAAAGAAGTTTTGACGAAAATCAACGCAGCACCGCAAACGTATAATTACTTTGAAGGCATGGTAAGTTCGGGAGTCAAAACCGAATTCCCTGTAGCCCTGTCCGGTCTTGTTCTGGGCGAATTTACCCCGGAACAATTCGCCCAGCGCCTTGTCAAAGCAAGCCAACAATAATAAACAATGACAGCCACGCTTAAAACATTGCTTGTCCACAGCAGCAATCCTGATGGTGTTTGCGATTTCGCAAGCACCATCAGGTATATTTTAACGAGGGGTTCTGCAATATGGCGAAACAACATCGGCTCGGCCTTTTTCTGTTTTTAATTCCTGCCGTCATTGTCTTTATGATCTATTTCGTCTACCCGATCGGCTTTTTATTGTACACAAGCTTGATGAAGTGGGATTCCATAACTCCGATGGAGTATATCGGGATCCACAATTACAAAATGCTTTTTTCAGATGATGTCTTCTTAAAGTCGATGACAAATACCGTGTTATGGGGACTTGCGGCTATTTGTATTCATATTCCGATGGCAGCCCTCGTCGCGATCACTTTGTCGAAAAAAATCAGAGGCTGGAAGTTTTTTCGCACCGTCTTTTTCATACCGAATCTCATCTCAACGCTAGCGCTTGCTATGCTGTGGCAATTTATTTATAACGGCGAGTTCGGTATGCTGAACAGGCTGCTCGAAGTAATCGGCTTATCTTCCTGGCAGCACAATTGGCTTGGCGAAATGAACACCGCATTTCCCGCTCTCATTGGACATTGGATTTTCTATATCGGGTTTTACATGATTATATTTATGGCGTACATTTCCACAATCGATGCCTCGCTGTACGAATCCAGTCAAATCGACGGCGCGAGCCCGTTGAAACAAGCATGGCACATTACGATTCCTCTTCTTAAACCCGCATTTGCAACGGCGGTATTGCTGTCATTAACGGACACGCTGAAAAACTTCGAAGCGCCCTTCCTCTTGACGAGCGGAGGTCCCGTAAACCAGACGATGGTACTGTCTCTTCATATTTACAACAGAATGGTATCGTATCAATACGGATATGCCAACACATTGGCAATCATGTTAATCGCGATGGGCAGCTTAATGGTGCTGTTCGTGCGGATTTTATTTAAAGAAAGAGAGGCATGAGGCGGGTGATGAAGATGAATTGGAAAAAGGAAATCAAAACGATTCCGGCATATCTTATAATCGTTTTTTTCTTTTGCGTGACCATTCTTCCCTTGCTGTGGGTGGTCATCGGCTCGCTTAAGACGAATGCGGAGTTAATGCGGTCGCCCTTCTCTCTCCCCGGGGAATGGCACTTTTCCAATTATATTAAAGCGTTTAACTCGGCAAAATTAGGGCAATTGTTTTTTAATTCTTTAACGATTACAATGATTTCCGTTGCTTTTACGATGTTGTTCGCGTCAATGGCCGCTTATGCGGTCAACTTCGGCGGCAAGATTAGCAAGGCCATTTATGTCGTCATCATTACGGGTATATTCTTACCGATCAACTCATTGATGGTTCCTTATTTTCTAATTGCATCTAAAATGAATTTGCTGAATACGAAGCTAGCCCTAATTACGACGTACTCTGCAATAGGCCTGCCTTTAACATTGTTGATCGTATACGGATTTGTGAGCTCGTTGCCTAAAGAACTGTTCGAATCGGCTCAAATCGACGGTTCCGGCTTTTATCATACCTTTTTGCGTATTTTGCTTCCGCTTGTACGACCGGGATTGGCCACCGCTGGTATTTTCCAGTTTTTGCTATGCTGGAACGAATTTTTGTACGCCTTGCTGCTCACGAGCGATCAGGCGGTTCGGACGCTGCAAGTCGGCATCAGCTTGTTTAAATCCCAATTCAGCGCAGATTTTTCTGCAATGTTTGCCGCCATTGTAATGAGCATCATCCCGATTATCGCCATCTTTATCCTCTTGCAAAGACAAGTCATTGAAGGTTTAACCAGCGGATCGATCAAAGGCTAGACGAGGAGGCAGTGGAATATCGTGAAAAATCTCCCGGAATCACTGCAAACGTTTAGGAAATTTTATGACTTTCAGATTTTTATCAATCGAAACGAGGGCGAATGGCATATGCCGTTTGAATGGCATGTGCCCCTAGAGATTTTTTACGTTATTTCCGGTAGAGGAAAATATTATATCGAGGATAAAGTATACATTTTCGAACCTGGCGATTTATTCGTCATAGGCAACCATGAACTTCACCGCAGCCAGCTGATTAACAATGAAACGTTCGAAGTCCTGGTGCTCATGTTCGAGCCTCAATTGACGAATATTTTACAGCTCGAGGACGGACACAATCCGTTGTCGTTATTTTACGAACGATCCGAGGATTTCTCGCATCAGTTGAAATTTCACGAGGATTTGAATGCGAAGCTCAAGATGTGCTTTGACCTGATGATAGAGGAATACGGACGAAAAGACGGTTTTTCTCTGCGCGTAGTCGGTTCCCTGCTTCAATGGCTGCTCGTCGAGTTAAACCGCGCTTACGCCAATAATAGGCGGTATACTAGCGTCGAATCATGGAACGGCATCCGGTTTAAAGAGGTCACGAACAAGGCGATGGAATACATCAACGGGCACTATCAGGATGATATTCATTTAAAGTCCATTGCCGACCAGCTAAGCGTCAATTCCTCTTATTTAAGCAGGGAATTCAAGAAAAACACCGGTTTTAACGTGATGGAGTTCATTTCTTTCAAACGTATTTGGCGAGCGAAAGAACTTCTTATGAACACCGATACGCAGGTGACGGAAATTGCCTATCAAGTCGGATTTAACAACGTGACCCATTTTCATTGGACTTTCAAAAAAATGATTGGCGTTAGTCCAAACAAGTATCGAAAGCTGCCGAGATATTATTATAATCTTAAAAAACATTAGACATCCGGCACTTCGGTAATATTTGAAACCGATAATTCCAATGCCACCAACGACGGAGACGGATGCGGCGGTCAGGCCGGAAGCCACGACCAGCAGAATGATGCGGGTACGGCGGACCGTCGAGTCCGACTCCCGTTGCCGTCTCCTCGCCTAGCTGAACTAGTTAGGCCGACGCTGGAACACCTCTCTCATAATAAGTTTCAATCGTCGAGAATAAAGTTACTCTTCACGAATTAGACGAATGGTGCGCAAGTTCATTTTCTATCGCGTATAAAAGCTAAGCACGTCGCTCCATCTCCACTGCTCGTAGAAAGTAGCGCCAAGGTCGATGTTCGTTATCCAGATGGAGGGTTGCTTGCCGCTTCGACCGGAGATGAATACATTTGCCTTGCTGCGATCCGATCGAACCCATGCAAGCTGATCTGCGCGCCGAAGATATTGCGGATAGAAATCCCCGTAATTGCGGGGCGGCTTTGTAATTGTTTTGCTGCGCTGACCCTGCAGATTGATCTCGAATAATTTAGGAAGCGGATTGGTTGCCGAACCGTCGGTACCCTTTCGTTCCGCTGCCCTGGAGACAACAATATGCTGGACACCCTCCCAAGTGAAGCTCTGATCGACGTATCCCGCAGGGGTATAAGAAACGGGCTTTCCTGATGCGGGAATCTTGAGCACCCTAAGTTGTTTATTGCTCGTGGCCTCTCTCCCAACGCCTCCGATATATGCGAGCGTATCCCCCCGGTCCGCCCAATTAAACCACTCTTCATTGTTAGCCATCAGATCGACCGTGTTGAACATCGTTCCGTCCGCAGACAGAATGCATAAGGTGTTGCTATCCGCTGACAAAGAGGCGGTTGGCGTAGCCAGGAAAGCGATCCATTTCCCGGTTGCCGAGAACTTGAATACGCTTGTGCCGACGGCAAAGAAATCGCTGGATTGTTTGGGAAGCACATACAGGGTCTTCGCCTGCGGTTCGTTATCCCAAGTGAGAGGTATTTCAACAATTTTGACCTGCGTCCATCCGCTTGGCAATAGCTCGGCCGTGGTCGAGGCGACAAACCCTTTCCCGTTCGGCAGCCAGGAGAAATTACTTAGACCTTCCGCTGCTTCTGCCGGTGTGCCCGGCTTGTCCGCATGAATCACATACAGCTTCTGTTCGACCAGGAAAGCGAGATGATTATGCTCCGGAGACCACAGGTAATCTACCGCCCTCTCCGGCGATACTAAACGGCTTTGTCCGGTCGGAACGTGCCACAGTCTCAGCTCCTGCTCCTCTTTACCCTTCACATAAGCAATCCACTCCCCGTCGAACGACCACTTCGGGTTTCGGATGTATTCCCCTTTGGTCAGTTGCTGCTCAACGTTCCCGTTTTTAATCCAGAGATCTCCGCCGCGCACGAATGCGGCTTTAAGGGAAGCCGCCGGCTTCGCCGCAAGTATAGTTGGACTCAATACCGTGATGAGCAGGGTAAGCCCTGCCATCACCAATCCCATTATTTTAGCAGCACGCATGATTTGTCTCCTCTTGAAGTTCGTTTTTGACAGGCTGGTTTACTAACGGTTCTACGTTTTCCTCTAGGTGGGAAATTTATGCAGGCATCTAATCCATTAAAAAAATCCCACAGGTTATGCCGCATAAGCGACTGCCCTAGGGATTCATCTTGTATATCATTGGCTTCTTGTTCCTCAAACGACGATCTCTTCGATGTGGATATGACGTTCCTGACTAAGATCGAGAAAAACACCTTCGACTTTGACTAATGGATGCGTATCGTCATGCGGATTAATGTACACGACTTCTCCCCATCGGCCATCCGTTAGCTTAACCTTGCTTCCGACCAAATGCCGGATGATCATTTTTATAAACACGGAAACGACCCTAGGGTCAAGCTCTCCGAAAGAGCCTTTACGCATTTCATTGACGATCTCATGGAACGGCATCGGCTCGTGATACGGCCTTTTCGATGACATCGCATGGAATATATCCGCTACGGCTACGATTCTGCTGAAAGGATCAACCTCATGCTCTCTTGCCTTAAGAGGATATCCTCGCCCGTCTGCACGCTCATGATGCTGCAGAGCAACGAGCGCGACGCGAGGATTGATCCCTTCGGATTCCTTAAGGATGTCGTATCCATAGTTCGTATGACGCTTCATCTCGTCGAATTCTTCAGCCGTTAATTTACCGGGTTTCAGCAGGATCTCATCGGGGATGTGAATTTTACCGACGTCATGCATCGTGGCGGCCATGGATAATAGGGCTAACTCCGGCTCGCTTAACTTCATCCATTTCCCGATTAGCGTAGACAGCACGCCGACCCCTATGTTGTGCTGATGAGTATATTCATCCTTTGCCTTCACGGATTCGAAGAGCTGGAACACGTTGGGATGCGAAGATACTTGTTCCACCAGAGGAAGCAGTTCGTTCTTAATTTCAAGAAGCGGCAGCTTCTTCGTTATTCTAATCTGGTCGAATAAATCTTTAGAGTAAAGAGCTGCCTCCTTCACCATTGCTGTCGGAGTAGGTGCGGAGTAATCCAACCTATCGTCCATAATCATAATATCCATATAATGGATATGGTGTTGTTCAAGCAAACGAAGATACCCTTCATCAATCGTGGTATGAGCAGGAACGAGCATAAGGCCGACCGAATTTAAGACGTCATGCTTTGCCTGTTTGCCTAAAAGCTTTTCTAATGACAAGTTACCGTCAACTCCCGCTTTATCAAGCAATGGTAAAATATTCTTTTACAGAATATACCTCAAATTTCGCTATTATTCTACAACAAATCGTCCGCTTAGTGGCGATATACGATTACTTTCTTAGCAGCTCCCGTGCAAGAGTACACGCGGAAAGGATTCTCGAAGCTCGACCGTGCCTGCGGATATAATCGTAGTCCGTCAGCATAACCCCTGCGTCTTTAATGGCATAGGCGAAATCATCCTCAAGCATCAGCCTGTACTCCCACACCCGCTTCTCCCAATGCGGAACCTCCCTTAGCATGCGAGTGTGCTCTACTGCAGGGTGAATGTACGTTTCGCTGATTCCATCTGGCAGATTGTACATTTTAGCAATCATGGATTGCTTAAACTGCGCATAAGTCTCGCCTTCCTCGACCTCGAAGGGATGGGACAACAGGTAATCGGGGATCGCTACCCCTAGCACGCCTGCAAGCGCAGAAGCTTTGGCGACAATCCTCTCTACTCCGGGAATAGAGGACAGCAGCGGGTCCGCGGGATGTACTTTCCGGAATAATCGGAATGGCAGACTCCACTTGGCGCATTGTCTCAGCACTTGAGGAATGTGGCTTCGTCCCGTAACTATGCCGTACAGGCTTCCCATGTGATTGTCGGCATGCATAATCGGTATGCCATACCGCCTGACAGCGTCGTGCTGCGCCCCGATTTCCTTCATGACGGCCGCGGTGTCGGCATTCCGCTCGAACGCTTCTACCGTCTTATGCATATAACCGTTCTCGTCGTGCAACGAAGAGTGACCGGTCAGGCTTTTCCAACGAATCGCTTCGAATTCGCTCGTTAACGTCAAATGCAAACCAACATTGGATTGTCCCCTGCGCTTGGACCATTCGGCTGCTTCTTCGAAGCCTGGAGCCGGAGCCATGATGGTTGCCGATGAAACCTTGCGTTCCTCAAGCAAATGCATGATCGCTTCGTTCATCGGCGGGCTTTGGCCGAAATCGTCGCAGTTGATAATAAGATACTTGGACCTAAGACTCATTCGCAGGTTTCCTTTCTATTCTGACGAAGAACGATACGATAATCGAAATGACGAGCAAGCCGAAGGGAACAACGCTAATCAGGTAACGGAAGGTCGACTCCGGATCGGGTCCCGGCTTATCCCCGCTCTCATAGCCGAAGATAATGCCGACGATAAGAAAAGCGAGCGCGGAGATGAGGCCGCTGGAGCGGGTAATGAATCCGCTGACCGCCGTGTAGATGCCTTCGCGCCGGCTGCCGGTTTTGGCAAAATCCTGATCGATGATAATACCGCTGACGACCGGAGGAGTAACTAGGAAACCCGCCAGTCCGAAACCGACCAGCACACCCGCGATAATGCCGCTCAGGAGATTGGTGCCAAACCATAGGGGGATGACAGAGAGCGCGTAGGCGACAAGCGACAGTCTCCATCCTTTCACGGGGTCCATTTTCCGAATGAACCAGTACCACACGAATACAAGCGGAATAACCGAGACGAAAATGGAAGCCAGCAGGATGGTTACTTGGGCTTCCGGAATCTTGAGCACATACTTGGCGTAAAAAGGGACGATAGAGCTGAGCAGTCCGTTAACGGTTTGCGCGAACGAGTTGGCGATATTAAATACCCAGAACATCTTGTTCTTGAGCGTTTCCCGGAATGCCTCTTTGAATCCAAGCTGCGGTGTTCTTCTCGCCTCTTCGTCTTCTTTCGTATATCGCAGGCAAAGAAGCATGAAGATGGCAAAAGCGATAGCGTAGACGATCGACATGTTGCTAAAGCCTATAGCATCATACAAAATCGGCGTGAGGGCCGCGCCGATCAGCAACGCGACGATCTGGTAGCCTTGCTGGACGGCCGATGCTTTCGCGCGTATCCGATCTCCCCGGAACAACTCCGGGAATAGCGCTCCATAATTGACCCACAGTATAGTCGCCACCGCTTCATATACCACGAGAGCAATGAGGAACCAGGTGAACAATCCGATCTCCGACAACCCTTGGGGCGGGGAGTAAACCATGATGAACGTTAGCATGAAGAACGGGATCGCACCGAAAATCCATGGTCGCCTGCGGCCATACTTCGTGTTCGTCCGGTCGGATAAGTAACCGAATATCGGTTGGTTAACGGCGTCCCAGATGAGGAAAATCGTGCGGGCCAAAGTCGCCAAGCCGATACCGAGCCCCAGCTTATCCACGTAATAATAGCTGTAGAAGGAACTAAAAGCCTGGCTTGGAATCATCATCGCAAGCATCCCGAACGCATACATCATCGGGGAATTCAGCAGCTTCCGTCTCATGGAATAACCTCCGCAATAGAATGTTTTTGTAACCGCATTCATGAATCCGCAATTTCCGATTGTCTAGAATCCAATGCGATAGTTCTGTTGCGCAGGTGAACATCCGTTTTTTGCCTACAAGCTATACATATTCTCCAATAGGGCAGTTCTTTCCTTCCGGGTAAATGTTGCCTGATTAGAAATCAGACAACGTAATATTCCGCGCTTGAATCGCTAACAAATGCAAGTTTTTTTCTTTTTGCCGGTTCGTCCCATTTGTTCGACTTTTAGAATATATTCGGAGGCCAGTGGCACCTTGCAAGCCGTTTGTCCAACGTTCACATGTACTTTGCCGATCTTCTCCGCTATTCTAAGCGCTTCTTCGAATAATGGAGCCACATAGGTTCCGACGACTATGACGAACATATTCATGTTGTAGCGAACCCGATTCCCTTCTTCATGAATGCCTTCCTCCACCAGCCGCAATAGAGAGCGGATCTCTTCCATATCCAATCGATCATCCGCCGTGATAGATAAGTAGTTCCCATAAGTGCTCCATCCACTCGTCGCAATCCTCTCGTCGGGCGATTGGATCCATTCCATGGCCTACTCAACCGCATAAGGGCTCTCGGCGGCTATCCAAGCGACCGTATATTCGGCAATCATGTACCAATTAGCATGCCGTACCCAATCCTGCAGCATATCCTTCGTTACCGTCTTCGGGTTCACCGTCAGGCCGGCCAAGTACATGGCATCGCTATTTCCCGTTGCGTACAGGGCACGGGCAACATCCTGGTCTTTCTTCACGTCCTGAACCAGCTTCTTCATATCCCCGATTTTGACTCCGAACAATGGCTCTTTCGCTCCGTGCTTCAAGAACGTATTCTTCGTTTGTTCCGTCCCCATTGCTTCCAGCTTGCCCATGACCTCATCTAACGATATCGTCATATGATCCTCCCGTTGAATACTATTCACGTCACGAACCTTATCCTGAACTTTAGTTTACCATTTCGCCATTATAGTCGTACAATTGAAGGACGTAATGGAGGGGACATGGATGAGCGACTTCGAGTATGCGTGGACCAAAGATATGCTTCTATTGGACCGTACCGACGATACGGCCAATATCGATATCGGCTATCCCTTCGCCTTGGACGATCTGCTCTGCAGGCAGGCTGGGGAAGGCGGACCTCCGGTCTGCCATCTATGGCGGCATCCGCGCGCTTTCGTCATGGGGTCTAGGGACAGCAGATTGCCGGGAGCGGCCGATGCGGTACGATGGTTGGAGGACGAGGGTTATGCGCCGCTGGTGCGTTATTCAGGCGGTGCAGCTGTCCCGCTTGATGACGGAGTAATCAATATTTCCTTGATCATGCCGATATCCGGAAAATATCTGAATGGATTCCACGGCGACTTCGAGCGGATGTACGCATTGATTCGACGGACGTTAGAGGTATTCGACTGCACGGTAAAAAAAGGCGAAATCCTAGGATCCTATTGCCCTGGCGACTATGATTTACATATCGGCGGGTATAAATTTTGCGGCATTGCGCAACGCAGACAGGTACGGGCGATGATCATACAGGCTTTCGTTCTGGTAGAAGGTTCGGGAGCGGCACGAGCCGAGCTGGTCAAAGCTTTCTATGAACGCGCGGGAGTTGGCGCGGAACCGGACGCCTATCCGAAGATCGTGCCTGCGAGTATGGTTAGCCTGCAGGAGAAAGGAGCCAAGCTTGGGGCAGTTGGCGCATTCACGAAGGCTCTTATACAAACGCTGCATGATTGCCAATCGATACAGGGAAGCTCCTCCTTATCCGAGAGGATCCACCTGCCCGAGCCCGACCTCGTTCAGGCAATGAGCGACCGGCTCAAGCAGCGGTACCCGTTGCCGGGATAGAGGTGTTTCAGTACTCCTTATATAGTCGTAAATCGAGTAAGAGAGGGCGGCTAGCCCTCGACTTCTCACACCACCGTACGTACCGTTCGGTATACGGCGGTTCATGAAATATTCCGTAATGAGTTGTATCTGTCCGTTAGTCTCTTAAGACCATTGGATTCCCAGTATTGGTTGTCCAATGCTCGTTGTAGAATCGGACTCCTTGCAATACGCCAATACCCTTTTCGGGTATTCCCCCACTCAAAGGCTTTATCCTTGGGCATGCCTAAGGATATAAGCCTTTTGACTTTGGTTCTCGGTTTCTTCCATTGTTTCCAAAGGCACATTCGTAACCTTCTTCGAATCCATGAATCCAATTCCTGAAAGACACTTGGCGTGTCCGCAAGCGAGAAGTATCCACACCATCCAATAAGGTATTGGTTCAGTTCCTTGATTCGCTCTTCCATCTTCATCGACTTTCTTCGAGAAGTAATCTCTCGAATTCTAGCCTCTGCTTTCTGTAAGGATTGCTTTGCAATTCTCACCTTCGGCTCTTTGTTAACGCTGAAACTAAATCCAAGAAACTTCCGTTTCCAGGGGCGGTCTACCGCGCTTTTGGTTTGGTTTACCTTTAGTTTTAGCTTCGTTTCGATGAACTGGGTTACGGATGCCTTAACTCGTTCGCCTGCTCTTTTCGTTTTCACGTAGATGTTACAGTCGTCCGCATAGCGGACGAATCTATGTCCACGCTTCTCTAATTCTTTGTCCAATTCGTCCAGTACGACATTAGATAATAACGGACTCAGCGGGCCACCCTGTGGTGCTCCTTCTGATGTCGGTTTAACTAACCCGTTCTCCATTACACCAGATTGAAGGTATTTGCGAATAAGTAGAAGAACTTTCTTGTCCTCCACTTTCTCTGCAATCCTCATCATTAGGCGATCATGGTTGACGCGGTCAAAGAATTTCTCCAAGTCCAAGTCGACTACGAATCGATATCCTTCTTTCATGAATGCTCCTGCTTTCCTCACTGCATCATGTCCCCGCCTTTTCGGGCGAAACCCATAACTATGCTCAGAAAACTGTGGATCAAACAATGGTGTTAACACCTGCGCGATTGCCTGTTGGATCATTCGATCTGTCACGGTAGGTATACCTAACATCCGGACACCTCCGCCATTCGGTTTCGGGATTTCGACCCGACGCACGGGGCTAGGTTGATAGGTTCCTTCTTCTATTGCTTGTCGTATGGTCTGCCAGTTTTGTTTGATGTGTTCTCGTAAGGATTTTACGGACATGCCATCTACGCCGTGGCTTCCTTTATTTGCTTCCACACGTTTTAATGCTTCTAGAAGGTTTTCCCGTGATAGCAACTGCTCCAACATCTCTACAACTCCTTGCGTGATTTGTACCTTCCTCTTGTGCCAGAGATGAATTCTGCCCTGCCGAAGTCCCACACGGGATTCACCGCTTCCTCCTTCAGTCAGGTCCTTTCGGATTTTCTGCTTTCAACACTCATCCTGAACGCCTTGATGTACAAATACCTATTTCATGTTCAGCCCTTCCGCAGGTGTTGCAACACCTTGCGTACTATGGCTTCTGCTGACTTCTGTACGTTCAGCCTACTTTCACAAGCAGGGTTACGAAGTTACTTCGCATATCGCACAGATCTCCCCAGGTAAGAACGCTATCTTTCCCTCCATCTATTCGCCTCATTTACTCCCGCCCGCCTTCGGCAGTAAGGACTTTGACTTGTTGAGCAGCCTCATCCAACGAACGTTAGCCTTATATGAGATTCGTTTTCCTCGAACCGGAGGTTTGCCGCCGACTTCCTTCAGATTCCACCTCACGGTAGACACCCTTGTCTTAAGCTAATGACTACTACTGCCTTCGTCACTCGGGACTCACACCCTATAGATAACGCCCATGCTGGGCGACACTCAAAAACCCGGCTAGCTCTCTAATAGAGCCGACCGGGTTTTGTTATGCGCTGATTGTCCCTACACGGGCATAGAAGCCCTCTCCCCTTTTTGCAGCTGATACATCTTGTAATACCGGCCTTCAAGCGCCATAAGCGTATCATGATTGCCGCGTTCGACGATCTCCCCGCGATGCAGCACGAGAATCTGGTTGGCCTCCCGAATCGTTGACAGCCTATGCGCAATGACCAACGTCGTTCGGCCTTCGCTTACGACTTTAAGCGCCCGTTGTATAAGTCCTTCGGTCTCGCTATCGATACTGGCCGTCGCTTCGTCAAGAATGAGAATGGATGGGTCGAAAGCCAAAGCTCTGGCAAAGGATATCAGTTGCCGTTGACCGGAAGACAGCGTGCTTCCTCTCTCCACCACTTGCTCGTCATAGCCGTTCGGCAATTGTTCGATGAACGGAGCGGCGCCGACGTCCTTCAGCGCTTTTTTCACCTGATCCAAGGAAATGCCTTCGTTGTACAAGCTGACGTTGAATTTAATATCGCCGGCGAACAAATATGGATCCTGGAGCACGATCCCCATATGCTTGCGCAGAGCTTGCTTGGACATTGCGGAAATATCCTCGCCGTCAATCGTGATCTTGCCTTCACCCGGTTCGTAGAAACCGAGCAACAGGTTAATGATCGAGCTCTTGCCGGAACCCGTGTGTCCGACCAGCGCTACCGTCTCGCCTTTGCGGGCCTCGAAGGAAATTCCCTTCAATACGTTAACTCCCTCATTATAGGCGAACGTCACATTGTCGAACTTCACGACGCCTTGCGGACGGTTCGTAAGATCGGCCTCTTGAACTTCCTTGCCTTCTAAATCCATAATCGCGAATACCTTATCGGCGGATACGAACGCTCTCTGCGCATTCGTAAGCTGATCGAATATCGCGATTATCGGAAAGAAAACACGGCCCAAGTAATCGATGAAAGCGTAGAAAACGCCGAACGAGATCGCCGTATTGAGCAACGAGCCCCGGCCGAAATACCAGATGACGAACGCCGTAACTAAGCTTCCGATCGTTCCGACGATATTGCGGGAAGACAGAGAGAACACGCGGAACTGCTTCACTTGGTTGACGTAACGATCCTCGTTGAGAACGTCGAATTCTTCCAGCGTGACTTTCTCCCTGCGGAATGCCTGAATGATTGGCATAACGACGATCGACTCGTTAATCATGGCGTTCATATCGCTGAGTCGAGCGCGCATGACGGCAATATACTTCTTCGAGTATTTCAAATGGACATACATGATTAATGCGAATAGAGGAGGCAGCAGCAGACAGAACGACGCAAGCCGCGCATCCAAGAGGAACAGAGCAACGAAAATACCGACCAGCTGCACGAGGCTCACGACGAACGTCGCCATGAAGCTCATGAACAAGTCCCGAACCGCCTCCGTGTCATTGGCAATCCGCGATACTACCTGCCCGATCGGAGTATTGTCGAAGTAACGTATCGGAATCCGCTGGACATGCCGCATGAGGTCCATCCGCATGTTCTTTATAATACGTAAAGCCGTAGATTGCAAAGTATAGGATTGTATAAAATTGCTGGCGCCGGCAATGACAAGAAGTCCGATATAGAGAGCAAGCAGCGTCAGCACCGGCGCTAACTCGTTCGTCTCGGCCGACAGATGCTTATCGATTATGGTTTTGATGATATAAGGCCCGCCAAGCTCCGCGCCTACCGCGCAGAAGAGAACGAGCAGAGAGCCGATAATCCTGTATTTATAGACGAGCGCATAGGCTATTAATCTTCTAGTCGTAGACGGATTGGGATTCATATGGTCCTCCTTCCATAAGTGAGCATCTTTATTCTTCCAAGCTGGCTTCCATTTGCTGGCGCTCCCATTGTTCCTTATACCAACCGCCGAGCAGCATCAGCTCGTCGTGGGTGCCTTCCTCCCGGATCCGTCCGTCGTCCAGCACGAGAATCCAGTTGGCGTGGCTTACCGCGGATAGCCGGTGGGTTGTGATCAAGGTTGTTTTGCCGGCCCGTTCCTGGCGAATTTGATGGATGATCCTGCTTTCTGTTCTTGCATCTACCGCGGATAAAGAATCGTCTAATAATAAAATCTCCGAATCTATGAGCAACGCACGCGCGATCGCCAGCCGCTGCTTCTGTCCGCCTGACAGCATGACCCCGTTCTCGCCGACGATTGTATCGAGTCCCTCCGGCATTTGGGCGATATCTTGGGTGAAGGAGGCCATCTCTATCGCGCGGGAGATTTCTCCCGGCGTCGCATCCGGCTTGCCTAGCGCGATATTGTCGCGGATCGACTTGGATAGCAGAAGATGCTCCTGCGGAACGTAAGCGATCCATCTCTTCATCTGATCAAGGGCAATGCTCTCCACGGGGATACCGGAAATGAACAGCTTATCCCGATCGAGCGGATACTGCCGCAGCAGCTGCTTCAGAAGCGTGCTCTTCCCGCTCCCCGTTTTGCCGACGATGCCCAATGTCTGTCCTTGCTCCAACCGGAAAGAAATATGGCTTAAGCTCGGATTATTGCCCGTCGGATAAGTAAAGGTTAAATCCCTCAGCTCGATAACGGTCGGGGCTTCGACGGACACCGGCGCTTCCGGATCCTTCAGATCCGCTTGCTCGGCCAACACGTTCTCGAGGCGATCCGCCGAGGCGCTTCCGCGTTGCAGCACGTTAATAAATTCCCCGAAAGAGATCATAGGCCATATAAGCATGCCCAAGTAGATGTTGAAGGAGACGAGCTCTCCCAGCGTGATTTCCTTTTGAAACACAAGATAAGATCCATATCCGATGCCAATGCAGTAGCTCACGCCCACGATTATCGAGATAAGCGGTTGAAACAACGCATTTACGATGGATACCCGCCTGTTCTTATTCATGACTTCGGAAGTCATCCTGTCGAAAGCGTTCAGATCATGATTCTCCTGCACGTAGGAACGAACGACCCGAATGCCGGAAATCGACTCCAGTACATGATCGTTCATTTTGCCGAAGGACTCCTGCGCGGCGAGGAACCGGTTTCTGACCTTGCCGCCGAGCTTGCTGATTACCACGACTAGGATCGGCAGCGGGAGCAATGCCGCTAACATGAGCTTAAAGCTGATGAAAGAGACCATCATCACGATAACGACAGTAGCTCCGACAAGCGTATTGACCAGAGTCATCACGCCATAACCGGCCGTCTGCCCGATCGCTAAGATGTCATTGGTCGCGAGCGCCATAAGCTGGCCCGTGCTGTTACGCTGGAAGAAGGGCGGGGACATCCTCGTAAGATGCTTTAGCAATCGTTCTCTGAGCCACTTCTCTATTAATATGGAATTGCCGAATAAGGTCGTAATCCAAATGTAGACCATTACGTATAAGAGCAGAGCTAGACAGACGAGCAAGAGAACGGTCTGACTTAAGCCAGCAGAACTTAATGTTCCTTTGTCCATCTGATCTATCGTACTCCCGATCATCTTAGGCGGAATCGCCGACAGCAAGCTGACGGCGGTCATCAACCCGATGGCAATCGCATAGCTGCTCCATCTTTCCTTGAAAAACCATTTCAGCCGAATAACGAACGACACAATGCTTCCTCCTTTTTCCATATGCCACACACGTGCACATGATTCGATCTTACCGTTTCATTCTGATCGATTATTCCCGCGGCTGCAATGACCATCGATCCCGCCGCTGCCGTTACGATCATACGTTCGCCCCATTTCTATGCTGATTATAGCATATTTGAAAGAATGGAACATCCTATTGAAAAGGCATTCTTTCTATATTCAATATCCTTATGCTTCGATCTCGGCATGTTGAACTTCGCGATTATGAGAAGGTAACAGCGCAAAATAAGGAACACTTATATAAGTGTTCCTTATTTTGCGCTGATTGATGGGGTATATCTTTTACTATTTGATCAAGTTGCCCTGTCAGCAGGTAAGGGCAGTGTTGAGCCCTTGGATTCATATTCTGACTCCTGTAAGAACTCGCGATAAATAAGCTTTCGCAGCTTCCGCGTTTTCTTACTTGCCAGAAAGACGCCCACGAGAATAAGAACCATTCCCGTCAACAAGCTCCAACCCAACTTCTCGTTCAGGAACGTATATCCCCATACAATAGCGCTTGCCGGAATTAAATAAGTTACCATCGACGCAAATTCAGGACTACCCTTTTGAACCATGTAATAATAGAGGATATAGGCGATACCCGAGCCGAATACGCCCAAACCAATCAGTATGGCGATATTCGTTGGGGCAATTAATTGCGGAAGAGAGATCGTTTCAAACAAGTAGGCAATGCTGCCGCTGCCAAGCATGGAACAAAGCAGCGTACCAAACGTAATCTGGTACAGCGACATTCTCCTGGAAAGCCGCTTGGACAACTGAGACCCGGCCGCATAACATAATGAAGCTGCGAGCATGCCTATAAATCCCAACAGATCTACCGATATGATAGACACAGGATTTACCCCAAGCAGTGCAATCAACCCGGTTAAGGCAACCCCCATACCTATCCATTGCAGCCGATTCGTAACCGCCTGAAAGAACAAAACACCTACAACCATCGTCCAGAGCGGTGTTGTCGCATTCAACACGGCTGCCATGCTGCTCGATAGTCTCGTCTCGCTAAATCCGATAATGGCCCAAGGAATAGCTGTATGGACAAAGGCCATCACAGCCATTGAAACCCAAGGTATTTTCCTGATTTCAAACGGCTTCCGGAGAAGCAACATAATCATCACAATTGTAACCAAACCAAAGCCTGATCTAAGGAAAGCGATCGTCCACGGTCCAAAATCGTTCAGGAGTAACTTGATGAAGAAATACGATCCGCCCCAGATCATGCTGAGTAAAAATAAAACCAAGAAAAGCGAACGAGTCACATGAACCCTTCTTTCTATGTCGGAAAGTTAGAGATCAGCTTGCGCAGCTCTTGTACGATAACAGACTGATATCCGGTGCCCGCATTGTACATATCCGCAATATCGTTTCTTACCTTCGCAACCTTCTCTTGATAATCCGGCGCTTCCCGATCAGAGTTTTCCCTTCTAAAATTCTCCATAACCGCTTGTATGTATTGCGGACGCGGTCCCCATTTCCCTAATACCGTCCCGTTAGTATCGATAAACACAGCAATCGGCTGACCCCTTCCCCCATCCGTAAGAAAGTGATCCATCGTCTCCAAGTGATCCTCCATTAGAAGTATTTCCGTGTATATTCTACCGTGCTCCAGTGCTCGAAATAAGACCGGCACGTTCCAAATCACATCCGGACACCAATCCGTACACAGAATTAGACACCTTAGACCAGCATGTTCCCGCAAGGAGCTAAAGAACTCCTCATCCTGCCTTGAGCTCCAGGCGAATTTGTTATACCACCCTGTCAAACTATCCTTATTCCTCGTCATTCCATCGATAAATTGCTGCGGCTGAATTCCTATACCCATTTTATTCTTCAAATTCAACTCCATATCCTCTGCTCGCCCCAATCCTCATTGATGAGTACCTATTCTGAAGTCTATAATGAAATTGACCTTTCGTGGAGTGTCAGATTAATAATAATTAATAGGGTCAGACGAGGTGGAGAATCATGATTGAAATTTCACTGCCGGGAAATGCCAGCGGCCCGTTATACAGGCAGTTATATATACATATCCGTGAGCTTATCCACACTCAAGAGTTGAAGGATGGCATGCGGTTACCCTCCGTACGTTCGATGCATATGCAAACCAATATGAGCAAAATAACCATTGAGACGGCTTATCAAATGCTGCAAGCCGAAGGATACTTGATTAGCAAGCCCCGATCGGGGTTTTATGTCGTCAATCCGCATTCCCTGCAACCTTCTTCACAAGAAGGGGAACCCTCTACCGGATCTACTTCTCATCTCTTGCCTGTAACTAGCGGAGCGGCACCTCTTCCTGAGAGTGAGAATATCATTGACTTTCATCCTGCGACTGCGGACTATGAGTCTTTCCCGACTCGAAGCTGGAAAAGCATGCTAGGCGAATCGCTATCTCTAAACGACCGCATCCTTCATCAATATGGAGATCCAAGAGGCGAATATGGTTTGCGTGCTGCTCTTGCCCAATATTTAAGAAACTCAAGGGGAGTTATCTGTACGCCTGAACAAATTGTGATGGGCTCCGGCATTCAATATAGCGTTCATGTCCTTTCCAAGCTGTTAGAGGGGAAGTCGACTGTTGCTTTTGAGGAACCCGGCTTTGCTCCGGTCAGAGAGGCCTTCATAAGCAATGGATTCAGAATCCTCTCTGTTCCTGTTCATGATAGAGGACTTTCCGTAACGGATTTAGAGAAGATCGATGCCCATGCCGTATATGTTACACCCTCCCACCAATTTCCAACCGGGAGCATTCTGCCATACTCAGCTAGACAACAGCTGCTACATTGGGCTTATAACCGGAATGCCTATATACTTGAAGATGATTATGACGGGGAATTTCGATACTCCGGAAGACCGATCCCCTCTCTGCAAGGGCTTGACCGTAGAGGCGTTGTCGTATACATAGGAACATTCTCGAAGGTGTTCTCGCCTGCTCTGCGTATGAACTACATGGTGCTTCCCATGGCATTAACTCATAAGCTAGATTCGATGGCTCATTCTTTGAGCTCTCCTTCCCGTACCGAGCAACTCGCAATGCAATTGTTTATGGAGCGAGGACACTGGTACCGGCATATTAGACGAATGAGAAGTGTTTACCGGAAAAAGCACCAAGCCATAATACGCCTGATTCATGAGCATTTCGCAAACCGGATTCAAATCATGGGAGAAAGTGCAGGGCTCCACCTTGAACTGACGGTAAATTGCGGTTGCAGCGTGGAGGAGTTGGTAGAATTAGCCGCTATTGAAGGCGTCCGTGTATATGGCTTTCAGAAAATGTGGTTAAATTCGGAGAATACGGGGAACCCAAAAGTATATTTGGGATTTGGCGGGATCAGCATGAACGACATGGAACGGGGAATCCAAAGATTAAGGGTAGCCTGGTCTTCTGTTCTAGATAGGTAAAGGCCGGGAGCCTCCATAATAATAAGGTGCCGGCCTTTCGTATTAGGCTTCCGCGTAATGTTCTTTGCAGAAAGCGGCTAAGGCTTCTTCCTCTTCGGTTTCCATGTCGAGGTCAAGATACCGATCCGTCGTCTTCTCGATTAAATCGTAGTTCACGATGCTTCCCTGATCTTCTTCCACTTTATATATAACCTTAATGTAAATTCCCTTCTCGGAGTAAAGTTCATCGTCCTCCTCCAGCTCCAGATCCAGCAGAAACTCGTAACGTTTTCCGGACAGAATCTGAAAAGGGTCTTTCACCAACTCCACGCTGTATTCCGTAATCGTTAGCATGTCCTCATCCTTCCGCATTTCCCGAATGTCTGAACCCATTATACACCGAGAATGCCGCAAGATCGAAAACCCCACGACGAGGGCTTGATTAAGACCACATTCCGAATCTACAGCTGCTCGAAACCCCGGATGCGGCGCTGTAAGACCACATTCCGAACCTACAGTTACCCTAAACCCCGCACGCGGCGCTCTAATTCCACTATATAATCTCTCAAAGCCCTCTCCGCGCGGTATTGCGACCAGTTAAAGGAGGGCCATTCACGGTCGATGCACGACAATGTATTCAATCTCTCCTCTAATAAAGGATTCATGCCCGGGTACCTCTTTACAGCGCTTTGCCCTTAAGCTGCTCTCGGTCGCAGCAGATAGATACCGATCGCGAGTATTAGTATGAACGGAATATCGGTAAGAAATTTACTGTGGTACATATGAGATCCCTCTAGAGCCATCGGCACCATGAGCAAGCCGTGAGCCAAATTAGCCCACATGGTAAAATCAAGAAATGTCCGGTACTTGATCGGGTCGTTGGCGGCCGGGAAGAAGAAGATCCCCCACACCAGATAGATCACGAACAACATTGGTCCCACATGACCAGTAACATCATCCCATATGAGCCAATGGAGCGGTCCTCCCGGGTTCATATGAGGGGTCTGAATTAGAAAACCTAATGATAAGCTGCCAAATATGAGGAAACTCAAAATACCATACACACGCAAAAAAGTTCTCAACCATTTCTGTTTCACTTCTTCATTCATGCAGATGCCTCCTATTACGTGATTGATAAAACTTATACAGAATCTGACTGGCTCCTCCAACATACGACACAGAACTGTTCTGTGTCGTAGATAGAGAATACAATACAGTTCTGTCTCGTGTCAAGGGGCATCCTTCACCAGGTGGCTGCTTAAAGTGATGGGTAAACCGTGCATGTGCCTCTCTTGTTTGGATAAGAAGCATCGTTTATACTAAGATACAGAACTGTTCTGTTTTAACTGATGAAGCATGATTGCAAAAACGAAAGGAAGGAAAAAAGAAATGACCGTATCACGTTCATCCGCACGTCAGCATCTTCTGGATGTGGCAAGCGATTTGTTTTATCGTGAGGGCATTCGTGCGATTGGGGTCGATACGATCGTTGCGCAATCTGGCGTGGGAAAGGCGACGCTCTATCGGCATTTCGCAACCAAAGATGACTTGATTACAGCCTATCTCGAGGAAGAGGGTCGTCGCCAGTTGGCCTGGTTTGAGGCGGTCATTGCACCCTATGAAGATTCGCCAAAGGGGCAGTTGTTGGCGCTTGTAGATGCCACGGCCCAGAGATTGAGGGAGACTAGATTTCGTGGCTGCGCCTTCTTGAATGCACTGGCCGAGTTCTCCGAAGCAGATCATCCAGCTTATCGGCAGGCGGTCGAATCCAAGCGCATGGTACGGTCACTATTGTCTCAACTGAGCCATCGGGCAGGGGCGCGCGATCCTGAGGCCTTAGCTGACCAGTTTCTGCTGGTGATTAATGGGGCGCTGACTTCTACCCCACTCTTCGGCAAGGATTCCTTGGCGGTTCAGTTCACAGCGCTCGCTGCTCATCTGATTGACCATCACCTTGAAAGTCCTCCGGCAAAATCCTGAGACAAACAAAAAATAAAAAAACAGAGGGTCGCGCCTTTCAGCACAAGCCCTCTGTTTCTCTGTTTGCTGCATGCGGTTCTGATTTCCAATATCATGTGTCTCCCACTAAATCGTTGTAATGATATTGTCGGATAAATAAAGATCTCTCGCCGTTTGAATGAAAAGATTAACCGCGATAGAAGCCTCTTTTAATGATGGAACCGCCAAGTTAATATCTCTGAACGGCTGCGGGTCAATCGTGCGGATTCGGACATTAGGCGGCAGTGTGGACAACGACAACGATATTTTGGATACGATAGCAATACCTAGGCCTTCTTGAATCATATTCAACGCTGTGTTTATGTTATGAACATCAAATTTTGCCCGCAGAGTGACTTTAAATTCGTGAAACAGTTCATAGATCGGAGTTTCAAAACCGCCTTTACAGAGAATCATGGGTTCCTCGTTCAAATCCGTTATATGAATTTTCGGATGGTTGTGTAAAGGGTGGTCGTCTCGTATGAGTAAACACAAATCGTCTTTGAAGAACGGAATAACTTCAAACTCGCCATTTGGCGGAATAATCCAGCCAACATCAATGATTCTGGATGATAACCAGTCTTTAATCTCATCGATTGTTCCTTCATAAAGCTCAAATTTCAATCCGGGATACTTCTCCCCAATGATCCGAAGAATTTTAGGTAAGAAGTGGGCGGAAACAATCGGAAATGACCCGATTCGAATTGTCCCGACTTCAAAGCCCTTTTCAGCTGTAACCTCTTGCTCCACTTTATTAAAACCATTCAAAATATCTCTGAATATAGCAAGTAAACGCTCGCCTACATCTGTAAGAATAATTCCTTTTTTTCTGTCTCGAATAATGAGAGTGACTTCCAGTTCTGATTCAAGCGTGGAGATGGCGCGACTAACAGCAGGCTGTGTCATGTTCAATTCTTGCCCTGCTTTTGTGAAGCTTCCGGTCTCGGCTATTTTCACGAACAAGATAAGCTGTGAGTGGGTCATAACAGTATTGGTATCCTCCCTATAAAAAACATTCATTTTATTTATGTTAAGAGGCATTGTATCATGATAAGAAATAAACAACAACTGGAGTTGAAGATCATATGCTACAACTTTCGCGTACGCGAACAGCTGTTTATCTATTGTTTCTTGTTATTATATGGGGGGTGAACTGGCTGCTATCCAAATATGCGCTCGAGTTCACACCTCCATTACTTTTTGCCGGCTTGCGGATATTTATTGGGGGTCTCTTATTATTCTGCATTGCTTTACCCCGTTACAAGAAGCTTGATCTGAAAAATACATGGCACATCTATCTAATCTCCTCAATGCTGAACATTATTGTTTTCTACGTCTTTCAAACGATAGGGCTGGAATATGTGCCTGCAGGACTTTTTGCCACGATCGTTTTCTTTCAACCTGTGCTGCTTGGCATCTGCTCTTGGTTGTGGCTGGGGGAACCGATGTTCATCTGGAAATTTGTCGGTCTGATTCTTGGCTTTATCGGAGTCGCTGCGATCAGCTTTAACGGAGGTTCCGGTAATATTTCGTCCGTTGGGATTTTACTCGGTTTAGGCAGCGCGGTTAGTTGGACATTCGGTACGTTATATATGAAGAAAACAGCTGCACAAGTAGATGCCGTCTGGGTGGTCGCTCTTCAGATTGTCATCGGCGGAATCGTACTATTAGTTATGGGTTCTTCCTTTGAAAACTGGAACGATATCGTCTGGAAGGTGCCGTTCATATCGACTTTGTTATTTATTTCGGTATTCGTTACCGCTCTAGGCTGGCTTGCTTTCTTTAAACTTATTGGCTCGGGCGAAGCAAGCAAAGTGGGTTCATTCACATTTCTAATACCGCTGATCGCCATAATTATCAGCATCCTCTTTTTAGGTGAAACTGTAACTTTTAAACTGGTCGCGGGACTTGTGCTCATAATTTCCAGCATTGCACTGGTTAACTCAAAACCGAAATACCTTCGGCAAAAGGACACGGCCTATGTGGACAATTCGAATGTCGGGAGAGAAGTCGTATGACAAGAACATACCGTTTGTACCAGATTGATTCGTTTACCAAACACAAATTTACTGGAAATCCTGCCGGGGTCATAACGAATGCGGATGGATTGACTGAACACGAAATGAAGCAAATAGCGAGGGAGCTTAACAATTCCGAAACAGCTTTTATTTTTTCTTCCAGCGACAACAAATATGATGTTCATCTTCGTTTTTTTACGCCAACCACTGAGGTGCCTATCTGCGGGCATGCTACTATAGCTGCGCATTACGCACGGGCCGTTGAACAACAAATGGATACAACACAGGTTATTCATAAGACAGGGGCAGACATTTTGCCGGTTGATATCATCCGGGAAGAGAACGATTATAAAATAATTATGAGGCAAGGGAAAATTGAGTATGGTCCGGTAATTGAGGGAGAGAACAGAGAAATGCTGTTGTCCGCTTTAAGCGTTACAGAAAATGATCTGGAAAATTACCCTATTCAAATTGTGTCAACGGGTCACTCAAAGGTAATGATTGGCAAAAAAGCAGCACCCTCTTAAATCAACTCAAGCCAAATTATGAAGCTCTTTCCCAATTGAGCAAACGAATTAATTGCAATGGTTATTATACCTTCACGACGGATTGTGCAGATGATGACATCCTGATCCAAGGAAGGATGTTTGCTCCGGCTATCGGGATAAACGAGGATCCCGTAACAGGAAATGCCAATGGTCCCCTTGGGGCATACCTCGTTCATCATAAACTCGTAAAGCATAACGGATCTTCTTTCCGATTTAAGGCTAAACAAGGGGAAGCCATACAACGAACAGGAACGATTCAGGTTGAAGCGCGAATAGAGAACGGACAACCGGTTGAAGTAAATATTTCAGGCGAAGCGGTAATTGTATTTCAAACAGAACTGATCTTATGAGCGCGACTTCCGGGAGGAGTGAAACAAATGATTTATGTATCCACAGACAATGCTTTAAAGCCCTCAGGTCATTATTCTCAAGCTGTTGTTTATAATGATTTGATTTATATCTCGAATCAGCTATCTATTGACCCGGATACGGGCGAAAAGAAAATTGGAACGGTCGAAGACGAGACAGAAGCGATTTTAAAGAACATTGAAATGATTCTTAATGAGGCTGGCAGCGATATAAACCATATTATTAGAACAACGGTATACATTACTGATATTGCTTTTTGGGATAAAGTGAACTTGGTATATAGCTATTTTTTCGGAAGCCATAAACCTGCAAGATCAGTTGTTGTCGTGAAGGATCTGCATTTTGGATGCAAAGTCGGAATTGAAGCTACGGCTGGAATCGTATAAAGATCTCGGATATCCACTTTGTTTATCGAATCGACACTACCTTTGTCACCTCCGCAGGGGGTTGGACGCCAATCTCGAATTAGGTAAACAATACTTTTTCGAATGGAGTGGTCGAGATGAATATGTTAAAAACAAAGGATGTATCCGAGAAACTTGGCGTGAGCCAGACGACAATCAAACGATGGGCGTCACATTTTACAACTGCTTTTCAGAAGGATTCAAATGGACATTATATCTTCTCAGAGAAGGAAGTCATTCTGCTTCAATATATTAAGGATCAAGTTGATCGTGGCGCTGCTCTAGATCATATTAGGCTCCCAGGCAGCCCTCCGCCTAAGATCGTTCGGCAGTCGGAAATAGCGAATAGGCCTGCGGATGAAATGTTAGATCGAATCCGCGAGGTCGAGCGCTCGCTCTCCCAGAAAGCCGACGAAGTCGTTTCCGCGCAGGTTTACCAGCATCGCGCAGAGCTTGACGAGCTGCGCCAGATGATCGCCCAGTTGGCCGTAACCGTCGAAACCATTCAGGAAATGAGAGCCAAACCGGTTGCACCGTATGAAGATTTTCGTCTTCCGATCACGATAAAAGCCCCAACTCCGGCAAGAAAGCGAGGCTTTTTCCGTTCCTTTTTCTGAATTTCATAATTAGACAAAAAAATTAATAAATCGACTATTTTCTTCTAACTTATTCCTGTTTTCTATCGTCTAATTGGTAACCAAAAAGAACAGAAAGCGAAATCGGTCTTTGCAGGCGGGGATGGGGATCCCTCCGGCGAAGATCATCCCCTAGCTCCTCTCGATTCTGGTTGGAATGAGGAACTGTGGAGGAACCGGCAATGCGGGGAAAACGAACTCATAAAACGCGCAGCCTATCGTTCGCGTTTGTATTAATCATGCTTGTCGCATTAATAAGCGGGTGCTCAGTGCTGCGGGAATTAAGCAGCAGCGGATTGTCCGGATCAGGTATTCCGGGAGCAGCCGCGGCAGTAGTATCGGAATCACCGACAGAAACCGCAGCGCCTGAAGAAGCAGTACTGGTCGCTGCCGACCGTACTGAAACAGCAACGCCATCGGAAGTGACTCCCTACCAAGAAGATCCAACGCCATCCCCCGTCATACCCGACAAGGACAAATTTAAGGATAAAAAACTGGTCGCCTTAACATTCGACGACGGCCCCGACAACAAGTATACGACTCAAATATTGGATTTACTGAAAGAATACGATGTGAAAGCAACATTCTTCATGGTTGGCCTGCAGGTGGAGAAGTATCCGGACACCGCGAAACGGATCGCAGAAGAGGGACATTCCATCGGCAACCATTCTTGGTCCCATGCCGACCTCTCCAAGCTTTCGAGCAAAGCTCGAGACGAAGAGCTTGACCGAGCGCAGCAGGCCATTATTGAGGCAACAGGAATGACTCCGCATCTCATGCGTGCACCCTATGGCGCGATATCGGATTCTGTGTTGCAATCCATTCACGACGAGAACATGAAGCATGTGTTCTGGACTGTCGATACGAGAGATTGGGCCGGCTCTTCCGTCACGAAAATGCATGAAAACGTGCTCGATAATACCCATAAAGGCGGAATCATCCTCATGCATTCCTTCGGCGGCCGCAAGCATGCGATCGAACGTACGGTAAAGCTTCTGCCTTCTATTATTAAGGATTTGAGAGAAATGGGTTATGAATTCGCGACCGTCGACGAATTAATCGAATCCGGGCAGGCTCATTCTTCGGTAATCAAGTAAGGCGAGATCATTCTAGCCGTTGCCTGCAGGTTAAGGCAGCGGCTAGCTATTTATTGTCCGCTCCCACGTTCATCTGGGCGCTAGCACTATAGACGTACACTTGGGTGCGATATAGATCGCCGCAAGTAATGATTCTTTCCGGCTGCCATTCAGGAAGCGCAAAGCAGACGCTGATCACTCTTACTCCCGGCGCTAACCGTTGCCGGAAGATTGGGTTTAACCGCTTCATCGCGCCGGGATACAAGTAACAGATGACTAAATCTGCTTCTTCATATGGATATTTATACAGATCTCCCCGGATGAAGGTAACCGAATTAGGGGCAGTATTGGACGTTGTCGGATGGAATCGACTAGCTAGTCGTGATGCAATTCGCGATACCCAGAGCGGCAGAAACGAATTCTCGATACCGATGATCCGCCATCCCGGGCAATGCTTCGCAACGTGAAGCGCGAGCGTTCCCCAGCCCGAACCCGCTTCTACGATAACGCCTTTTCCGGAAAGCCAATTTACCTCCTCCGCCACCGCTTGACGAACGAGAGTCGATGAAGGCATCGGAGAAATCCCGTTTTTCCAACTCATATAAACAATGGACAACGCAGCCAAGAACACCACTGCAACCAACAAGATCGATACAATCTGATAGTACAGCTCGATTCCCATACTTCTCCTTGTGTTCCTGATTACAATAAAAACTCATATCGTCTTTTACCATGCAGGATCCGCCTGATCTGAACCGTTTCTCCCACCACAACGTAGAAAACAAGGAAGCTATGCACCACCAGCACACGATAACCTTTGACTCGAAGCGATAGGTTTTTCATGAGCGGGTACCGCATTGGCAATTGTGAGAGCGATCCAATACTTTCTACAATTTCATCATACAGTTTGATATCCTGTAATGGTTGTTCATTGATGTAGTCTACAATCTCTTGCATATCCCGTTTGGCGGAAGGAAATATCAATACCTTATAGGCTTCCATGAATTCCCGCCCTCAGCTTTTCTGCCACTTTAAAGAAGTCCTCCCCCGCAGCACCATTAGCAATTTCCGCTTCAGCCTCGGACAGTTTGCCGAACAACTCAATAAGTGCTTGCTGGTGCTCGTAACTCTCTATACTCATCACAACCATGTCACCAGTACCATTCTTGGTTATAAACACTGGCTCCCGCTCTCTGTGACAAAAATCAGAAATCTCGTTGGCATGATTGCGCAAATCCGAAATAGGCCGGATCGTTGGCATTTTTTTCACTCCTTGATTCGTTTAATTTTATTAAAGATTATAGCATAATTATGAGCAAAAAATGCATTTCCTCATCCGTTTCAATGCTCAAATACGCTAAAACCCTTTACATTAACGCTACGTTAATGTTTACAATAAGAGAGAAGGGGGATTAGTAATGAAAATCAAAGAAGCAGCCGATAGGCTTAACATATCCGCTAGAGCGATCCGATCGTACGAGGAAAAAGGATTGTTGTCTCCCTCTAAGCAGGCAAGCAACCTCTATCGCACCTTTGCGGAGAAGGATATTTGGCGATTGCAAACCATTATTTCTCTCCGGGAAGCCGGCATGTCGTTAGTAGATATCAAGAAGGCCTTAGCGAAAATAGACGAGGAGAACAACGAAGAGCTTCGTTATTATCTCGAGCTCCAGCGAACGGTCATGATGTCCGAGTGGCTGGAGATCAAGCGGGTCATTTAAACGACAGACCATATGATCGCCCTTCTGAAAACCGAGAAATCTCTCCCATTGGACCATATATACCGGCTTGCGGAAGCTTCCAAGAAGCTAAGGGAACAGCGCAACGGCTGGAAAGATAAATGGGATTTCAATCGGTTAGCCTCCACTCACGATGAACAAGTGGCAAGTCATTCGGGGGAATACGCGGACTACGATAAGGCACTGGATTTAGTTGTTCAATGGGTTGATCCGATCCCAGGAGAACTGGGGTTGGATATCGGAACGGGAACCGGAAATCTAGCGGGGAGGTTTATGGATCGGGGTATCTCCATGTCGGCCGTTGACCAATCCAAAGAAATGCTGCGTCTCTGCCGGAGAAAACATCCCGCGCTGGATACGAGATTAGGAAATTTACTGGCTCTCCCCTACCTCGAAGGGCAATTCGATTTGGTCGTATCCAGCTTTGCCTTTCATCATCTAACCTACGATCAACAGCTGCTGGCATTAGAAGAAATTCGCAGGGTTATTAAGCCTCATGGCCGTATTTGCATAGCCGACCTCATGGACTCTAATGATCATAGCCATGAAAATGCCGAACAATATACCTCCGCGCAAACTCTGATTAAGTGGTTCGAGAAGAACGGGTATAGCACAAAATTTGAGCAAATGAACCCTTTGCTTCATATCGTATACGCCGCACCTAAATATAAATAGTCCATTGACCTTCTCCTTGCGTCAACCCTTACGATAGGGTTGAATCTGCTAACTACGAGGAGGAGCGTTAATGCCAGATCATGACCACATCTACGCGAACGAAGCGGACATCTACCACGAAATGATTTCCAAGCAGCCGGATTTAACCCCTTTCATTGAAGAAATAAAACCATTTGACGGGCTGGACATCGTGGATATCGGGGCCGGAACGGGAAGGCTAACGGCGGTTCTCGCCCCTCACGCCAGATCCATTATTGCGCTTGATGCCTCGGAGGCGATGCTGCGCATTACGGCCGAAAGGCTGAATCAAGCCGGTCTAACGAATTGGGCAACACTAGCGGCCGACCATCGCAGGCTTCCCTTAGCGGATAAGAGCGCCGATCTCATCGTCGCGGGCTGGAGCATCTGTTATTTAGGGAGCACGAACGTGCCGAACTGGGAACAGAACGTCAGCGAAGCGATAAGCGAAATGAAACGCGTACTTAGAACCAACGGGACGATCATAATTTTCGAGACATTGGGTACGGGCTATGAGTCCCCTTGCGCTCCGGATTTTCTGGAAAAATACTATGCTGAGTTGGTTAGTACTTACTGGTTCAAGCACAAGTGGATCCGGACGGATTATCGGTTTGACGATATCCATCAAGCCGAACGGTTAACGCGGGTTTTCTTCGGCGACGAATTAGCTGACCGCGTTAGGGAACAGAGCCTCGTCCATTTGCCCGAATGCGCGGGCGTCTGGTGGCTCCAGCTTTAATAAGGAATATCGACGGAATAACGGGGGAAACCTAATTTTACTTCTGTCTTCCCGGGAGGTCGATGAATTGGATTTCTTTGAAAGTCAACAATCGTTGACCCCCTTAGAGTGGATCTTGAGGAGTTCCGTTAGCTTTATCTTCTTATTGCTCTTAGCTAAATTAATGGGGCAGCGGTCCATCTCCCAATTAAGGTTTCTCGATTTCGTTGTCGCCTTAATTCTCGGCAATATCTTAGCCCACCCTCTCTCGGACGAGAAGCTAGGCTTGGAAGGCTCTATGATTACGACTGCGGTAATCGTCGTTCTCTACGTTACGGCGACTTGGTTAAGCCTCAGATGGCCGATGTTCAAACGGTATCTCGATCCTCCGCCCATTACGATCATCGAACAAGGACAAATCCAATTTCACGCCCTAACGAAAGCAAGAATTTCAATCGAATACGTATTTGCCGAGCTTCGCAAAGAGAAGGTGGAGAACATTCAAAAAATCTCCCTCGCCCTCTGGGAACCTGGCGGAACGATATCCATCTTCATGAATACCCAGAACGAACCGCTTACTCCTGCACATATGAAGATAGAAACCCCGCCCTTTTCCCTAACAAGGCCTATTATCGTGAATGGGAAAATCGATGCTTCGGTTCTCAAAGAGATAGGGAAAGACTGGCAATGGCTTATGAATAAGATCGGTCCAGCATATGGCAAAATCCATAATGTGAAGTTGGCGACCATTGATGGTAACGACCAAGTCCGGGTTCACTCGTAATGAGTAAAACCGGCTTCGACGTTCTAGGATTTAGATGGATTCTCTGCTAGTAAATATGCGATATTAACCGTAATGGGTGGATTACTTGGATTCCCTACATCTAATTTGATCGAATTAAGCGTTGTTGTCCGATAGGAAGAATATTAGATGTATGAAATCCCGCTACCTCCTTGAAACTGATATTTCTAGTGAAACTAAATGTAGGTTTTCCCACTAATCGCACATGGAGAGAGGCAGTAGTGTGTTGACAGGGGCACAGGTGGGTGACTTTTCCCTTTGAATTATTTGTATGATCAAAAAGCCTCCAATCCCACTATTAAGGTGGTATTGGAGGCTTTAGTCTGTTCGCTTCTCGGTCAGCGCTTTTTCAATTACTGGGCGGAACCGAATTGGATCCATGCTTTCTGAATTTCGTCGACCGCTTGATCCTTCGATTTGCTGCCGCCGATATAGGCTTGCATCAATTCGCCGAATTTTTGGTGGAACGTATCCAGAGAGTAGTTAACCGACAGATCGCCGGATTTCTCGGTCTTCAGGATTTCCACCATTTGCTTAGGCATATCCAGATCCGGAATCGGAGCATCCTTGATCGGAGGGATAACCTTTGCTACGTTGGAGAACCAACCTTTGCCGTAATCGGAAGTGTACAGCCAGTTGAAGAACTCGATCGTTTCTTTGGCGACTTTGGAATCTTTGTTTATGCGCAGAGCTTGATCCGCGCCCGTAATGATAAGCGCTTGATCCGCTTTGTCGCTTACCGGGTAACCCATGATGCCCAGCTCGAAATCGGGGGTGATTTTCTTGATCGCTTCTTCATCCCATGCGCCTTTACCGGTCATGAACGCCGCTTTGCCGGAAGCAAAGTCGCTCACTTCTGCATTGCTGTCGCGCTCAAGCGGTTTGTCTGTTCCATGCTTCACGGTCAGATCGACGAAGTTGAAGAAATTAGTGTATAAAGCAGGGTGATCTTTGAAAGTCGTTTCGCCGGCGATGAATTGATCGACCAGCTCTTTGGCGCTAATGTTGGCATCAAGGGCAGCAGCATCAACGAAATGCTGCGCGATATGTTTCCATACCCACCACTCTTTGTAGGCGTTCGCGAAAGGCGTAATCCCTTTGGCTTCCAGCTTCGCGATAGCGTCCGCCATCTCGGCAGTCGTCTTAGGCGGTGCAGTAATGCCGGCATCGGCCAGCAATTTCTTGTTGTACATCATAACGAACAGGTTTCCTTTAACCGGAAGGCCAAGTACCTTGCCGTCAGTGGAAGTCATGTTCGAACGAACGGCATCCGTCATCGCTGCGGCTAGCGGCTCGTTCGTTAGATCGGCGCTGTATTCGGCGTATGTGTCGATGTCTCCGCCAGCCGTCGTTTGGAACACGTCCGGCGTGCTGCCGGCTGCGATTCTGGACTTAAGAATCGTGTTGTAATCGGCTTGCATGATTTCCAGATTGATCGTAACGTTCGGCTTTACTTTCTTGTATTCCGCGATATAAGCGTTAAACGCATCCGTGTATTCAGGAGAGGCAGTAAACATGTTAATCGTGACCGCTTTGGAAGAATCGCCTTCCGCGGTACCGGTTGCGGTTGCGCCTCCATTGTCGGCGTTATTGTTATTGCTTCCGCATGCAGCAAGTATTCCCATGATGAGCGCTAAGCTAATCGACAGTGCCCCAAATCTTTTTAACATGGTAATGCCCCCGTTTCTTTGGTTGAATAGAATATTCGACTACGATGCCTATTCTAAAGAATAAACAGGAGGATAAGAATGCACATAAGTGAATAGTTAAGGGTAAAAAAGTGGCGGGATGCGGCCTGTTCGCTTTTTATCCATTCGTGGGGTCATCCCGATACTCCGAGGGCGATATGGAATAATAATTCCGGAATGCCTTGCTGAAGTAGTTTTTATCCTTATAGCCTAGCATCGCGGAGATGTCTTGGATCTTCAAGGTTGGGTCATCCAACAGTTGTTTGGCCTTGTCCATCCTGACTTTCTGCACATATTCGTGGATGCCGAACCCGAATTGCAGCTTAAACAGCTTCATCAAGTATTCCCTGCTGAGAAAATATTTCTCCGTAAACATCGAAATCTTAATGTCCTCGAAGTAATGATTGTCGATATACGCCTTGATATCCCCCACTTCGAATTGCCGATTGGCCGATAAGGACCTCCGGATTTCTTCTCCATAATATCCCAAAATGCGGTTCAACAAAGTCTCATATTGATCGAAGGTGGCGAAATCGGTCAATATCCCGATCCCTCGGAGGTCAATTTCTCCATTCTGCGGCAATCGTTCAGGGATAACTTTCAGCTCTAACGCCATATCGTTCATCAGAATAACGAATTCATGCAGGGTCCGATCGGCTTCCCCGATGCTGAAGCCTTCCGCAGATTTCCGTTTCTTAACGAAATCGCTCAATATACTTCTCGCATGCTGAAGATTTCCGCCCTCCAGTGCGTTGCGTATCATAGGGATTCGCCCAATCAGCGAATGATTGTCCTGGCCGACGACTTTGTCCACGCCGTTCGCGACGACAGACCCATGCAGCTTCAACAAATCTATTCCGTTGATCGACAATTTGGCGGATTCGTAAGACGCCGCGATTTCCATCACGTCATCACATATATCGCCGATACCTACGACCACGCGAACACCAAAGAGCTCATTCAAGGTAGTCGCGGCTTTCTTCATTTGGTGGACGGAACGGTAGACCATATCCTCCCGGTATCCGCCATTCATCGTAACGACGGTGATCATCTCCCGCTCCCGCTTCGGATTCGCGAAGCTGAAGCATTGGAAATGATCCCCCGCGATTTCATTGATGACGTTCGCGACGGCGAAATGGAGCAAATCGACGTCCTTATGAAACCGGCTGTTACTGATCTCTTCCAGATTCAGCACCCTAAGCACGACGGCAGCGAAACGGTTAACCGAATCGTCTGCCCCGATTAACGGCAGCATGGCGTCATTCAATGGATTTTTCATGTTCCGTTCAATGATCGACAGATATATCTTTTCTTTCAGCTTCGGCAAGGACATGTTAAGCGCGATGTTCTTGTTGATGAATTCGCTTTCCATTCTGCGCTTGGCGTCCAGCACGTTAACGGCTTTCGAAAGCGCTTGGTTCAGCTCACCGCGGTTGACCGGCTTTAATAGATAATCGACGACCTTGGAGCGAATGGCCTGCCTCGTATATTCGAAATCGTCGTATCCGCTAATGACGATCGTCAATAAATCGGGATACTCCCGCTCAATAATCCGAAGCAGCTCCATGCCGTTCAGCTCGGGCATCTTCATGTCGACGATGGCCAGATCGACCTTGTGCTCCGCCAGCATCGCGAGACCCATCTGCCCGTCTGTCGCTTCCAATACCTGATCGATACCCAGGCCCGTCCAATCGCCCAATATACGAATGGCTTCGCGCAGCGGCTCTTCATCATCGATAATCAGAACATTATACATAGCTGCCACTCCCTCGCGGTAACCGCATTTCCATCTCCGTGCCCGTTGGATCGGTTCTAATGCGCAGCTCTGCCTCTTCCCCGTATAGGAGCTGCAAGCGCGTGTTCAAATTGACCAGCCCGATACTCTCGTTCTCGTGATTACGCTCTTCCCAATCTTTCCGGAAAGAGTTAATCACTTCCTGAAGCTTATTTTTCGCGAACCCCGGTCCGTTATCTTGCACGATAATCACGGCATGACTCTGGCTTACATGTGCCGATATGGCAATGGTCACACTGCTCGATACTTTCTCGAGGGCATGCTTAATCGCGTTCTCGACAAGCGTCTGTATGGACAGCTTCGGAATTTCCAACTCCATCAAGGTTTGATCCCAATTATAAGTAACTTGAAGCCGATCGCCGAAACGCGCCTTCTGAAGCGCCATATAGCGTTCGATATGCTTCAGTTCCTCTCTTGCGTATACAATGTCTTTTCCGCTGATGCTGTATCTAAGCGTCATGGCCAGCGCATCGACCATGTCCGCGATATCGTACCGATCGTTCTTCAGCGCTTTGGTGGAAATCGCCTGCAGGGCGTTGTAGAGGAAATGCGGATTAATCTCGGCTTCCAACGCTTTCAGTATCGCGTTCTTCTCCACTAGCTTCATCTTATATCGCTCGTTAATTAAGTCGTTCGTCCTCTTCACCATTTGGTTGAAATGCCGGGACAAATAAGAGATCTCGTCTCGCCCCTTCACCTGTGCTTCCGCATCGAAATCCCCCGCGCTGAAACGGCTCATCTGATGAGACAGCTTCTTCAGAGGCCTTGTGATGGCGTTCGAAGTAAAGGACACAAGAATGACGGACAGGAGCAGAAACAGAAACCCGATCATGAAGCTCAAATTCCGGGTCGTTGTCGCCGCCTCGTAAATTTGCTTATAAGGAATGGGTTTGATGAGCTTCCAGCCGCTCTGCTCTCCTACGTTATAGACTACAAGATACTTCCGGTCTCCTTTGCCCCAAGTTACACGCCCCTTCGGGCTATCCGTTAGCTTATCGATTAGTCCTTCGTCTCTGGCCTGTTGGTAGAAAGAAAGGCTGTCCGTATGGAAAACCTCATTATCCGGGCTAAGGAACATTAGATGTTGCCCTTCGTTAAACGGAATATCCTTCATGATGTCGTCTTTTGTTGACGAATTGATGTAGAAAGAGATGACCGCTTGCGGCTGCCGGGTAACGATGGTCCGCAGCACCCTGTGATAAGCCATGAAGCTTGTCCCGGTGTCGACCGGATATCCCGTCTCGGCTGCGGAAGAACCTATGAACGATTGAAAAACCCGGTTAGAGGGATCGTTTAAAGCCTGCTTGTACCATGACGTCTCAGCGATTATCGGCCCCGCCCCCGTGCGAACCGTGATATTATAATTCTCCTTCGTAATGGAATAATACTTCTGCCGATCGACCAGATAGAGATAGATCGTATCCAAATCCTTGCGGGAAAAATAAAGGCTGCGCAAATAATCCTCCAAATACATCCGGGAGGAGTAATCCTTGTCTTCGTGCATTATGGCGTCGGTTAACTCATCATATCGGATCTGCGGGAGGGACAATTGTTCGATTCCGGCAAGATAATCCTCCAAGTTCTGATTGACCAAGAGAAGATTATTTGTCGTGCTCTCAATGCTATTGTTGACGGACTCCCTCTGCAGCATCTGATAAGAGATGATCGTGAGGGACGCGACGACAAGGATGATGATCGACGTGAACAGCAGAATAAGCTTGTTCACCAGCCTCCGCGAAACACGCTCGTACAGGGACGATGCCGCTTTAGCGACTCGTTTCATAAGGTTTTCCATAGTCCTCCCGGCACATCCTATTCCGTTCACCTTTTTACCCCTAAATGATTTCTTAAATCCATTTTTGCGGCTTAAAGGCTGTTTTATAATACACAGTATAGTCGAAACAAATCCGCCGTGTCATATACTGGCAACCATGCCATCCAATATGGTTCTGTGATATAGGAAGAAGAGAGGTGCTTTCATGTTTAAATCGTTAGGGAGAAAATGGAGCGACAAGCTGGAGTTCGGTATTTTCACCTTACCGGTCCTGATCTGCATTGCCGTTGCCTTCTACATTCCGTTCGCCATGACGATCCGCTACTCCATGACGAAGTGGAACGGGATAGCCAAAGACCCCAAATTCATCGGGCTGGATAACTTCAAACAAATTTTCATGGGTGACGCCAACTTCACCAACGCAGCCTTGTTCACGGTGAAATACGCGATCCTGTACATTATTCTCGTGAACGTGCTGGCTATCGGGCTCGCCGTCATTCTGGATATGAAGCTAAAAAGCTCCACCTGGCTGAGGACGTCTTTCTTTATTCCTTATATCCTTAGTCTCGTTATTGTCGGATTCATATGGAAATTTATATTCATGCAAGGCTTCGAGTCGCTCGGGGAAAGTACGGGGTGGGAAATCTTCAAGCTGAGTTGGCTCGGGGAACCGGGGCTCGCCTTTGTTTCCATCGTAGCTGTGTCGATCTGGCAGTCCATCGGATTCTATATGGTCATCTACATCGCCGGCCTGCAGTCTGTGCCCGAGGATTTGAAGGAAGCGGCGACCGTTGACGGCGCCGGACCTATCCGCAGATTCATGAGCATCACGCTGCCATTACTTGCGCCGTCCATTACGATATCCGTGTTTATGGCTTTGACCAATTCCATTAAGGTATTCGATGTCATCCTTTCCCTTACGGGCGGAGGACCCGGCGGAACAACTTACAGTATCGCCTACGATATTTACAGAGACACCTTCCAGAATAATTTGTACGGATACGGAACGGCCAAAGCGCTCATTCTGTTCGTAGCCGTCTTGCTCGTTACCCTTATCCAACTGACGCTATTCAAGAGAAGGGAGGTTGAGGCATAATGAACAATCGCAGCAAAACGGGGCGTATCGTTCTCGAGGTAGTCATGGTCCTGTTCTCGCTCCTCTTTCTATATCCGCTGTTCTTGGCCATCAATAACTCGCTTAAGAGCTTCGGGGAAGTCATGAGCGATGTCGTCGCCCTTCCTAAGCAGTTGGCCTTCGAGAACTACTCTTACGTGTGGTCGTTCATCGACTACCCGAGACTATTCCTGAACAACACAGTCGTAACTGTCGTAGGGCTTGCCGGCATTATTCTAGTCTCGTCGATCGCCGCCTACAAGCTTTCCAGAACAAAGTCGCGCACCAGCATTATTATTTATTTACTCTGCATTATGCCGATGCTGATCCCGTTCCAGTCCATCATGCTGACCGTGCTTAAGCTGGCCAAAGATATTCATCTAACCAACAGCACTTGGGGACTCGGCGTTCTCTATTGGGGCTTTGGCGCTCCCCTTGCCGTATTTATCTACCATGGTTTCGTGAAGGGGATTCCGAAGGAAATCGACGAAAGCGCAACGATCGATGGCGCTTCGGGTTTCGGCTTGTTCTTCAGAGTCATATTCCCGCTGTTGAAATCCGTTACCGCCACGATCATCATCATAGACGTCATGTGGATCTGGAACGACTTCCTGCTTCCTCTCCTGATGGTCAACGGCTCCGCTTCCACGAAGACGCTGACGCTTGCGGCTTATACGTTCGTTGGACAATATACGTCTGACTGGCAGTACGCGATGACCGCCATGGTGATGGCCGTGCTGCCTTCCATCATCGTGTTCATCCTCCTGCAGAAATTCATTGTTAAAGGCGTCGTCGCCGGCGCGGTGAAGGGCTGATCCATCTAAACTTGCAACAATCCCCTTTCGTCCTAACGGCGGAAGGGGATTGTTTGTTGCTGCGCTATCGGTTAAACCTTGAACTTTCCAATGAGCGATTGTAATTCTTCAGACATCCTAGAGAGCGCGGCAGCGGATACCGTAATCTCGCTCATTGACGCTAATTGTTCTTCAATCGCCGTCGATACTTGCTGCGTTCCCGACGATGTCGTTCCCGCGATATCCGAAATAATGCTGATGGTATGAACCACTTGGTCCGTGCTGGCCGACATTTGCTCTGAAGCCGCCGAAACTTCTTGAATCCGATTTGCCACTTCGTTTACGGATTGCTGAATCCGTTCAAATGATTGTCCAGCTATGTTCACAGCATGGATTCCTTCCGCCACTTCTTGGGTTCCCGCTTCCATTAGTTGAACGGTTTGGATGGTCTCGACTTGAATAGCGGTAATCAGATCCGTAATCTGCTCTGCCGACTTCTTCGATTGTTCAGCCAGCTTACGTATTTCTTTGGCCACGACGGCAAATCCGCTGCCATGCTCCCCCACTCTTGCGGCTTCAATCGCCGCATTTAAGGCCAGCAGGTTGGTCTGCGTCGCAATGCCCGTAATGACTTCCACAATCTGTCCAATTTCCTGCGAACGATCTCCCAATCCTTTTACCGCTTGGGCTAACCCGCCTACCGTAAGGTTAATCGCATTCATCTGATTGACGGTCGTTTGGATCGTTTGATTTCCCTCGGATGCTATTTCCGATGTTTGAATAGCAGCCGATGCGACGCTTTCCGCGTTGGTTGTGATATGATGCACTCCGACGGACAACTCATTAATCGAATGGGTACTTTCTTCCATGCTCCGCGTCTGTTTCTCAGAGCCAATCGCCACTTCTCCCATGGTAAGGGCGATTTGCTCATTGGCGCCTCTGATTTGCTCGGAGCTTGCGGTTAATTCTTCCGCAGAGGCAGCGACATGCTCCGCGCTCATACTGACCTCTCGAATCACGCTGCGAATACTTCTCGCCATTTCGTTGAATGAATGGGCCAGTTCGCCGATTTCGTCCCGGCTTTTTACTCGGATCTCATCCGCGGTCAAATCTCCCGACGCGATACCTTTGGCGGCTTTCGCCATTACGACCATCGGCTTGGAAATCATTCGGGTGAGAAGAAAAGCAATTCCTGCTCCCAGTAATACTGCCAGTATACTCAGAATGCCAATATCTTTTTTCCCGGTTTCATAAAGTTCTATAGAAGTAGTTAGAGCATTGTCTGATTCTCTTCCGATCAATTCAATCTCCTTATCAATAATATCAAGCGACTCGTTAAAGGGCTTTTTCAATTCGGCGGCAATCTCATTGGAGTGGACAACATCATTTTCTTTGCCGGCTTGCAGCAACGTCGGGAGTATGGCTCCCATTGCCTGTTCACTTTCGACAAGACTCTCATACAGATTCCTTTCTTCCTCGCTGTAAATGAGAGATTCATATGTATTTTGGGTATTCTGCAACTCGGTTATAGCGGCATTGATCTTTGATTCGAGCGATTCCTTTTCTTTGGCGTCCGATTCCACGACAAACCTCAATGCGAGACGCTCAATATTGATAACATTCGCTTTAATATCCCCAAGAAGCTTTACACTGGGCATTAAATTCGATTGTATCTCTTTGGCCTTATTTCCCATCGAAGTCATTTTAACTGTAGAAACCCAGCCTATTGCACCCATAAGAACAAGTACAGCAAAAAATCCAAACCGCAACTTTCTTCCAATAGTGAATCTCATTCGTAGCATCTCATCCTATCCTATCTGCTATGTAAAAATCTAACTCATCCATGTTCATTATCTTAGATCAGACTCCTTAAAACTATATGAACTCTATCTGAATCTTTTATTAAAAGTGTGAAACCGCTCCGACAAGGGTAAAGCGGTTTTTAACCGATAACATTCAATCGCTCGCTAGTAGTTATCTTTGAAGCAGCGCAAAGAAGCCCCTTTTTTGCCATAGCGGCATATGGGGCTTCTTTGTCATAACGCATGTACAATTCAATTGATTTCCACGATCCAGCCAAACGGATCTTCCAGCGTTCCTCTCTGCATGCCGGTCATGAATTCGTATAACTTGGCTGCCAGCGGACCCGTCTGACCCCCATTCAGCGTCAGCTTGTCGCCTTGCCAATTCAATTCCCCAATCGGGGAAATGACGGCGGCGGTCCCCGTACCGAACGCTTCCTCTAACTTGCCGCTCCTATAGGCCTCGACCAATTCATCGATAGAGATCGATCGCTCTTCAACGTCTATGTTCCAATGCCTCAATAGACGAATAACCGAATCTCTTGTTACTCCGTCCAAGATGCTTCCGTTTAATGCCGGTGTAACGACCTTGTCTTCCACTTTGAAGAACACGTTCATGCTCCCAACTTCCTCGATGTATTTTCGATGGACGCCGTCTAGCCAGAGAACTTGTGAATACCCTTTGTCGGTCGCTTCTTGTTGCGCTTTCAGTCCTGCCGCGTAATTCCCGCCGGTTTTGGCGTTTCCGACCCCGCCCGCAACGGCTCGGACGTATTCCGCTTCTACATAGATACTAACCGGATTAATCCCTTCCTCATAATAGGAACCGACCGGAGACAGGATAATCATGAAATAGTATTGCTCGGATGGAGATACTCCCAACGTCGCCTGGGCTGCGATAACAAACGGACGTATATAGAGCGAAGTACCATGCTCGTCCGGCACCCAATCCTCATCTACTCTAATCAGCTGGCTTAAAGCTTCCATGACCAGTCCCTCGTCGAGGGAAGGAATGCTAAGACGGGCATTGGATTTATTGAGCCGCTGCAAGTTCTTGTAAGGACGGAACATCAGAATCCGTCCCTCCGGCGTCTTATATGCCTTCATCCCTTCAAACACCGTTTGGCCGTAATGGAATACTTTCGCTGCGGGATCCAACGGGATCGGCTGGTACGGAATGATCCGCGGATGATGCCAGCCCTCTCCCGAATCATAATCCATGATGAACATATGATCGGTAAAATACTTTCCGAAGCCTAGCTGATCGTTTGCTGGCTTTGGTTTCTTAGCCGCGGTGAGCTCCACCTTGATTCTGTGACCCATTCGAACATCTTCTCCTCGCCGTAGTCGGTTATAGTTGAATGATATCAGAGCATAAACGATAATGAAACTTCTTAGCGATTGCGAACGAATGTTAAAATGACTCGAGCAGCTACGCTAATGCTTTTCGTTCAGAAAATTGGCGACGATATAATAAACAAGAAAAAAACCCATGACCGAAGGGCCACGGGCTTGCACTTTAGTTGAGAAATCCGTCGAGTGCGATTGTCGGTTTCATGTTTGCTTGCCAAGCGCCCTTGTTGTAGCCGCCGTTGTATCCCGGAGTTGCTTGCGGCTCCCAATAGAAGACCCCGGCTCCTTTGCCCCCGGATATGTTGCGCACCTTTGTCTTAATATCCACGACGAAGCTTTTGGCTGCGGCAGGTTGGTTGTAATCCATTCCAATCTCCGTAATCATGATCGGCTTGCCATACCGGGAAATCATATCATTCGCATTGCTTATCGTCTGGGTCACCTTCGTCGACCAGTCCGTAGCGGTCGGATAAAGCGACATCCCAATCATATCGAAGGTCGCTCCGTTACTGATCAGGCCGCCGATATTCCAGACAAATACTGAATTATCGTAGCCATTAGCCAAATGGACGATCGTTTTCGTCCCGCTGCTGATCGACTTGACCGCATTGTTGCCGGTGTTGACGAGCCATGCGTAGTTCTTCATGCTGACCGACGCTTTGCCATCGTCCCATAGCATGCCGTTGTTCGTCTCGTTCCCGATTTGGACCCAGTCGGGCGTGACTCCCTTGACCTGCATGGCTGTCATGACTTCGCGCGTGTAATTCCAAACGGCATCCATCAGCTGTTGGAAGGTATAACTGCTCCATGCAGCCGGTTTCGTCTGTTTCCCGGGATCCGCCCATGAATCGCTATAATGCAGAGTGAGCATAACGCTCATGCCAGCGTTCTTGGCACGTAATGCCAAAGCTGCAGCCCGATCCTTATTCAGGTAACCGTTGCCGTAGTCACTGGAAGGATTAACGAACACCCGGATCCGAACGGAGTTGATCTGATAGTCATTTTTCAAGATATCGATAATATCCCGCTGCACGCCGTTCTTGTCCTTCCACTTATAACCCTGGGCTTCCATTGCGGCCACCCAGCTGATGTCCGCCCCCTTGGCGAACGTCGGAGCCGCGGAAACCTTGTCAGGTCGGACCATCTGAACGGCTAGAACGGACATTATCAACGCCGCAACCAGCAATCCTCCGAGCCATTTTTTCAACATCCCTATACCCCCTAACTGAATTGGGGATCCTATAGGCCCCCCTATCAATTGTAAGCGTTTCAAACAGAGGTTTATAGGACATTATTGCAACAATTGTGCCGTTTTAATAATTTTTAGACCTTATCCGATCTAACCATTAACGCGAATATTCCATTCATTCACTTCCTGCGTGATTTGGCTGCCGCCTGATGATTTCCATAAGCGAACGAACTCGTCGAACGCTTCCATTCCTCGCTCACCGTAGATGATTTCATTGAATGTCCGCATTTCGATTTTGTTCAAGTAGTCCTGCTTCAGCTTCATTGTTGGCGTGGCTGGACCCGTGAACCGGTTCATGTAGGAAATTTCGGTCTGCGACAGCAGTAACCGGGCAGCAGTCGGCGTTTCGGCGCCGTACATGTTCCTCACTTCCTTCTCCTGCCTTGTGACCGGTTGCCCGCCGTCCGAAAGCTTTAACATAGCCTTCATCTGAGCGTCGGGGATACGAGCACCGTCTTTCACTAGCCAATATCGGTTGATATTCACTTCGCCGCCCGGAATTTTGTCGAGATATACTGTATTTCCGTTATCGTCCATATCGTAATCGTAGCCTTTGAATACGCCGTTATCGAACACGTCACCCGGCTGAGGGTCCGCGAAATGCTCGAACAAGTAATTCTGGTAGGTGAACAAAGCTTCCGGATGCTCCATGCTGCGGTTAATGAGAGTCACCCCGTTCGCGAAGAACGTGCCGTGCCGTCCGGCTTTCCCGTCAGGTCCAGCCGGAACCGGATAGGGCTTCCACAAGGCGCCGGACGCCGACTTCTTCGTCTCGCCGAGGGGCCAACCGCTCATCCAGTAAGGACCCGGGATGATGCCTGCCGTTCCTGCGACGGCTGGTTCCGAGGTTTTATTCTCATCCCATAGCGCAGCTTCGCCCGGAATATATCCTTTGCTCCTCCACTGCTTCAGCTTCTCCAGCCCTTGCTTCATTGAAGGCTGAATTGATCCCCACTCCAGGCTGCCATCCGTGCCCGTATTCCACTGCTGCGGAATCGTGCCATATGCGCCGAAAATCCACGATGGATCGCCCATCCAAGTATTCATCGTATTTTTGAAGCCGATGCTGAGGGGAATGACCTCATCGCTTGTTAGTCCATCGGGATTGCGGTTTTTGAACGCGTCCATTACGACTTCCAGCTCGTCAAGCGTCTTCGGAGCTTGTAAGCTTAGCTGGTCCAGCCAATCTTGCCTGATCCAGAGCAAATAATCGTGATTGTACGAATAGTCCAGCACCGGAATGCCCATCTTCAGGCTGTCCCGGACATAGGGGTTCCAAACGTTCTGATCGAGCTCCATCGCCCTTTTCCACTTCTCGTTCGCATATTGATCGAACAAAGAACCGACTTCTCGGAATAATCCCGAGTCAATTAAATCCTGCGCAAGCTGGATATCGCCTGTCGTGACGACGTCCGGCATGTTCTTGCTCGAGGACATCGCCAGCCTCAGCTTAGTCGCGAAAGCGTTATTGGTGTCCGTTACAGACCATAGGGATTCGATCTTGATTCCGAACGTATCAAGCGCCCACCTCGTGGCCACGTTGTTCTCGATCGTTTCCCCGTTCTTGAAGGTGAGTGTCGGATCGACCCCCCATACAGTCGTTATCGTAACCGGAGGATCGTATTTTTCTTTATATACGCCCCGATTGCCCTGTGTCGAAACGGACAGATTTTCCACGCTGCTGACCTTGCTTCCGAAACAGCCGGAAACCATAGTAGAGGCGAGCAGCATGAAGACTAGCAGCAGCGTTCTGAAATCGGCTTTCATCCTCTGCCTCCTAATAGTCCCGATATTCATTTGGCGTCATGCCATAAAATTTCCGGAACATTTTGCTAAAATATTGCGGGTTTTGGTACCCTAGTTCACTCGTAATCTCGTATATTTTTTTATTCGTATGCTTCAGCATGTAAAGCGCCTTCTCCATTCGGATTCGGATGAGGTAGTCGCCTAGGCCTTCCCCTGTTTCGCTTTTATAAATTTTGGACAAATATACCGGATGAAGAAAAACCTTGTCCGCTATCGTTCTCACGGACTGTTCGTGGCCTTCGTCCCTTGACACGATTTCCTGCACCTGACCGATTATTCGGCTTTTCGTAAAGCTTTCGCTCTCCGCAAGCTGCAGCTCCAGCTTGCCCAGCATGCCTAAAGCCCATTTCCGAAGCTTATCCAGAGAATGAAGCGCGCTTCGGTCGAGGATCAACTCTAAACCCGATGGATCGATCTCATGAATCATCAATCCTTGCTTGTGAACGACGTACAGGAAAGCATTCGTGATGGACAGGAACGATTCATACAGATGCTCGCGAGTGACCGGTGTCCCTTCCATGAAGTCGAACACTTCGTCGATCTTCTGACCGGCCGCCTCCCACTGCTTGGACTCCAGCAAATGAATGAGAGTTGGAGGCTTATATAGCGTATCGATCGATTTGACGAACATTCCGCTGCCGGACACGTCCTCCTGAAAGATGTTCGTCGAAGCGAGGGACTGGCCGTGACGATAGAGCGCGCTGAGTGTACCGCTATAGGCTGCGGACAGCTCCGCCGGGAAAATAAACCGAGAGGAAATGACGGTTGTCATCTCGCCCTTCAAGTATTCGGTTACCTTCAAGCGGAAGCTTTCCGCGAGCGTTTCAAGCTGCGCTCGATGAGCCTTCTCGCTTCCGAAGCCCGCAGCCTTCGCTTCTTTCCCTACCGCTGCCACAATGACGAGACAGTCGTGCGGCCCTTTGCTGTGCCACACCCTGTAAAGGGGAGACAGTACCTCATCCGCGATATTCCCGACGGCATATTCGATAAGCGACAGCGAGCCGGAGTCGTATCCCATGAAAGGTTCACCGAGCTGTACGAGCATCAGGAATGTAAGATCGTCGCTGAGCAGCGGAATTTCGTATTGCTCTAATTTATCTTCCAGCATGCCGCGAGACAGCTGTCGTCCGAGCAGTAGATCCCGCAAGAGCATCTCTTGCAGAACCGTTTTATCCGACTTCATGTTATACAGAAGCTGGTGATGGCGATCGGTTTCAGTCCATTCATCCCTCAACGATTCAATGGCGTTCGAGAGAGTGACCATGAATTCATCATCATTAACGGGCTTTAATAGGTAGTCGAACACCTGCATCCGGATCGCCCGCTTCGCATACTCGAAGTCGGAATGTCCGGTAAGCAAGACGCATCGGATATTCGGCCAATTCCGAGTCACCGTCCGGATAAGCTCCAATCCATCCATCTCCGGCATCCGGATGTCCGTCACGATAATATCGATCGTCTGCTCCTCTAGAATGACAAGCGCGGCGGCGGCTGAATCCGCGCAATAAACGCGATGGACGTCGAGGCTCCCCCATGGGATTGTCATACGCAAGCTTTCCGTCACATAGGATTCATCGTCCACTAGCAACACTTCGATCATGCGCTTACCCCCGTGTCGGCCGCGACTCGGGATTGCCATTGCAGTACGACGCCTAATCCGCCCATCGGAGAGCAGATAAACGATAATCCTGCATCGTCCCCGAAGCGAAGCTTGAGCCGCTGATTGACGTTCCAGAGCCCGCAACCCGTCTTGTCGTCCATCGGCATAGCAAGCTGTTGTTTCAATGCAGCCAATGCCTTCTCCTCCATCCCATTTCCATTATCCTCAACGATAATCCGTATAAACCCTTCTTCCTCCACAGCCGTAATTCGGACTAGCCCTACCCCGGCCTTTTCCTCGATGCCATGCAAAATAGCATTTTCCACGATCGGTTGAATAAGCAGCGGTGGAATTTCCAAATTGCGCAGCCAAGGCGGCGTTTCGATCTCAACTTGCAGGCGGCTCATCCGCATCTTCTGAATTTCTAAATAAGTAGATACGAAAGACAGCTCTTCGGAAAGCGAGACGAAATCCCGCTCTTGCCGCATCGTATAACGATAATAAGCCGACATACTTTGAGACATCGTTACGACGGCCTTTACATTGTTCAGCTTCGCCATGCTTGATATGAAGGAGAAGCAGTTGTAGAAAAAATGAGGATTGATCTGCGATTGAAGCTGCTTCAGGCGCGCTTCCCGCACATGGATTTTTTCCAGGTACACCTTCTGGAACAGCTCCTGTATTTGCGCGACCATCGAGTTGAACCGCATGAACACATAGCCGAATTCGCCCTTGCCCTTGGGGACAAGCCGGATGGAATAATCTTCGTATTTTAATTTCTGGAAGCTGCCAACCAACTGCCTCATCGGTACTTGAACCTGTGCGTACAGCACGTAGGCCATCATGCAGCTCATCAATAGCAAGGAACCGACCGAGACATAGAACAGGCGATTCGATTTCACGATCGGTGCAATAACTTCGGACAAAGGAATATAGTCGATCAGCCACCAGTCGGTTGTCCGGGACGGTTGCATATTGACCAGATACTGTCCGCCGTCAAGCTCGACCTTTCTATTGCCGCCTCCCATTAGACTGCCCGATTCCAGCTTGCGCACCAGCTCCTGAGCAACCTGCCGGTTCGCGGAGCTGTTGTAAATGACGCCGATGTCTTTGTTGTAATAAAATGGATCGCGGCGCCCGTCGCTCTTGAACTTGTTCAGCATGTCCACCATATTGGCGCTGTCGAATTGAACCTCGATGACCAGGGACGCTTCCTCCGGGCGGTCGAAAGAAGTGAACGGCGATACTGTGAAAAGCGAGAACGAATACCGCTCCTCACCGGACACGGTTTCTTTCCGCGCCTGCCAGCCTTGCTTCATCCGCTTTTTCAGCTCAGCCTCGTCGTAGCTCTTAACATCGTTGTCCGTTATTACTCGTTTCAGGCTTGGGGAATAAATATACAGCGAGCTTTTCCAATTGACCGAGCTTTCCTGAATGCTCAGCTTTTGCTGAATCCGCTTAACCAGCTCGATTAAGTCCAGGTTCAGATAAGATCCCGGATTATCGAAAGTATCCTTTAGATCGGAAATGTCCGGATCGTGGACAAGAAGATTCGGCCATAGCGTAATGGACTCGATGTTCGAATCGACCTGGCTCTGGAAAAATTCAAGGCGGTTTGCATTCGATTTATCCAGCTCGCTCCGCAGAACGTCCGTGCTTGTCCGATAGGAATAGAAGTAGAGTCCCACGATCGGAACGAGCATGAGGACCAATAGCAGAACGATCTTCGTAAACAGGTTGATTCTCGGCATCCGGTCATCCATCCTTGCCCGATTCGTTTAGAAAGACGGCGACAAGACGAGGCTGCCCGCATAACGGACAGCCTCTTGCGCTTATCTACTATTGTAAGCGATCTCACCCTGAATGGTAAGGTTATTTCGACAACAGGTTCCAGATAATCTGGGCGGCTTCGGCCCTCGTGACGTCTGCTTTCGGAACAAAACGCTCTGTATTTCGTCCCCGCATCAATTCGAGAGAGGACGCACTTTGAACATAAGGCATCGCCCATGCGGAGGTTTGATTCCAATCCGCGAATGAGACGGAGGCGCTTTTGTTTTCTACGGTTTCTTTACCGTCGTTCAAGACCGAGAGCGCCTTTACCGCCATCTTCGCCATTTCCTCGCGGGTAACTCGGCCGTTCGGGTCGAAGCGGTCCGACCCTTTGCCTTGAACAATTCCGGCTTCGTAAGCGGCCGCGACTGCCCCGGCATACCATGCATCTTCTGGTACATCGGCGAAAGCTGCCCGTGCTGAAGGCTTCAGCTTCAACGCTTTAGCGAGCATGGCCACGAACTCGGCGCGCGTCACCTTGCGATCCGGCTCGAATGCGTTCTTGTCCGTTCCGGAAACGAGCAGCCTCGCTGCCAATTGGTCGATCGCATGGCTGGCCCAGCTAGAAGCAGGAACATCCGAGAATGATTTCTTAACCTCCAGCAGCGCGTATTGGCTGAAATGACTAACCGCTGCGGTTATGAATTCGCCTTCCTGTGTGCCTCCAATGTATTCGAATGTACCATCGTCCGCAATATAGAATATACCGACTGGTCCAGAACCGGAGCTGCCTCCGTTCTTGATCCGGATCGTTATCGGCTCATCGAATTGAGTTAAACGAACCGCGTTCCCTCCGCTCGTATTCATGGACAATCCGAAGTCATACATCACGCCGATAACCCGGATATCTGCATTCGCCGTGCTTTCGATCCGTGATACGAGCTTGCTAGCATCGCCATCGGTAAGCGGTTTAATCGTCAATGAAATGGAGCTGCCACTTTCTCCAGTGGCAAGCCCTTTCGCCAATTGTCGGAGAAGAGAAGCCGGTATTTCCAACTCCAACGGTCCCACATTCAATTCTAGCGGTATTCCTCCAAGGAGCTCTGCCGCATTCGCAGGAAGCTTCACTTCGGTTGCGTCCGCTGGAACGTTTAAGACCGCTTTACCGCTTCCGTTGGCGATCAACTTGTCGGGCGTCATTTCCACGACTGTTGGTTGTTCGTTCTCCGTGTCCGTTGTCGTGGTCGAGGATGCCGGTTCGGTCGCCGTCTTGACGGTGACCGATGGGCCGGTTGACGTCCAGATGGCCCCGTCGAAGCTGGTTTCCACTTTGAAGGTGTACGTTTCGTTCGGCAACAAACTAGAGACGGAATACTCGGTTCCCGTTACCGTGGCGAGAAGCTTGCCGTTTTTGTATATCTTGTAGCCCGTCACAGGGTCCGCGCCGGAAAGTCCCGACCAAGCCAGCTTTAGGCTTCTCGCGTTGATATCGGATGCTGCCAACGACTTGGATTCCTGCCATTGCGGTACTTGAACCTGCTTGAAGAATTCAAAGCTGTCAATCCAGCCCCATATGCCATCCGAAGTCGCGGGAGCATCAACGGTCAATCCGATAGTCGCTTGTCCGTTTGTCACTTCGATGCTGCCGAGCGTACCGTCGTTCCATTGCTGCCAGCCCGTGTTCACGATGTTAGCGCTCGTAAGATCAACGCCGCCATATCCTTCAGCGAACAGATGAATCGAGTTGTCCCCGCCGCCTCCAGACACCCGCGCTTTGAGCACGTAAGTACCGTTCGTTAGGCCGGTCAGCGTCTGGGACAAGGTGAAATTGAAAGCGGATTGGCTCCAATAATTGACCGCACGGGTGCCGGCGTAGGCGTTCCCGGAATCCGTCTTGAAGCTGGCCACGCCTTGTGAACCGGTGATACTCCAGCTAGCGGAGGAGTCACTCGTTTCGAAGCCTGGATTGTTCGCTAAATTCCGGTAGGACGTGACCGTAACGATTATCTTAACTGTCTTGCCGGTGCTGCCCACCTTGCCGGTCAGCTCGAACGTGCCGATTCGGCTAAGGTCGTCCTGCTCGATCGTTCCCCATTCGATGGGTACCTGTACGATGCTGCCTTCGTTATAGAGCACATCTGCCATATCTGGCAGAAGCTCTGCGGCGTGGACTGCCGTTTCATTAACAGGGACGGTAATCCCTTCGGGATCTTTCACCATCAGCGGGGCAATGTTCGGCAGATCGCCGGGCTCAAAGTTGAAAACATCCAGGGAAGACAGAGCATTTCCGTTAAAATCGAACATCGCCTGATTGTTCCAACCGCTGCCTTCTCCGCTTTTCCAACCCGCCTGGTAATGGCCTTCTGCATCCTTCGGAACCGGTATCCAGGCGGGCTCCCAATAGAAGACGCCGACGCCTTTGCCGTTCGGTACGCTCGCCACCGTATTCATGACAGTCTGGAGCAACTGAGCCTGCCCTTCCACCGTCGCCGGGAATCCGGCTTCGTCCGCTTCGTTCTGCGTAAAGCTGTCTGCATAGCCATCCCCGTCTCCCAGCATATGACCGTATGAAGTTTCCGCTACGATGACTTCTTTGCCGTAACGCGACGCCATGTCGTTCAGGTTGTTCTTAAGATTATTGAAAGGACCATGCCAATAGGCGTAATATGACATCCCGATCACATCGTAATCGACGTTCCTATCCTGCATCGCATCGAAGAAGTTTCGGAATACATCATTTTTACCGCCTTCAGCCAGATGAAGCATGATTTTGACCTCATGCCCTGCGGGCGTCGTGTCTCGAACGGCTAGAATTCCATTCTTCAATAACGCCGTCAGCTTGTCGTAATTGCTTGTCGCACCGTCAGGCAGCAGCATGCCTGGGTTAATCTCATTACCGATCTGAACCATGTCCGGGTAAGCATTCTCGTCCTTCAACTCACCCATAACACCTGAAGTATAGTCGTATACCACCTGTTCTAACTGGTCAAAGCTCAAGTCTTTCCAAGCTTCCGGCTTTACTTGTTTGCCTGGATCCGCCCAGAAATCCGAATAGTGGAAATCGAGAAGCAGCTTCATTCCCTTCGCTTTGACTCGCTTAGCCAAGGCGATGACATGCTCCTTATCGTTATACCCGTCGGCTTCCACTGGATTGTTCCATATCCGCAGCCGAATGTAGTTGACTCCGTGGTTTTGCAGGATATCGAGCAGATCCTTCTCTACGCCATTATCGTAATATTTGCCTCCGGCATCCTCGATCGCCTGCAGGGTGGAAATGTCGGCTCCTTTAATAAAGCCTTCTGCCGGAATGACCGGAGTAGTCACGGTTGCCGTCGGTCCGCCTGAGCTCCACAGCAGGTCGGCATCACCGGCTTCGACCCGATAAGCGTAGGTCGTATTCGGCGAGAGATCCGTGATTTGGTAAGTGGTTCCCGTCACGGTCATCTTCTTGACGCCGTTCTCGAAAATCCGATAGCGTGTGATATCGACGTCATCGGACGCTCCTGACCAAGTCAGCACAAGCCCTTTAGACGTGAGAGAGGAAACGGTCAACGATTTACCTTCTGCCCATGTCGGTGCCGTGGCTGTAGATGCAGCTGTTGTCGCTGTTGTAGTTGGACCTCCGTCGCTCCATTGGTTCGCGGAGTTTCCAGCCTCTACTTTGAAGGAATATTCTGTCGCCGGGTTCAGGTCGGCCACATCATAACTCGTGCCGGACGTTGTGTCGAGCAGTACGTCGTCCTGATACACCCGATAACCCGTCACGATGGACGGATCGCTAACCCCGGACCAATCCAGCTTCAAGTAAGTCGCCGCGATTACCGATGCCGTTAGGGATTTGCTCGCTTCCCAGGTCGGAGTATGATCGACTTTATAGAACTCGACGTCGTCGAAGAAGCCCCATTTTCCTCCTAGTGAATCAACATCGAATCCGATCGTCGCCTGCCCGTTAGTTACGTTAATGTGTTCAATCGTATAGGAAGTAATCGTCCCCCAGCCGCTATTGTTGATAGCAGCGGTCTGCTGGACGCCGCCGTAGTTATCGGCAAACAATTTCAGCGGATTGTTCCCGGAATCCCCGGAAGACCAAGCCTTCAACGCATATTCACCGTTCTCCAAGCCGATGATCGTTTGCGTTAACTTGAATGCATAACTGCTGCTAGCCCAGTGGCTCGCAGAACCCGATCCAGTATGGACGTTGTTATTGCCGCTTCCGATCGTGACGACTCCGTCTGTCCCCTCGTAAGTCCACCCTGTTAAACCCGTTTCGAATCCGGGATTCGTAACCAAATTGACCGTCGCGGCCTCCCGATCTTTCCCCGGAATAACCAATACAGACAATATCGCAGACACAACCATCAATGCGGCGATGAAAGCGGATACCCATTTTTTATGCGTGCGTTGCATATGCATTTACCTCCCATTTCGTCCCTCTGTTTAACTCGTACAAGTTAATTATAGGAGAGGGAGGTTGGCTATCGTATGGCACGAATTGAACATATCTGCACCTTTGCAAAGCAAATAGGCATCGCAGGCGTTGAAGCCTGCGATGCCTTAAGCAATTAGTTTCGATGTGTTCTACAGCTCGGGAACGGGACAAAAACCGGGATTGCGCTCGCGGAGTACCTTTGTATAAGGGCGATCAAGCTTTGCAAGCTCCGTAAAATAGCTGCCGATCACATGATTAGCAGACACGGAGCCATTATGGAAAGGAACGGGAACCCCCTCTTGAACATGCATATAGTGATAGGTTTTCTCTCTCTTGGGAGCTTGTATACGTGCGGCGGCAGATGAGGGACGACGTCATAGCGATTATGGATCCGGAAGCTTTGATCGACATTGTCCGCAAAAGCTTTGGCGAACGTCGAATCGCCAACTCGAGGCGAACCGTAGGTATACACGCTGGGGAGGCCGAAAGCGGAATTACCCGCCACATCGATGGCGCACAAAGCGGCAAGCGCTCCGCCAAGGCTGTGTCCTGTAATCATCAAGCTTTTGTTCGCTGGAAGCTTACCTAAAGCGATTAATATTTGCCCTCGAGCTGAATAATAGATATCCGATATCCCCTGGTGGCTATAACCCGCGCCCTGCACGCATTTATACTTCCCCTGTCTTGCAATGGCATCGGATATCCAGTCCGTGGTTGAGCTAGTTCCGCGGAAGGCAACAATGATCCGATCCTCTGATTGCGCAATAAATCCAAACCGCTCCGATTGACCGGTAATGGATTTGGCATTGAAGGTCTGAGCAACCTCATAATATTCAGGAGTGACGAAGTGTCCGTCCGGATGGCTATATTGCGAATAAGTTTGGCTGCAGATGGCAGCGAGAAAGATGGCTGTCCGTTTATCGAAGCTATTCCTCTGCAATCGCCCCAACTCCTCTCCTGCGGATTCCGTCCCAAATCCGGAAACTATTGAGGATTTCGGATAATATGATCTGCCGTTCGTATGGCAAGAGCAACAGTGGTCAGAGTAGGATTTTCGGCTCCAATAGAAGGCAGGATACTGTTGTCGGCTACATATAGACCGGAAACTCCGCGAATCTGGCCGTATTGATCTGCCGCTGAGGTTAATGGGTCATCCCCAATACGGCATGTTCCCGAATCATGATGTAAATCTCCACGCGGCATCAGGCAAATTGCAGGCCTTCCGTCTCTGGAAATCAATCTTATCCCAGTAGACAAGGCTATCTGCTTTATGCCTTTTTCCATCTTGCGGATGACGGCTTGATCCTCTTCGTTAAAGGAAAAATGAACCTGTATTTCCGGCACGCCATATTCATCTAATTGATTGGGATTCAGGGTAATCCTGTTTTCATGTCGCGATTCAACCTTGCCGTAACAGAAAAAAGTAGCCCCTACTTCCGCTGTGAACGGTTTTACTTCGTATGTCTGGTACCAGTAAAAATCACCGGGACCGGCCATAAGAACCTGATAGGGCTTCTCCGGCATCTGAGTTATCATAATTCCAAGCGTCCCCAGAGTTGCCGGAAACTCGCTTCGGCTCATCGTTCCTGTTCCGATCATAAAAGAATGGTTTGTCAGGTAATGCCCGAGCGCCCTGCTTTTAATCCCAGAGTGAAGCAACAAGCGCGGAGTTTCAAAAGTGCTCGCAGACAACACAACCGTTTTGGCTTTAAGGATATACGTATTTTTATCCCGAGACATGACCTTAACACCGGTTGCTTTTCCTTGATCATAAAGGATTTGAATGGCACGGGCGTTTACAGCCACATCGAATGGGGTCGTCATATTCAAAGCTTTGGAAAAAAAGGAAATGGAACTATAGAAAACGTCGGAATGAACGCGTCCATAACTGTGAGGTGTCAGATCAGCAGCCATAATTATTTTTGCCGCTGTTGCATAGCCTTTGGACCACAGCCGGTTCAATAACATTTCCGTATACGAGGAATCTGTAGTAAATTCCCCCGCTACATTCATGGTTTGCTCAGCAATTTGATAGTAGGTTTCCAGCTCATCGATGGGTATGGGCCATTTCATTAAATCCGACAAATGCATACGCATAGTAAACGTATACCAAAATAATGTTCTCCCCCCTAGCGCAAAAAGTTGCCTTGCACCCGGATACTCTTGAGCGGAACCTGGTAAAGGCCGGGAAACGTAATTAAAATACTTCGTAAGACGCTCGCCGTTCATTGTCGGAATATTGCGGCCATGCGACTGAAAAATCAGATCTCCTCTTTCAATGATCCCGATCCGCTTCCCCTGATTCTGCCACTGTTCACACAATCTCCAAAGAACAGCTCCGCCACCGGCACCGGTGCCGACGATAAGGACATCATAGTCGATTTTAGCCATATCTTCCAATGAAGAGAGGGGAATCCAATTATTTATGTAATCAATCGGCACGGTACAAGTTGGGATTTCGTCAACATCCCTCTTGGTAAAATCACTTAAGGAAAGAAGATAGACTGGTTTGCCAGCGATGATATCATCCGGGCTTTCAATGCATGGATTGAGAGCGATGAGCTCCTCTAATTGCAGATTGTTTTTATCCGCGATGGTTCTGAGAGTATCTTTATCATGAGCGACCCATACTTTCATCCTGTCACACCCTAACGAATAATCGTTAGATAATTATAATCACAGCATCGGATGCTTATGCCCCCCGTAAATGCGTAAACTAAGGGGCATTACGAAAATCGACATCCATAGCGACTTCGGGATCGTATGATTTACGAATCAAGCAAGCTTTTATGTATCCAAATAGCGGCTTGGCTGCCTTCACCCATGGCGATCGTCACCATCTCCGAGTGTTGCGCCGTTACATCGCCGGCTGCCCATACATGGTCGTCACTCGTTATTTTAGTTCGCGGATCGACGATGATATGCTTGTTTGCCATCAACTCGATACCCAACTGATCGGCGATGGCGGAGCGTACTTCATTGCCTCCGAAAGCTACAAAACACCGCTCGCAGGAGACCTTCGTTCCATCCTCCAGGACAACGCCGTTGAACTGGCGTTGCTCCGCAAGGACGGAGCGGATCGGCTGCTCGATATAGACTATCCCTTTATCTGCGAGGCGTCTGTGAACCTTTTCTTCCAGAGCGGTCAGCTCATGGTTGACATAAACGATATCCGCCGTCCAATACGAGAGGGTCAGAGCCATCTCCGCTCCGGCGTTGCCGGCCCCCATCACCAGCGTCCGTCTATCCGTCACCTCATAACCGTCGCAGTCCGGACAAATGTAGGCGCTTATTCCCATGCAAGGAATAAGCTCGGGAAAATCCGGCAGCCGATCCTTTACTCCCGTTGCCAACAGCAGTCTTTTGCCCCGGATCCTCTGTTCATCGGCAGTGGTCAACACAAACCCTTCCGGTTCTCTTGCCGCATTCGCTACCGTTGCCCGCAGAAAGCGGACACCCACTCGCTCTGCCTGTTTTTGACCCGCAGCGCGCAGGTCGGATCCGCTGACGCCGTTCGGCCAGCCGATAAGGTTATGGTAACTTCGACACAAATTGGACCGCCCTTCGGCGGCATCGACAACGGCAACCTTATGATGATATCTTCCCAACTGAATCGCGGCCTGCAACCCGGCGAAGCCGCCGCCGACGATAACACAGTCATATTGCACAAAACATCCTCCAGGAGTTTATTTACCGATAAATTGTTGCGTCCAATAGGCTTGGCCGTTCTTCAGTACATAGCCGATTCCCAGATGGGTATAGGAACCGTTCATAATGTTCGCCCGATGCCCGGGCGAGTTCATCCAAGCATTCACGACCTCCTGCGGGGTAGGTTGGCCTTTGGCGATATTCTCGCCCGCGGATTTATATTGAACCCCGAAATTCCGCATCATGGCGAAGGGGTCTCCATAGGTGGGGGATTCATGAGAAAAGTAGTTGTGCGCGGCCATATCCTCGGACTTTGCTCTTGCGGACCGGTTCAGGTTGGAATCGCTCCCGGCGCAGGGAGACAGCCCCGCTTTCTGCCTTTCTTGATTAGTCAACTTCAACACTTGCGCCTCATAGCCTGTCAGGCTCTCATTGGCCGGAATCGTAACCGTCTGATCCTGCTCGATCGGATCATCCAACGCCTCCTGAGGAACTTTCACATCCTTATTCGGTTCGATATCGGCATTTATTTTGGTTGCGACGTCTGGGTTCAAGCGTAGAAATTCATCTATATTCACATGATAATGTTCGGCGATATCCCATACGGATTCATTTTTCTGAACGACATGCTGGTTAACAGGAAGGTTCGTGTCGATGGAGCTGACCTGCAATTGCGTCTTCATTCGATCAGACTGGTTACCGCACGCCACCAGCAATGCCAAGCCCGATATCATAGCCCAACGTTTCATGTTTATTCCTCCTTTTCGCGTACCCCACTAATTTCCCCTTCTTCTTGTAAAAAATCCAAGCGATACGCAATAAAGCCCCCTGCGACAGGGGGCTTTGGCTTTGCTGTTTAACTATGCCGAACAATGACCTCCGTATGATCTATAGAACCAAGTTCAGCCGTTAGGTATCTGATCTCGCTTCATGAACTTTCAACAGCTTTCCTTTGACAGTCGTATTCTTCATGACTTCAATGACATGCGGACCTTTGCCATTCAGGATATCAATATACGTCACGTTATCCTGAATCGTAATAATCCCGATATCCTCCGCCGTCATGCCTTCTATTCGGGCCAGCGTACCTACGAAATCCACCGGCCTGAGCTTCTTTTTCTTGCCTCCGTTGAAATACAGCCTCATGATTCCTTTATTCAATTGCTCGTTCTTATCTTTCTTGATCGTCGGCTGAACGCTCAGCTTCTTCTCGAAGGCGGCTTGCCTAAGGGACACTTCTTCCTTGGAGGGCATTTTCCGTTTGCGGATTTCAAACCCGATGTACCCTTCAATGTTCGCTAAGAACTTGTCCTCGTTCGGTGTAGCGAAGCTGATCGCTTTCCCTGCTTTACCCGCTCGGCCCGTTCTTCCTGTCCGGTGCACGTAGCTTTCCGCATCCTGGGGAAGATCATAGTTGATGACATGCGTGATATTATCGACATCGATTCCTCTCGCAGCCACATCCGTCGCGACCAAATAACGGAATTCCCCTCTTCTGAACTCGTTCATCACCTTAAACCGATCTTCTTGCTCCATGCCTCCATGGATTTTGCCGCATCTGAAGCCAAGCTGATCCAACTGGTTATAGACGTTATCTACTTGCTCTTTGGTTCGTCCGAAAATAATGCAGCTATCCGGAATCTCAACGACGATAATATCATGAAGCAAATCGGGTTTATCGCCGTCTTTCACCGTGATCAACGAGTGTTCGATAAGAGATGTCGTTGCTCCAGCCGCAGCGGCAACCTCGATATCGATTGGGTTTCTCATGATCTTATGACATAGCTTTTCTACGTCTTTTGGCAGCGTCGCGGAGAATAGGAGGGTCACCCTGTTCTGGGGAAGCTTCCGAATGATCTTCTCCACTTGTTCGATAAATCCCATATTAAGCATCTCGTCGGCTTCATCGATGACTAGGTATCCGATGCCCTCCAGATCGAGCGTACCTCTTTCAATGTGATCCATCACGCGTCCCGGAGTACCGACAATGACGTGGGTTTTCTGCTTTAATTGCGCGGTTTGCTTCGCAAATGACTCTTTTCCATAGAGAGACGTTGCTTTAATCCGTTTGAATCTCCCGATATTCGTAATGTCTTCATTCACTTGAACCGCAAGCTCCCGAGTCGGCGTTAATATTAACGCTTGCGGCTTGTTCTCTTCCCACTTGACCAGCTCGCAGACCGGAATTCCAAACGCAGCCGTCTTGCCGCTCCCCGTACGGGATTTCACGGTAAGATCCTTCTTCGCAAGCACGATCGGTATCACTTTATCCTGTACGTCCGTCGGCTCCTTATAGCCCAGGCTGTCTAATGCCCTAACGATTTCTTCGCTTAAGTTATAGTCATTAAAGCTTTTCCCGCTCATTAAGGTACTCCTTCTACTGTGTAAATTACCCGGTCGATGAATTTAGCACGGCTCTTGAATTTAAGTGTACTATATCATTTCCTTGCGCGCTCCAACAAACTCTCCATATACATATCTAACCGCTCGACCATCATCCGGTCGGTTAATCCCGTCACGCCGAGGGCCGTCCAACCCGCATATACGGTGGGCGGTCCGAACAGAACTTCGATCAACGACAAGATGTCCCAATAAGGGGAATAGCTGAATAGGGTGCCGGCATGGATCAGATAGGCGGAAAGAAAAGCATCGGCGGTCGGAACGTCGAATAACATGGCTAGATTCAACCGGCAATGACCGATATCGATTCCGGCAGGCCCCCGGCAAGCATTCACCCAATCGACGATGCCGCTGACTGTAGTCCCGTTCCACAGAACGTTCGCCGGGTGGTAATCGCGGTGGATAAAGCATGGCTTGTAATCAGGACGCGGTCCTCTGACGATATCTATCACCCTGCTCCACGAATCAGGCAAGCTTGACCAAGAGGGGGGTTCCAAAGCGTCGATGTCATTATATGTAAAGTAGCTCCATGGAAAACCTTCGGCCCCTGTCTCATGAATTCGCGCCAACGTTTTCGCTAACCCGTCTAACCATTCGTCTTTATCAAGCGGGCTTAAGACAACCGATCCTTCCAGTCTCGTCATGAGAACCGTGGGTACGCCGCAATTGTCTCCGGTTCCATCATATGCGATTATCTCCGGCTTCGTTGGGCCGTGCTTGCATGCCCAACGAAGGCTCTCCGCTTCGTGCAGCGCTAGGTCAGGTTCTTGTTGCAGCCATTGCGTGTTATCGAACTGGCGCACGACAAAACCCTTCACATCTTCACCGATCCTTAGAGTAACGCTATGCACGACGGATGAAATCCCGCCATGCTGCCGACGAACCGCTTCAACGCTCGCTTGAGGGTCGACGGAATCGACCACCCACTTAAGCACTCGATCCGGGAGATCATGTATAGTATTCATGCCGGTCAGCCCCCTTATGCGAAATTATCTACTATTTGGAGAGATGATGTTGTTATGTATTTACTTCTTATTATACTGGAAAATCGGTTACTGCTTACGTCTCTCCAAAATTAACTCATGTTGTAGATTAACTGAAGGGTAAAAGTACTGCCATATACGCACTACGGTATTTGGACCACTATAGCGGTAAAAAGTACGGCTACAGCACACTTTCACGGCTTACGGACCACTGTAGCGGTAAAAAGTACGGCTACAGTACACTTTAATAGTGTACGGACCACTGTAGCGGTAGAAAGTACGGCTACAGCACACTTTAACAGTGTACGGACCACTATAGCGGTAAAAAGTACAGCTACAGCAATTTTTACGGCACTCGGATAACTGTAGCGGAAATGTCAGTTGCACCCCCCCTACCTATTCCAACCAAGAGTAACGAAAAAGGGCCACTGTCTCAGAAATTTATACTTTCTGGTATTACGAAAAAAGTCTCCCACGATTAGGGAGACCGAAGCAGTACGTTAAATCCATTTATTCAGAACATTAATTATCCATCATGATCCTTCACGTCCCCAGATGAATCCAAGCCTGCTTCATATCCGCGATTAAATCCTGCGGATTTTCCAACCCGACATACAGCCGTACAACGGACGCGGTCCGTTCCCCTGGGTCGTTCCCGTCGATCCCGTCGATCCCATCATTCCCACCGTTCCCGTCGTTCCCGATGCGGTTAACCGTCACCAGGCTTTCGAATCCGCCCCAGCTAACGCCGATCTTGAAATACTGCAGCCGGTTTGCCCATTCCTTCAATATCTTCGTCTCTACATAAGAGATAAACGAAAACAAACTGCTGAATCCCGACATCTGACGTACAGCGAGCTGGTGTTGGGGATGGGATGTCAGTCCCGGATGGTTCACCCGGCATACGAAACCCTGTTTACCGACAAACTCGGCCACCTTCAGCCCGCTCTCTTCGTGTCTTTGCATGCGAAGCGGGAGCGTCCGCAACCCCTTGGAAACAAGCGCCGCGGTCTGCGGGGTCATGATCCCGCCGAGAAGCATATATTCCGTATACCCGATCCGCTCCATCCGTTCCTTCGACCCCAGTACAACCCCGCCGATACAATCGCTGTGCCCCCCAATATATTTGGTTATCGAATGTACTACCAGGTCAATGCCAAATGTAAGCGGGTTCTGAAAGCACGGGGTTGCCCAAGTATTATCGATGATAGTCAAAGCTTCGATACTTCTGGCAAGCTCCGCGCAGAGCCTGAGATCCTGCAATTCGAAGAATGAGGTCGTCGGGCTTTCCAGATAGAGCAGCTTCGTATTCGGACGGACCGCGCCGTGCCATTGTTCGATCGAGCTCCCGTCGATATACGTGGTTTCCACGCCGAACCGGCTCAAGTAAGAACCGAGGAATTCCCTCGTCGGACCATATGCCTGATGAACGCAAACAATATGGTCCCCTTGCCCGACAACGGACAATATTGCCGCTGTAATAGCTGCCATTCCCGAAGCGAAGCATTTGGCCGATTCGGCTTCTTCCAGGTCTGCAAGCTTCTGTTCCAAATATTGCACGGTAGGGTTATTTCCGCGAGAATAAACGTGATGATCCAATAGTTTATCCGCCGCCTGATCGAATTCAGCGTAGCTATCGAACGCGAACAGGCTGTTCTGATAGATCGGAACATGAATGGCGCCGTGATGCCTGTTATCAACCGGATCATAAGCCGTTCTCGTAAATTGTTTTTCACGTTTCTCTCTCTTCAGGTCTGCATTGTTATTGATCACCTTGATCACCCTTTTTCCGCTCCTTGCGTTAATCCTTCTACGATGAATCTTTGGGCAAAAGCGAATAAAAGAATCGTCGGTATGATCGATAAGACCGCTCCGGCCGACATGGCTCCCCAATCCACGTCAAACTTAAGAATGAAAGAGTTCATCGCCACCGGCAGCGTCTTAAGCGAATCATTGTCGATAAACATGACGGCCAGGAACAATTCATTCCAGTTCTGCACGAATGCGAAAATAAAGGTGGAAGCGATCCCCGGAAGCATGACAGGAATGATAATTCGTGCCAATGCGGACCACCTGGAGCATCCGTCGATCATCGCCGCCTCCTCCAGACTGGCAGGAATCCGCTGAAAAAAACCTCGAAGCATGATCGTGGAAAAGGGAATGAGTATGACCGTATACATAAGCACCAAAGATAATCGGTTGTTAATCAGATTCATGCTGCTCATCATGAGATATAACGGTGCAAGCGCGACGAAGCCCGGCAACATCTGAGTGGCGAAGAACGCCAGCATGATTTGTTTATGTCCGCGAAACGTGAAGCGAGCCATTACATACGCGCTTAATGTAGCAATCACGAGTACGATGATTGCGGATATGATGGCGATCATCAAACTGTTGCCTATATACACATGAAATTTCGATATTTTGAAAATATTCACGTAATTGTCCAACGTAAAACGCTCAGGCCAATATTTAAGAGGGAACGAGAAAATATCCTTCTGCGGCTTCAGCGACGTGATCACGATCCAATAGAGAGGGAAAATCATGACCAGCAGGTGAAGCGTCAGATATACGACCTTAGATAAGCCCAGAAAACGCCGTTTCATCAAAAGTCACCCGCTTTCTCCGCTTTTGTGACCGATAGGAAGAATATCGTGTACAACAGCAGAATGATGATCATGATGATTCCGATAGCGGAAGCGGCACCGTAATCTCCGGCGTAAATGATTCTGTCCAACATCAATGAGGATAGAATATGCGTACTGCCTGCGGGACCCCCGTTCGTTAAACCGTAAATAATCGTCGGATCGTTGAAAATCCATATCGCCCTGAGAAGCGTAGTGGCGATGATTGTCGGCATAATATACGGCAGTGTCACGTTCCACAATTTGCGCATGCCGCTCGCGCCATCCATATCTGCTGCTTCATATAATTCGGAAGGCACGGACTGCAAAGCGGCCAATAGCATGATCGCGAAAAACGCGACGCCGTACCAGACATTGGCGGCGATAACGGAGAACATCGCCCAGTTCGGGTCCGATAGAAATCCGATTCTTTCGTCGATAATACCTAATCGCAGCAGCAGATCATTGATGACCCCGATTTGAGAATTGAACATCCACTTCCAGATCATCCCGATCAGAAAGCCTGACAGCGCCCAGGAATAGAAGATGAATCCTTGGTAGACCCCCCGCCACTTGAACTTCTTCTTCAACAGCAACGCAAGAGTCAGACCGATTAGAAATTGAAAAATGAGCGAGAAGAACACCCAATATCCGCTATTCTGCAAGGCCTTGATGAACTTGGGATCTTTAAATGCCGCAGCAAAGTTGTCGAATCCGACGAAATGAACATTCCGCAGATCAAACAGCTTATATTCTTGAAAAGCCATCAAGATGCCTCTGAGAAACGGATAATAAGTGAACGCCAGAACGAGCAACAGGGCAGGGATCAATCCCGATAGAATGAAGATTTTTTGGTTTTTCAGGGTTATCTCACCGCCTCGGAAGTGAACTCTCTCAGCATTGGCTTTCGCATCGGGGAATCACGCGGAGACTCTACTCCACCTCATTAAGATCCCGCCTGTAGAGGCGGGGTCTTAATCCTATAGACAATTCAACGAATCATGGTTATGTTTATTTTTTCAATTTCGCCTTTTGGTCGGCCCAGTAGGCGTCCCATTTCTTCAACGTATCCCCAACGCTGCTCTGTCCTAACAGGAGCGCTTGCCCGGTTTCCATTGCAACCTGTCCCCATTGCCCCGTACCCGGATATTCGAACGGAGGTTTGTAGTTCACGAACATATCCGGTTTGTCGGACATGTCGATCAACGTTTTATACGGACCGGTTTTGAAAAATTCGTCTTCCGTCGCGCTGGTATGAATCGGAATCAGGCCGAAATCTTTCGAGAATGCCGTGTTCTCTTCCGGGCTGGATAGGAATGAGATCAACTTCCAAGCCGCATCCTTATGCTTCGATTTAGCCGAAATTCCCCAGCCCGCTCCCCCGGCGGCGAATAGGGCTTTGCCGGTCGGTCCGGTTTGCAGCGGCGCCGTTGCCCATGTTCCTTCATCCATCTTCTCCTGCAGCGATTGGATAACGTCCGGATCCTGCAGCAAAATGCCGGTGACGCCCGAAGTGAAAGCCTGTACCTGTTCTTGAAACCCCCAGTTAATGGAATCGGGAGGCGATACCTCTTTATAGATTTTCAAGTAAAGCTCCATTGCCGCCTTGGCTTCCGGAGTGGAGTACACCGATCCTCCGTCTTTGGTGAACATGGAATCATCCAAATTCACATTGTCCCCGTTGTAAGCTAGAATCATCGCATCCGTGGTGCCGTTCGATCCCGCTCCCCCGCGGAAGGAGAATCCGAAACGGTTTTTGGCAGGGTCGGTTAATTGCTTCCCTGTTTCATAAAGCTCTTGCCACGTTGCCGGCGGGTTCAAGCCCTTTTCCTTAAACCAGTCCGCCCGATAGAACATTTGCCTCTGGTACAGGCCGTTCGGTACGAAATACAACTTATCGCCTACCGTGCCTACCGATTTCGATACGGAGCTTACCGTGCCGAAATCTTCCCACTTGTCGGTATAAGCGTTTAGCGGTTCGACATATCCGTTATTAACGAACTCCGCGACGTTCAAATCCCGGACTTCGAGAATATCAAGCTCTTCATTGGATCCGAGCATCGTTCTGATTTTGTTATCTGCCTGATCAAAAGGAGGTGAAATGAAATCCACTTTAATGTTCGGGTTCTCGGATTCGAATTTGGTGAGCATCGCTTGGATGAGTTCCGTTCTCTTCGGACTGGTCAAGCTTTCGATCATGCGAAGCGTAATCTTGTCGCCTTCACCGTTGCCGTTCTTTCCGCCATTGCTGCTGCATGCCGCCAATAGCCCAACCGTCATAACCGCGCACAGCAGCGAAGCCAGCATTTTTCTGTGACTTTTCATTCGCATTCATCCCCTTTTATTCGGATGTATCATACAGTCATCCTGTCTGATAGGTTGATTATATTGAAGGCGCTTTTCCCTGTCAATATAAACCTTGCCCTTCTATTAACCTTCAATAAACTTACATTTGAAAATCTCTAATTTTCTCTTCGATGCAAGCCATGAGATTGTTGAACTCTACCAATGCCCGTTCCGTATCGTGGGCGGCTATCGCTTCGAACATCGTAATATGGTAAGGGTAGGTTTCGTCAAAAAGCTGCTTGTCGCCGAGCGGATCATTAAAAAACTTCTCATACAGGCCGGAGATGGAATCCATCACGGTCTCGAGCACGGGATTGTCGGCTGCCTTGATAATATAACGGTGGAAGGCCAGATCGATTTGGGACGTGTCCTTATTGCTTTCCTTCAGAATCCGATACTCTTCCAGACATTGTTCCAGCTCCTTGATCTGACTATGTGTAATCCGCTTGGAAGCTAGCTCCACGGCTTGACCTTCCAATGCCTTGCGAACCTCAAGGGTATTCAGCAGGAAATTGCGTTCTTTCTCGATTTTCACTTTGCCCGTAAACCTGAACGTATCGACATCCCGGACGAATATTCCTTTGCCGTTCTCCACCCGCACGATGTCAACCGCTTCCAAATAACGCAGTGCTTCCCTCAGGGATGAACGCCCGACGCCGAACATGATCGTCATTTCCTCAACGGACGGAAGCTTGTCTCCTTCCGCCAGGTCTTTATCGTTAATGTACTTTTGTATTTCTTGCGATACCAACTCATGTACGAGAATTTTTTGTATTTTCCTCACCTTGCCGCACTCTCCTTCACCTTGCTACCTATCTGATAGGCGAATTCTAATAGATAGTTATAAGCTTGTCAAGAATACAACAAAACCCATCCGGTTAGGGAGGCCACTGAAAAACGTTAGTTTTTGGTTTTGTGATATGCACTTAAATAAATAAGGCGAAATCCCATTCAATTCTGAATGGAATTCGCCTTATTTTATGGTTTTCTTGATGTCTTCTATTTCAATAGGGTCAATATTCTTTTGAGGTTGACAGTGAATATGGCCATTGCCCCTTGCATCTGCATACCAACGAGACCCGAGGAAGATGCCACATCATACCCGTGTCTATGTTTTAATTCGCTATTCTTAGCTTCTATTTTATAGCGCTCTTTTGCTTTCTCTTTGAAATACTCACTTTCTTGAAAAGCTCTCTGCTCGCCATGTTCCGTTGATTTGATGCTGACCGAATAGGTTTTTGATTTTGCTCCTTCTTTATAACAACCTTCTTTGAAGGGGCATTGCTTACACTTATCGATATCAAAGTAGTAGGTATCTACCTGATTTGTGCCTACATTTTTTGTTCCATTACGTGCCCTGCGAATTGCCATATGTCCAGCTTTACAAACGTACATTCCTGCATCTTTATTAAACTCAAATTCGTCTTCTTTTTTGCGAACTCCTTGTGTAATCATTGGGTTTAATTTGGATACTAATTGAAATTCATTTGCATTGGCATACTTGATATTTTCTTTCTCAGAGTAAGCTGTGTCGCCAATGACCGTATCGATCTCCATACCTGTTTCACGGCTCTTAGTAATCAATGTTTGTAGTTGTTTCCCATCACTTTTTTCACCTGTTGTAATAACGGCAGCTGTAATTATACGTTCTTCATTCATAGCAATATGTGTTTTATAGCCGAAGAACGAGGAGTCAGCAGTTTTGTGACCCACACGTGCATCTGGATCATTCGAAAGTTGAAAGTGCTCTACGTGATCTTCTACAATTTCTTTCAAGTAGTTCAGCTTTTCTTTTACCTTTGGGTATTCGCGAATTGCTTCTTCTTTTTCAATGACATTAATGACTTTTTGGCAATAGTCCAGTTCATCCGCTAATTCGTCTGACGTTGTTTTGGGTGGAAATTTATCCTTCATTGTTTCATCGATCTGGTACACTGCTTTTCGTAGCAGTTTAGACTTCTCCATTAAAATCTCTTTTGGTGATTTCTGATTGTAGCGTGCTTTCGTATGTGTGGCGTCCACAATAATAGCGCTGCTTTTAATGATTTCTTTTTCCAATGCGATTGCTACTGTTTTTTGAATCAGCATGTCGAGCAGGTTTACATCTTTCAA